>Ga0315287_10000984_pt1 | contig 25632 bp, 31 predicted proteins | sample YL17G11_0_MG_FD_205037 | JGI IMG/M metagenome (GOLD analysis project Ga0315287, IMG submission 205037) | Sediment microbial communities from Yellowstone Lake, YNP, Wyoming, USA - YL17G11_0 | ecosystem: Environmental > Aquatic > Freshwater > Lake > Sediment | place: USA: Wyoming | collected... | reverse complement strand
AAACTTTGTCTCTATTCATCATAACATTCTAACACTAACCATACTAATTCGCCATGATTAGCGTTTTTCCATGAATTGTAAGGAACATACTGATCAGCTAAAAATTCCTTCAATTGATCTGAAGTTTTATCAACACAAAATTCTTTAGCTTCTTTTTCTCGTTTGACCATCTCTTCTTTGTAGATATTTGTACTCTCTCGAATTGCTGCTTCTTGTTCTTTTAGATGAACTGTTAATTTTTCTTGGATATCTACATAATTATCGAGATATGGTTTGAACTTATCGAGAATCTCTTCTTTGGTTTTGATTTTTTCTTGTAATAATAAAATCTTAATCATTTCATCTAATAACTCTTTAACAGTTGACATATCTAGCTGGTGTTTTAATTTATTATATTTGAAAATAAAATATCCGATTTTATTTTTTATTTTTTTTTATTTTTAATTTAATACTTACGAAATGATACAAAATTCTTCTGGTTCTGGATGGTCTCTACTATAAACAATAGCATCTAAATGTCTATCTTCATTATCAGTCGACATAAAACACCTAACATTCATTGATTCAAAATTCTTAGCAGATTTGTTATTTACTCTAACAATGGGTCTAAGTTTACCCATTGAGACATCAATAGCAAAATTTAAATTATCATCTTTAAATTCATAAAATTCATATCTATATATCTTTTTATCAAAAACAACATAAATGTATATTTTATACACCTTAATATTAGCATTAAGACCATGTTTTAAATTAAAAGTACCAGAATTCAGTAAAATATATTTACTTTTGTTGATCACAACCATATCGATATCATCAGTATTTTTTGTATAATAAAATTTTATTTTCAACTTTGCATCGGATGATGTTAACGTGTTGTTTATAGTAACACTCATTTATTGTACATAAATTCTATATAGTATTAATCAATTTTATTTTTTTAATTAAAAAACTCTAAAATAAAAAATAAAAATGATTTTATAATCTAAATTTATGTTCATAAATAACCATAAATAACCGACATGGGCGTTTACTATTACTTTTATAATACGAGACTTGAAGTTGATAATAAACAAAGTTTATTTGATTATAGTGAATGCAGTTGGGTTGCTAAGTTAGATTTTGATGATGCAGAATATTATTTCAAGAAAGTTTTGGAACTCAATCCTGATTGGTTAGAGACAGATAAAATTATCGCATATGCTGATTATAATGGTTATCCTTCTTATATATACGAAAATGAAGAATTAACATATAAAGAAGCTGAAATAGAAGAAACTTATTCATTTGAACAAAAATTCGAATCTGAGTGGACTAATTCATAGATTTCATTAAAAACAATTAAGGTCCTATAGATTGTTAATAAGCAAATTTTTAAAAAAAAATAAAAAAATCTAATCGGAAAATTAAAAAAAATTATCTCTAACTACTAGAGATAATTTTTTTTTAAACTTTGCTAATCAAAAATAAAATATTTCACTTTGGATAATTAAAAGAAAAACAAGTTTTAGCTGTTTCTTTCATAACGACTTCATTAAGTAAACGCAGCTTTTCAGTAGAAGTAATAAATTTTGCTTGGTTATCTAAATTATTTTTAATATAGTTTTGTTTAATCTGTTCACGTTCTTCTAGAAGTTTAGTTAGTAAATCTGATAATTTGTTCGACATTATTTTTATTTTGCATTTTTATCTATTTTAAACAATATCATTTATTTTAAAATTGATATTATATTACTAAAAATATCATTGTCATAATCTCAAAAAATATGGGTAATTCATTTTCGAACGTTGCATGTAATGCTGATGATGTCTTACCGAACTACGATCCTAGAGATGAAATAAATACTCCTGAAAACAAATTAAAATTAATACCGTTTATATATACTAATAGTGGGTTATACCATGATTATGATACTCTAGCGAGAATTTATCCAGAAATCATATTTTTTACTATTGAAGAGCAAGCAAATTATTCCGACGCTATAACTCGTAGATATGCATTAAATCAGCATTTTGTTAATAGAATGTCAGGTGGTTTAAATATGACAATTGAAGAATTTGCTGATAAAGCAAATACCACAGCCATAGGAAATATTGCTTTTATGGCTATTCATCAAGGACTTGAAAGTAGATGGGGAATATATCACAGAGATCTAATAAATTACTTAAAGAATAACAAAAGATAAACATATAGATCTTTGAAAAATAATTATAATTTATTATAATTATATATAAAAATCGTACAATGAGTCATTCGTATTGTCCTGTTACTAATGAATATAATTGCAAATGTTTACCCAAACCAGAAGGAATATCTCCATTAAAAGTAGATTTACGTTCTGCATTAAGAAAATTATTTACTGATCATGCTGTCTATACGGCTTTGGTTATGAAATCAATTGTAGATAGCGGAAAAGATATTTCTGTTTTATTGAATAGATTATTATTAAATCAAAAAGATATTGGAGATCAATTAAAGCCTATCATTGGAAATGAAAATGGTGATAAAATTACAGAAGTTTTAACATCACATATTAAATTAGCCGGAGAAGTAATTAAAGCTGCAAAAAATCTAAATCCTAATCTTAATGATAAAATTAATATTTTATTCAATAATAGTGATATAGTTGCAGAAACTTTAACATCTTTAAATCCTGAAGCATTACCATTTGATCTTACTCAAAATATGTTTCATACTCATAATCAATTCGTTATTGATATGACCGTTGGTAGATTAGCTGGAGATTATTTAAAAGAACAACACTTATATGATGCTTATTATAATGAATTATTACTTTTAGCAGACGAAATCTTCTTCGCTCTATAAATCAAAATAAATTAAATATCTATGTATAAATATTTAACGATTTTATTTATTTTTTTATCCATTACTTTTTTAGGGGGTAGTAAAGTTGTCTACGTATGATTGGTATAGGTGGTCTAAGTAAGGGTACAATCGTAAATTTTGGGGTTTTAGGTAGACTAGTACTAGCACCTAGAAGTTTAATATTTTCGGATTCAATCTCTTTAAGCTTGATTAACAATTCATTATCTCCAATTTTTGAAGCATAATCCATATACGGTTTTAGATTGGTGTACTTATAAGTATAATCAGGATATACACCAAACTCTTTTAATAAATCTAATACTTCATATTGGTTATTTAAAGCAGCTAAATTAGCACCTTTAACATTAGGAAATAATCCTTTAGAGAGATATTTTAGCATAGCAGGATTATTGGATGAAGAACTTCTTCTAATATGATTAGCGAGAACATTTAAGACTTCAATGTTTCCTCTAAAAGCTGATTCATTCATATTATCTTGATCTATATGTTTGACAAGTTTTGCTGTAAGTAACAAATCAATGATTGAAGGATAATTATTTATAATTGCCCAATTAGCAATGTAGTGTAATTTGTCTCCTAAGTTTCTTGATAACTCAGAAGTAATATCAATGTTTTTTAGATTCTTTTTAAGATAACTATATATTTCTTTACCTTCATTTCTTAGATCAGTCGGGAATAAGTCCATCCCAATTAAATTGTCTAATTTAAATTTCCAAAAGTAATCATCATTACATAACGAGCTAACATATTTATTAGTTTGACAAACTTTATTTAAATCATAATCATCTAAATCTAATAAAATCTTTATATCTATATCTCTAATATTTGTGAATATTGTACTACTATAATCATCATAATCATCATGATCACTATAATCATCATCTTCATCTTCATCAGAAATTATATAACCATATGTTTTGCATAATTCAACATAATTATTATAATTAGTTTTTCCAAAAATTAATCTTTTACCATTTTCAGGATTAATTTTTGGGTTTTTTATAAATTCACGACATATATTATGATAGTATTCATCGGTGTCCATTTATTATACAAAATATTTTTTTTTAAATTTTAAATTTTTAATTGTAAGTAATATATATATTAAATACTAAAGCATTAATAATGATGAGTAAAATAATAATCAACGAATAATATACGATAGATGAATTGGGAGGGCGATCCATTAAAAGGGATCGCTTATTTTTGAAACCATATAAAACTATTATCCATATATTAATCGTGTCATATAAACTAATGCTATGATTCTAAATATGTTTAACTTTAATATAAACAGTATAATCTAAAATACTCAATACCAAATCAAATAAATTAATCTTATCTAAAATACATTTTTGTATTGAATCTATTTAATATATTTTATTGATTCAAAATAATCCAACTTCGTAAATATCAATTGTTGATTTTGCCATAAATTCAATTATAACTCTATTTACTGTTATATACACCAAATATTCTACTGAAGTTAGACGAGTTATTGATAAATCATAATCTTCTAATAATATGTCTAATAATTCATTTAATAATTAGTCATTGTATATGAGTAATACTAATATTACATTTAATAAACTTTCATTAATATCATTTACGTCACGATCTACATATTTCTCTATTAAATATTAAGAATTAACATAAAAATCATCATAAATCTGCGAATCAATATTATTCATTTTTAAAATAATATTTTTAAAAAAGTTATTAGTTATATATTTGGTCTTTACTCATAAACAATTAAATATTAAATATATAACTAATAACTTTTTTAAAAATATTATTTTAAAAATGAATAGTATCAGTATAAACGTTGGTATTGTAGAATTTATGGATTATTTTCCATTATTAAAACAAGGAAAAGCAAATATTAAGACTATTTATTATATAATCAAATCGTATAATGTTCTTACTGACAGTAATATAAAATTTGAAACTAATAATGATAATACTGAGTTTGATGATTATCTAATAAAAATTCTAAATAATAAAAAAACTTATGTATTAAAAGAATATGAAGAAGAATGTGTATTAGCATATGAATTACTTGATATAATTTGTACATGTAAATCTGTAAATCATAAACCAAAAACTGGTAGCGGTTGGAAACGAATTGAGATTATTGCGAGACATATGCACGCAAAATCTCCAGAATTATCTTTATTTATATTATATATGTGTATATGTTCAAATAGTCACCTTATAAATAAAATATCAACTAATAATTATGTTAAACTGGTTCGTGATATTTATCAAAATTATTGGTATAAAATAAATAACACTTTTTATATTAAAGAACGTCAATTTTCAGAAGTTAAAGAATTAATACAAATAAATTTAGGAAATTTAGATCCACGTTATGGTAATAATACGTTATATAAATTTGCTGAATTATTAAATGAAACTGAAACATGCTATATGATCAAAGAACTGAGTATTAAAAGAAACTTAATAGAAAAACAAGTATTAATAAATAACTTTGAAGATTTAATAGGACCAAGTGATATACCAAATAATATTTTTAATTATACGATGAAATTTATATAAATTTATTTTATAGGTTAAAGCATTAATAATGATGAATAAAATAATAATCAACGAATAATACACGATGGGGGGAATAATTAAAATTTTAATTATTATTTTATTATTATAAAAAATGGGTAATTCTTTAACAAATGCTATTAACGAGGCAATACTCCGCGGAAGATTAGTAGGAGCGCCAGTCTTTAATTCTAATATTTTTGGTAAACAATTAAATTTAAATGAATTAATTATTGATACTGGAGAATTTAAATCTAATAATGTAATTAGTCCTCCTTCTTTACCAATGACTTTTAGAATTGATAGAAGTAACGATATTTTAACATTATTTATGAAAATAGATATATCTGAAACAGTAATAACAATTAATATTAAAAATGAAACTATTAAAATTGTTAGTCAAAATATTTCAGGATTAAAAGTTAATATTTCAATAGTAAATAACAAGTTAAATATTTCTATTTTATATGTATTATTAGCATTAGACGTTAATGACTTATATGATAGTGGAGATACATATCTATTTAATATAGATTGCGATTTAACAACTAATACTAATAAATTAATTGCTGAATTAACGAGACAAAAAGGTTTTGATGATGATTCAAGTCAATTATATAATGGTAAAGTTGTGGAATCGACACAGATAATTCAATCGAATTTATCAACTGTTGATAATAAATTAGATATTCCTATAATTTCGATTTTAGGACAAACAACCGTTAATGGTAATGATATAGGAAATGTAATATTTAAAGTGTTTGATACTAGAGAATATTATGATTTTAATCTTTATAAGAAACATAATAAATGTGGAAAATATACAGCTAAAATTTCGGATTTGAAAGAAACAAAGTTTGACAAATGTTCTAATAAAATAGTTTCGGTTTTTAGAGGCAAGGGCGAAACTTTATATGATAAAATAGAATATGTTTATAAAAAATATGGCGCTGAAAAAATAGGAACTATACATATTAAAACGTTTTATAAGAATGTATTTTTATATGCTATGATAAAATATTTTTTAGCTAAATTAATTTATGAAGAATTCAATCTCAAATATTTAACTAGAGAATATAATGAAAAATTTTTAGAAGATTTGAGTCGTACTAGATTTTGTCAAGCTGAAATTCTATTTACTGTTAAAGAAGGAAATGAAATTTATGGATATAACAAATATTTCATAAATAAATTATGTTAAATAAAATATATTTATATAAATATATTTTATTGGGGTTGAGCCATGAAATTTTAGTATAAATCATTTTTTTGTTTAATTTCTCAAAAAAATTCGTTTCGTTCTGTTCAATGTTCTTCTGATTTATTTTTACATTCATCTAAATTTTATGGAAACCGCAAAAGATATCCGTGTTTTACTTAAACCCCCCAAAAGTCCAGTTTGAAACTGAAGATTCTTTAATACTATATTATAATAATGGACTTGTAATAACAGTAGATTTAGATGTTCTAGAATTCACGAAAACTGGATCCTGTAAAAAGCTATAGCTATAGCTATAGATCTAGATTTACAATGGATTAATCCTAAAAAGTGTTCAGAGATAATTTCGTATTATACAAACTTACCAAAAAATAAATGATATAATATTCATAAAAATTGTTATATTAAAAAACATGGAATATGAGTATAAATTAGGAATTAAATATTTACATGGTATAGGAGTTATTAAAGATTTGGAAAAAGCAGTAATTTATATTAAAAATTCAGCTAATCAAGGATTTGTTAGAGCTCAAATTAGTTTAGCTTTTATGTATTTTGATGGAATTGGTGTAATTGAAAATAAATCAAAATCATTTATTTATTTTAAAGTTTTAGCTGATGAAGAAGATCATCCGAGAGCACAATTAATGGTAGGAATGATGTACGAATATGGTGAAGGTACAAATCAAAATATAAATAAAGCACTAAAATATTATAAATATGCAGCTAAACGAAAAAATATCGATGCTCAAAATAAATTAAAAATATTAGATTAATAAAAACAATAATTATATTAGAAATTTTAATATAATTATAAATAAAAAATGTTAAACCATAATCAGTGTTTCGCTCCGACTTCCTCTACTGGAAGATGCAGAAATAAATGTATTATCAATTCAAAACATTGCGAATTACATAATCCAAAAGCTACTAAATTATATATTAGATATAAGAATCTATCTAACCAGGTAAAAAATTTAAATATAAATAAAAAATTTAATGACATACATGAAAATATTAAATATGTTGTTGATTGCTATAATTTATATAATAAAGTTTTCGAAGCTAGATTAAAACATCGTAAGTTTGCTATAGCACCAAACTTATATGATGAAGGTCATGATTATCAGTTTGTTAGTTTAAATAAGAAAATCAACGAATGCGAAGAAATATTAAACAACTTATATAATAAGTTAGAATCTAATAGTACTGATACTAGTAATAGCTCTAGATCTGAAGAAGAAAGTAATGCTGTTGTTGTGTATAACAAAAAGAAACTAACAATATCTGAAAAAATTAGATTAAATAAAGCATATAGACGTAATAAAAAACAAGAGAGTGACGAATACGTTGAAAAATATATCGAAGAAAATAAACTTATCATTGAACGAAGATTACTATTAATTTATAATCTATGTACTTGTATTTCTTTATTATTTGATAGTAAAGATACAGTTGAACGTTCAAAAGTTATAGCAATGATTCATTTGGCTATAAAATTAAATAACATTGATTATTTTAAAGCAACATTTATTCCAGAAAAATGTAAACATCCAGGTTGTGACTGTGTTGTTCAATACAATTTATCACTTGGTGCTGAACATTTTCAAGATCCTATGTGTTTTTGTCAATATATAGAATTATTTACTGAAGATGCTCTTAAATTTATTTTTCAATTATTCCTTTTTAATAAGAAAAAGATATTGCCATTTGTTAATGATATAAATAAATGGTATGAAAAATATGAAGATGATATAATTTTTATGGATGCTAGATTAAAATGGAAAAATAATAGATTAAATCTAATAGAAAAATAAACTATTTCATCAAATAGTTAAAATAATCTAATATTACTTTAGTAATATCAGAATCCGTATTCGTTAAAACTTGTTTTATATACCACATTCTTTCAATACAGACAGATTTAACATAACAATTTATTTCATTATTTTTTAATCGTGATACTGAATAACCAATAAAAGGACAAGCTATATTATATATCAAATTTGATTTAACATAATCAAATTCATTACAGATAATATTATATAATAACTTCATACTGTGGTTTAATGTAATAATATTCAATAAATTATAAATTCCAGGAAGTTTAATATCACCAATACATATTTTTAAAATTTCATAAATATCTGGAATATTTGATTTGAATTTATCAAATTTCCAATCGTTAGGATAAATTATAAATTGACGTAAAGAAACTAAAATATCTCTTTCATTATTTACGGAATATAAATCTTTATCTTTATCTATATTATTAATATGTTTAATATCTAAATTACATTTAGCATTTGTATTATCAATTTTAGAATGTAAATCAAATAATATACTGATTTCAGTTCCTAACCGGAGATATCCTTTCTTCAGATATGGTAGATAATTCATTATATCAATTCTAATATTTTTGTATTTAATTACTAATCGTAAGTTATTTATAAAAGATTTCAATTCATCAGTATAAATATAAACAGACATATTGAAATAAATTTTTAATATGTTTATTCTTCTTTTAAGAATTCATTTATATAATCTAGTATTACTGATATTATATCATCGTTAGTATTGTATAATAATATTTGTTTTATATACCATATTCTTTTGATACATATGGATTTGATATAATTATTTGTTTCGTTATCTTTCAATCGCGATATCGAATATCCAATAAAAGGACACCCTTTATTTTTACTTAAAATTACTGTAGCAATACCTATATTTCCTTTAATAATATTGTAGATTGATTTCATATTATTGTTAGTAGTTATAATATTTAGTAAATCATTATGGACGCTGTTATAAATACATATTTTTATTATTTCACACATATTAACTATTCTTACTTTAAATTCGAAAATACCGAGTAAAGAATTTAATATGTCCGATTCTCGTGAAATTTTGATAAGACTACTTATGTCATCGCAATTTACACGACCAACAAATTTTGTTTTTCCTATATTAAATTCTAAATTATTATTAAAGTAGGAAGATAATTTAAACAATGTATTAATTTCAGCACCTTTATGAATGTATCCTTTTTTAAGATATGGTAAATAATACATAATATCAATTGTTATATTTTTATATTTGATCTTTATTTGTAAATTATCTATAAAAGATTGTAATTGTTCACTATAGCCATAAATAAGCATTTTAATCAAAAAACTAATGAATTAAATAAAAATAATTTTTATTTAATTATTAAAATATTATACATGAGCTATCCAAATTTCATTGATTATAAAAAATTTAATGAATTATCGTTCTACAAATTCTATGATATTAATATTGTAGAACGAAATTGTATGTACCCGTTTACACATAATAATGATAATTTTAAAAATCACTACAAATATCAACATAATAAACAGAATATCAATGATTTTATTCCATTACCAAATCTAGAAAATTTGTTTTTAGATAAAGATGGAATGCCGTTCATTCCACTTAACATATAAATATATTGTTAAAAATATATTTATCGAGTTTTTTTAAATATTAATTTAAATAGTTAGAAACATTTCAATCGAAATGATTTCTTTATCTTGATCATTTTTATCAATATTTCTAACAGGACGCAATACAAATGGTATAATTCTTTCATCTCTTAATATATTTTTTGTTACGTGTTTATTAATTATGTATTTAATATTTTCATGTGGTTGTATGACATTATTATCTTTGACTATTAATATTGTCTCTGAATATATATCTTTTAAGATGGGATTTGCTAAATTTATTAAATCTTGTACATTAAAATCAGATATCACTAAGTTTGTGTGTCTCATAACTTTAGTGATATTATTATGTAATTCACTAACATTTGAAATTAACGCTAAAAATTTATTACATTCAACCTTATTTTTATTAGCCCAATCAGTACAAATTAAAACAGTATTTGGGTTATAACTTTTGTAAATATTATCTATATTATCTTTGTTATCTTGATTAAATGCATTAATCATATTCAAATAATTATGAAGAGGACTACTACCATACCATTTTAAGTGATAAATTTTATTAAGCATTAATGAATAATTATCATCAATTAGTAATACTAAAATTATTCCTTGATAAAGAGGGTATCCTTTTAAAATCCATTCCCAAATAAAGGATGCTTTTTTAGTTTTTAATTTTTGGGTTTGAGAAAAAAATCCTGCTGCTAATATTGCTAATTTATTATCTTTAACCATTAACAGATTTAGTTTTATCATTAAATTAACTGTATTTTTGAGATCAATATTTTTATATTTATTAGTATCTAATGATATCTTACTTAAATTAATATCACAATTGATGTAATCAATGACTAAATGTAATATATTTTTAGAATTAGGAGGTTTATTATATGTATTAACATCAATCACAAAATCGACATTTTCGAAGTAAAAATCATCAGTAGCTATTATAATCTTTTTCATTTTAGTATTAAATAAATCAGAAAAATTATTCAATTTATCATCAATTATAAAAACTTTATGTTTCATTATCAATCTTGGTATATCATCTTTTATCGATTTAGCAATATTAGAATCGGATGTACGAATCAAAAAATTAGAGCAATACTTATAATTAGCTTGAATCAAGTTAGTAATGTTACGAATTGACGAGTGATCAAGATAATTAATTGACGAACGTTTTGGAATTTTCTTTTGGGTTTTGAAAGAAATTAGTTTATCGCTTAATTTATAGGAATACTCTGAATTTAATATACACAATTTAGGAAATGAAATATTATTTTCATCGGCATATTTAAGAGATGATACAATAAAGATATTATCATCATCATTCATATTGGGATTAACCAAAATAATAATATCTGTAAAATTAGATGCATTGTTATTATTTTGATAATATTTTAATATTTTGTATTGCAGATATCTTGGAGTAACATAATTAATTTGAGTTGATAAATTACACGATACATCATCAATATCAGCATATCCTACTCGTATTATTGGATAATTAGTTTTCATATATTCATAACTTAATTTAACTGAAAGCTTATTAGATAAACACACAACGACCTTTTTATCATCTTGTGATAATAAATAAATGGGTGTGCTAAATTCACATGGAATAATACCTTTAGGTCCACATCTTCCCAAATTTATTTGGCTAATATTATTGGTTCTTATTAAGTTCGAAATTAAATCCATTTTATTTTATGATTAATCATACGTAACAAATAAAATTTTTAAAAATCATTTTTTTATTTTAAATTATTTATATATGTATTTATTCTTTTTATATTATTATTATAAATATTATTCATTTCATCAGTTATTCTATCTTTAACATCATCATTATATTTATTTTTTAACATATGAGATAATCACGCTGTTAACATTGATAATCTTCGGGAATCATCAATATTCAATTTGTTACTATAAATATAATTTGCTTTAATTATCTTATCTATAAAATCATTGTTTACTTTGAAATTAGTCAAATTTTCATCAAAATAACTAGATATTACTTTATCTAGGTTAATATATTCTTTTCTTAATAATTTATAAATGTTATATATCGTAAATACGTCATATTTCAAAGTGTCCATAGGATAGTTATTAGTGGATTTGCCTGTTACATGCATAGTAATGTTATCACCATCATAATAAAAATAATGATAAGTAGTTTGATAAAAACCAAATTGAGAATAACTTTCTAATATAGTAAATACATCGTTATCTTTATAATAACTAAAGAATCTATTTGGGTTACAATACTTTATATTCATTAACTTTATTAAGAGTAATACTTAATGAATATAACGAATCCAAATAAAATTTACCTGCAACACTATTTTTGTTTAAACGAGTAAATTAAGGGATCTAGTCTAAAATTTTGTATTGTAATTCTGAAGACAATTGTGTTATATAATCAACCATTTAAAATTTCAATAAATATAATATTAAATTATTATATTTATACTTTATTAATATCCAAGTTAAATTTGGATAATAATAAATTAGATTCTGGATTTTAAGATTTTAAGATTTTTAGATATTAGCTTTAATATTAATAATAGTTTAATATAAAATTTTGGTTTCGATTATAAAATTTTAGAAAACAAGTTGTTATAGTTAAAAATTTGATAAATAGATGTTATTATATAAAAATTACTATGATCAAACAGTTTTCTAAAATTTTCTAATTAGATTCAAAATTTTATATTTAGACTTTATTAATATTAAAGCTAAATTTGAATATTATAAGAAACTAGAACCTGAATATTAATAATTATTAATATTGACTATAATATTAATAAAGTCTAAATATAAAATTTTGAATCTAATTTAGAAAATTTTAGAAAACTGTTTGATCATAGTAATTTTTATATAATAACATCTATTTATTAGAATTTTAACTATAACAAACAGTTTTCTAAAATTTTATAAATTAGATTCAAAATTTTATATTTAGCTTTTATTAATATCTAAGTTAACATTAATAATTATTGATATTAAGGTTTTAGTTTCTTATAATATTCAAATTTAACTTAGATATTAATAAAATCTAAATATATAATAACATCTATTTATTAGAATTTTAGAAAACAAGTTGTTATAGTTAAAATTCTAATAAATAGATGTTATTATATAAAAATTACTATAATCAAAATCAAAATTTTCTAATCAAAATCAAAATTTTCTAATCAAAATCAAAATTTTCTAATCAAAATCAAAATTTTCTAATCAAAATCAAAATTTTCTAATCAAAATCAAAATTTTCTAATCAAAATCAAAATTTTATATTTAGACTTTATTAATATTAAAGCTAATATCCATAAATCTTAATATTCAGGTTCTAGTTTCTTATAATATTCAAATTTAGCTTTAACATTAATAAAGTCTAAATATAAAATTTTGAATCTAATTTAGAAAATTTTAGAAAACAAGTTGATCACCATAATTTTTGTATAATAACATCTATTTATTAGAATTTTAACTATAACGACTTGTTTTCTAAAATTTTCTAGCTAAAATCAAAATTTTATATTTACACTTTATTAATATCCAAGTTAATTTCTTTAATTATTAATATTTAGGTTCTAGTTTCTTATAATATTTAAATCTAACTTGGATATTAATAAAGTCTAAATATAAAATTTTGATTTTAGCTAGTAATTTTTGAAAAATACTTTGATTACAGTAATTTTTATATAAGAACATCTATTTATTAGAATTTTATCTATAACAACTTGTTTTCTAAAATTTTCTGATCATAACCAAAATTTAAGATATAAGAATTATTAATATCTTGGTCAATATTAATAATTACAAGAAATCAGAACCTAAATATTAAGATTTACAAATATTGAAGTCAATATTAATAAAGTGTAAATATAAAATTTTGGTTTTGGTTAGAAAATTTTAGAAAACACTTTGATCATAGTAATTTTTATATAATAACATCTATCTACCAAATTTTTAACTGTAATCAAAGTATTTTTTCAAAAATTACTAGCTAAAATAAAAATTTTATATTTAAGTTTTATTAACATCTAAGTTAATATCTATAAATTATGCTCTGTATGAATGTCCTTTTAAATAAATTGTAATATCATCATTATTTCCATGAACATCACCGAAGGATGGATGATCTATAATACATTTATATGGATTACGTGCTCCTTTCACTATATGTTCTACTGATATATTTTTTTGTAAAACTTTAAATAAACTTTCCCATGTTCCATTTCCAATATTGTAAAATGTTAAATGTATATCGTATTCATATTCTTGATATCTTTTAATGGTATTGTGTGTTGATGTAACTTCTTCTAAAATATAACCATCAAATTGAGTTCCTTTGATAAATCCAAAACTTGATGAAAATTTTTCCGGTGTTGGCATTTTATATTCTGAATAATATTTTTAAAATAATTTTTTAAATAATTTGGTTATTTAAAATTATAGAGATAATGTGTGAATCACAAAAATATATATTGTTGATCTCGGATAGACTTAATGGAAGAACATTAAAATTATCTGAATTCCCTGATTTAAATGTTATGTATATTAACAGTGAAAATAATTTATGTCCAAGTTATTATTCTAATACTGTATGTATTCAAGCTGGAAATTTACATTTAACATTAAAAATTAACAATGAAGTAATAACTTTAACATCAGATATGAAAGATTCTGCTACCGTTGATAGTTATAAAATTAAAGGGGTATCACCACTTGTTAAAAATAAATCTAAATCAGAGACTTATATGATTGTTTCCATAGAAAAATGTCAATCCGTTCAAAATAACCATTTTGACATTAAGCACCTAAATCAACCGTTCATTCTAGAATTTCATGATAATCCTACTACAGGATATACTTGGAATTTGCAAGTTACACTGGGGATTAAAATAATAAAAGACACATATTCAAGTAAATGTCAAGAGGGAATTACTGGATGTGGCGGTATAAGAACTTATATATTGGAAGGAATTAAAAGAGGTAGTCAGGAAATAATAGCTACTCATGGAAGACCATGGGATCCAACAACTAACACGAGATATTTGTATAAATATAATATTTTATAATTAATTTTAGATAAAATTATTTTTATATAAATAGATGTCGATAGGTACAGCAAATATACAATTACAAGATTTAGGATTACCTGTAATTAAACCTGACAGTTTATTAGTTTCAGGAGGAAAAGGACCAAGTCACGTTGTAGATGTCACTAGATTAATAGCACAAAGTTTAGTGACAACATTAATTTTTCTAACTATAATTATTTGGTTTACTTTAGCTTTAAATGCTTCTACTAGAGAACAAATAGACAGTGATTATTTTTTATTTCAATTTGCAGTATACTTTTCTATAATAGCAATATTTCTCATAATATTCATAATATTACTAATAATGTAAAATAATATAAAATATTAATATAAAATTAAAATTTAATAATAAAATATTACCAAAATAAATAAAAATCGTTTCAAAAATGAATAAAACTGTAAAATTTCTTTTAAGAAACACTTATGCCAGCGTAAACCGATTTAAATTAGAATCAACTGGTTTAAATCATCCTCTTTTCGTAAGAGGAATTGACTTACCTAGATATATTAAAGAAAATAATCATAAGATGATTAGCAATTATGTTATATCAATTGTAGATCCTAATTTGAACAATATTTATTGGGATAATAGAGAACAACTAAGTATAACTGACTTAGATAATTTAAATGATCATATGAAAGAACCAATAATTGAATTTAATAGAGTAGATGATGACGATGCTATGTTACAAAAAATTGCATATTATCAATTAAATAATAACAATATTGATTATAATGTATTATATGTTTCTGTTAAAGATTTTGTAGAAGCCATTAATCATAATGAACCTATCAAAATAAAACTATCAAAAATTGATATGAACGTTGAATATTCATACGAATTATATGATTTGTATAATAGGTCAACACAGAAAATTGATAATGTTATATCACGATAAAAGATAGATTAAATTATACTAATATAATTTAATTTAATTATACTACTTATTGAAATGATAATATACTATAAGGAGCGTTCCATATTTTATCCCTCGACTTAACTTGTGCATTAACTCTATTTAATTTAATTATTGTACCATAAATTGCATCAGTTTTTTTGCCTTCTGCTATTACAACTTTATCTCCTATTCTAAAATCTTTTATTGTATATTCTCCACCAACTTTAGTTTTATCCGTATTTGTAGTTTTTGTTATTTCAATTAAATGAGGATATACTATAGTATAGATTTTTGTACCTGATGCAATTGACAATTTTGACGATTTATTATTTAATTTAACTACTCTACCTGTAAGAATATTATCTTTAGTATCAAAATAAAAATTTACTGTATCATCAAGTTTAATTCTTTTGTAAATATTAAATTTAGATAAAATTTCATTTTTGAGATCAACTAGTTCACTGTAGTCATCATCTTCATCAGATATTTTATGTAGAAATTCAGATCCTATTTTCCAACTGTCTCCGTCGAGAAATTCAATACCTATATTTTTAGTATAAATATTAACTATAATTCCTTTTTTAATACCTTTTTTATCAATGATGGCTGTCATTTGTCCGACTTTAATTTCTTCTGGTAATAAAGTTCGTTCATTATCTGATCCATCATATATTATATTTCCTATTTGATGTGTACTTTCGGTTTGTCCAAAGTAATTCTTAACTAAACTCTTAAATAATAAGCCATGACTAGCATATATTTTTTCATCTAATTGTTTTCTATTAGGATAATAAAATCCCATTATTAAATGAATTAATTCATGTTCTAATACTAATTGTAAACAATTAAGTCTTGATTTACATACTAGACCCCCAGATTTAGTCACTTGATTTTCTTCAAGATTTAATTTTGTAAAAACAGATCTTGATATAGTAATTGCATATTTGCATTCAACTGAATTTCTAGATATCGCACATTGACCTGCTTTTACGGTAAATCTATTTGAAATATCTAATGTAGTCTTCGGTAATGAATTATTAAAAAAATGTATATTATATAAATCAAATAATCTAACCAAATCATCAACATTAAACCCTTCTAAATCTCGATCTACTAATGATAATTCAGCTATTGTACGTCGCCATTCTTCAATCGATTGAAGATCAAATTTTTTATAAACAGGATAACTTATAGGGATTGGTGGTTCGTCCTCCTTAACTTCCCAATTCCATAATGGTTCAGGTAATTTTATAGAAGTTATATCTAATTTATTAGTGATATTTTTATTAGTTATATCTAATTTGTTAGTTGCATTTTTATTAGTTATATCTAATTTGTTAGTTACATTTTTATTAGTTATATTTTTGTTAGTTATATCTAATTTATTAGTTACATTTTTATTAGTTACTGGTAATAATGGTTTGTTAGTTACTGGTAATAATAGTTTGTTAATTACTGGTAATAATAGTTTGTTAATTACTGGTAATAATGGTTTGTTAGTTACTGGTAATAATGGTTTGTTAGTTACTGGTAATAATGGTTTGTTAATTACTGGTAATAATGGTTTGTTAATTACTGGATTTTCACTTGTACTTCTACTATTAATTATGGTGTCAAATTGTTTATCATACCCATATTTTGAGCATCTATTTTTATATTCATTTAATTTATGAATTGGTATTCGCGAATTTATTTCAGCGTTTTTCAAGAGTCCTTTACAGTATTCTTCTTCGGGATCCATTTTTTATAACAAATAAAAATATAAATTTTATTTATCTTTCAATATTATTGTATCGTATTTCAAATTTTTTGAATTGAACAATTGTATTTGGGTCTCTCCCATTAATAGGTAGTAATCCATATAAACTATTGCCTAATATTAAAGTAATGTCTACTGCTGTGCTCTCTAAATCTAGTTGTCCAGTAATATAATTATTATTATTAGAATATGGACCATTGTGAATATTCATAACATCTACATCTTGACCTTTAGTTTTATCATAAATTTGATGTAAACCATATCCTTTTTCTCCTTCATAATAAGCAGCCCATACTATGACATCAGGAGTTTGTAAAACATTGGATAATTCAAATTCATAATAAATAGTAGCACTCGATGTTAAATTAGGATCTCTTTTAATTACTATACCATAATATCCAATTCTATCACTTATTGGTTGTATATTTGTTGTCACTGTAAATATAGAATCATAAGATTTTTTAGATAGTACTCCATTATAATCTATTTCCTTAGGTAAACGATCATTTAATTTTAAATTATGTAAATAATTATCTCGTTCTATTGATGTAAATTCATAATATTTTCTAACTAATTTATATAATTTTTTAAATTCGCCTTTAATTATTGGATGATAAAACATTCCTTCTTTTTTGATATCGAATATTTTAATATCACAATATTCTAATTGATGATATGATATTTTATTTGTACTTTTAATAATTGGTGTGATAGTTAAAGTGATATTTGTATTTTTATGATATTTATCTAATGCAATAACTAATACATGACAGCTTAATAATATTTTTCCTTTATGACATTTAAATTTTGTTAACATATTAGTAGTTTTGTCAAAATTTAAATACAATCTATCAGCACTGAATTTTCTATATGGAGAATAAAATCCTACATCAATTTTATGTTTGCATTTAGAGTCAATTTTCCACTTAATTTCATAATCATAATTAATGGATAATTGAATTTCACCATCTAGATTATTAACAATTAAATCATCAGGTTCTTTATTAAAATAAAATTTTTTGTCTTTCATTAATTTGCCTGACATAACTATTTGATTAGGAATTTTTTTAATTATTTGTTCTATTTGTTCAGGTAACGTTACATATTTTCCTCTGAATTTCATAATAGACCATAACTCACTGAAAGATTCATTTATTATTAATTTTTTGTTATCGTAAGAATATAAGGATAACATCAAGATATTTTTATTATATAATAAAAATATTTTAAAAAATCGTGACTCGTTTTTGTTATTTAATAACAATCACTATTATTATCGACATCATCGCTATTATTATCGTTAGTATTATTAGTGATTTTAAGCTTTTTATCTTCAAAAATTTTATATTCAACTTGTCCAATATCTGTATCAAATATTAAAAAGACACCATTTTTCGTATTTTTAGAATATATATTATAATCACATAACATGCTTCCACATTTATATCTATCTGCTAATGCTAAAAATTTGCGATTATTAATTGGGTTAAAATTATGATAGTCTTTCTGTTTTCTATCTTTAATTCTAACATGTATTATATCAGATGACAAAAAAGGAATTTTACCTAACGAAGATTCAATATAATATGCTTTTTCTGAATTCATTGTATTTATTTAATATTATGATATTTGTGTTTAAATATAAATATTATAATTTAGAAATGAATGATAGATATTTATTTGTAGAAAATACTAATGATGATGAATATTCGTCTTCAGGATCAGAGGAAAATATTTTTTTTACTAAAGATAAAATAGAAGAATGTGCAATAGTAAATTTTGGAAATTATCAAATAACTCCTGTTAGACTTGATGGTTATGAACTCGAAATTGTTACAAAATTAAAATTTATAGATAAGATTTTTAGATTCGATAGTGACAGATCATGTTTTATATCAATTTCAATAACTTTAATATCTATAATTATTGGAACTGTAGCTTGTATACCTTTATCATCTTATCAAGGTGATATTGAGTTAATGACATTATTTGATTTTATCACTTGTATTATCAAAGCTATTTGTGGTGGATTAATTTTTGTAGGTTGTTGGTATAATTCCATTAATAATTTTGTATATTACATTTATCTTCATATGAAGATAAAAACTTACGATGATATAGAAAAAGAAATATATAAAGATTTTTTTAAAGAATCAAGAATATTAGATTATATTAAAATTCTATTGATTATATTTTTTGCATCTATATATGCATTGCCATATGCATGGGATTATTGGATATCTCCTAATACTTTAATTAAATATTTTAGTGTTCCTTTATATTTTTTATCTTTATTATTAGTATTTTATAATAGAACTATTGAACAATACAAAGAAACTGCTAATACATTTACTATTGGTAGAAAGAAAAATATATTATTAGATAGTGTAAATAGAGTTATTAAAAAATGTAAAGAAGATCCTGAAATAGCTAGTAAAATTATGGATAAATTAAATGGTGATTCATCATCTAATATTAAATTTAGTACGATTTTTACAGTTAATGATAATTATATATTTTATGATAAAAATAAAGAAGAATTAACTGAGTTATATGAAGAAGATAGTTATGATAGATTTAAATCATCAAGAAAAACTATATTAAATTTATTATTAGGTATAACATATATATCATTATTGATTACATTAATATATCAATATGAAAATTTATTAGATAATATATTATCTGTTAATAATACTATAATTGAAGATCCTAATACTGTTTTATGGATCGCAATATGGATAAGTATTATTGAATCAGGATTATTTATATTAGCAACATACAACATTCATTATAATTATATTACAAAATTATTAAAAATAGGAAGTTGTCAAATAATTAAACAAAAAATTTATAAGTTAATAACTTATAGTCCTATGATTTCAGCGGGAGTTATATTAGCTATAACTCGATTACAATCATCGTATATAGCTTATGCCATATTAGCTACAATGTTACAATTAAGAAAAGATATTGGATTCTTTTTAATAGTAGTAGGAATGGCATTATCATTTAGTGTTGAAATGAATTTTATGATAAAAACATGTATTCAAATCATAAATACAGCAATACGAAATATATTAACAAGTAGATATATACCACAATGTATTTTTAAATTAGATTATATTAATAATAAAAAGAATTTAGCATACGTTACTATATATGGTAAAAAAATGAAAAAAATAATAAATTCATTAAATGATGAAGGAATTAATTTTTTAATGAGAACAATATTACATAGATAATAATCTTTCTATTATTTTATATATCAACTTATTTAATATATCAGGATTATTTTCAGTATTTGATATAGAAATATTTTTAATTTGTAATCTTTGAGAAAATTCAAATAATAACATCAGTAACTTACCAGGTTTATTACATTTTATTGTAATAATTTCATCATTGTCTTCAAAGTTAACGATTATTTTAACTTCCATTATATCAGTCATTTGATTTAAATTATTACAATCGTATTTGGTATCAATGAATAGAATTGTTTCTTTAAGAAACTTTTTCCATTCTTTGAAATCATATTGTGTGTCAAAGAATGGTCTAAATATTTTTCGAGATATAGTATTTACCACTTTTCCTAAATTTTTATTTTCTATAAATCTACGATAATAACCATACTTTTTATTTTCTCCTAATATGTCATAAACTTGATTAAAATATTCACGACTATAATTAGACATCATAGATTCTATATTATAGGATAATGATTTGTTATTATCTAATGTATTAGTTATAAATCTAAAATTTGTATCGTTATTCTTTGTTTTTAATCCTAATCGAATTCCCATCCTAACTCTCCAAAAATTATTACTTATAATTATATTAGCTAGATATTTATTAACTGTAGATAAACTAATTAACGTTTCTTTATTGACAATAGATAAAATAATTGGATCAATATCAATATTGTTAGTAGGAAATATTTTAGAATAATCAATCTTGTCATTAATAGATTTATTAAATTTATTGAATTTAATTGGTTCTACATTAATAAATTCAACAAATTTATATATACTATTTATATACCAAAGAGCACCAGAAAATAAGACTATTCCACCTAATACTTCTAAATTCATGAGACAAATTTAATATTTAAAATTTCAAAAAAATTAATTAATTTTATTTATTTAATCGTTCAATCGTTTTATATAATAATTCATTTGTTATGTTCAAATTATTTTCTGGATTTGATATACTAATATTTTTTATTTCTAATTCCTGAGAAAGTTCAAGTAAAAGCAATGTTAAGAGAATAGGTTTATTACATCTTAAAATAAGTTTCTTATAAAAATTATCGAAATAAATTATCATCTTAATTTCTATTATATTAGTTAATGAATCAAAAATTGTCAAATCATAATATGGATTAATGGATGATATAATTTCTAAAATAAATTCTTTGGTTTTTATATTTATGAGATTATCTTGGTTTATTTTTATAATGTTATTTTGGATTATCAAGAGAGCTTCTTTATTCTCATTAAATAATTTAGCTGATTTCTTACGTATATCTATAACTTTTCTCTCTAACTGGTAATCATTACAATATATGTCAAAATAAAGTATTATTTTATTTTCTCCTAATATATGATACATTTTTTCATAATCTTTATGAAATATCGCAAGACAATCCTTGAAGTTATCCCGTAATGACTTACTATTATCGAATAAGTCAGTTATTAATCTAAAATTTGTATTATCATCCTTTGATATTAGTCCTAATCTATTTTCCATTCTAAGTCTCCAAAAACTTTTATTATTAATTATCTCTGCTAAATACTTATTAACTGTAGATAAACTAATTAGCGTATTTTTATCAACCACAGATAAAATTATTGTATCAATATCAACATTATTAGTTGGAAATATTTTATCATAATTAAATTTGACATATTTATTATATACATACCAAACACTGTCTAATATCTTTATATTCATTATATCTATTTAAAAATTAGATATAATGAATATTAATAAAATTAATTTTAATTTTAATTTTAATATAAAATGACCGACATTAAAGACATCAATCATGATGATATAAAAAATTTTTTAACATTAAATAGAATTAAAGTTTTTGATGATCAAAGTGATTATGATAAAGCCTTCAAATTGATGCAAAATCCTAAAACTATAAAGGAACCAACTTCTATTGTTGAATGGATGATGGCTTATAATGTAGCTAATAAAAATATAAAAATTAAAGAATATACAATTAATGAATTGATGGATTTATCCAGTAATGGTCGTAATGTATTAGCAAAAAAATTAGGGATGAAATCTAATAACATTAATCACATAATAAATATATTACACTATTTACATAAAATACATACAGTAGTAGGTAATTTAACAATACCTAATAACAAAAATATTTATGATATTTTCCCAAAAGAACTATGGATAAATATATTATCAGATTTGAATTGTAGAGATATTGATAATGTTTCTAATAAACAATTAAATAATTTAATCGTGGAAAATGATATCAAAGAAAGAATAAAAACCAGAGACTTTCCTAGATCTACTGGTCATTGTGCCGTATTTGATCTTTCTGGGTTCATGACTGAAGAACGAGACGAAATTTCTAGTAATAAATTGAGACATGAAGCATTATACTTTTTACATAAAGCAGGTTATAATTTAGTGAGAGGTGATTTAATATGTTTTAATGGTTTAAATGATTATAGAAATGATGGTGTCGATATATTTGATGGATGTAAAATAACACCTTTAGATTATCATATAGATGATTATGGTTCTTTACCAGCAGAATTTACTGTAATTAATAATGGGGTTCCTATTCGTTATTGGAAAAATACAGAGAATGATAAAGGAATAGATCATAATCATTTAGTTTGGTTTGATCATAACCCAGTTAAACAACAATGTATTAATAATATTACAGAAATAGATGATAATTTGTTTACTACTTTTGAATATAATAACAAAATATATAAAATTTATGATCATTTATCGTTTTTTGATGATGAAAGTAGAAATACAAAAGAAGATTTCATAAAAATACTATCAGATGATGATTTATTATTACTCCAATTTATGGAAGAATTTGATGACGATGAAAATACATTATATCTTTCTCATATATAATAAAAATAATATAAAATAATAAAATATAAAAATAAAAATGATTGTTATTTTAAGTTTAATAAAGATCTAATACAATTTTTTAATGATAGTGAATGGTTCATATTAGTTAAAAATATGATTTGTGGAAATATTAATTTAGATTATTCATTAAAAGAATTAGAGATTAAGATAACTCCGATAATTGAATTTGGCAAAAAAGTTGATGACAATTATACTGATATTAAATCTAAACTAAGCAGATGTAAAAGAGAATATCACAATGGTAAAAAATCTCGAACGTATGACGACAATTATTAATTTTTTAAAACTCTCTTCAAAATTGATAATTATTATTATGATCATTAATATTGTAATTATTCATTTCAAAAAAAATTCTAAAAATTATTTATAATAATAAATAATAAATGAGTAGACGCAGCGGAAGTGGAGGCGGAAGTGGAAGATCGCCATCTCCTTCAAGATCAGCAGGAAGACCATCAGCGGGAACTAGACCAGCATCACCATCTAGACCATCAGCGGGAACTAGACCAGCATCACCATCTAGACCATCAGCGGGAACTAGACCAGCATCACCATCTAGACCATCAGCGGGAACCAGACCAGCATCACCATCTAGACCATCAGCGGGAACCAGACCAGCATCTCCATCTAGACCATCAGGAGGATCTAGACCATCTAGACCATCAGGTGGTAATAGACCATCTGGAGGAGGTGGTAATACTTATAATAAAAATTATTATGGTGGAGGAGGTTATGGAGGTTATGGAGGTTATGGTGGATACGGAGTAGGTGGTTATGGTTTAGGATTAACATCAGGATTATTATTAGGAAGTGCTATTGGATCTACAGGTAATTCAACTACTTATGTAGAACAACCAGTATATCAACAACCAGTATATGATTCAGCTTATTATGAACAACAGCAACAATTAGAAATGCAAAATTTGCAACAACAGCAGCAACAACAACAGCAATTAAATCAACAACAGCAGCAATTGGATCAACAACAATTACAACAGCAACAATTACAACAACAATTGCAAACTCAACAATTACAACAATATGCACAACAAGTACAATATGATGCAGCTGGAAATCCAGTGTTCTTATTTTAAAACGTTAAAATTATATGATATCATATAATTTTTTATATTTATACTTTATTAATATCTAAGCTAGTATGAGTATAAAATTTTATATTTAGAATTTATTAATATCTAAGTTAGTATGAGTATAAAATTTTATATTTAGACTTTATCTAAACTAATTTTAATAAAGTCTAAATATAAAATTTTGATTTTGAGTATAAAATTTTAGAAATTACTTTGATTATAGTAATTTTTACGTATGATTAATCATAAAATAATAACATCTATTTATTAGAATTTTAACTATAACAAACAGTTTTCTAAAATTTTCTACTCAAAATCAAAATTTTATATTTATACTTTATTAATATCTAAGCTAATATCAATAAATATAAGAAACTAGAACCTGAATATTAATAATTATAGGAATTAAGTTAGATTTAAATATTATAAGAAACTAGAACCTGAATACCAATAATTATAGATATTAGCTTTAATATTAATAAAGTCTGAATATAAAATTTTGATTTTGATTAGAAAATTTTTAAAAATAAGT
>Ga0315287_10000983_pt1 | contig 25637 bp, 16 predicted proteins | sample YL17G11_0_MG_FD_205037 | JGI IMG/M metagenome (GOLD analysis project Ga0315287, IMG submission 205037) | Sediment microbial communities from Yellowstone Lake, YNP, Wyoming, USA - YL17G11_0 | ecosystem: Environmental > Aquatic > Freshwater > Lake > Sediment | place: USA: Wyoming | collected... | reverse complement strand
GTCGCGCCGAGCAGCTCGGCGCGGGCGAGCATCGCGGCGGCGGCGCTCGCGGGGGCGAGCGCCTCCGCGACGGCCGCGTTCCACCTCGGGGCTCCCGGGACGGTCGACGCTGACGTCAACGGCATCTTCAGGGACTCGAGGACGAGGCCGGGCAGGGAGTCCGCGTCCGGGGTCTTCGAACGGGAGGAGGCGGAGCAAGGAGCGGCGGCGGCCGCGAGGGCGACGCCATCGTCAAAGGCGCCCTCGGCGAGCCCGTCTCCCCCGCCCCCGCCGCCGCCGGCCGCCCCTCCCCGTCCCCCTCCTCCCCCAGCATCGTGCTGCTTGCCAGCTGCTGCATCCGAGTCCCCCGCGGCGGCGGCCCGGGCCACGGCCGCCGCGCCTCCCGGCCGCGGCAGCGCCTCGACCCTTCCCGAGAACCGCGACCGCACGCGCTTCTCGAGGAGGTCGAGGGCGTCGACGCGGACGCTGACGCCCAGCACCGCTGCGCCGAGGGCCCCCGCAGAGGCCAGCGCGTCGAAGAGGCCGTAGAGGAGGGCCTGGCGGGGCCTGCGGGCGAAGGCGTCGAGCTCGTCGAGGATGAAGAGGACGGCGCGGTGGCTCCTCGTCCCTCCGCCGGCGATGCTGCTCCCTCCCTGCCTGCCCTTGCCCGCCCTGTTCCTCTCCTCCGCCTCCGCCTCCTTCTCGCCGGCCTCGGCCACGGCCCGCAGCACCGCGCGGAAAAACCGCAGGTTGTCGTCGTGGCTGGCAGAGCGCACGAAGTCGACGCCGAAGGCCTCGCAGAGCTGCCGCGCGGCCTCGCGGAAGGCGACGCGCTCGTCGGCATGGAGCAGGCCCGAGAGGCTGACGACGCCGAGGCGAGCAGAGCTCACCGAGGGAACCGCCGCGGCCCCTTCTCCGTCCTCGCCCATCTTCTGCTTCTTCCTCGCGCCGCCGCGCTCCCCTTGCTCCTCTGTCGTCGCTCTCTCGCCGCCAAACCTGGCGGTCAGGCGAGAGACGATTTTGGCGAGCACCGCGCTCTTGCCGCTGCCCCGAGGGCCGACCAAGACAGCGGAGGCCGCGCCGCCGCTGGCTCCCGAGACGGCCCTGGAGAGGAGGGCGGTGAGCCTGTCCGCGGCCTGGGCCGCCGCGGGCCTGAGGCGCATGGCCGCGGCCTCGGCGGAGAAGGGGTCGAGGAGGCGTCTGCGGACGACGGTCGAGGCGGCGCGGGCGGTCGCGGCATCCGCCGCCGAGGCCGAGGGGGAAGCTGGGAGCTGCCGCTCCCGCTGCTGCTGCTGCTGCTCTTGTTGCTGATTTTCTTCCCGGAGTACTTTCTCGGCGAGCGGAGCGACGACGACGGCAACAGGAGAAGCGGGAGGACGGCGGCCGCCGGGGCCTCGCTTTGCGGCAGGAGAGGGGGCGAGAAGAGGCGGCCCTTTCTGCTGCTCTTGCTCCTCCTCCTCCCCGCGACGAGCCCTCTTCCTCGTTGCGGCACCGCCGGTTCTCTTCGAAGGAGAACACGAAGGAGAACATGAAGCTTTGACCGCGACAGGGACTGCTGTTTCTGCAGCAGTTGTTGCCGCAGCGACCGCGGCTGCGGCTGCCTCTGCCGCAGCGTCGTCGTCGCTCTCCAACGTCGCCGCAACAGTCGCCGCCGATGCTTTCTTCTTGTCCTCTTTCTTGTTCTTCTTCTTCGAATCCAATTCTTCGACTGTCGGCGGCGGCTCTTCAGCCTATGTTGCATGATAATGCGGGTTGTGTGTGTCGGAGAGAGAGAGAGGTGAGAACAAAGTGAAGCTCTGGTGAGCACGGCGACAAACGATTCGAAAAAAACAATACCGAACGATGATGGAGTTTCGCCGGCGGTTTGGCGGCAAACGCCTCTCTTGCCCTTTTCGACCACTCACGCTGTCGTCCAGCTCGATGCCGTAGTCGCTGTCGTCGTCCGCGTCGACCTCGCGGGCGGTCAGGGCCGCAGCCAGCGAGCGCTGGTGCTGCAGCTGCTGCTCCTGCTCGAGGCGCTTTTGCTGCTGCTCCTGGATGCGGGCGACGACCGACGTCGACGTCGAGCTCTTCCTGCGCCTGCCCGATGCGAGCGTGGAGCCCGGGCGGCGCGGCGGCATAGCGATATGGATCGATATCAAGGAGAGAGCAGTTGCGCCTCTCTGAGAACTCGATAGGACTTGAGCGAAACGAAAAGCAACGCTTGAAGGCGGAGAATTGAACGTGATTGAAATCGACGTCTGTGGAAAAACGCTGCCCCTCGTCGTTGCCGTCAGAAAAAAACTCGAGCGTCGTTTCTTGGGCGGAGCCAAAGTCCGATTCGATTCCGACTCCACGCTCCTCTCGCGAGAACTCGGATGCGCCCTCTGACCTCGCAGATTCGTCCGATCGCGTCGCACCACTCTCCAGCCGCGATGGCCAAGGCAACGAGCCGCAACGGAGGTGAGCACGTGGCGTTGCGTTTCTCGATCGAGGAGGAAGCGGGTGACCGAAGAAGAGAGAAAAACTCAACCTAAAAACTTTTCCCTCTTTCTCTCTCTCTCTCTCTCTCTCTCTCTCTCTCTCTCTCACCGTGCAAAAAAACTTGAAAACAGCACCGCCAGCGCCGACGCTCATCTGCAGGCTCGGCGTCCTCGCCGACGTGCAGGCCGCCGACCGCGACGACGCCCCCTCCTTCTCGGGCGTCACGCGGCGGTACAGGGACGCCCTGCTCACGGCGCGCGACTCGGCCCGGGCGCTCTCCGGCGAGGGCCGGGGCGAGGACGAGGGCGTCGACGTCCTGCTGCACCTGGGCGACCTCGTCGACGCGAGCGAGGCGACGGGCAGGCCGCGGGAGGTGCTCTCGCGGGTCCTGTCCGCACTCCGCGAGAGCGGGACGGAGCAGGCGCACGTCCTGGGGAACCACTGCCTCGCCTCCTGGCCGGGGACGCGCGCGGAGCTGCACGCCGAGCTGGCACTCTTTGGGGACGCGAGCGGGGGCGGAGGGGGGCGAGGGCAGGGCGGCGGCGGCGGCGGCGGCGGCGGCGGCGGCGGCGACGAGGGGCTCCTCGTCTCCCGCGCGTGCCCCGAGCGGGGCTACTACTCCCGGACTCTCGGGAAGGCCGGAGGCAAGGCGCTGCGCCTGATCGCCCTCGACGGGTTCGACGTCTCTCTGATGGGGAGGGAGCCGGGGCACCCCAAGCGGCTCCTCGCCGAGGAGCTCCTCCGAAAGAACAACGCGCACAACGAGGCCGGGGGCTGGTTCTCGGCCGAGGGGCTCTCGGGGCCGGACAGGCGCTTCGTCGCCTTCAACGGCGGCTGCAGCGACGAGCAGCTGTCGTGGCTCCGGCGACAGCTCGAGGCCGCCGAGCGCGAGGGGCAGCGCGCCGTCGTCGCCGTGCACCAACCCCTTCTGCCAGGGACGGCCAACCCGCTCTGCTTGCTCTGGAACTACGACGAGGTGCTCGCGATCCTGCGCCCCTTCGGAGGAGCAGGGAAGCGGGGACGAGGGACGGTGGTCGCGACGCTGGCGGGCCACTCGCACAGGGACGGCGCGGGCGTCTGCGCCGGCGGGATCGTGCACAGGGTCGTCCGCGGTGTCGTTGAGCACGAGAGGGCAGCGGGGCCCTCCTCTTCCCCCTCTGCTCCCTCTGCTCCCTCTCCCTGCCACGCCGTCGTGGACGTCTTCGACGACGGCAGCGTCGTCATCAGAGGAAGGGGGTGCGACGACACGGAGCACTTGAGGAACGAGTGAAAAATGGTCCACCTGCTCCTCAAATGGAATCCTGAAGGAGCGGGCGCGAGGAGGTGTTGAAAGAGTTTCAAGTGTAGAAAAGAATCGAAGAAAAAACTGATCACTCCCGCGCTCCTTCCGCCTGCACCTCCGCGTCGGTCGAAGGAGCAGCAGCAGCAGCAGCAGCAGCAGCTCCTCCTTCGTCGCTGCTCTCGCTTCCAGCTTTCTCCTTCTCCTTCTTCGGGGGCCTACCTCCGTATTTGGCCTTCTCCCAGCCCGCGGCCACGGCCTCCTCCTCGGAGCAGAAGAACCGCTCGCCTTTCGCCTCGTCGACCTTGACGGAATCGTAAAAGACGGTCCCGGGGAGGTGGTACCGCTTGGCGTTGCCGGAGGAGATATTCCCCTTGATGTCGCAACCGGCTTTCTTGTCGTCCTTCGCCTTCTCGCGGGCTGCAGGAGAGGGCGTCTGCGGCGTCTGCGGCGTCTGCGGCGACTGCGGCGACAGCGGCAGCGGCAGCGAGGGCTTCGGCGCGAGCGCGAGCGGCCCCCCGGGGCTCGGCGCCCTCCGAGCCGCGACGCCCTGGAGCGTCTCGATCCGTCGCGCCCGCCTCCAGTCCGCGGGCTCCTCGAACTCGCCGCCCCAGAGGCCTACTTTCTGTTCCCTGGCGACCTCTTCCGCGGGCTCGTAAAAGCCCTTGGAGAACTGCCTGTAGGCCACGGCGTCCCCGGACTCGATCAACGCGAGCCCGGCGTCGCCGCTTTCGCCTTCGCCTTCCGAAATGATGTCCTCCTCGGTCCTGCTCCCGGGGAAGCACCGCGCCACGGCCCTCCCGTACTGGTCGCGAGCCCTGATCTCACACGTCGCTGTTTCGCCCAGCAGCTCGCGCATCCTCTCTGTCGCCTTCTTCCCGCACGCGTAGTCTCGTCCCGCGCCGTCGCGGCAGAGCTGCTTCGTCTCGGGGGCGTCGATGCCCCAGATGCGGACCTTGTGCCTGGTGCCGTCTGCCTCCGACGTGATCTCCACCGTGTCGCCGTCGGAGACGCGGACGCTGCCCGACAGGAGCTCGACCGTCGGAGGGGGCGGCGGCGGCGACGGGGCGGCGGTGCGGCTTCGGGCCAGGCCTTCGGCCCTCGAAGGAGGGGGCTGGAGGTCGACCGAGCCGGGCGCGGCAAAGTCCGCGGCGAGGGCCGACGGGGCAAAGAGCGACGAGCAGAGGAGCACGGCAGCTGCTGCTGTAGCGAGAAAGGAAGAGGAACCAGCTGTTTGGGTCGTCGTTCTGCTCAGCGGAATGTTTCGCTGCGTGTTTCGAGAGCAGCTCGTCGGCGAAAGAGCGGCCACGCGATACGAGGACGAGGCGCAGTACAGTGCCATCGATCAAGGAAAGAGACACCTGTTCTTGATTGCTCTCTGTTTTTTTCTCGATTTTGAAGGCCGAGCCTCTTTTTTTCCCCTCTCCCCCCACTCATTTTCAAGCAATGCCTCTCCTGGCTTCCCCGCGTCCCCTCTCCTAGCAAGCGATGCCTCTCCTCCGCTTCCCCGCCTCGCTCTCTGCGCGGGCAAGGGCAGCCCTCCACGCAGCAGCAGAAGAAGCCGGCGTCGCCCACGTCTCCAAGGGCGAGGGCGGCGCGCGGAGGCTCGAGGTGGGCGACGGAGGAAGCGTGATCGCCGTCGACGCCGGCGACGACGCCGCGCTGTGCTCGCTCTTCGCAGAACACTTCAACCTCGACCCGACCCCTCACTTCCTGGCCGCAGCCAGGCAGTCCGAGCAGGACAAGGCGGCGGCGGTGGCGGCGAGGAAGAAGAAGGATGGGAGCACGAAGCAGGCTGCGGAGCGGCCTTCGCAGGGGGCCGACTTCAGCGAGAAGGCCCACCACGACCCGCGGCGCTTCCTCTCCGCCGAGGCCTTTGCCGCGGCCCTCGCGCCGCTGCTCGAGCTCGAGCGCACCGCCGAGGCCGACGCCGCCCGGTCGGCGCTGGCCGCCGGAGCGGACGACGAGGAGGCCCGGGCCCGCGCCGCGGCGAGGGGGAACACGATCCGGCCGCTCAGGGTGCAGGGCGCCGAGGGCGGGCTGCTCGGGAGGACGCTGCTGACGCTCGTGAGCGCCCGCGGCGGGGGAGGAGGAGGAGGAGGGGGAGGCGGGGGAGGAGGAGGAGGAGGAGGCGGCAGCGGCGGCGGCGGCACCGCTGCCCCCTCCTCCTCCTCCCGCCAGCCCCTCCCCGCCCACCGCTTCGGCCTCGCCGACCTGGTCGAGCTCCGCCTCGCCAGGGCCCCCGCGTCGGACCCGCCCCTCGCCTCGGGCATCGTCTCGCGCCTCCGCGACGACGCGCTCACGATCGCCGTCGACGACGCCCCGGGGGACGAGCTGTCGGCCGCGGCCGAAGCGGGGGCGAGCCTGCGGGCGGACCGGCTGTCGAACGACGTCACGCACAGGAGGCTCGCGGCGACGGTGGCGGCGCTGGCGGCGGCGGGCGGGGGCGGCGTCGGCGGGAAGGGAGGCTCGGCAGCGGCGACTTCGGCGGGGCTCCCCCTGCTCGATTTGCTCTTCGGGGACAGCAGCAGCAGCAGCAGCGGTGGCGGTGGCCGGAGGCCGCTGTTCGAAGACGGAGAGGCAGCAGCGATCTTGGAGGAAGAAGAGGCGGACGGGGAAGAAAAAGAGGAAGCAGACGACGGGCAGGGAGGCGATGCCAGCGGCGGGAGCGCCGCGCAGCAGCAGCACCGAAAGCGCCTCGCCCTCCTCCGCCGCTTCACGGGCTCGCTCGACCCGTCGCAGCGCCGCGCCGTCGACCTCGTCCTGCGCGCCCGCGACCTCGCCCTCATCCACGGCCCCCCCGGCACCGGGAAGTCGACCACGCTCGTCGCGCTGGTCCGCGCGCTGGTCGCGAGGGGCCAGCGTGTCCTGGTCTGCGCGCCGAGCAACGTCGCCGTCGACACGCTGGTCGAGCGGCTCGTCGCCGCGGAGGGACAGAGGTTCCCCGTCGTGCGCGTGGGGCACCCGGCGCGCCTGCTTCCCAGCGTGCTGTGCGCGTGCCTGGAGGCGCGGGTGATGGCCGCGGACGCGTCGGGGCTGGCAGCCGACGCGAGGGCCGAGGCCAAGGCGATCGCGGCGAAGCTGCTCCGGGCGAGCTCCTCGAGCTCCTCGAAGGGACACAAGAAAGGCGCTTCCTCCTCCTTCGCCGCCCGCCGCGCCGCGCGGGCCGAGATGCGCGCCCTGCAGACCGAGGCCAAGAAGCGCGACGCCGCGGCCGTCTGCGAGGCCCTGCGCAACTCGCGCGTCGTCGCGACCACGCTCGCGAGCGTCCAGGGCCGCTCGCTGGCGAATGAGAGGTTTGACGTCGCCGTCGTCGACGAGGCGGCGCAGGCGACGGAGCCCGCTGCCTGGGCCGCCGCGCTGCGGGCGCGCGTGTGCGTGCTGGCGGGAGATCACAGGCAGCTCGCACCCACTGTGATCAGCGCCGAGGCTGCCAAGGGAGGGCTGAGCGTGACGCTGTTCGAGAGGGCGCACGCGAGGTTTGGCGAGGCGCCGTCGCCGAAGAAGACGCCGACCCCGACCTCGGCGGCCCCGGGCTCTGCTGCTCCCGTTTCCGCAGCCTCGATGCTGACGACCCAGTACCGCATGCACCGCCTGATCTCCGACTGGTCCTCGCAGGAGATGTACGGGGGCAGGCTGAGGCCGCACGAGTCCGTGGCCGAGCACGCGCTCGGCGACTTGATCGCGGAGAGGAAAGGAGGAGGAGGAGGCGGAGAGGGTGCAGGCGAAAACGGCAAAAACGGCGAAAACGATGGCGGCGGCGACGACGACGACGTTCTCGCGCCACTGCTCCTGCTCGACACCTCGGGCTGCGGCTGCGACGAGGTCAAGGGAAGCAGCAGCAGCAGCAGCAGCGCTGGCTCTCGAGACCTGGCCTCCTCCTCTGACTCCACCTCCAACCCCAGGGAGGCCGCGGTGGCCATGGCCCACGTGCAGCGCCTCCTGAAGGCCGGAGCGAGAGGAAGCGACATCGGCGTCGTCGCGCCCTACGCCGCGCAGGTCGCTCTGTTGCGGGAGCTCCGCGCCGACCTCGCCCAAAAGGCCAAACCGGCCGACCCGGACTCGGCCGAGATCTCGTCGGTGGAAATTTCCACCGTCGACGGGTTCCAGGGCCGCGAGAAGGAAGCGATCGTCGTCAGCGCTACGCGGTCGAACGAGAAGGGCGACGTCGGGTTTTTGGCCGACGCTCGGAGGATGAACGTCGCCGTGACTCGGGCTCGGAGGCACGTCTGCTTGGTTTGTGACGCCGACTGTGTCGGTAAAAAAGACGCCTTCTTGAGGAGGCTGGTGGAGTACTTTTCGGAGAACGGCGTGCACGAGTCGGCGCAGTCGCTGCTGGACGAGTGCGAGTGAAAAATTGAAATGAAATGAAAGGAAAGGAAACAAGGAGAGGAGAAGAAACCGATTTTTGTTCACCGGTAAAAAAAAAAAGGTAGCACTCACAACAAACTGAATCAGAAGTAAAAAAAGAGGGAAAAGTACCTCATCGCATGTCCCCCTCGCGCAGCACGTCGATCATGTTGAACACCCTCGACCCGTCCTCTGCGTTTTCCTTTCCCGATTTGACCCTCGACGCCAGGAACAGCGCGGCGTCGACGGTGCCCTCGGCGTAGATCGTTCGGCCGCAGACGTTGTGCTGGAACTCGAAGTTCACGGAGCCGTCGCCGCTCTCGAGCCTGTAGGTGTGGAACGCGTGCCCCGAGAGCGCCGCCTCGGGCACCTTCATGAGGCCGAGCTGCGTGGCCCTGTCTCGGACGCGGACGATGTCCCTCTCCGCCTCGAACGCCTTTCCGCTCGCGGCCTTCGCTCCCAGCTTGACGAAGCTCTCGACGATCGACTTGGCGGTGCCGCTCGTGTCGGCCTTGGCGGCCTGGTGCGACTCGGTCACGCGCAGCGAGTAGCCGCCAAACGCGCCCGGAAACCGCTCGGCCATGAGTTCGAGGGTGGCCTGCAGGGCGACGACCTGCTTCCCCATCTGCGGCGCGATGACGGCCCAGTTTCCGGACTTCTTGACGTCGTCCAGCAACTTGACGCGGTCGCCTCCCGTCGTGCCCATGACGAAGGGGACGCCGTGGTCGCAGTAGAACAGCGCGTTGTCGTTGACCGCCGTGGGGAGCGTGTAGTCGACGACCACGAGCCCCGGGAACGCCGCCTTGACGTCCCGCAGCGCCTTCTGCCGCGCCTCGGGCCCGATGAGCTCGACGGGGTAGCCCGAGACGGCGACGTTCCCCACCGCCACCGCCTCGGACGAGCCCGTGAAAGAGAAGGGAACGAGGGTGAGCCCCGCGCGGAGGACGGCCTCGGCGGTGGCGTGGCCCATCTGGTTTGGTGGCGGTTGGAGGGAGGGGGAGGGTCGTCGAGGTCGAGGTCGCGGACGAGGGTGAGGGTCGCGGCGGCGACGGAGGTTTCGTCGATCGAAAAAAACTCTTTTCGCCTTTCCCCCTTTCTCTTCTCCGCTCTTCTCTCCCTCTCCAACTTCACCAAAGCCCCTCACCTTGCCGGTGCACGCGTTGACCATGATCGGAGGCCCCGACGCCGAGGAGGCCATGGCCGCGACGGACCTCCTGCTGACGGGAGAGCGTTGGGAGGAGGAGCGTCGGGAGGAAGCAATCGGCAATTTCGCGACGACGCTGCTGTTGATGACTGCGGAGCTCGTGCTCGTGCTCGCCGTCGCTGGCGCGTGGCTGCAGCAGCCGAGGGGGAGGCGCATATCTCGTGGGGGAAGATGGGTTAGAGAATGTAGGAGAGAGCACGAGCTGCCAACGGCGAGCAGCGGAACTTGAAGCTTGAGTGCGTCGTCCCTGTTTCTTTCGACTTTCGGCTGTCGAAGAGGAGGAGGAAAAAAAAGTGGAAACACATTTTTCCCCACTTTTTTTCTTTTCTATCTTTTTTTGCGGCCTCTCCGAGCGAGCGCGGCGCAAATAAAAGCTACTCTTTGCTCTTTCTTTCTCGCCAGCTCGCCATGGGCTCCTCAAATGGCGGGAGCGATAACGACGAGGCCAAGGTGCTGCCCAAGCTGGAGACGGAAGGAGAGGAAAAGCGCGAGGTCGAGGGCGACACGAAGGGCGATGATCTGGGGCTCGTCGAATTAAAGACCGACGAGCCCGTCATCGCTCCTGCCGTCCCTGCTCCTCCCCCTCCGCAGCCGCCGCAGCAGCCGCCAGCCGCCAGCTACCACACGCAGCCTCTGGCGCCGCTGGGAAACCCCAAGGCCAAGCACTGCTACGACAAGTAAGTGAAGAGTTATCTGCTTTCATCACATCGACGACGCCACGATCGGCGACGATGCTGCCCCACCCCCCCACCCCCCTCGATCTCTCCAATTTCTCAACCTCCACACCCTGTTTTCTCTTTCCCCCGTCTCTCTCTCCTCCTGCTCCCCCCAGGGCCACGCTCAAGGCCATCGCCGACAAAAACAAGGAAGCGCTAAGATACCTGCCGCAGGGCCTGACCCTGGACGACCTCTGGGTCGCCCGCGAAAACGCGCCCGCGGCGGCGGCAGTTGCGGCAGCCTTCGCTGCTTCCCCGCCCAAGACTATCCCTGCGATCGTGCCGGCGCCGGCCTCGCTGCTGTCGTCCCCTCCGGGAAGAATGCCCGTCGCGATCGGGGCGCCGATCCCGGGTCCCCTGGCGTCCCCCTCCATCGCGGTCCCTGTGCCACCCGGAGGAGGCAGGCCCGGGTTTGCCGCGAGCTCAGGCGTCGGCCGCGGTGCCGCGGCGACGGCAGCCGCTGCCGTGGCCGCGGCCGCTGCTCGCCTGGGGAGAGCAGCGAAGAGCGCCGTAACTCGGGGAGGAGGAGGAGGAGGACGAGGCAACAGAGACAGTAGCAGCAGCAGCAGCGCGGTGATTGGAGGCGGCGACGGCGGCGGCGGCGGCGGGAGCTGGAGGGCGACGCCGGCCGTCGTCGCTCCGGGCAGCAAGGACAAGGAGGATACCGAAGGCGGCGGCGGCGCCGGAAGCTGGCGCAACAGCTCCGCTGTTGTTCCTCCTCCCCCTCCTTCTCTTTCTTCCCCGACAGGAGGAGACGCAACCAAGCCGGTGCGCTCGAGGCTGATCGACGACGACCTCCTTCTGCCGGAGCCCTCGCCTTCTTCCTCCTCCTCGACCCAGCAGCAGCAGCCTCCACAGGGCCCGAAAAACCCCGACGGCTCCGCCGGCTTCGGCGGGAGGAAGTCCGCCGTCGCCGCCGCCGCGCTCATCGCGGCGGAGGCCAAGGCCAAGCAGCAGCTCTCGGGCACGGCGGCGGCGGCGGCGGCGGCCAACAAGACCGCGCGGGGCGACGCCGCCGACTGGCGCGCCAAGAAAGCCGCCTCCCCGCCCTCTTCTTCGTCTTCCGCCAAGCCGCCTCTGCGCTCCCGCGAACAGGAGCAGGCGGACAGACGCCGCGCCGAGTTCGAGGCCGAGCGCTCTTCTTACTTGGCGAGCAGGAACAAGGCCGCGGGGGGAGGCGAGGGCGCCGGGGCGAGGAAGGACGCCAGAGCCGCGGCGGCGGCCCCGTTCGCAGAGATGCTCCTGGACGAGGCCGAGATCGAGGCGATGCGGCGCGAGGCCCTTGAGGACCTGGCGAGCGAGCGGGAGGCCGCGGCCAACGCCTCGGCCGGGAGCACGGCCGCGGCGGCGGTGGATGGACTGTTCGACGACCTCGACCTCGGCGCCGGCGCCCCCGCCGCTGCCGGCGGCGGCGGCGGCGGCGGCGGGCGAGCGCAGTCGAGGTGGGGGTTCCCCGGGAGCGCCGGCGCTCCCGCTCCCGCGCCTCGACCCCCTCCGCCTCCCGCGGCTTCTGCCCCCGCGCCTCCGCCGTCGCAGGCCTTTGACCTCTCGCGCCTGGCCGCGGCCGCCGCCGCGGCGGCTGCGGGAGGGAGGCCGCTGCCCGCGATCCCGGCCGTCGCGCGCTCCGCCGCGGACATCGAGGCCAGCTTCTGGGACTCCTCCTCCTCTTCCGGCGGCAAGAGCGCCGGAGGGGGGGGGGCGCGGGCCCCGGCCGCTGCGCCGCCGGACGCCGGGAAGCAGCTGCTGAGCTTGCTCAAGGGCGGTGGCGGCGCTGGCGGCGGAGGCGGCGGAATCTCCTTTGGTGCGCCTCCCTCTATTCCGGGGCCTCCAATGCCGCTGCCGCCTCTACAGCAGCAGCAGCAGCAGCCTCCGGCGATCAGCGGCGCGAGCTTCCTCGCGTCGCTGCAGGGCGGCGGCGGCGGTGGAGGCGGAGGCGGAATGTTCTCTCCTCCGCCTCCTCCCCCTGGCCCCCACGGCCCAGGGGGCCAACAGCCGCCGCCGCCGCAGAGCCAGCAGCAGCTCGAGCTCGCGGCCGCGATGGAGATGAGGGCAAGAATGGCCGCGATGCACATCCAGCAGCAGCAGCAGCAGATGCAGATGCAGCAGGGCGGGGGCGGCGGCGGTGGGTTTTTCGGCGGGCCGCCGCCGCCGCCGCAGCAGCAGCACTTTTACTCCCAACCTCCTCCCCCTCAGCAGATGAGCGCGGAACAGCAGTTTGAGCAGCACCGGGCGATGCTCCACGCACAGCAGCAGGAGCGCTACAGGCAGCAGTTTGAGCAGCAGCAGCAGAGCGGAGGCGGAGGCGGAGGCGGGGGAGGGGGCCGAGGAGGAGGCGTTCCCTCGCAACAGCAACTGCAGCAGCAGCAGCAGCAGCAGCAGCAGCAGCGCGGCGGAGGTGGTGGTGGCCGCCGCCGCTGAGAGGATGCAACGGCGATAGGTGGCGATTGCCTCCTCGCCATCTTTCTTCGGCGATAGACCGCGCGCGGTGTTTGAGAGAGGGAGAGAGAGGGAAGAAAGGGTCGAGATTTTCGGGGTTGTTTTCCATTTGTTTTTAAAACGAAAAAAGAAAGGATCCAGCTCTCTCCCTAGAAACAACACCAACCAAGCCAGAAGCGGCTTTTTTTTTTTCTTTTTTTTTTTCGCGCTTCTTCAACGATGGAGGGTGAAGAGCGCCACTCGGTGGGATCCGCGCCGGCGCTCGGCACCGCGAGCATGCTGGCGGCGGAGTCCCCAAATGTGGCGAAGGCGGCAGCAGCACGGAGCCTATTCGATGGAAGGGCGATTCCTGCGACGGCGGCGACGAAAACGACTCCGGCTGCCGTCAACGTTGCGCCGCCGATGTCACACCTCCCCAGTCCGGCCAAAGAAGGGAGCCTTCGGGGAGGCAATCTGTTCCAGAGCATAGAGCAAGGTACGAAGCGATCCAGTCGGCGGCGACGAAGGTCGAAAAGAGGGAAGGGCCTCAACGCGGGCGGGCGAGATCGAAGGTCGAATTGCCTCCGCTCCGGCTCCAGGTGGGGGGGGGAGGGGGGGCCACGTGCTCGTTCGAGGCTCCGTTCCTTTTTTCGACGGCGACTCAACCCCCCTCTCTCTTTCCCCTCTCTCGCCCCGCTTCCGCCTCCTCTCTTTCCCACCAAATCTCAAACAGGCATCCACGGCCTCGTCGACAGGAGCAGCCTCCACGCCTCCGTAGAGAGGCAGCCCCTCTCCCGCGAAGGATCGAGGCACAGCCCCGGCTCCGGCTCGAGGGAGGGCTCCGTGCGCCGCGGCCCGCGGCAGCCGCAGGTCCTCCCGGGCGACGTCGTCGAGGGCGATTCTGCCGCGCAGACCCCGGAGGCCACCGATGACAATCCGTGCTTCCCTCCGGGGAGCACGCTCAGCCTCGGCCAGGCCGACGAAGAAGAAGAAAAGGAGCAAGAGGAAGCGAGAGACGGGGACGCCCTCTTCCTCCGGCAGCTCGAGCGCCTCTGGGTGAGTCGGCGCGAGGACGAATCCGAGCTCGCCGCCGCCGCGAGTCCCGGCCCCGCTGCCGCCTCCCCGCTCCCTCTTCCTCTTCCTCTTCCTCTTCCTCCACCGCCCTCTCGCGCCGCGCTGGGAGCCCCGCGCCCAGTCTTCTACGACTTCCTGCGCGCCACCGGCTCCTCGCCGGCCCCCCGCTGGGGCCACGCCGCCGCCGCTTTGGGAACCGACGCGCTCGTCGTCGTCGGCGGCGTCGGCGCGGCGGTCTTCGAGGACGTCCACGTCTTCGACGCGATAGCGGGCAGCTGGCACGAGGTTCGGACGACGGGGCCGCCGATGCAGCAGCAGAGGCAGCAACAGCAGAGTCAGCAGCAGCAGCAGCAACGAGGTCTTCAGCGAATCCCAAGCAATGGGAGCAACAGGAGCGGCAGTTGCGACAGCCCCGCCAGTTCGTCCAACCTGTCGCCCTCGTCTTCTTCGTCCTCCCTGAACTTTGCGGTCCGGGCGGCCCCGCTCACGGCCTCCTCCGCGGCGTCTGCGGTGCTGTTCGCCCGTCGAGACGCCGGGCCGGGCCCCCACTTCGGCGCCGCCGCGGCGGAGTGGCCGGCCGGCAGCGGCCGCGTCTTTGTGTTCGGCGGCAGGCAGGGGCGCGGCTTCCTGCGGAGCGCGCATGAGCTCGACGTCGGCAGGGGCGCGTGGAGGACCCTGAGGGCCGACGCCGTCGCGGACCCGTGGGGGATGGCGGCGGAGGGGGGGTCGCTGCTCGCTGCAGCAGCTGCTGCAAACGCGGCTTCTTCCCCCTCGAGGGGCGGCGACGGCGGCGGCCGCAGGAAGGGCGGCGGCGGCGGCGGAAGGTCCGTCGGCAGCGGGCCCCCGGCGGTCGCGGGCGCGACCCTGACTGCCGTCGGCGAGCATGGCCTACTGCTCTTCGGCGGCGCCGGCAAGAAGGTCTCGGGCGAGGTGTGGCTGCTCAGGCCGAGGTCCGTGCACTCGACGGCGGGCGAAGGGAGCGCAGGCGGCAGCGGCAGCGGGCAAGGGGGAGCAGGAGGAGGACGGCGAGGAGGCGACGGCGCATCTTGCTCTTCTTCTCCCTCCGCCTCTGCCGCCCTCTCGCCCCTCTACCCTCCGTACTCCAGCGACACCTGGATCAAGCTCGACATCTCCCCGGACCCCACGGAGGGCTCCCCGCGCCCGAGGCACGGCCACGCCGCGTTCCCGGGGCCCTGCGGCGGCACCGACAGCGTCGCCTTTTTCGGCGGCGCCGCGAGCGACGGCGGCGCGCTCAACGACACCTGGCTCCTGGACCTCGGGACCCGGAGCTGGAGGAGGCCGAGGCACCCGGCTGGGAGCTGCTCTCCCCCGAGGGCGAGGTTCTCGCACTGCGCGGCGCTGATGACGACGGCGGCGGAAGCGGAAGCGGAAGCGGGGACGGGACGGAGCGGCCCCGGCGGCCGCGAGAGCGCGGCGCTCGTCTTTGGTGGCTGCACCCCGGAGGGCGTCTTCCTCAACGATGCACACGTTCTCGACCTCCGGGACTGGAGCTGGAGCCCGGCCGAGGCCCCGGCGGGCCCGCCGCCGCCGCCGCCGAGGTACGGGGCCTCTGCCACGGCTGTCGGGGGGAGGCTGCTGCTCTACGGAGGCTCCGACGCGAGGCAGCCGTTCGGCGGCGTCGTCTCCGTCGTGACTGACTTCGGCTCCGATCTCAACGCCGTTGCCGGGGATATGCTGGTGTCTTCTCATCATTCGGCGTCCTCTCCTGCTGCTGCTGCTGCTGCTACCGCGCAGCGTCGCCTCTCGGCGACTGCTGTCCCCGCGGGGGCGGAGACAGGAGCAGATGATGATGCTCCCTCGTCGCCCTCCCTGTCGTCGGCGCCGCTGTCGCCGTCGTTCGCCACCCCCGTCGCCGCTCCCGCTCCTCCTCCCCTGCCTTCTTCCTCCTCCTTGTCCCCTCCTCCCCCTATTGCGACCGGAGGCAGCATGCGCTCGCGGCTCGCGGACGCCCTCGGGAGGCGCAGCGCACAGGCCACCGCCGCCGCGGCCGCGCGCAAGGCTGCCGTGGCCGAGGGGCTCTTCCGCGCCGAGCGCGAGCGCGCCGACGCGCTCGCGGCCGATCTCGCCGCGGCGAGGCTGCTGCTGGGCGAGGAGCGGGCAAGCTTGGAGGGAGAAGCGCGCAGGGCAGCCCTGGTCGTTTCTGCTTCTGCTCGCAGGGAGGCCGAGAGCGCCCGGCGCGCCGCCGCGGCCGCCGCGGGCGCCAAGAGGGAGGCCGAGCTCCGCGCCGAGGAGGCCGAGCGGCGGGCCGAGGAGGCCGAGGCGAGAGCCGCCGAGGCCGAGGAGAGGGAGCAGCGTTCGGTCTCTGCCGGCGAAGACAGGGAGGCCTCTTTGGCGGCCTCGCTGCGAGCCAGGCTGCGCGCCGCCGAGGCCGGGAGGGCCTCCGCCGCCCGCGAGGCCGTCGCCGCGAGGGCCGCGGCCGACGCGGCGAGGCAGGGGGCAGCGCGCGCGAGGGCCGAGGCCGTCGCCGAGGCGACGGCGAGGCAGGGCTCGGCCTCGCTGGAGCTGCTGGTGCGCGAGGTCTCCAGGCTTCAGGCGCACGCCAGAGCCCTGGAGGCCGCCCTCGAGGGGGCGGGGGAGGCCGCGCTGGCGGCGGGAGCGTCGTCGGGAGGAGCAGGAGCAGGCGTAGGAGCTGGAGCGGGAGGAGCGGCGGGCGCTGCCTCCCCTCCTCCCCCCTCGGCCGCCGCCGTCACTGCCCTCGAGCTGCAGCTGTCGAGGTACAGAGGCGAGCCGGCGACCCTGGCCTCCCTGTCCCCCGAGGAGCTCCGCTCCCTCGAGGACGAGCTCGTGAAATCTGCGAGGGCCGCGGCTGAGGCAGCGAGGGAGGCCGACGCGGCCTCGGCCGCGGCGCTGAGGGCCGCGCTCGCGGACCGCGAGGCGAGGCTGCGCAGCCTCGCCCGCTGCCCCCCGTCCGCCGCCGCGGGCGCCTCCGCCGCGCTCGCTCGTTCTTCCTCGTCGACCGCCGAGTGCGGCATCTGCCTCGAGAGAGAGGTCGAGGTCTCGCTCGACTGCGGACACCTGCTGTGCTCCGGGTGCGCCGAGGAGCAGCGGGCGCGGAAGGGGAGGTGCCCCTTCTGCGACGCGCCCGTCACTGGCACGCGGCGGGTCTTCGTCGGCTAGAGAGTTTTCCCCCCCCCCCCCGTTTTTTCAAACAAACCTCATTTTTTTATCCCCTCCTGCCTGAGCAGTCTACTTAAGAGCATTCACAACGATAACAACAAGAACAACAACACAACGTCAAAGTAGATGGCCGCGGCGTGACGAGGAGGGAAAAAGATCGGAAAAAAAAAAGACCGCAGAGACCTCTGAGAGCTCCGTTGATTGCCCCCTCCCTTCTTTTTTCTTTTTCCCTATTTCCCGCTAGAGAGAGTAACTGTTCCACTTCGTCGTCGTTTTGGTTTTATTCAAACGACATTCCTTTGAGAGACGATGGGCTTTCCTCGGATCCCCCTCCCCCGCGATTTCATACAAACTAGAACAAGCGGTTTTGTAAAACAAAAGACGAAACGTTTTGAGCGTCGAAAGACCCTGTCCCTCTTTTTTTTTTGCATCGCCGTTTGAAAAGTAGTCTTTCAAACAAGCGGCGGATGACGTTTGAATCTACACAAAGAAACAAAGAATAAGGGTTAAAAGAAAAAGCGCAAAAGAACACACAAAGACAACAAAGAAAAAAACAAAAAAAAGGCTACAACAAACGGGGCGAGCACGGAAAAGTTTCTTCAACTCTCTTAGACCAAACCCGCTTTTCCGGCTCTCCCCTTTGTCCTTGCCCTTCCCTCCGGCGGCGCCGATGGGACTCATTCTGTGGATGAGAGGGATTTGCGGAGAGAACGGCGGAGAAAAGGGTGAGTTTCGAGAGGGAAAAGGAGCGACAAGAGGTTGAGAGAAAAAGGGAAAAGAGGTGCAAAAAAAAGAACACGACAGAACACAAGAGAAAAACGCACCAAAGGCCCACTGGTTTTCGCGGCGAACCTCCTCCTCCTCCTCCGGAGTGAAGTCGTTCGGGATGTTGAACGTTTTGCGGATCTCCTCGGGCGTTTTGCCCTTGATCATATTCGCGACCGTGAGGCAGGTCAGGTTGAGCAGGGGCTTTGGGAGATTTTTGTTTCGTTTTTTCCCCGCCGGAAGTGAGAAGGCGATAGAGAGAAGAAGAAGAAAAAAGGAGAAAAAAGTCCGAGACAAAAAAAACAAAAAAACCTTCCTTTATCTCTCTCACCTTGACATCTAAGTAGTTGGCCGCCAGGATCATCTCGAAGAGCGTCGACTGGTCGACCTTGACGAACTCGGCGTCAAAGTCCTTGAGGTCGTCGTCGGAGACCGCGGCGGGCGCGGCGGCGGCAGACGACGCGGTGGCGCCGCCGGCTCCCGAGGCGCCGGCGCCTCCTCCCTCGGCGGCCTTCTTGGCCTCGTCGTGCTCCGAGTGGCGCTTGCAGTAGGCGACGATCTTCGACATGATCTTGGAGGAGACGTTGGGGATGGGGATGGGGTCGTTCATGTCGGACATGTCTGTTGAAGAATTTGGAAGCGGAGAGAGAGAGAGAGGGAGAGAGAAGAAGGGGGTTGAGTTTTTCCGTTCTTCTCTTTCTTCTTCTTTCTTCTTCTCTTTCTTCTCTTCTTACCGTTGATCGTGTTCTCGACCGTCTTCGACATTTTCGCGATCTTCTCCGGGACCGCGTAGTTCTCCCCGTCCGCGGACACGAGGGTGTAGATCTGCTCCGGCTGTTTTTTTTCGGTGGGTTTCAGTTTATTTTTTTTTGAACCAAAGTGAGAGCGAAGCGAAAGCAAAGCGACGACGATGCTGACGACAGCGAGCTTGACATTAAAAGCACCCTCGCCTTTTTTCTCTTCTAAAAAACGACGCCGTTCCCGCGCTCTCTTCCAACAATAAACGCCGCGGGCACAGAGAAAGAGGGATTGAATACACGCCGAGACAGACGGTAGGTGCAGCAAGAGGCGGCGGAGCGACGAGGGCAAGGGGGAAGCGATCAAAGAGTCAAAAGCAGCCGCCCTCGAGAGGCGTTTCGCGATGGCCGTGGGAAAAGCGGCCGGCGACGAGTCTTCCCTTTTTTTCCAAATCGCGCGCTTCCTTTCTCTCCCCCCAAAACCCGAACAAAGGCACGGGAGGAGATGTGAGAGCGAGGTCTAGTCTGTTCACTTACGTTGGCAGGCATGGCGCTCGGAGCTCGAGCGCGATGCAGAAGAAGAAAAAACGAGGGTGCTGGGCGAGTGAGCGAGTTTGAGACGAGCCGGTGGAGAAGAAAAGTGCGAGCGGAAGGAAAAAGGGGGAGCGAAGAGGAAGAAAAAAACTCGGCACCTTTCACTCTCTCTCGGCGGCGTCGAGCATTAAAAAAAGCTCGCTCAACTCTCCTCTTCTCTTCTCTCGCCGGGATGCGCCGCCTCGCCTCCCTCGCGACGGCCCAGACGGCCGCGGCCGGATCCCAGTTTGTGCAAAAGTCCAAGTTGGGAGCAGTCGGTGCGTTTTTCTGTCGTTCTTTTGTTGTTGCTTCTCAACTTTTTTCGACCGGGATCGATCGATTGCTCAGATTCGTTCCTCTTCCTCTTCCCTTCTCCCTCTCCAGTCACCGTCATCTCCTCGCTCGTCGCGGCGTGGCTTCTCACACACGAAATCAAGGGATTCATGCTCCCGGAGCTCCAGCAAGTGGTAAGAGAAAGAGAGAGAAATAGAGAGAGAAAGAGAGAAAGGGAGAGGAAACGAATCTTGGCGTTTCTTTTTCAAACAAAACCCCTCTTCGACGACCCCCCTTTTCTCTCCTCCGACCCTTGACCTCGACCTCCCCTCTCCCGCCGCCGCCGGCCGCGCGTCCCTCGCTCCTCGCAGCGAGACGAGGCTTCAGAAACGAAGAGGGGGCTCTCCTTCCCTGTCTTCGTTCTCACGCCCTCTCTCTCTCCCTCCCGAAAACCGAAAACAAAAAAACGAAAACGAAAAAGGTCGACGTCGACCAGACCCGCCACGACCTCCTCCGCCTCAACTTCAACGTCTCGTTCCCCTACATGCCCTGCGCCGCCCTGCACGTCGACACCGCGGACCAGTCCGGCGAGGGGTCGAGCGACTCCGCCGCGCACGTGGGCAGCGACGGCGGGGGCGGAGGAGGGGCGGGCGGCCCCTCGCCAAGGGACCTGCTCCGCGCGCAGCACTCGCTCCGCGACGGCGCGCGCAGGACCGCCGTGCCGAGCCTGGGCGGCGGCGCCGCCTCCGCCGCCGCCGGCGAGCTCCACAAGTTCAGGCTCGACTCCCACGGCGCCGACCTCCCGGGACACCCCGAGTTCGTCCCGCCGAGCCCGCTCCACGTTGAGCTGGGAGGGTTCTCCTTCGATCAGCCCGCCGCCGTCGACGCTGCCGCCCTGGACGCCGCGTTCGACGCGGGCGAGGGGTGCCGCCTCGAAGGGTGGCTCGCGGCGCAGCGCGTCGCGGGAACGTTGCTATTCAGGCCGCACCTCGAGGACTACCTGGCGACGCGGGCGGCGAGGTCGCAGCTCGCGGGGCAGATGGCCGATCAGCTGAAGAAAGTGAGTTTTTTCTTCTTCGTTTTTCTTTTTTTCTTCTTTCTTCTTCTTCTTCTTCTTCTTCTTCTTCTTCTTCTTCTTCTTCTTCTTCTTCTTCTTCTTCTTCTTCTTCTTCTTCTTCTTCTTCTTCTTCTTCTCCCTCCTCCTCTCTCCCTCACTCTCAAAATCAAAAAACCAAAACAAAAAAACTCGTCCCAAAAAAGGCCGCCGCCGAGGGTCGCGGCGCGGCTTTCTTACCTCACGTCTTCAGAATCGACCCCGACTTCTCAAGGCTCAACGTGATGCACGCGGTCCACGAGCTGAGCTTCGAGAGCGGGAGGGAGGGCGGGAGCGGCGGCGGCTTTGGGGGCGGGCACCGTCACAGCCACGGCCGCCGGCGTCCCCGGAAAAGCGCGCGCTCGCGGGCCGTCGCGGCAGCGAGGTCCGGCGCCCTGGGCAAAGACGTCCAGGAGGCCCTGCCGCGGGACCCGCTCTCGGGGGTGCTCAGGGGCAGCCCGAGGCGCACGGGGACGTGGAAGTAGTGAGTTGGCGTTTTTTAAACTTTTTCCTATTCCTTTTTGAGCGCGCGCGCGGCACCTTTTTTTCATTGCTTCCACTCGCTCACTCTCTCTCTCTTTTACCCCTCTCTTTCTCTCTTCATTCTCTCTCTCTCTCTCTCTCAAAATCCTTCGGCAGCTACGCCAAGGTCGTCCCCACGACCCTCGACGCCTCGGTCGTCGGCGGGCGCGCCTCCCGAGAGGCCGACGCCAAGATCAGGGCCGCGGAGGGAGGAAGCTTCCCCTTTCCTTCCCCTTCGTCGAGGGACGAGGCCGCCACCGCCGCTTTCCCGATCCACGCGGTCCACACCTACCAGTACTCCGTCTCGGAGAAGTTCGCGGCGCTGGACCCCAAGAGCCCCGCGGTGCCGACTGTTTCGATTTCGTACGACATGAGCCCGCTGACGCTCTCGCTCTCTCGGCCCAAGACGCCGCTCTGGCACGCGGTCGTGAGGCTCGCGGCCGTGGGTGGAGGGGTGAGGGCGCTGGCGTCGTTCGCGGGGGCGCTGGTGCACGCGGTGGCCGGGAGGAGGAGGGGCGGGGGTGGGGGAGGGAGCGGGAGGCGGGGCAGCGGGAGCGAGTAGATTTTGTAAAAGAACCAAAAGAAAACCAACACGATTTTAGCTTTCTCGAGGGAGGCGTTTCTCTTTCTGTGCGATGACAGTCATTCACGGTGGGGTGAAAAGTCGTCACCGCAGGTGGCGGTGAAGTCGTCGAATTAAAATCGTCTCTTGCTTTTTTTCGTGCTTTCTCTGTTTTCAAAACCACCACTTCGTTAGCAGCTTTCTACTATTATCTGTTTTCAGAAACCACCACTTCGTCATCAGCTTTCTATTGTCACTTCGATTTTCAACCGCAAAAGCTCGCAAAGATAAAAAAGCCGAAGAGAGAGAGAGACGAAAGAGAGACGAGAAATGAGTCGAGACGAGACTAGTTCGCAAAGAAAAAAGGGAAACTAAAAACCTCTCTTTCTTTCTCTCTTTTACGCCGCCATCTCGTCCTCGCCCTTCTCCACCGCGGCCTCGTTCATCATGTACTCGTCCGCGAACTCGACCTGTTGGTTGTTGATTTTGTGCGAGAATTTTGGTGAGAGGCGAGAGATGAAAGAGAGTGCGTTTTGTAAGTTTTTCCCCCGGCGAAAATAATAACGCAAAGCGAAAAAGAAGAACAAGAAGAACAAGAAGAACAACAAGAAGAACAAGACGAAGAAACGAGACTCCAAACGCACCAGATACGCCGCGCTCCGCCTCGCGTCCAGGAACAGCGAGTACGCCCTCGATACGTCCTGCATCCGCACCCTGGCCGAGCCCGCGCGCGATGCCACGTGCGACGCCGCAGAGATCAGCTGCATCGCGTACCGCAGCGACGTCTCGCAGCCGATCTTCGTGAGCAGCGCCCTCGCGTCGGGCTCGGCCTCGACGTCCTCCTCCTCGCAGCGGATCGCCAGGATGCGCTCGACCTCTTTCCCTGTGTACGGCCGCGTGTGCACCACCAGCAGGCGGTCCAGGAGGTCCGGGGGCAGGCCGTGCGGGCCCGAGTGGCCGGTGCCGCGGATGCGGACGATGCCGCGGTTGGTCGCGAGCACCAGCAGCGGCGCGGCCTCGGCCTCCATCGCGCGCCCCAGGAACGCGAAGCACTCGGCGTCGAGCGCGTGCGCCTCGTCGATGAACAGGACCCCAGGGGACACCTCGGCCTTCCCCTCCTCGCGCCACTGCCCCACCTTGGCGTCGATCGCCTCGCGGACCTCGGGCCGGATCTCCCCCGTGTCGCCCGCGAACAGCGCCATGAAACCCGCCGACCGCGAGTTGACGACGTCGACGTCGTGCAGCGACACGCTGTGCGCGACCTCGCGGCGCTTGGCGATCTCGCCCGAGGGGCAGGCGACGAAGCGCGTCGAGGAGCCCAGCGCGTCAAAGTCGCGCGAGCGCGCGAGCGAGCGGCCGAGCGTCGTGACCTTCCCGGAGGCCTTGTCGATCGCCACGACGTCCCCCGCGGTGACGCGGGCCGCCAGGAGCGCGTCAACCATCTTGGCTCCGAGGTCGAAGACCGTCTCCATGTCGGTGGTCTTCATCGTGAGCCGCCCGGACGGCGTCGCCGCCGCCGCCGCGACGCCGGCGGCGGCGGGGGCCACGCCGGGCCCCAGCGAGCTCGCCGGCGGGGCGCGGTCGATCTCCAGCTCGACGACCTCGCCCTCGAGCACCTCGGCCTCCTCTCGGATGCGCACGCCCACGGCCCTGCGCAGCGCCTGCGTGAGGGCCTCCGTCTTGGACATCTCGAGCGAGTAGACCTCGGAGGCCGTCAGCTGCGCAAACGGCACGTCGTCGCCGAGGGCGCGGGCCATGGCCATCGCGATCGCCGTCTTCCCCGTGCCGGGCTGGCCGGCGAGGAGGACGCCCCGGCCGGCGACTTTCCCCTCTTTGATCATCTGGAGGACGACGCCGGCGGCCTGAGTTTTTTTTTGGGGGGGGGGGAGGGGGGGGAGGGAGGAAGAGGTTGAGAAAAAGAAGAAAAGACTACGACGAAGAAAAACGTCAAAGCTGGCCAATGGTCATTGGTTTCTTGCGGTCGGCGGTTCAGCAGCTCTCCCGCGCGCGTGCTTCTTTGAACTTATGTGCAAGAGAGGTCGGAGACGACGTCCTTGAGGCACCGCAGCACACGAATCGGAAAGAAGAAGACTCAAAGGCCTTGGGCCGCGGTGATCATTGATCGCCGCTCTCTCCCTGGAGAAAGGAGAAGACGGACGGCCACGGCGGGCGCAATCAGAATCGAAGCCCCGGCGCCTGCTTGCTCCCCCAGCGAAAGCGAGCAGAGCTCTTCCTTCGGTCGCCGAAAGATTCACCTTGCGCGCCGTCTCCTGTCCGACCATGCCCTGCGCCGAGGGCTTGGCCTCGAGGTGCTCGTCGAGGCCGAGGCCGCGGATGTGCGAGTGGGCGCCGATGCGCTCGACGCGGGTGAGGTCGCTGCCCGCCGGGTTGGCCTGCGGGGCAATGCGGACGCCGCCGCCCGTGGCGGAGCGGTCGGCCATCGAGATGCGTAGAGAGTGTGGTGATGTGCGTGCGCGGAAAGAGAGAGAGAGAGACAGAAAGAGGTACGAACGAGTCCCTGTTGTCTTCTTCTTCTTCAAAAAAAAAAAACGTGAAATTTCTGGCAAGTCTCTTCGGTTTTCATTGTTCACACTTTCAACCCGCCCAGCCCCGCCGCGTCCAGCAGGCTCTCCCAGTACCGCTCCCTCTCCGCCGAGGCGGCAGGGTCGTCGAGGCCAGAGACCAGCTCGGACACTGTCTTGCCCTCGGCCGCCAATGCTTCCGTTGCTGCTCCTCCGGCTGCGTTCTCCTCCTCCTTCCCCTCCTTGCCGCCGCCGCCTCCCCCGCCGTGGTCTTCCTCCTCCGCTGCTTCTCCGTCCTCGGCTGCGGGGGCGAGCAGCAGCCACGCCCTCGCCGGCCGCAGCTCCGGGTGCGTCCCGCAGAGCACGGCGACCCCCTTTCCCACCCGGCACCGCAAGGCCGCGGCGCCCCCCTCGGCCGCGGCCGCGACGGCAGGAGAAGAAGAAGGGGAAGAGGAGGCGGCATCTTCTTCTCGGTGGTAGCGAGCGAGGACCTCGACGGCGACACCCGCGACCTCGCACTTGTCCGGGACGCGACCCGCTGCTTCCTCCCCTCCGCTGCTTCCGCTTCCGCTTCCGCCCCGGAGCACGAACACGGGGCCGCCGTTGCAGTAGTCGAGGCACTCGCGCCACTCGACCTCTCTCGCCGTCCTCCACCGCAGCTTCGTCGCCGCGGCGCCGGCCTCGGTCTCGTACCGAAAGCCGGGGACAACGGCGCCGAGCGCCACCCCGGGGAAGAGAGCCAGCTCCCTGTCGCCCTCCACGCGAAGCTTTCGCGAACCGACCTCGAACTCGACTCTCGAGGAGGCGTAGTATGCGCCAGCGCAAAACCCCAGAAAAGACCCGCCCTGCTCTTCGACAAACGACCTGATGAGCTCGTTACCGCGCCCATTGAGGTCTGCGCAGTAGGGCAGGTCGGCCCCTCCCGGCATCACGAGAGCCAGCGCCGACGAAGACCACGACCCTTCGAGCAACGCAGCGGCCGAGAGCGTCCGCACGTCGGCGAGGGGAAGCGACGCCGAAATTGATCGGGCCGCCGAGTTTACGCTCCTGATGCCGGCGCCTTTCCCGGTGTATACATAGATGCGATTGCCTTTTTTTGAGGTCGCCATCGTGGCGGCGGAGGAGCTGCAGCGGGGGACCAGGCAGGGCATCAAAGAAGAGAGAGAAAATCGAATGCTCCCGCGCCCATCGACTTGTGCGTCTTCGGAGTCGCTGCTTCACACCCGACGAGAAGAGCAAAGTCGATCTCTCTCTCTTTCTCTCTTTTCTTTTCGCGCTGCTCGTGGCCCCTTCCGTCAGCGCCCATGCCGCCGCGCAGGGCGCCTGATGAAGAGGGCGATGGCGCCGTCGCTCGCGCCGCGCCGCGAGCCAGGACCGAGTACGTGATGAGAGAGGAGGCGAGAGAGGATTAGATAGAAGAAGAAGGGGGCAGCAGGCAAAGCATTGGAAAACTTCGAACGCTCGGAAAGACCTCCACTCACTTTCCACTTAAACCTCCTCTTTCCTACTTTTTTTCACAGGTACGCCCGCGGGGCCATCAAGCGCATCCGTGCTGAGAATTTCATGGTACGAAAAGGAGACAACGAGGCGAGAGAAAAGAGAAGGCGAGAGAGAAGACGAAAGACGGATGCATCGTCAGTCGTTCTCGACACTCCCTCCGAAGAAAACCGCGAAACTCAACCTCCTCCCTCCCTCTGTTCTTTTCTCATCAAAACGAACGCAGACCTACGGCAACACCATCGACTTTACCCCGGGGCCGGCCCTCAACCTCGTCATCGGCCCCAACGGGGCCGGGAAGTCGTCGCTGGTCTGCGCGATCTGCATCGGGCTCGGAGGGGCTCCTTCGCTGCTGGGTGAGTTTTTTACCTCTTTGTTTTCTTCTTCTCACTTGTTCTCTCTCTCTCTCTCTCTCTCTCTCTCTCTCTCTCTCTCTCTCTCTCTCTCTCTCTCTCTCGCGCTCGCTCTCTCTCGC
>Ga0315287_10000981_pt1 | contig 25685 bp, 19 predicted proteins | sample YL17G11_0_MG_FD_205037 | JGI IMG/M metagenome (GOLD analysis project Ga0315287, IMG submission 205037) | Sediment microbial communities from Yellowstone Lake, YNP, Wyoming, USA - YL17G11_0 | ecosystem: Environmental > Aquatic > Freshwater > Lake > Sediment | place: USA: Wyoming | collected... | reverse complement strand
AGGTGGCCGATGTTGTACTGGGTCGGCGTTTTCGTCACGAGCGTCCACGGCGGCTCCGGGTGCTTATCCGCGTACTCTCCGCCGAGCGTCCAACGTGCCACCGCCGTATCGAGGAAGAGCGACGTGTAGGCGTAGCCTTTGTCGTCGAACTGCGTGTGCAACGGACCCAGGCCCAGCTCGACGCGCGCCTCGATGACGCTGTCTTGGTCGAGAATCGGCACGCCGAAAGGATCGGGCGTCCACTTCTTCGCGGCGATCGTGGCCTGGATCTTCTCGAACGAGTAGACGGACACGTGCGGGTCGAGCTTTCCGGCGACGACGATGTACTTGCCGTTGGGCGTGACGTCGCAACCGTGCGGGCTCTTCGGTTCCGGCGCGAAAAAGAGGATCCCCTCCTTCGCCGCGACGTCGAGCGGAATCACGGGGAACCCGTTGACCATTTTGGTCTTGCCCGCCAGATACGCCGCCTCGGCGGCCTTCAGGTTGATGATGTGCAGATAGTCGACATCGCGCTGCGAGACGCCGGCCTCGAACGGAGGCTTCCCTTCCTCGATGCCGCCGGTCGCCATTTCGGTGTTGATCGAGTTGCCGAAGATCCAGCCGTCGCTCGCGAGCTTCCCGGCGTCGAAGAGGTCTTGCCAGTAGGGCGGGAGCTCGATCGCGAACGATTTTTTCATGTCGATGCGTCCGGCCGCGCGGTCGAACTTCCAGAGCGTGACCATTCCGCGGTAGGACTTCTCGTAGTCCGCGATAGGGGCATAGGTCCAGCCGAGCGGTGTGGAGTACTGGCCACCCTCGATCACGTAGTCGGTGTTCGGGGTGACGAACGCGCCGCCGTGATCGTTGATCGCGATCGGGTTCTTGACGATCTGCTTCGTCTCGAAGTCCCGGAGATCGATCACCGCCATACGCGCGTCGGCCTTGTCGTTGATGAAGAGGAACTGGCCATCGTAGTCGCCCGCGGTCTCGGAGAGCCCGGGATGGTGGGTGTCGCCCCACTTGATCTCGCGCCCGTTGGCGTAGCCAGCCTTCAGAATGTCCTCGCCAACGCCGTAGCCGTAACCCTGCCAAGGTTCCGGCGTGAACACGGCGATCGAGCGCAAGATGCGCATCGACGGAAGCCCGATCACGAAGACCTGTCCGCTGTGACCGCCGGAGGCGAACATCAGGTAGTCGTCGATCCGACCGCTCGGAACGAACGTTTTCAGCGCCGCCGCCGCATCGTCGGGCGTCAGGTTGCGCGCCGCCATGATCGACTCCAGGCTGTCCCCCCCACTCCCCCCGGCCTTGGGCGCGGCGGACTTGTCTCCTGCGCATCCCGTGGCGAGGAGCGTCACCGCCGTCAGGATCGCTCCGATGTGCTTGATCAATTGGAACCCCCTTTCCTTTTCTTCCGCGCGGGTCTTTCCGCGCTGATTCGCGAATATGCATGGGCGAACGGGGCCAACGCTGTGACCTGGGTCACACGACGAAACAGGTCGTTGGAAGGCTTCAGCGCGGCGGGATCGGCCGGCGTGGCGGTTCGAGCAGGGTGACCGTCTTTCCGTCGACCCGAATGATGCCCTCTTGGACCAGCTTGGCCATGGTTCTGGAGACGATCTCGCGGACGGTGCCGATCCGCGCGGCCAGCTCCTGATGGGAGAGGTCTAACTCGAACGAGCTCCCATCTTTCGCGAATTCCCTGAACAAGTCCACCAATCTTTGGCGGACGTCCCGTAGAGACAGCTCACGGACCAGCATCACCATCCGGCGGAGCCGGAACGCCAGCGAGGCGATGACCGCCCTCGTCAGGTCGGGATGATGCTCGAGCAATTCCTGGAAGTCCCTCGGCCGGACGACCAAAAGAACCGTGTCGTGCACCGCGGCGCACGACGCCGGGTAGGGGTGCCCATCGAACAGCGGGAGTTCGGCGACCGCACGGCCCGGCCCCTCGATTTCCAGAATTTGCTCGCGCCCCCCATCGCCGGTCTTGTAGATCTTGACCGCCCCCTCCCGAACGACCAGAAATCCCTTCGGAGGATCCCCCTCGAGGAAGATCACCTCGCCACGCAGGTGAACCTTCTCTACGCAACGCCGGGCCACTTCGACGAGCGTGGATTCCGGAAGCTCGTGAAGGAACGGAACCCCTCTGAGGGTCTCGAGCACGCTCTTCATCCGGGCAGACTGCCAGCCTCACCCTCCGTGAGTCAACACGAACTGGGGCGATCCGGCGACGTGACTCAAGTCACAGCGGAGCCGCGGCGACGTCCCATAGATTGGCTCGTCGAGGAGGATGGCTCATGAACGTCACAACCGAAACGACCATCGCCGAGATCGCGAGCGCGATGCCGCGCGCGATCCCGGTCTTTCAGAAGCACGGCATTGATTTCTGCTGCGGAGGACGTCGCGCATTGGCCGAGGTCTGCTCCGAAAAGGGCGTCGGCTTCGAGGCGATCGTCGGCGAAATCGAAACAGCCAGCCTGAAGCCCGCCGGATCCGACACCGACTGGGCGAACGAACCGCTCGGCGCACTCATCGATCACATCCTTGTTCGCTACCACGCAAGTCTCAAGGAAGAGCTCCCGCGCCTTGAGGCCCTGGCCGAGAAGGTCGCGAGGGTTCACGGCGCCAATCACCCCGACACGCTGCCGGCCTTGCGGGACACGTTCCGGTCGCTGAAAGACGAACTCGACTCGCACCTCGAGAAGGAAGAGCACGTGCTCTTCCCCTATGTCCGCGAACTCGAAACGGCAGCGCGCGGGCTGCGACCGTCGATGTCGATTCCTCTCGGCCTCGCTTCGGGGGCGATCGGCGTCATGGAGCGCGAGCACGAGGTCGCAGGGCTCGCGCTGAAGACGATTCACCGCCTCACCGACGGATTCCGCCCACCGGACGACGGCTGCGGCAGCTTCCGGGCCCTCTACGCCGGGCTCGAAATCTTCGAGGCGGACCTTCACAGCCACATCCACCTCGAAAACAACATCCTGTTTCCGCGTGCGCTGGGGATGGAACGCAGGCTTGGGGGCGACGGCGAGTAGCGCTACGCGACGGTGGCCGCGAGGAGCAGTTCGTCGGCGGTCCGCGCGATGCGCCGCGCGAAACGTGCATTCGATTCTGGGAAGTCCCGGCGCCAATGCGCACCGCGGCTTTCCTCGCGGAGCAGGGCCGACGCGCCGATGAGGCGTCCGACGAGGATCATGTTCCGCGCCTCGCCGAAGGTCGCTTCGCCGGCCAGCGCGTCGAGCGACGACAACGTCTCGCGAACCCCGTCGGCGTCCCGGATAACGCCCAGCCCTCGGCCAACCGCGGCGCGGAGGCGGCTCTCCAGGCGAAGCGGCGGCCGCCACGGAGTCGCCGTCGCGTCCGAGGCTCGGACGCCGGGGATCAATGCGGCCGCATCGACCGTGCTGCATCCCAAGGCGGCGCGAACGTCCTCGGCCACGCGCGCGCCGTAGACGAGAGCCTCGAGGAGGGAGTTGCTGGCGAGCCGGTTGGCGCCATGCGCTCCGGTGCAGGCGACTTCGCCGCAGGCCCACAGACCCTCGATCGACGTCCGCCCGCGCGCGTCCACGGCAACCCCGCCCATGTGGTAATGCGCGGCCGGCGCGACGGGAAGCTCGTCGCGGCGAGGGTCGTACCCGGCGGCCAGGCACGTGCGGATGACCTGGGGGAACTCGCTCTCGAGCCGCTTCGCGCCCAAGGCGCGCGCGTCGAGCGCCACGCGTTCGCCGCGTGCCAGACGCGCGACAATTTCGCGCGCGACAATGTCGCGCGGGGCGAGCTCCGCTCGCTCCCAACCTTCAATGCGCAAGGACCGCGAACGAGCATCGACCAGCAGAGCGCCCGCGCCGCGCAGAGCCTCGGTGATCAGCGGCATGGGATCTCGCGCGACGTCCAAGGCGGTCGGATGAAACTGGATGAACTCCAGGTCCGCCAGGCGCGCCCCCGCTCGCGCTGCAGCCGCCAGGCCGTCGCCGGTCGCCTCGCGCGGATTGGTCGTTTCGGGGAACAGGCGACCGATGCCGCCCGTCGCAAGAACAACCGCGCGCGCGCCGTGGACCAGCACGTCCCCCGAGGCCGACGTGGCCGTCAAACCGCAAACTCGCCCCTCTTCAAGGAGAAGATCTTCCAGGAACGATTCCGTTCGGAGATCGATCGCGCTCGCCTCCATGACCGCGGCCGAAAGGGCGCGGACGATCTCCGCACCCGCCGCATCCCCGCCGGCCCGCACGACGCGGGAGCGCGTGTGGGCGCCTTCGCGGCTCAGCGCGAGATGGCCGAACTCGTCGCGGTCGAATCGGGCGCCGAGATCGATCAGCCGCGCGATGGCTCGCGGCCCGTCGGCCACCATCGCGCTGACGATCGAGGGGTCCGCGAGCCCCGCCGCGGCGACGAGCGTGTCCTTCGCGTGCTGGCCGGGGTCGTCGTCGCGGCCAACCGCGGCGGCCACCCCGCCTTGAGCATAAGGACTGGCTCCTCCCGCAAGCGTGTGCGTTTTCGTCAGGAGTGCGACGCGAAGCGGCGCCAACGCGAGCGCCGCAACCATGCCGGCGGCGCCCGAGCCAACGACGATGACATCGACCTCGGGCGCGCCGCGCGTCTCGCCGTTCATCCCGCGAGCCCCCGCCCGACTTCGAGCATGCGGTCGATGGCGCGCTTCGCCGGACCGGCGATCGCCGGATCGATTGTGATCTCGAACGTCGATGTCTCGAGAGACCGCCGCACGGAAGGCAGCGTGATCTTCCGCATGTAGGGGCAGAAATTGCAGGGGCGCACGAACCGGACGCCGGGCATCTCGGCGGCGACGTTGTCGCTCATCGCGCACTCGGTGATCAAAGCGGCGATTGCCGGCGGATGCTCACGCAGCCTTCGGATCATTCCCGACGTGGAACCGACGTAGTCGGCTTCGGCAAGAACCTCCTCCGGGCACTCGGGGTGCGCGAGGACGACGACTCCGTCGAAGAGCGATCGCAATTCGCGGATGTCGTGGGCCGTGAAGCGCTCGTGGACCTCGCACTTCCCCTGCCACGGGATGATCTCGACATCGGTCTGGGTCGCGACGTACCCGGCGAGGTATCGGTCGGGCAGAAAAATGACACGATCGACACCCAGCGAGCGGACGACCTCGACGGCGTTCGCCGAAGTACAGCAGATGGTGCTCTCGGCTTTCACCTCAGCGGTCGTATTCACATAGCTGACGACCGGGACACCTGGGTGTTTCTTTTTCAGCTCCTGGACGTCGGCCCCGGTGATCGACGCGGCGAGCGAACAACCGGCCGAAATGTCCGGGATCAAAACGGTCCGTTTTGGGTTGAGGAGCTTGACGGTTTCGGCCATGAACGTGACGCCGCAGACCACGAGAACGTCGGCGTCGCGCGCGGAGGCTTTTTCCGCCAGCGCGAGCGAGTCGCCGGTCACGTCGGCAACCCCGTGGAAAATGACGGGATCCTGATAGTTGTGGGCCAGAATCACAGCGCGAAGCTGTCGTTTCAGATCAAGGATTGCCGCCACGTCGCCGGCGTAGACTGGCCATTCGATCGGTGGGATGGCGTGTCGTACCGCGAGGTAGCGGGCAGCCACTTCGTCGCGCAACTCCATGGGGGACTCCGTTCCCCATCATGGAACCAGGCTCGTTCGCGCGAAGCTAGCGCGACTCCGGAGCGCTTCGGTCGGTTATTTGCGGAAGAGCGTCTTGTATTCGCCAATCCCTTGGGCATCGAGCTGGCCTTCGGGGACGAAGCGGAGGGAGGCACTGTTGATGCAGTATCGCAGCCCTGTGGGGGCGGGGCCGTCGCCGAAAACGTGTCCGAGGTGGCTGCCCGCGAGGCGGCTATGCACTTCAGCTCCGAATAGCGCCGACGCCCCACCTTTCGCTTCCGCCACGTTGTCCGGGACGAGGGGTTTCGAAAAACTCGGCCATCCCGTGCCGCTGTCGAACTTGTCGGTCGAGCTGAACAGAGGCTCGCCCGAGACGATGTCGATGTAGATCCCGGGCTCGTGGTTGTCCCAGTCGCTGTTATCGAACGCCGGCTCCGTTCCCCCACGCTGGGTCACGCTGTACTGGAGCGGCGTGAGCCGGCGCCGCAACTCGTCGTCGTTCGGCTTCACGTACGGTTTTCTCTCGGCCACCTCGATCGCCGGCTTGTCCTTCCAGACCCGCTCGAGGTAGGGCCCGCGCCCCGATCCCCACTTGTAGGCCTTGTACTCCACGGGGTTCTTGTCGTGGTAGTCCTGGTGGTAATCCTCGGCGCGGTAGAACGGGCCCGCGGGGAGGATCAACGTGGCGATCGGCTTGTCGAACCAATGCTTGGCTTCGAGCGCGGCTTTCGACGCCTCGGCAATCCGCCTTTGTTCATCGTTCCGAACAAAGATGGAGGCTCGATACTGCGAGCCGCGATCCGCAAACTGCCCGCCGGCATCGGTCGGGTCGATCTGGCGCCAGAAGACGTTCAGGATCTGCGCATAGGTGATCTTCGTCGGGTCGAAACGCACTTCGATCGACTCGAAATGCCCCGTGCCCCCCGCGGAGACTTCTTCATAGGTCGGGTTCGGCTTCTCACCACCGGTGTATCCGGAGATCGCCTCGACGACACCCGGAAGCCCGTCGAAGGCCGACTCGGTGCACCAGAAGCACCCGCCGGCCAGGATCGCCACCTCCGTCTTCCCCGATGGCGTCGCGGCGTCGCTCCCGCCACACGCTGAAACGGCGGCGATCAGCGCCAGAACTGCCAGGGCTACGAGGTGTCGTTGACTCGTCATCTTCCATGATCTCCGATCTGGGAACCTCGCGCCAAGGCTGGAAAATTCCCCGGGCGGCGATACCTTTGTCCGGGACGCGCGCCGACAGCGACGACCCTTGCCGGCAGGAGCCCGAGATGACGCCCAAGCCTCCCCTCCCGCCCGGAAACGAGCGCGAGGTCCTCACACCGGAGTGCAAGGCGTTCGTCGCGGACCTCGCCCGCCGTTACGGGCCGCGCGTTACCGAACTCCTGGCCGCCCGCCGGGCGATGCAAACGCATTACGACACGGGCTACCGTCCTCGATTCCTACCGGGAACACGGGCGATCCGCGAATCTTCGTGGACCGTCGCCCCGCTCCCGGCCGATCTTCGCGACCGGCGCGTTGAGATCACCGGCCCCGTCGACCGCAAGATGATCATCAACGCGCTGAACTCCGGTGCGTCCGTTTTCATGGCCGACTTCGAAGATTCGAACTCGCCGACGTGGGCCAACGTGTTGGACGGCCAGGCCAACCTCAGGGACGCCGTGCGAGGGACGATTGCCTACGACGACTCCGACACCGGAAAGAGTTATCGGCTACGAGAGCACCCTGCCGTCTTGATGGTCCGGCCGCGCGGCTGGCACCTCCTCGAGAGACACTTCGAGGTGGACGCGCGCCCGATACCTGCCGCGCTGTTCGACTTCGGGGTCTTCCTGTTCCACAACGCGAAGGCCCTGATCGCCAAAGGGACCGGCCCCTACTTCTACCTCCCGAAGCTGCAGAGCCACCTCGAGGCGCGCCTCTGGAACGAGGTTTTCGTAGAGGCCGAGAGCGCGCTCGGGCTTTCCCCCGGCACCATCAAGGCGACGGTGCTGATCGAGACGCTCCCCGCCGCGTTTGAGATGGACGAGATCCTCTGGGAACTGCGCGATCACGCCGCCGGGCTGAACTGCGGCCGGTGGGACTACATCTTCAGCTTCATCAAGGTCCACAGGAACGATGCCTTGGGGGTGCTTCCCGACCGCTCCCAGATCACGATGGACCAAGGGTTCCTCAGGGCCTACGCGCAGTTGCTGATCAAGACCTGCCATCGCCGAGGCGCGCACGCCATGGGCGGCATGGCCGCGCAGATCCCGATCAAGGGCGACCCCGCGGCCAACGACGCCGCGATCGCCAAGGTGGTGGCCGACAAGCGCCGCGAGGTAGGAGACGGCCACGACGGCACGTGGGTGGCGCACCCCGGGCTCGTCCCTATTGCCCGCGAGGTGTTCGACGCCGCCATGCCCGGACCAAACCAGCTCTCGAAGTTGCGCGAGGACGTCGCCGTGAGTGAGAGCGACCTCCTCGCGGTGCCGCGCGGAACGCGCACCGAGGGCGGCCTCCGTTGGAACCTGCGCGTGGGCGTCCAGTACCTCGAGGCCTGGCTGCGCGGGGTCGGCTGCGTGCCCCTCTACAACCTCATGGAAGACGCCGCGACCGCCGAGATCTCGCGCACGCAGATCTGGCAGTGGCTTCACCACGCGGCCAAGCTCGACGACGGACGCGCCGTGGACGCCGACCTGGTGCGCGAGCTACTCGCCTCCGAGATGGCCTCCGTGCGCGCCGAGGTTGGACCCGCGCGCTACGACGGCGGCCGTTTCACCGACGCCGTCGCCTTGTTCGAACGCCTCATCTTCTCTCCAGCGTTTGAGGAATTCCTGACCATCCCCGCTTACGAGTTCTTGCTCGCCTGACCTTCGAGGAGTCACCCCATGGCCGACACGAACCTCCATGCCCCCGCCCATCGTTTCCGCGGCATCGTGCGCCCCTACACCCCGGCTGACGTGGAACGGCTGCGCGGGAGCGTCCGGGTGGAGCATTCGCTCGCCCGCCTCGGCGCCATGCGCCTGTGGGAGCTTCTGCACACGCGCGACTACGTGAACTCTCTGGGGGCGATCAGCGGCAACCAAGCGGTGCAAATGGTCCGCGCGGGACTCGAAGCGATCTACATCTCGGGCTGGCAGGTCGCAGCCGACGCCAACACGTCCGGCATGACCTACCCGGACCAGAGCCTTTACCCCGCGGATTCGGTCCCGCGCCTCGTGCGCCGGATCAGCCAGGCGCTGCTACGCGCCGATCAGATCGAGCACGCCGAAGGCGGCGTCAAGCACCATTGGATGGCGCCCATGGTCGCCGATGCGGAAGCCGGTTTCGGCGGACCGCTCAACGTCTTCGAGCTGATGAAGGGGATGATCGAGGCCGGCGCCGCCGGCGTCCACTTCGAGGACCAGCTCTCCTCCGAAAAGAAATGCGGCCATCTCGGCGGCAAGGTCCTCGTCCCGACGAGCCAGTTCCTCCGCACTCTGATCGCCGCGCGCTTGGCCGCCGACGTGATGGACGTCCCGACGCTCGTCATCGCGCGCACCGACGCCGACAGCGCCAAGCTCCTCACGTCCGACGTCGACCCGCGCGACCAGGCGTTTTGCACCGGCGAGCGCACCCCCGAAGGCTTCTACCGGATCAAGTGCGGCATCGAGATGGCGATCGCGCGAGGTCTCGCCTACGCCCCCTACGCCGACCTCATCTGGTGCGAGACCTCGACCCCCGATCTCCACGAAGCGAAGCAATTCGCCGACGGGATCCACGCCAAGTTCCCCGGGAAGATGCTCGCCTACAACTGCTCACCGTCGTTCAACTGGAAGAAGCACCTGGATGACGCGACGATCGCCAAGTTCCAACGCGAGCTCGGCGCCATGGGATTCAAGTTCCAGTTCGTCACGTTGGCCGGCTTCCACGCGTTGAACTACGGGATGTTCGAGCTCGCGAAGGACTACCGCAGCGAGGGCATGGCCGCCTACTCGCGTCTGCAGCAAGACGAGTTCGCCGCCGAGCGCGACGGCTATACCGCCACCAAGCACCAGCGCGAAGTCGGCACCGGTTACTTCGACGAGGTCGCCCAGGTGATCTCGGGCGGGACGTCATCGACCGTGGCGCTGAAGGAATCGACGGAGACGGAGCAGTTCTAGGGCTGCCGACGGCGCCCGGGGCGCTCCTTTTGGCCACCCGCTAAACTACGCCCGGCCTCCGAACGTATTCACGCACGTCGCCCTCTTCGAAGGAGCTCCCGATGACCTCTCGCTCCACCTTTGTGGCCGCCTTCATGCTGTCGGCGCTCGCCACGTTCGCCCCCGCCCGCGCCGAAGACACTCCCTTCACCGAGCTCCCCTACACGCCGAGTCTCGATACGGCGTCGATGGACCGCACCGCCGACCCGTGCGAGGACCTCTATCAGTACTCGTGCGGCGGGTGGATGAAGAACAACCCGACGCCGGGGGACCAGGCCAACTGGAGCGTTTACGGCAAGCTCTACGAGGACAACCAACAGTTCCTCTGGGGCTTGCTCTTGAACGCCGCGAAGCCGGATCCGTCGCGCAACGCGACGCAGCAGAAGATCGGCGACTTCTTTGATGCTTGCATGGACGTGGACGCCGTCGAGAAGGCCGGAGCCACGCCACTTGCGACCGATCTTTCGCGGATCGCCGCGATGAAATCGATCAAAGAGCTCGGCCCAATTCTCGGGTCGATCCACGCCAAGGCGACGACGGGCGCCATCTTCTTCGGTGCCGGCGTCGAGCAGGACGCGAAAGAGTCGACCCAGCAGATTTTCGCGATCTACGCCGGAGGTCTCGGCCTTCCGGACCGAGACTACTACTTCAAGGACGACGACAAATCAAAAGAGACGCGCGCGAAGTACGTCGAGCACGTCGCGAAGATGCTCGAACTCGCCGGCGACACTCCCGAAGCCGCCAAGGCGGGGGCACAGACCGTGATGCGGCTGGAGACGGCGCTCGCGAAGGCTTCCCTCACGCGCGTTGAGCGGCGGGATCCCTACAAGGTCTACCACCACACAGCCCCGGCCAAGCTCAAGAAGCTCGTGCCTACGTTCGACTGGGACGGCTATTTCACCGCGGTCGGCGGACGCCCGGGCGCCTGGCTCAACGTGTCCGAGCCTGCCTTCTTCGAAGCGCTGGGAGCCCGCCTGAAGTCCGAGCCGCTTGCGGACATCAAAACCTACCTGCGCTGGACCCTCGTCAGCGCAAAGGCCGATTACCTCTCGAGAGCTTTCGTCGATGAGCGCTTCGCGTTTTACCGGGGCTACTTGCGAGGCGTGAAGGAGACGCAGCCGCGCTGGAAGAAGTGCGTGGGTTGGGTCGATCGCGACTTGGGCGAGGCGCTCGGCAAGGAGTTCGTCGATCGCGTGTTTCCTCCGGAGAACAAGGTCAAGGCGATCGCGATGACGGACCTCATCGTCGCGGCCATGAAGGCCCGCATCCAGGGTCTTGACTGGATGAGCGATCAGACCAAGAAACAGGCGCTCGAGAAGCTCGCCAAGGTCCGCAACAAGGTCGGCTATCCGGACGTCTGGCGCGACTACTCGAAGCTCACGATCAAGCGCGGGGACTTCTTCGGCAACGCCACGCGGGCGATCGTCTTTGAGAACGACCGCCAGATGGCGAAGATCGGCAAGCCCGTCGATCGTGGTGAATGGGGAATGACGCCTCCCACCGTGAACGCCTACTACAACCCCTCGATGAACGACATCAACTTCCCCGCAGGTGTCTTGATGCCCCCGCTATACGACCTCAAACTCGACGACGCGCCCAACTACGGGAACACGGGTTCCACCATCGGTCACGAGCTGACGCACGGGTTCGACGATGAGGGGCGGCAATTCGACGGCGACGGCAACCTGCGCGACTGGTGGACGAAGAAGGACGGAGACGAGTTCGAGAAGCGGGCGAACTGCGTTCGCGATCAGTACTCGAGCTACGTCATCGTCGACGACATCAAGCTCAACGGGAAGCTCACTTCCGGTGAGGACATCGCCGACCTCGGGGGCACGATCCTCGCGTGGGTCGCGTGGAAGGAAGCGACGAAGGGCCTGAAGCTCGAGCCGATCGACGGCCTCACTCCCGAGCAGCGGTTCTTCGTCGGCTTGGCACAGTGGGCGTGCGAGAACGAGCGTGAAGAAAACCTTCGCGTGATGGCGGCGACCAACCCGCACTCCCCCGGCAAGTACCGCATCAACGGAAGCGTCGCGAACATCCCTGAATTCGCCGAAGCGTTCCAGTGCAAGGACGGATCCGCACTGAAGAAAAAACCGAAGGACGTCTGCAAGGTCTGGTAGCTAGGCTTCGGGTTTCCCCGGAAGGAGCCCGTCCATCGCAACCGATCGAGGTCCGGCCTCGTCGCACACGGCGTACTTGGGTTCCGTCCCGGCGTACATCGCCATCCCGGCGTGCTCGCCGTGGACGTTCATCGCGTAGAACTTGACGTCGAAGTTCGGCGTGCCGTCGGACTTCAACAGACGCTTTTCGACCGTGTTCGCCTTGATGCGTCGCAACGCCTCGGCGATTGCGTCTTTAGGGTGCGTGCCGCGGCGCATCTCCTCAACGACGAGAAACGACGACAGGCCGTAGAGGTTGGCTTCGCCGCGTCCGGTCGAGCCACAAGCGCCCACCTCGCCGTCGACGTAGTTCCCGGCGCCCAGAATCGGCGAGTCCCCCACCCGTCCGGGGATCTTGAACGACAGCCCGCTGGTCGTCGTCGCGCCACAGATCGCCCCCTGGGCGTTGATCGCATTCATATGGATCGTGCCGTAGAACCGATCGTGGGACAGGAGCCCCTCGGCGAGCATCGCTTCTCGCGCTCGATCGCCCGCGGTCACGCGCTTTTCGGGATCGAGGTAATGGCCCGGATCGATGCGTCGCTTCCACTCGAGCCACAGCTTTCGCGAGTGGTCGGTGTTCAGGTCGTCCTCGATCGTGAACCCCATCCGGCGCGCGAACCACTGGGCCCCGGCACCGACGAGGAGGTGATGATCGGTGGTGTCCATCACCGCTTTGGCGACGAGGCTTGGCGTTCTCACGCCTTCGAGCGCCGCGACCCCGCCGGCACGTTTCTTTGGGCCGTGCATCACGCAGGAGTCGAGCTGAACGACTCCGTCGGCGTTCGGGATACCGCCGTAGCCAACGCTGTCTTCCGCCGGATCCAGCTCGAGGATGTTGAGCCCCGCGAGGATCGCGTCCAGCACATCCTCGCCGCGCTCGATCCGGAAGTAGGCCTCGTGCACCGCGGTTCGCGGGCCGCCGTTTTTGAATTCGTTCCCGTTGCGCGACGAGATGACGGTGGCGCGCGCCGGCTTCGACCGCACGACTGCGGCGGCAACCCCCGCGCCGACTCCTGTCTTCACGAACTGACGACGCGAAATCTTTTCGGACACGGCGCAACCTCCGGCGGTGGATTATCGCCGGAAAACGCTACAATCTCTTCATGAAACTCATCGAATGCGTCCCCAACTTCAGTGAAGGCCGCGACCGCGCCGTCATCGACGCGATCACGGCCGAGATCTCGGCGACTCCGGGCGCCGTGCTCCTGGACGTCGACCCCGGCGCCGCGACGAACCGCACGGTCGTCACATTCATCGGCGAACCCGCGGTGGTCGAGGAGGCCGCCTTCCGGGCGATCAAGAGGGCTGCCGCGACGATCGACATGACGCGGCACCACGGTGAGCACCCCCGCATGGGAGCGACCGACGTGTGTCCGTTCATCCCGGTGCAAGGCGCGACCATGGAAGACTGCGTCGCGATAGCGAAGAAGCTGGGAAAACGCGTCGGCGACGAGCTCGGGATCCCCGTCTACCTCTACGAAGCCGCCGCGGCGCGCCCGGAGCGGAGGTCGCTCGCCGACATCCGCAAGGGGGAGTACGAGGCGCTCCCCGAGAAGATGAAGGATGCGGCGTTCACCCCCGACTTCGGCCCCGCCCGGTTCAACGCCCAGGCCGGCGCCACGGTGATCGGTGCCCGCGAGTTTTTGATCGCCTACAACATCAATCTGAACACCCGGGACAAGAAGCTCGCTAACGCGATCGCTCAGGCGCTCCGCGAGGCCGGCAAGACGAAGAAGGGCGCCGACGGCACGACCACGACGATCCCGGGACGCTTCAAGGAGTGCCGCGCGGTCGGCTGGTACATCGAGGAGTTCGGCCGCGCACAGATTTCGATCAATCTGACGAACTACAAGGTGACGCCGCTTCACGCGGTCTTCGATGCAGCCTGCGAAGAAGCAGCGAAGCTGGGCCTGCGGGTCACCGGAAGCGAGCTCGTCGGACTGGTCCCCAGGGAGGCTCTGCTCGCTGCCGGCGATCACTACCTCGCCAAGCAGGGAAAGACGAACGGCGTACCCGAGAAGGAACGGGTGCACACCGCCGTGTTGTCCCTCGGCCTTGCCGAGCTTGGGGCGTTCGATCCGAACCTCAAGGTGATCGAGTACCGCTACGCGGGCGGGCCGTCGGGGCTCGTCGCCATGACGGTGCGCGACTTCGCGGATGAGCTCTCGAGCAGTTCCCCTGCTCCTGGAGGGGGCAGCGTCGCGGCGCTCTGCGGAGCCTTGTCGGCGTCGCTGGTGGCGATGGTGGCCGCGCTCACTTGGTCGAAGACGGGGATGGAGTCCGCGCGCCCCGCGATGAAGGCCGTGGGCACAGAAGCGCAGGCGTTGAAGGACTGGTTCCTCGGGGCTGTCGATCGCGACACCGAGGCCTTCAACGCAGTGCTTGCCGCCATGCGCATGCCGAAGAAGACCCCTGAGGAAATCACCGCCCGCGCTGGCGCTGTCGAGTGTGCCAACCAGGGCGCCGCGAAGGTACCCCTCGATGTGCTCGAGGCGACGATACGAGCGCTCGAGCTTTCACTTCAGGCCGTGAAGGAAGGGAATCCGAACTCGGTTTCCGATGCCGGCGTGGCCGGTGCGGCGGCTCTCGCCGCCGCCGAGGGCGCCGCGCTGAACGTGCGGATCAACGCACCGTCTCTGACCGATCGGACGGCGGCCGACGAGTACCTCGCCCGTCAGGCCGGTGCGATTGCCCGCGCCCGCGACCTGGCGGAGCATCTGCGTAAGGCCGTCGACAAGATCCTGGGGTAGGCCCGAATCAGCCCGGGACGTCTTGCGTCTCGACCACCGACAGCCGGTAGATCGTCCCGCGTTTGCTTCCGATACGCTCCAGAAGCCCCCTGTCGACGAGGCGCCTGAGGTTGTCCTTGAGGGTGTTGCGGTTGGCTCCGGTTTTCGCCATCAACAAAGAGGCGGCGCCCGTGCCGTTTTCGCGGATCGTATCGAGGATGGCACGCTGCAACGGCGGCAACTCGCGGGCGCGGGATTCGAGGTCGATCTTTCCCTGCAACCGCATCGTCAGGGCTTCCAACGAGTCGAAGAAGAACGACATCCACGGCGTCAGGTTCGCCTCATCGGTCCAGATCTTGGTCTCCGCCTCGTCGATCGCGTCGTAATAAGCGAACCGCATTTCATCGAACACGCGTTCCAAGCTGGCGTAGTCGACGAATCCGTACCCCGCGCGTCGAAGGAGGTGCGGGAGGATCACGCGAGCGGTGCGACCGTTGCCGCCTTCGAACGGGCTGATCGACGTGAGGTAAATGAAGAACGTGCCCGCGACGAGGAGCGCGTGCTGCTCGCCACCTCGCAGCTCCAACTCGAGCCACGACACGAGATCCTCGATCTTGTCTTGCAGGAGGCGGGGAGGTAGAGTCTGGAGGACCCGGCCCTGGGCGCGACCTTCGGCATCGAAGACTTCGAGGTGAAGCGGCGTCTCGCGCAGGGCGCTCGGCGGGGGAGGATTTCCCGGCTTGCCCACGACGACCGCATTCAACGCAGCCAATTCGTCGAAGGTCACGATCGGACCTGCCGCGGGAAACGACCGGTCCAGGGCGGCGGCGTACCCGACGAGATTGTCGCTCTCCGGCGAGGATGACAACGCCCCGGCCAATACGGCGACGACGTCGGCTTCACTCACGCGTATGCCTGCGATTCGGCACGACGACGCCACGGACTGGACCCGGGCCGCCTCTCGCATGCGAGCCAACTGCTCGGGAGGGACCGAAGTGCCCCCCGCCCAAAAGGAACGGAACTGGTCGATCCTGGAGATTGCCTTGAGGATTTCTGGGTTGACGGGAATTCTTATGTCCATTTCACCCAATTCTCCACCCAAATTGACCCATCTCCGCTCGCGGGGATGGGCTGCTTCGTGTCCCAGTCGTGAGGCATCGTGGCTCCGATGATAGACGATCCTCAGATTCTAGTCCCAAAGATCGGCAACAGACCGGTTTCCCGGTGGAGAACCATCATGAGCGGTCACCCCGAGGACAGCCACCGCCAGGGCTACAGGTTCCGGACGGGTGTCCGTGCCGAGATTCAGGACAATGGGCGGACATTCGCCTGCGAAGCCCAGAACTTAAGCCGCAGCGGCGTTCTTCTGGTCGGGGATCTTCCGGCACCCTCGGCGGACACGGTGGATTTCGCTCTCAACGCACCGACAGGGAGCCTGACGGTTCGCCTCAGGGGGCGGGTCATCCGCAGCCAGCCCAGCGCCGACGGGGGAGGCCGGAGCATCGCGCTCGAATTCGTGGACATGGACGATTCCAGGCGCGACGCGCTCGAAGTGCTCCTCGCTCGGCTTCTGGAGGCCCCGGCTGGCGGTCCGTTTGACGGCCTGAAGCCCGGGTCGTCACCCCAGGAGATAAAAGCCGCGCTCGAAGCGATCCCGCTCCCCCAGCGCATCTCCCTATCGTCGCGAACCGGCCTCAAAGACTGCGAGTACCTGCGACTCGACACGAATCCCGCGGTCTTGGAGGCGCTCGCGCACAATCCGAACTTGGGGGTGGTCGAGGCGCGCGCGCTCGCGGGGTCCACCTTCCTGATGCCGGGGACGCTCGACTCCCTCGCGAACAACCCGCGCTTCAAAGACGACGAAGAACTGCGCATGGCCATCGCCGTTCATCCGCGAGTGTCCCTATCCACCGCGGAGAAGGTCACCGCCGCCTTGAAAGTGCCGCAGATCAAGAAGCTGCTGGCAAAGCCGGGTCTGAACCAGATCCTCCGCGAGAAGCTGTTCAGGAGGACGACGCAGCGATAGGAGCCCCGCGATCGCCTCGCCTGGCGATCGCGACGAGCAAGAACAGTCCCGCCGCCGAGCAGACCGCTGCCGATCCGAACGCGGCCCCCGCCCCCATCCGGTCCCACAAAACCCCGACGCCAAGAGAAGAGACCATGTCGCCGACCGCGTTGGCGGTGGCAAGCACGCCAAGGCCGTACGACCTGCTCTCACGCGGGAGCAGCTCGGCGACGCAGGCCTTTTCAACCGTCTCTTCGACCGCAATGGCGACGCCGGAAAGAAGGAACGCGAAGCAGACCGCCGCCAGCGATCGACTCCCGAACGCCAGCGTCAGATTCACGCCAAGGCCGAGAGAATACCCCGCGGCCAGCACGCGGCGCCGGCCGAATCGATCCGCCAAATGCCCCGACGGGAACGTCGCGAGGGCGCTCACGCCGTTGTGCAGCGCGTACAGCAGGACCGGCAGCCCGAACAGCACGGCCTTGCCGTCGTCGGCGACGGGCGCCGCCTTGGCGACCGCAAGGATCAGGAACGACCGCGAGAAATCGCCGAGACCGAAAAGAAGGACCGCCCCCACGAGCGGCCAGTAACCGCGAGGCATCGCCGGGCGCAGCATCGCGGCGGGTGCCGCCGGATCGTGCGGGCGCTCTTTCACGAGCCAGAGGACGCACCCCGCTGCGAGCAGTCCCGGCACGATCGCGATGAGGAGCACGCTCTTGAACGCGAGGCCCGCCGCAAGAAGCGAGAGTGCGAGGAGAGGGCCAGCGACGGCGCCGATCATGTCCCCCGCCCTCTCCAACCCGAACGCTCTCGCATAGAAGCGAGGCTCGACGGAGTCGGAAACGAGAAAATCGCGCAGCGGTCCTCGAAAGCCCCGCCCCACCCACGCCGCAGAGCGCAGCGCGACGAACACCGGCAAAGCCATGACGAACCCGAGCGCCGAAGTGCAAACGGCTGTCAACGCATATCCGGCCGCGGTCCACGGCTTCTTGCGTGCGATCCGCTGTCCCGCCACCCCGCCCGCGAGCTTCGCCAAGCCGGAGGCGGCGTCGGCGATTCCCTCGATCGCGCCGAGCGCGGTCGCGCCGAGCCCGAGCCTGGCGAGCTGAAGCGGTAAGACCGAGGTTGCCATTTCGTGGCCGATGTCCGAAAGGAGGCTCGTCAAACCGAAGGCCGCGACCGTGCGGTTCAACCAACCGGGACGGCCGTCCGCCGCATCGTCGCTCACGCGCTCAATCCGGACCGAGAAGATGAACGACCAAACCCGAGCGGAGCTTTGGCTCAAACCAAGTGCTCTTGGGAGGCATCACGGCACCCGCGTCGGCGACACGCATGACGTCGGTGAGGCTCGTCGGGTGCATCGCGAACGCAACCGCATGCTCCCCCGAGTCCACCCGCCGCATCAACTCGGCGACACCCCTGATCCCGCCACAAAACGCGATCCGCGAGTCGGTTCGCGGATCGCCCACGCCGAGAATCGGCCCCAGGATCCTGTCCTGGAGCACCGAAACGTCGAGTCGCTTCACAGCGTCTTTCTCGCCCAACGTGTCGAGCCGCGCGAGGAGCAGGCGCCAGACCCCCTCGAGATACATCCCGAACGTTCCCGACTCCGACGGGCTCTTTCCCGGCCACGGCGTCACGAGATCGAATCCAGCGGCTTCGATCCGCCGCAGGATCCCGGACGGCTCGAGACCGTTCAGATCGCGGACAAGGCGGTTGTAGTCAAGGATGCGCAACTCCGCCGCAGGAAAATGAACGGCGAGGAATCGGTCGTACGGTTGGTCTCCCGTATCTTTCGGTGCCCGTTCGCGCCGCATCCGCGCGACGCGCGCATACGCCGCGGCGCGGTGATGGCCGTCGGCAATGTAACTCGCGGGCACGTCGCGGAACGCCTCTTCGAATCGGGCGACCGCGGAAGGCTCGTCGACAACCCACAGCGCATGGCCGATGCCGTCCCCAGAGACAAACTCGGCGGCCGGGTCGCGGCGGGTTCCTTCGGCGACGAGCGCGTCGATCGCGGGACGGCCGCGGTACGCGAGAAACACCGGCCCCGCGTGGGCGCCGATCGCATCCGTGTGGTGGGTGCGGTCGTCCTCTTTGTCGGGCCGGGTGTGCTCGTGTTTTTTGACCCGACCCTCGAGGTAGTCGGAAACCGCGGCCGCGCCGACGACTCCGGTCTGGACGTGGTCGCCCATCCGCTGCCGGTAGAGGTAGAACGCGGGGCGCTCGTCGCGGACGAACCAACCCTTTTCGCGCATGGCCCTGAAGCTCTCTCTCGCCTGGGCGTAGACGCGCGCGTCGTGGGGATCGACTGAGGGATCGAGATCGATCTCCGCCTTCACCACGTGCAAGAACGTGTAGGGATCGCCGTGCGCAAGCGCCCGGGCCTCTTTCGAATCCAGGACGTCGTACGGCAGGCTGGGGATCTTCGCGGCGAGATCGGCGCGGGGGCGCAGGCCGCAAAACGGCTTCACATTCATCTCGAAATCTCCGCGGCGGAGGTTAACATGCGGCCTCGATGAAGCTCGCCATCCCATCGTTGGCGCTCGCCGGCCTCGTGTTCGCCCTGATCGGAGCGGCCGACCCGGACGCCGTCCAGAAGATCCTCGACGAGGGGCTCCGCAGCGACGGCGCGTATCGCAAGCTCGCGTGGATGTGCGACCGCATCGGCCCGCGCCTTTCCGGCTCCGAGAATCTCGAAAAGGCCGTCTCATGGTGCGCCGCCGAGATGAAACGCGACGGTCTCGACGACGTCCATACCGAGAAGGTCATGGTGCCGCACTGGATTCGCGGTGAGGCAAGCGGCCGGATCCTGGCTCCTACACCGCATCCGATGGCGATTCTGGCGCTCGGCATGAGCGACGGGACGAAGCCCCAGGGGCTCACCGCCGAGGTCGTCGAGGTGAGAAACCTCGACGAGCTGACCGCGCTCGGCGACCGGGCCAAGGGAAAGATCGTTCTCTTCAACAAGCCGATCTACGCCAACGGCGGCGAGGACCGAGGTTACGGCTCGGCCGTCGGACTGCGCTACAGCGGGGCCGTCGCCGCCGCAAAGGCCGGGGCGATCGGCATGCTGATCCGCTCGCTCGCCACGGCCGATCTCCGGCTTCCGCACACGGGAGCCATGGCGTACGAAGCCGGCGTCCCCCGCATTCCGGCGGCCGCGATTGCGCCCGAGGACGCCGAGCTGATCCACCGATTTCTCGACGCAGGCGAGACCGTGAAAGTGACGTTCACGCTCTCGTGCAAGACCCTCCCCGACGCGGAATCAGCCAACGTGATCGGCGAGATTCGGGGGAGCGACCTGCCTACCGAGGTCGTCGTGATCGGTGGGCATCTCGATTCCTGGGACGTCGGCACCGGAGCCCACGACGATGGCGCCGGGTGCGCGATCTCGATGGAAGCGCTCCGGCTGATCCGGTCCCTCGGACTGAAGCCCAAGCGCACCATTCGCGCGGTGCTGTTCACCAACGAAGAAAACGGCCTGCGCGGTGGTAAGGCTTACGCCGAGGCGCACGCCGCGGAGCTCGGCGGTCATGTCGCCGCGATCGAGTCCGACTCGGGGGGAGCGCGGCCGCTCGGGTTCGGGGTCAGCGCGGGGCCGGGCGGAACGGACATCGTGACGAAGCTTGCGGAGCCGCTCGCGCGATTCGCCGCGGATGACGTTCAAGAGGGCGGAGGGGGCGCGGACATCTCACCCATGGCCGCGGCGGGCGTACCGCAGCTGGGACTTCGACAAGACAGCACGCACTACTTCGACATCCATCACACGATGGCGGACACCCTCGACAAGGTCGATGCGCACGACCTGGCGATGAATGCGACGGCGATGGCGGCCATGGCGTGGCAACTCGCCAATCTCGACCCGCCTCTTCCGCGGTACGTTCCCCCTAAGACGGCGGACGCCACCAAGCCCCCGGGAATCCGTCGATAAGATCGCGCACCGCGATCGGCGCGGCCGTGGGGCGAAGGCCGTGCCGATGGGCGAGGCGTCCGACGATCGCCTCCGCCGACTCCCCCGCATCCCTCAATTCGCGGAGGGTGACCCCTTGGTGCCTCTTCGACAACCGGGCGCCGTCGTCCCCGAGAAGCAACGGAACGTGCGCGAACGCGGGTGGAGTGGCCTCGAACGCTCGGTAGAGAAGAAGTTGGCGGACCGTTGACGCAAGGAGGTCTTCCCCTCGGACGACCTCGCTGATTCTCATCGCGATGTCGTCGACGACGACCGCGAGCTGGTAGGCGGGAACGCCGTCCGCGCGGAGCACGACAAAATCGCCGATCGATCCGGGGTCGGCCTCGTAGCGGCCGCGCACCCGATCCATGAACGGGATGATTCCCGCCTGATCGACGCGGAATCGCCAAGCGGGAGCAGCCCTCGACGCGACGCGCCGCACGACCTCGCTTTGCGGAAGGTCGCGGCACGTCCCGGGATAGTGCGCTTCGTCTCCCGGCGCCTGCGGCGCGCTGGCTGCGGATTGGATGTCCTTGCGGCTACAGAAACACGGGTAGACCAGCCCGGCGGCGCGAAGGTTCTCGAATGCGGCGGCGTAACGGGATCCTCGCTCGCTTTGCGCGTACGGCGCGTGGGGGCCGCCCACGTCGGGCCCTTCGTCCCAGTCGAGTCCGAGCCAGCGGAGGTCACCGAGAATGCCATCCGCGCTGCCCGCCACCACGCGCCGCCTGTCGAGATCTTCCATCCGCATGACGTAGGCGCCCCGCTGCGCGCGGACCGAAAGCCATGCGAGCAAGGCGGTCGATGCGGTTCCGAGGTGGGTCAGCCCGGTGGGGCTCGGGGCGAAGCGGCCGCGCGTGGTCATCAGCCGAGAAGATGCCACATCGCACGATCCGGCGCGCCGTCCCGGCCCTTTTGCCGGGGGGTTGCCCGTCGTCTCCGCAGGCCCCACATTCGCAGCATGAGACAACAAGGCGGCGGCTTCGGCTTCGTGGTCATGCTGGTGGTCCTCGTGGTGGTCTTCTTCATCGCGATGAACAACTTCAAGTCGACCGCTCCGGCGGCGATTGCGATTCAGAAACACAACGAGGCCCGCAAGGCCGGGGTGGAAACCCCTTCCGCCTCCGCGACCGACGATTCGTGGACCCCAGCCCCACCGTCGCGCCCGAACCTCAACACGATGGACCAAAACACCTCAGACCACTCCGCTGCCGTTCAAGGCGCCCTCTCGCAGACCGAGTAACCCGCCAGCTAGAATGCCGCCTCCCTCGTCCGCAATCGCGCGGTCGCGGTCATCTCGAGGCGGTCATGCCCAACGGCGTCGTCGACATCCCGGTTCCGATCAACGAGCCCGTCCTCGGCTACGCGCCGCAAAGCCCGGAGCGGGCAAAGCTCGCCGACATGCTCGCGGCGATGTCGCGACGGACCATCGAGATCACACCGGTCATCGGCGGTCGCCGCGTGCGAACTGGAAACACGGCGAGGTCGGTGATGCCTCATGACCACAAGCACGTGCTCGCGACGTGGCACAAGGCCGGCGCCCGTGAGGTCAAGCGCGCCATCGCGGCGGCGCGCGAGGCGCACCCTGCGTGGTCGCGGATGCCGTGGGAATCCCGCGCCGCGATCTTTCTCAAGGCCGCGGACCTTCTCGCCGGCCCCTGGCGCATGAAGTTCAATGCCGCGACGATGCTCGGCCAGAGCAAGACCTGCCACCAGGCCGAAATCGACGCCGCCTGCGAGTTGATCGACTTCTTCCGCTTCAACGTCCAGTACATGCGGGAGATCTACGCGAACCAGCCCGCCTCGGCGCCCGGTATGTGGAACATGATGGAGTATCGGGCTCTCGAAGGGTTCGTCTTCGCAGTGACCCCGTTCAATTTCACGTCGATAGCCGGCAACCTCCCGACGGCCCCCGCCCTGATGGGAAACACCGTCGTTTGGAAGCCCGCGTCCTCGGCCGTTTACTCGGCCTGGTTCGTCATGGAACTGCTCGAGGAAGCGGGGCTGCCGCCGGGAGTCGTCAATTTCGTCCCCGGATCCGCGGGAGACGTCGGCGATCCGGTGCTCGCAAGCGAGGAGTTGGCAGGCGTCCATTTCACCGGCTCGACCGCGGTCTTCCAGGGCATGTGGCGGACGATCGGCGCGAACATCTCCCGCTACAAGGGCTACCCGCGCATCGTCGGCGAAACGGGCGGGAAGGATTTCGTCTTCTCCCACCCCACGGCGGATGTCGATCCTCTGGTGACGGCCCTGGTGCGCGGGGCGTTCGAGTACCAGGGGCAGAAGTGCTCCGCGGCGTCGCGAGCCTACATCCCGGCGTCGCTCTGGCCGAGAGTCGAAAAAGGCCTGAAGAAACAGATCGCCGAGATCAGGGTGGGCGACCCCGCCGACTTCCGGAATTTCATGGGAGCGGTGATCGATGCTTCGGCCTTCAAAACGATCAAGGGGTACATCGATTTCGCCAAGCGTTCGAAAGACGCCACGATCGTCGCCGGCGGCGGCTGCGACGCTCGCAAGGGGTATTTCATCCAGCCGACCGTGATTCGAACGAAGCGCCCGGATTTCCGTCTAATGCGCGAGGAGATCTTCGGCCCGGTACTGACCGTCTACGTCTACGCCGATGCCAAACTCGACGAGGCGCTCGCCCTGTGCGACTCCGGATCGCCGTACGCCTTGACCGGCGCGATCTTCTCGCAGGACCGCTACGAGATCGTCCGGATGGCCGAGGCCCTCACCCACGCGGCCGGGAACTTCTACATCAACGACAAACCCACCGGCGCCGTCGTAGGCCAGCAACCGTTCGGCGGTGGCCGGGCGTCGGGAACCAACGACAAGGCCGGGAGCTACCTGAACCTGGTCCGCTGGACGAATGCGCGCACGATCAAAGAGACGTTCGTTCCACCCTCGCACTTCGCCTACCCATTTTTGAAATAGCGTCCTTTGGGGCGATTTCGTCGCGGGACCTCCCGAATCTCAGAATAAGCAAAGAAATCGACAGAGGTCCCTTGCCTGGGTTCGATCCGTGCGGCAGCATGTGTGGAATCCTGATTCTTTATACAAAACAGGGAACTACGATGGGTCGGGAAGAAGGCGCGTTGGGCGCTATCATCGTTGGGTAGGCGGTTTGACCATGGCGTCTTCAAAGGAACTGCTCGACCGCGACCGTAAGGCGGAGCACATCCGGCTCGCCCTCGAAGACCGCATGCAGTTCGCCTCGCACGCCTTCGATCGATGGACGTTCGACCACGACGCACTTCCCGATCTCGACTTCGACGCCATCGATCTCTCCGTCGATTTTCTCGGAAAGCGTCTCCGCGCTCCCGTGCTGCTCTCTTGCATGACCGGCGGCACGGAGATCGCCGCGCGTATCAATCGCAACCTCGCCGAAGCGGCGGAATCGCGCGGGGTCGCTCTTGGAGTCGGCTCGCAGCGTAAGGCGATCGAAGATCCGTCGCAGGCGGCGAGCTTCGAGGTGCGCGACGTGGCTCCGACCATCCCGCTCCTTGCAAACCTCGGCGCCATCCAGCTCAACCACGGCTACGGGGTGGAGCACTGCCGCCGGGCGGTCGCGATGATCGGGGCCGACGCTCTCGTCCTCCACTTGAACCCGCTGCAAGAAGCCATCCAGCCCGAGGGTCAGTGCGACTTCGCCGGCCTCCTCCCGAAGATGGCCGAGGTCGCTTCCCAGCTTTCCGTGCCCGTGATCGCCAAAGAGGTCGGAAGCGGCATTTCGGAGGCCACCGGCAGGCGGCTTGCCGGCGCGGGGATCAAGATCCTCGACACCGCCGGCGTTGGCGGGACGAGCTGGGCGCGCATCGAAGCTCAGCGCGCCCACGATGTCGAAACCGGAGAACTCTTCGCGGGCTGGGGCATCGCCACACCCGAGTCGATCCGGCAGCTGCGGCGCATCGACGGCGTGACCATTATCGGCAGCGGCGGCCTGCGCAGCGGCGTCGACGTCGCGAAGGCGTTGGCGCTCGGCGCCGATCTCGCGGGGCTGGCCCAGCCCTTCCTCGAGGCCGCGATCGATTCCGCAGAGCGCGTCGGGCAGCGCATCGACCGCATCGTGCGCGAGTTGAAAATTGCCATGTTCTGCCTTTCGTCCCGCACCGTGCCCGACTTGAAGTCGGTCCCGATCCGCATGGAGACCGAACGATGAGCAAACTGAAGACCACCCCCCCCGACGCCGCCTCGATGCGCGAGGAAACGATCCGCGCCCTCGTCGACGGCCGCAAACGGTTCCACGAGTTGCCCAACGACTACCGGGCCACCGAGGCCGCCGCGATCCGGCGCGAGGCCCTCGAGCGGATCTGCGGGGCCCCACTTGACGCGATCGGCCATCACTCCTTCGACACGACGATGGCCTCGCAGCGCAACTGCGAGAACATGATCGGCGTCGCGCAGATTCCGATGGGAATCGTCGGCCCGCTGACGGTTCACGGCGAACACATCGACGGCGACGTCTGGGTGCCCATGGCGACGACCGAAGGGGCGTTGCTCGCAAGCATCAACCGTGGATGCGCGGCGATCCGGCTGTCGGGCGGCGCCGCGGTCCACGTCGACGACGTCGGGATGACGCGCGCCCCGGTGTTTCGCGCGGGAAGTCATCGCGAGACCCGAGCGTTTCTTGCATGGATCAAGGATCACGACGAAGAGATCCGCGCCGTGGCTTCTGGGACGAGCCGTTTCCTCAAGCTGACGGAGATCCGCCCGTATACGTTCGGGACCTCGATCTTCCTCCGCTTCCGCTTCACCACCGGCGATGCGATGGGGATGAACATGGCGACCATCGCGTGCGATCGGATCGTCCGCGAGCTCATCGAACCGCAAACGGGTATCCCCTGCGTTGCGCTGTCGGGGAACTACTGCGTCGACAAGAAGGCCGCATCGGTCAACTTCAACGAGGGACGAGGCAAGCGGATCCACGCCGAAGTCGTGCTCGACGCCGCGACTCTGAGGGATACGCTGAAGACCGACGCGGCCTCGCTGGCCGAGGTGCAGTACCGCAAGAATCTCTTGGGTTCGATCGCCGCCGGGGCGATGGGCTACAACGCGCATTTCGCCAACGTCCTTTCCGCGATCTTCCTCGCC
>Ga0315287_10000980_pt1 | contig 25686 bp, 19 predicted proteins | sample YL17G11_0_MG_FD_205037 | JGI IMG/M metagenome (GOLD analysis project Ga0315287, IMG submission 205037) | Sediment microbial communities from Yellowstone Lake, YNP, Wyoming, USA - YL17G11_0 | ecosystem: Environmental > Aquatic > Freshwater > Lake > Sediment | place: USA: Wyoming | collected... | reverse complement strand
CTCATTGCGATGGTGTTCACCGCCCAGATAGCGCAGTACAACGCCCCCGAGTTCAGGGGCAACGTCGAGGTCCTGCGCAATATGGAGAACCAGGCACAGGTCGAGATGCGCAAGTCGCTAGACATGTGGGGCCTGGCCCTCCTGAGGCTTTTCACCGTCTGGGGCAAGACGGATTTCGACGGCGTCATGGCCCACCAGAGGCAATACGCTATGGGCCTGCAGGCCTGGGACGGGACCCAGGAGCTCTACCACACCGGCGTGCTCTCGGACATGAGGCGCCAGCAGGACAAGGCGATGACAGAGCAGCAGAACAAGTGGGCCCGCGTCAGGGGCGAGGTCCTCGGCGAGGAGTCGGTCGCCACCCAGAGGGTCATGTCGGAAAAGGACAGGGAGCAGATCGCGGCAGAGGCCGACGCAAAGCGGAACATGACTTCCGCCGTCGGCGGCGAGAATGTCTCCACCATGCGCACCGCCGAGGAGATGAAGCGCGTCGGTATGCAGCACCAGACGAACATGGTCATGAAGAAGGACGAGCTCGGGTTCCAGGAGGACAAGGAGAAGACCCGCCTGCGCGTTGAGGCGCAGGAGGATGCCCAGGACGCCGAGCAGATGAAGAAGCTCCTCGAGATGAAGAAGGACATGAAGGGCCACAGCGTGGACATGGACATCAAGCGCCACCAGGGCATCGAGATGGAGTCCAAGAAGCTCGACTCCATGACCGCAGTGGAGATTGCCAGGCTGGAGGCCGAGAAGGCAAAGGCCATCGCGCTTGCAGAGGCGGAGAAGGCCAAGTACTCCATGGACACCTACGAGAGGGCCGTCGACCGCGAGAGGGGCCACCAGTACCAGATGACCGGCCTCTCGTCCCAGCTGATGCAGTCATCCAAGCAGAACACACCTCACACCCTGGTGCAGGGAGCCAGCGTCACCTCCGCCTCCGTGGCAGCGGGCCACGGCGAGGACGCCACGACGATGTGCCCCAACTGCGGCGACAAGGTGCGCAAGGGCAAGTTCTGCCCCGAATGCGGCGGCAAGCTCTGAGCAGGGGTGGACCCCATGGCGATCAAGTGTCCCCGATGCGGGGAGCAGATGCTGTTCCAGATGGAGCGCTGCCCCCGTTGCCAGACACCGCTGGGCGCGGCACCCCAGGGGCCCCGGACGCCGGAGCCTTCCGACAATTTCTTCGGCATGGAGAGGCAAGACCGTGAGCGCGACCGCACGAGGGACAGGAGCGAGGTCGGCGACCGGAGCGCCATGAAGCAAGAAATGGAGTTGTCCAAGCAGGAGCTGGGCGCCAACAAATCCGAGCTCGACGCCGAGACGGAGGGCGTGCGCCGAGAGCGTCTCCGTTCGGAAATCGATGGTTTCAACAAGGGATCGGACGAGCACGTGGTGGGAGCACCTCCGGCGCCGACGCCGGTGGGCCCGACCGCCTACAAACCGCCAACCTATTCCAATCCATACCTGAACAAGCAGAACCTTCCGGACCCGAGGGCGCAGTTCATGCCAGTGTCCGCCCAGCAGCCCGCCCCCCCGAAACCGGTGAACAAGCCGGCGGAGACGATGGGCATGGGCTCTTCCGGGATGTTCGAGCGGTCCGGCATGGGCTCCGCAGGCACATTCGAGAGGGTCGGCATGGGCTCCGCCGGAGCATCGACCATGGAATTCGTCCTCGACAACAAGATACCCGAGCTGCGCGAGGTCGACGATATCGCGTTCCAGCTATACGGCGTCGATATGAGGAGCACAAAGAGTACATTCTGCGAAACGCCGCAGGAGTGGATGGACAAGTACCTTGCAGGCGAGGAGATGCCAAAGTCCCAGAGGGACAACTTCATCCAGAACGCGGACGCGATGAAGAACATCAGGGGGGTGTTCCTTGCCACGAAGGGCCTGTTCATCAACAGCGCCGCCTTCGAGGACCCGATGGGGGCGAACCTGCCGACCGTGATAAGCACGGCGGCCCACGAGAAGCTCGGCCACGGTTTCTGCAACACGTTCACGCTCAAGGGACAGGACGAGGCCCAGGCAACTAGGGCGACATTCAGGCTGGCCGAGGCATTCGGCATGAAGCAGATGGATGAGCCCTCGTACCCGATATGGGAGCAGAAAAGGGCCACGAGCCTGCGGTCGTCGTTCTTCCTCGAGGAGGGCTTCTCCTCGTGGATACAGGACAGACTCGTCAAGGCCATGGCCCAGAAAAAACCGGGCCGCGGCTTCGAGAAGGTCCAGACCCACGCCACTACATTGCAGGAGATAATGGCCAAGCTCCAATCCATATCGCAATCGATGGCAGGCCAGCCAATAGCCTACCGCAACCTCGAGGAGTTCCTCGCAAAATGGCTCAACGACGAGGCAGAGCGCATCCGCCACGAGAATCCCGGCATGCTGGATTACCAGGGTCAGCGGCTCGAGACCGTCGGGCAGGCGGCCATGCTGGCCAAGATAGCCATTGGCGCCATCGTGGCCGACGATGGCGTGAGCGCGGCAAGGGTGCCCAGCCTCATGATGGCCATGACGGCCGCCGATGCGGTCCTGAGCTCCGCGAAAGCGCCCGTGCTGCTGCGTTACGACGGCGGATACCTGATGATGACAAGGATAGAGATGCTCTTCGGGGAGCGCTGCGTTCCCGCTGCCGTGCGTATAGCGGGCAACGTGCGCTATAACATCGCCACCATTTCCGTCCCGGAGCTCGTCATCGCCGTATCCAACGCCAACTACAATGTCGATGCCCGATTGGCCTCGATATGCCGCCTCCAGTCCGACGGTTCGTTCCAGAAGAACGATGCAAAGGGCTTTGCGAAGTTCGTGAACAAGACCCTCGGATACTCCATTCCGGAAGGAATGTGAGCGGAAGGCAGCATGAAGTTCTGTCCGGAATGCGGCGGCAAGCTCGACGGGGACCCGAAGTTCTGCCCCGAGTGCGGCAACAAGTTCCTCAAGGGCGAGGATAACATCATTCACCGGGCGGATGTCAAGACCGAGGGCGCAATTACCGATTCCGTCATCAGCCGCTCGAGCGTGCAGACGGACAAGGTGGCCATCAAGGACGCGGTCATTAGCCATTCGACCATCACGCAGACGGAGACGCACCAGTACTTCGGCGAATCCGTGGGGACCTACGAAACGCAGATGGACCTTGGCCGCACCGCTTTCGAGGGGAAGAACTGGGACGAGGCTGTTGAGTTCTTCAACACGGCCCTCAAGATAAACTCGAAGGCCCACGAGCCCTGGTACTTCAAGGGGATGTCCTGCGCGGAGCTGGAGAGGACCGACGAGGCCATCACCAATTTGCGCCGCGCATTCAAGCTCGGGGAGGCCGAGAGGCCCCGCATGCTCGACGAGCTCAAGAAGCTCGCGGAGAGGGTCTTCAAGGAAGGGATTATGATGGAGGCCCAGGCCTCAGAGCTCATGGGCAAGTCCAAGATAGAGATGCAGACCTCCGTTTCCGAGAGGCCGTCGCCGGACCAGCCCAAGAAGCAGGGCCTCCTGGGAAGCGTCATCAAGCTCGACATTTCTTCGGTCCCTGTCCTGGGCGCCTCGATGAAATCATCGCGGACCATGGAGAACATCGAGAAGAAGCGCGACGCCGAGAAGCGGGAAACGGAGGCAAAGAAGCTCGAGGACGAGGGGAAGACCATCCTCACCAACATGGTCAAGCACTACAATTCCGCCATCCGCTTCTGCGACCTCATCATCGAGTACCGGGAGAATGACGAATACCCCTGGCTGAGAAAGGGCGAGATCTTCCTCAGGCTCAAGCTCTATCAGGACGCCACCAAGAGCTACGAGGGAATTCTGGCCTTCGACCCGTACCACAGGGAAGCGCTGAGGCTCAGGGGCATGTGCTACACATCTCAGGGAATGCCCATCCCGCCCCCGCCGCCTGCGCCCGGCGACGGGAAAACGCCCGGTCAGCAGCCGTCTTCGCAACCGGCGCATCCGGCACCCCCGCAATATCCGGCACAGCATCAGGGGCAAACACAATCACCCCAGCCCGCCCAGCAGCAGCCTGCACCTCAGCAGGCCGCACCTCCGCAGCAACCCTCGTCCCCACAGCAAAATCCCCAGACGGGCGGATATCCCCAGCAGAGACCGGCCCAGCCCCAGGAGTTGCAGCAGCAGCCGCAGGACTACCAGCCCCAGATGCCGCAGGGCGCGTACTATCCTCCGAGACAGCAGCCCCAGCAACAGCAAGTGCAGTATGCGCCCCAGCAGGCTCAGGCCCCGCAGCAGTATCCGCCGACGCAGCAGCAGCCCGGCACGTACCCCCAGCAGGCCGCGCCCCGGTACCAGCAGCCGCAGAACCCGCAAGGCCAGCAGTATCCTCCGGGGCAGGCTCAGCCCCGGATGCAGCCCGCGCAGGCCGCAGCACCGGCAGCAGCGCCATCGGGCACGAACCCGTGCCCCTTCTGCAGAAAAGAAATGACATTTGTCAGAGAGAAGGGCGTATGGTACTGCCCGTCATGCAAGCGTTACAGCGAGCGGCCCGTCAGATAGCCCTTATACATTGTCGCCCTCGAGGTCCGCAAGCAGATATGGAACATGTTCGCCAAGCAGAAGAATAAATCAGACGATAAGAAGAAAAATGAAGAAAGGAAGGGGCCTACTTCCCCTTCCGCTTGACCCGTTTGGCCGAAACATTCCTCTGCGATTCGACCTGCTCTAGTATTTCGTGGAGGGTGTCCCTCACATCCTCAGCATCCGCACGCTCCTCGAGATAATCGGCGTCCAATTTGTCCCTGAAGGTATTAAGGAGGTGTGCGGCCTGCTCGCAGTCGGCCTTGTGCCGCCACCATTTGCAGGCGTTGAGCCTGTCGACAATGAGGTCCTCGACGGAGATGACCCGGATGGTCAATCCGGTTCCTTTCAGGGCGATGTCGTCGAAGCGCTTGTCGAAATAGGGGTTGAGCACATGGATGAACACCTTGCCCCTGATGAAGTACATTCCTTCTCTTTTGAAGCCCATCTTCTCAAGGACGGGCTGGAGCTCGGCCCTGTCGGCGAGGATGTCGATGTCGCCTGTCACGAAATGGCCGGCCGTGTAGAGCTCGGCGGCGCCCCCGCCCACGAGAATGGGTTTCTTCTTCAGCGCTTTGGTGAGCTTGCCCAGGACGAGGAACTTCTCATCTGCCATCGAGGTCAACCTCGGATATGCGGCCGTTGCGCCATTTCATGTTCCTTCTGACCCAGCCGCGCATGGCCTCGCTCATTGCCAGAATCTTGTCGGGCGCGCGCTCCCGCTTGCCGCCCTCGGCCTCCAGCCTCTCGTACATATCCATCAGGAAGACGAGGTACTCGTCGTAGGTCTTCCGGAACTTGAGCCTGTAAAGGCGGTCCCTCGTCGAGCTGCTGACCTGAATCGTGGTTATCCGGTCCATTATCCCACAGTTCTATATGTGCTATATGTCATATATGTAGATTACTGTTGGTGTAAAAACTTGTAGATTCCTGAAATCACTTCCTCTCGGCAGCAATGTGAAACCGCCACCCGCAGAAGCGGAGGAACAAAGGTCATCCTCAAGTGGATTTGACTCGGGTCAAATCCCCGAAGCGGGTGGCGTCACACGAATTGCAGGGGTCGCCGGAATGATATTCTCAACCATTCCAGACCCAATGGGATGAATTGTTGTTCCGGCTCAAGCCGACCTGTATGGCGCTGCATTAGATAAGCTCAATGAAATCTTCGACGGATGTATTCGTGTCCAGAAGAATGCTCTTGATTATCTTGGGATGGAGCGGCTTCCTGGAGTGGAAAGGGACCGTGACGCGGACCCCGTCCGCATTCTTGAAAATCATATGACTTCCGCTCTGCCTGACAAGCTCGAAACCGATGCGACGCAGGAACTTGATGACCTTGTCCGGCCCGACCCTGGGGAGCTTGCTCATATCTCGACTTCCACGGTGGTGAGACTTACCATATCCACCTTGGGAATCTTCTCACCGCTCTTCTTGCGGTCCTCGAGATGCAGGTGGATTGCGTCCTTGAGGTTCTCAAGCGATTCCTCGTAGGTATCGCCCTGCGTGTAGCAGCCTTGGAGCTGGGGACAGTAAGCGAAATAGCCGTCAGCATCCTTTTCTATCACGACCGACAGACGGACCATCTTCATCCTTGTTCACCTGCGCCAATATATTGGTGGTCCGACCATATAATCCTTTCACTTACGCGGCCGTCAAGAGCCGTTTGCAGAGAGCCTGGTGCGCCGTCAGACCTTTCCTGAGACGGCAAATGTATTGCTCGCTCTAAGGAATTTGGTCATTTATAGATACCGGAAAAAAATGAATAAATAGAAACGGAAGGGGCCTACTTCCCCTTCCGCTTCTTTAGTTCGTCCACGAGCTTGGGGACTATCTGGAACATGTCCCCGACCACCCCGACCTGCGAATATGCGAAGATGGTCGCGTTCGGGTCGCTGTTTATGGCGATGGTGAACTTCGAGGAGCTCATTCCTACCGTGTGCTGGATGGCGCCCGAGACGGCGCAGACTATGTAGAGCTTGGGCGAGATGGTTATCCCGCTCTGGCCCACCTGCACTGATTTCGGCTTCTTTCCCATATCGATGGCGACCCTGCTCGCGCCGACGACGGCGCCGAACTGGTCCGCAAGCTGCTGGAGCAGCTCGAAGCCGTTCTCCTCGCAAGCGCCCCTTCCTCCCGAAACAACTACCTCGGACTCCTCTATCTTCTTTCCGCCCATCGTGCAGGTCTTGATGGTCTCGCGGATATGGGTGCGGATGCTCTTCGGGTCTATTTTCACCGGGACCTCGATTACCTCAGCCTTGTGACCCTTCCTGGGCTCGGGCTTGGGCATCACATTCGGCCTCACGGTCGCCATCTGGGGCCTCGAGTAAGGGCACAGTATATCAGCCATTATGTTGCCGCCGAACGCCGGGCGGGTCTGGAGGAGCATTCCGTCCTTTATCGCAAGCGCCGTGCAGTCCGCGGTCAATCCGAGGTCCAGCGTCGCGGCTATCCTCGGGGCCAGATCGCGGCCCTGCTTGGTCGCCGGGAACAATACGATGTTGGGTTTGAACCGAGACATCATTCCGGATATCACGTTGGAGTAGGCATCCGTCGTGTACTTCTCGAGGTTCGGGTTGTCGGCGATGTAGACCTTCTCCGCGCCATTCTCGGCCAAAACGTCCACGTATCCCTTGACATTGTGGCCGATGAGGACGGCGCACACATGCTGCTTGGTCTCCGTGGCCAGCTCGGTCGCCTTGCCGAGCAGCTCGAAGCTCACACCCTTGGTGCAGCCCTCCGCCACCTCGGCGATGACCCAGACGTCCTTGTAGGCGCCCAATTCGATCTTGACGGCCTTGCGCTCTATCGTTATGGCCTCGGCGGGGCAGACCTGGACGCACGCCGAGCACAGGGTGCAGCCGTCGCCTATCTTGGCCTTCTTGTCCACGACGGTGATGACGGCGAAGGGGCAGCTCTTGCCGCACAGGCCGCAGCCCGTGCACTTCTCGTTGTTGACCTGGATGGGTTCAGCCATGCATCACACCTCCTAAAGGAACCCCTCCTTGCCCATGATGTCGGCAAGCTGCTTGGCAATATCCTCCGGCGTACCGGTGAGCATGAGCGCCTTGTCGCGCTTGGGCGGGGAGTAGACCCTCACGACCTGCGTGAAGGAGCCCTTGAGGCCGAGCCTTTCCGGATTGGCGCCGAGCTCGGCGTTGGTCCAGGTTTCACAGGGCTTCTTCTGGGCCTTGGTTATTTTGGAGAATGGAGGATTGGTCGGCACGAAGTCCGACGGGGTCATGAACGCCAGAAGGACGGGCATCTTAGCCTCGATTACCTCGTAGCCCTCGTCGACCTGCTTCTTGGCGACGACCTTATTTCCCTCGAGGTCGACCTTCTCGACATAGGTTATCTGGGGGATACCGAGCATCTGGGCTATCTCGGGCCCGACCTGGGCTGTGTCGCCGTCCACGGCCTGCTGGCCGCAGAGGACCAGGTCGAACTCGCCCAGCTTCTTGATGGCCATTGCGAGGGTGTAGGCAGTGACCCAGGTATCCGCACCCGCAAAAGCCCTGTCGCTGAGGAGAACTCCCTTGTCGGCTCCCAGCGCCAGGGAGTGGATGAGAACGGATTTGGCCTGCGGCGGGCCCATGGATATGGCCACGACCTCGCCTCCGCCCTCCGCCGCATCACGGAGCCTGACGGCCTCCTCGACGGCGAACTGGTCGAACGGGTTGATGACGCTCGGCACCCCGTCCCGGATGAGCGTTCCGGTCTTGGGGTCCACCTTGACTTCCGACGTGTCGGGCACCTGTTTGACGCAGACGGCTATCCTCAACTGTTATCCCCCTTTCCTCGGGAGCCCGATATGCTTTCCGCTATAAATGCATAACGAAGCGCAACCTGAAAAACGGCCCGAAAGGACGTGGCACGGGTGGGGTGGGATAAAAAGAATAAGGATTGGAATGGGGATATCGATAATGAAAAATGAAAAATTGAAAGGACCCCGTGCCATCCGGCACGAGGTCATTCGGACTTCATCTACTTGTAGGCGATGAATTCCTTCCCGAGCAGCTCCCTCGCGATTATGAGGTGCATTATTTCGGTGGAGCCCTCTGCGAGGGTGAACGACCGGACGGCTCTGAAGGCCTTGGTGTCCGGGCATTCCCAGCTGTAGCCGAACGCGCCCTGCCACTGCATAGAGTGGTTGATGGCGTCGAATGCCCACAGCGGGGCATAGAGCTTGGCCATGGCAATCCACTTGCTCACGTCCATTCTCTTGGCCTTTCCTTCGCGGGCCTCCTTGGTGAATAGCCACAGCGCCTTGTAGGCCCAGTCCCTCACGAACTGGAGCTTGGTGTAGTCCTCGGCGAGCTGGAACTGGATAGCCTCGTACTTGCCGATGGCCCTTCCGAAGGCCTTCCTCTGCTTTATGTAGGCCATGCCGTTCTCGAGCGCCTTCATTCCGGCGCCGCAGCAGACGCAGGCGATTATGCCCCTGGCGAGCTCGTAGCCCTCATGGACGATGTAGAAGCCCTTGTTCTCCTCGCCTATGATGTACTTGGAAGGGATTTTGACGTTCTTCATGCTGAAGCCGCCGGTGGACATTCCTTCCCTGCCCAGCTCGCGGTCGGTGGTGATGCTGATGCCGGGGGTGTCCTTCAATGGCACGAAGAACATGGTCTCGCCGTGAACGCCGGCGTCCCAGTTCTGCCTGGCCAATGTGACATGCCCGCCGCCCAGCTCCTGGGCCTCGCGGACGCCCGAGATGTAGTTCTTCTCGCCGTTCGCTATGAAATGGTCGCCATCCTTCTTGATGGTGCACTTCATGTTGCCGAGGTCGGAGCCAATGTCAGGCTCGGTGGTGGCGATGCCGCAGTACTTCTTGCCCTTGCACACATCGGGCAGTAACTCCTTCTTGCCCTCCTCCTTGCCGTAGCGGCACATGACGTGGCTCCAGGACGCGTCGACCAGATAGAACACAGCGGTCGATGCCGTCGGGTCAGCTCGGCCGAGCTCCTCGCCGATGATGCCCGCCATTACCATGTCCATGCCCGGGCCGCCATATTTCTCCTCGACGCAGGGACCCAGAAGCTCGAACTCGGCCATTGCCTTCATTATCTCGGGTCCGATCTTCTGCTTCTCCTCCATCTCCGGAAGCCTAGGCACGATTTTCTTTTGCAAGTATTCCCTCAGGTTCTTCCTGAACATCTCCTGTTCTTCGGTAGGTGTGTAATCCAACATGTTGCTCCCCCATCGCTTTTTAGCTACTCCCACATCGTAGCAGGCTCGGGAAAGGATTGATTGTATTAAAGGCTTATCCCGTAAAAGAATTCAATGATAAAACTTAATAGAGGACAAATAGATTATGATGGTATATGGCCCAGATAAAGGAAGCGCAGGATCTGGCCAATTACGGCTGGATGATGCACCTCGTTGGAGCCCTCATCTGGTTCATCATCGGGGCCTACCTCATGTCACAGGGGTTCCATGACGATGACCTTTTCCGCAACGACCCTGAGCAGGCGGCCGGCATATCAATGGACGGAATTTTCTCGCTGTTCCTCGCAGGCGGTTTCTGCATCGTCATGATGCTTTGCTCCATAGTCATCTCATTTCCCATCAGATGGAAGATACTCGAGCCGCTCCAGCGGCAGGAGTACGAGTTCGCCGCGCGTTACCTGACCCTTCTGAGGGGCCCGGGCCTCCTTTTCGGCTTCGGCATGGGAGGCGCGTTCCTCTTCCTGTCGCTCATGAGGCTGAAGGACGTTGTCCACGAGACGAGATCGCAGACCGCACAGTCTTCCGTGGCCCAGGCGACGCCCATCTGCCCAGAATGCAACACCCAGGCCAGATACGTCCACGGCGAGCAAAGATGGCACTGCGACAGGTGCGCCCGTTTCCTGTAGGAAACCTATAAAAATATGGAACCGTATCAAGTGGACCGTTAAACTAGGGAGAAAGAAGATGCAGCCTTCACAGGGTCCGCCGCCGGCCGGGTATTCTCAGCCTCCAGGTTACGGAGCACCGCCGCCCGCTGCGATACCGATGCCCCCGCCGGGCTATCCCGTCGCACAGCCTGCTCCTCCGCCACCCCAGCCTTATGGCCCCCCGCCCACGACCGGGCCGGCGGTGCCCGTGCCACCCGCTCAGCCGTCACCGAGCCCATCCATGGTCTCCCAGCTGGACGCACTGCCCAAGGAGGCGGAGAAGAAAGCCGGTCTCGCATTCATCTGGTTCATGGTATGCGCGATGATATTCATCACAATAGGCGCATACCTGCTCTACGTCTTCAACGACGCCGTCGCCAACAGCAAGCCGGGAAACCTCACGGCCCTGGTGAGCTTCGGCGGCGTGATGATTACATTCGGCATACTGTCGATAATCCTCGGCGTAATCGTCAAGGTGAAGATAATCGGCGGGATGCAAACTGACAAATGGGACACCGCCGTGGACATGTCATTGCTCATTGGCATCCCGGGCTTCATGTTCGGATTGGGCCTCTCCGGCTTCTGGCTCTACACCATCAACAAGAAGATGAGGGACCACCCGTTCTACCTCAAGACCTTGCCCCCGCCGACCCCCGTCTGCGAGCGCTGCCGCCAGCCTGTTTCGTTCAATGTGCAGCAGCAGAAGTGGTACTGCCCCAACTGCAAGATATACCTGTGAACGGCGAGGCAGCGGCTAGCCTCGCCACCAGGCATCGAATTCAGGTATCAGTTCGATTCTTGAATCGGAATAAATATATACATTAGAAGGGAGAATAGACATCAATGAGCTGGCGCACCCTGGTCACGGTCACTATTCTAATATCCCTGTTGCCCCTGGGGGCCGTCTCCGAACCTGCGAACGGCCGCACCGTCCCCGACCTAATTGTAACGGACCAGATGACCTACGCAGACCAGACGCTCGAAATGGGCAACATCGTTGTGGAGACCGGCGGCTCGCTGACGTTCATCAATTGCACTGTCAACATGAGCGTGGGCGCGCATGTGGATATCACGGTCCGGCGTGGTGGCAACCTGACCATCCAGAGATGCATGTTCAGGGCCGAATACGGCAGGTCGTATGGTTTCATTTCATGGGGCAGGCTCGAGATAACCAATTCCACCATTCTCGACACGGGCACATACATATACGGCGGTGGCGTGAGCTCTTCCGGGATGACCTTGTATTCCTCGAATTGCTCGATTTCGGATTCCATTGTGGGCATTTCGTACGGCGCCTCCATGTACATCCATGACTGCGATCCATTGCTGGCCCGCAACACGTTCTACGCCGACAAGAACTGCTGGGCTGCCCTAGTGGTTGTCTACTATGGAATGCCCGTGTTCGAGAGCAATATCTTCGAGGGCGGTGGGCAGAGGGGCGGCCGGGACGGTTCGGGAGCGCAGGGGCGAGCCGGTGCCATCGCCCTCGATACGGCATACTGCTCCAGCACGAAGGTCTGGAACAATTCGTTCATCAACTGCGGCGTCGGGGTGCGATACATCGTACCCATGGACTACGGCAATGGCGGCCAGGGACCGGGCAGGGACACAGTCGAATCGGCCGATGCGGATGAAAGGGGGCAGGGGCAGGACCCGGGGAACGAGACCGTTTTTGCAGGTACGGAGATCAGAGGCAACGTTTTCCAGAAATGTGGGGTAGGCCTGTACATGTCGGCGAGCTGGCAGGGCCAGGGGAACGGCAGGAGCGCCGGCCGCATCCAGACGGACCCGGTGCTGGTCACGAACAACAGGTTCGATTCCAACAATCAGGGAATGAATATCTACGACAATGTCCCGGTGTACCTGACCCAGTGCTCGTTCCGCGACAACCAGCTCGGGCTGGGCTCTAGCTATTCAAGGCAGGCAACCGTCGACGGCTGCTCGTTCCTCCGGAACAAGCTCGGCATCCGGGCATACGGGGAGAAATTGGGAATATCCAACTGCACCTTCCAGGAGAACAACGACGCCATCGATGCGTACTACATAGAACTGAACGTATACACATGCACGTTCGAACGCTCTTCCAACGACGGACTGAAGTTGAATGCCAGGTACGGTTATCCGTGCACGGTCTCGAACTGCTCGTTCCGTGACAATGCCCGAGTTGGCCTTTACATCTCGGGAATGGTGGACGTGTTCGACTGCTCGTTCTCGGGAAATGAGTTCGGAATATACTCGTACATGTACAGGAACTATGGCCAGGGCGAAGGCCGTGATTCTGGCGAGGGCGGCCACCCACAGGTATACCCGCAAACCCACATCACCAGGGCCAAGTTGCTCAACAATACCCGGGGCCTCTTTTCGGAGGGCACCACGGAACTGACGCACTCGGTAATCGCAGGCAACCGGTACGGGGTGGAGATATCCTCCTTCGTGCACGCACTGGACAGCTACTATGACGATTGGTATTTCATTTCGACAGTGCGCGATGTCGCCATCAGCAACAACACATTCGAATCCAACATGGAAGGAGTGCTCATCCTCGAAACGGACCCCTATGATTACTACACAACGAATCCAACGGTGATAGTCGACAATACCTTCCTGAACAATACCATAGGCGTGGACTGCGCCGAATCCGAGTTGTTCTGCGCCAACAATGCGTTCAGGGGCAACGACACGTTCGCAGGCGTGAGAATGGTGGGCAAGGAAAGCGACCTCATCGACAACATGTTCGACGGCACGGGAGGCGTCTGGCGGGAGGAGCTCCTCGATATCGAGATCTACGAGGGCATAGTGCCACCTGACAAGACCTGCACGACGGGACCGCCTTCGTCGGCCCGCTCATCCAACGCAACCACGGAGATACGCGATGAGAACGGCGAAGTGGTCTATCTGGATGCCAGGTCCGTGAGGGGTTCGCCGAATGCGACCTTCAGGCCGGACGGGTTCCCGCAATTGTCCGGGGTCAATCTCACGACATACATGGAAAGGGCGGACGGCACACACATCTACAATACCGATTTCGAGGTGACGGCCAGAAAGGCCGGCGTGGGCGTGGACAGGAAGAGCGTCACATTGCTCAACGACACGGAAGACGAGGTTGTGCTCTACCTGACACCGCTTTCGGACATCGTGCTGACGGACTTTGCCGCATCCGACTTCTCGCCCGAGAACGGGTCGGAGGTCCAGCTCTCGCTCGAGCTGAGGAACGACATCACCTACAATCCCCAGAATGCGTCGGTCAAGGATGTCAGGGTGGACGTGAACATGGACGAGAAACGTGTGTGGACGCTCGAACTGCCCTGGCTGCAGGCCGGCCTTCCCGTGCTCAAGTCGTTCACGTGGTCTGCGGAGGCGGGCAACCACACCTGGACGGCAACGGCGGACCCCGAGGACAAGATAGACGAGGCGGCGGAGGACAACAACGTCCGTTCGTTCACGATGGGCGTCAACGGGAGGCCCGTGGCAATGCTGGCGGCGTGCGTCACGGAGGCGGAGACGCTCTGGGGCATCGAACTCGACGCCTCCGGCTCATTTGACGACGGCCGCGTGGACGGTTGCTGGTTCGATTTCGGGGACGGTACGGATTCCGGTTGGGTCCCCACTATGGTGATGGTGCATTCATACGCAAGGGGCGGCCAGTACGATGCACGCCTCAGGGTCAAGGACGACCGCGGAAGGGAGAGCGAGTGGGCCGAACCTGTTCCCATCACCGTCCTCAACCGGGCCCCGAAGCTCTCCATGACCGCGAACCTCACGGAGGTCCTGACGCAATTCGAGCTCGATTTCACGGCATCCGCGCAGGACCCGGAGGGAGATGCCCTGCTGTTCTCGTGGGATTTCGGGGACGGCGGCTACATTTACGGGCAGGACCTGCGCTCCGTGAGCCACAGGTATCAGGATGACGGCACGTATGGAGTGGCACTGACGGTCAAGGACAAGGAGGGTGAGAGCGTGATGGCCACCACCACGGTCACCGTCCTGAACCGTGCACCCGAGGCGGCCTTCACGGTATCGCCGCTTTCCGGCACCACCCTGTCGGATTTCAATTTCCTATCGCTGGCCTCCGACAGCGACGGCACGCTCACGGACTGGCAGTGGGATTTCGGGGACGGATGCAACTCCCGCGCCGAACGGGCATCCCATGATTTCTGTGGCCCCGGAACATACAACGTGACCCTGACCGTCACGGATGATGACGGTGCACGCTCCGCCCCGTTCTCGCTTTCTTTGAGCGTACAGAATTCCCCGCCGGTGGCGCGGGGGTCCGCCAGCGACTCGACACCACGCACCGGGGACCGTGTCAGGTTCGACGGGACCGGGAGCTATGACCCCGAAGACCCCGTGCTCACCTACTCGTGGGATTTCGGGGACTCAACGAAAGCGAACGGACCGACGGCCGAGCATGCATACAGGAAGGCGGGCAGATACACGGTGAAGCTGACCGTCACGGATGCATCGGGAGAATCGCGGGAGACCGTTATAATGGTGACCGTCTCGCCGTCAGGCGGGGCCAGCGTCCTGGGCGACAATTCCCCATGGAAGATAGTGGCCTGGGCGGCGGGGATTTTGACCATCCTCGGGATTGCCTCGCTGATATTCGTCGCCAGGCCGCTCATGCGAAAAGCCACGGTCTCCAAAAAGCGCGAGAAGGTGCGCAAGATAGTTCGCACTGACAGAAAAACGGATGTCTACGCCCTCAAGCTGGCGCGCTCGCGCCCCCATTCGGCGCCGGCACCGTCGCCACGCTTCCAGCGGCCCCTCGAGGATGCCAACCAGCCCGTAAGGGACGCGAACGCTCAGGCCCCGGGCACCCTTTCCCTAATGGACGTCATCAAAAAGAAGAAGAAATGAATCGGACCGACATGCCTATTGCACCGGGGGCGGAGGCGGCAGTCCCTTGTATTCCGACGGCAGCTCGTCCACCTTGACATAGGCGAGCATGTAGAGCACGCCGCCGACGACCGCGCCGAACACGACCCCTGCGATGATGGCGAGGGGGAGCCTCCGGTGCAGGACCGCAAAATCGTTGTCCTCGAAAGGGACCATCAGCTTCTGGCGCGATAGCATGAAGCAGAGGAACGCACCGGCCGCCAGTATGATGTCTATTATCGCATAGACCAGGCTCTCCGCGGCCCAGCCCAGCGGATTTTCGCGCAGGACATGGGTGAGGAAATTCCCCAAGCTCATGAGCGCTGCCACGAGGTAGATCATCATTCCGACAAGGAACAGAATCTTGCCCCATCCCAGGAACAGCCTGATATCGTCCATTACACCCCTGAACTGGGACGGAAGCGGGGGCTTCCTGACCCTGGGCATCGATATAGGCATGGCTACGGGGACCGGTCCGGTTGCTGGGCCCGGCGGTGCCGGCCGCGCTACCGGGATTTCAGAGGCGTCCGGGGGAACGGCGGTCGCTATCGGTACCGTCGCCGCAGCGGCGTCCGCAGGAGCGCTCTTCGCGACCGGTGCGGCCGTTTCAGGAGTTTTCGTCGGCACGGAGCTCGCCACGGGCGCGGGCGTTTCGGCCGGGCGCATCTGCACCGAGGTGTCCTCCGGTTCGGATAAGGGCGCGATGGCCAAGGGCATCGCATCGAATGAAAGCTCAGAAGGAGGAGCTGGAGTGGATGCGGGAGCAGATGTTGGAGCGGATGGAGCGGCAGGTGCGGCCGACGGCTCCGAGGTAGAAGCCGTGGCTGGCGTTGGAGAGGGGGCGGATGCGGATGCCGGAGCGGGTACATTTTGAGAGGCCTGCGGGGTTTCATTATTGTCGTCGGGCATATTTGTCATCTCATTCAACGGTCACGCTCTTTGCGAGGTTGCGCGGCTTGTCGATCTCGCAGCCCCTTGCGGCGGCCACGTGATAGGCCAGGAGCTGTAAGGTGATGATCACCGGGATGGGGGAAAGGAGGGGCTGGACCGCAGGAACGTACAGCGAAAGGTCGGATGATTTCCTCAGCTCGCGGTCGTTTTCGTAGCCGATCGCCAGCACGGGTGCGCTTCGGGCGCTGACCTCGCCCATGTTGGATATCATCTTGTCGTAGGTGTGGTCCCGGACCGCTATGGCTATCACTGGCGTTTCTTTCGACAGGAGGGCGTTGGGCCCGTGCTTGAGCTCGCCCGCTGGAAGGCCCTCCGCGTGGATGTAAGATATCTCCTTCATCTTCAGCGCGCCTTCGAGCGCCGTCGGGTAGTTTATGTTCCGTCCTATGAAGTAGGCATCCCGTGCCGATGACATCCATTCCGCCGCGAGCTTGATGGCGCCTCGGTTGTCCAGGACTGTCTGAACGTCCCTCGGCAGGCGCCGGAGCCCGTCTATGAGCTCGGCTTTCTGGTGGGGCAGCATCGTCCCGCGGGCCTGTCCCATCGCCGCTCCCAGCAGATACAGGACTATCAGCTGAGTGGTGAACGTCTTTGTGGCGGCGACCCCTATCTCGGGGCCGGCGCGCGTGTACAGTACGGCATCAACTTCCCTCGTGATGCTGCTCCCGACGACATTCGATATCGCCAGCGTCCGTGAGCCCCGCTTGCGGGCCTCCCTTGCCGCCTGCAATGTGTCGGCGCTCTCGCCGCTCTGGGATATCAGGATGATGAGCGGAGTATCGCGGGCGTGGCCTGAGTACCTGTACTCCGAGGCCGCCTCGACCGTGACCGGCAGTCCCGTCAGCTGCTCGAGCGCATACTTTCCGACGAGGCCGGCATGGAAGGATGTGCCGCAGGCCACTATCTTTATGGAATCGAAATCCTCCTTCTCCATCCCGCCTATCTCGAGCTCGAGCCCGGGAATCCTGCCGATGAACGATTCCATGATGGCCTTGGGCTGCTCGTATATCTCCTTGAGCATGAAATGGGGGTAGCCGCCCTTCTCCGTGTCCTCGGCGGACCAGTTGACGGTCGATATCTCGCGCTGCACCGGTTCGCCGGAGAAGTTCTCCACCTCGATGCCCGTCCTGGTGACGACGGCCAGATCCTTGTTCTGGAGGTAGATGACCCGCCGTGTGTGCTTGAGCAGCGCCGGGACATCGGATGCGACGAAGTTCTCGCCCTGGCCCAGCCCGACCACGAGCGGGCTCTCGTCGCGGGCAACGACTATCTTGTCCGGCTCATTTACATGCACCACGGCGAGCGCAAATGAGCCCTTCACCTGCTTCAGCGATTCGATGACCGCTGCCTTGAGGTCCCCCCTGTAATTGGATTCTATAAGGTGGACGAGCGTCTCGGTGTCCGTTTCGGAGGTGAACTTGTGGCCCTCGGATTCGAGCTTTTCCCTGAGCGCGTGGTAGTTCTCGATGATGCCGTTGTGGACGAGCGCCATCTCCTTCTTGCAGTCCAAAAAGGGATGCGCATTGTCATCCGACGGTTTTCCATGGGTGGCCCACCTCGTGTGGGCGATGCCGAGCCTGCCGGGCATCTTCGTGAGCCGCTTCTCGAGCTCGATTATCCTTCCGGCGGCCTTGGTGTTCATGAGCTCCTTGTCGATGACGGAAACGCCGGCGGAATCGTACCCGCGGTACTCGAGCCTCTTGAGGGACTCTATCAGGATGGGGAGAGCCTCCTTCTCGCCGATGTAGCCCACGATGCCGCACATTCGTCACACCACGCTCGAGTTGTCCGGGATGTTCCGATGTATGTTCTTGAGGGACGCTATCTTGCAGCTGCTGCCGATGAATATTCCCGGGTCGACCGTGACATTGGAGCCGATGGTCGTGTCCTCGCCCATTATGACGCCGAGGGACGGGACCTCGTGCAATTCCCTTTCGAGTATCACCTGCGCCTTGTCGGCGCCGGCCACGAAGTGCGCTCCGACCCTTGTGCCGTCGCCTATGACCGAATGGGAGAGAAGGCAGCCCGGCCCGATGCTGACGTCGTTCATCAGGAGGGATTCCCTTATTTCGGTCGACGATTGGATTGTCACGTTGTCGCCGATGCACGTCGAGGGGAAGATGCACACGTTCGGGCCAATGTCGCATCCGCGGCCTATTCTCACGGGGCCCTCGATGTAGGTGCCGGAGCGGATGACGGAGCCTTCTCCGACCTGGACGCTGCCTTTGAGATGGACGCCCTTCTCGATGGTTCCCGCTGTGCTCTCGCCGCCTTCGGAAAGCACGCGTGCGTTGAGGTCGAGTAGGTCCCACGGATACACGACATCGCTCCACTTCGCCACGGTCTTGAGGGCGGAGAGCTCCTCTCCGGACGCCATCATGTCCTGGAAGACCGCCGTGATGTCGTGATGGCCGGCGATGGCGCACCGGCGCACGTGCTCGAACACCTTGTCCGAGAGAAAGAAGAGGCCGGTGCTGATAAGGTTGCCCATGGGGCTCTCGGGCTTCTCGACTATCTTGGTGACCTTCTTGCCCTTGAGGAGCACCACGCCGTACTTGGAGGGCTGGGCGCTCTCCGTCACAGCGATGGAGTTGGGGGTATCGGACGCAAGCAGCATCCGTATCATCGCCGCATCCGCGATGTTGTCGCCGGGCATCACGAGGAATCTCTCTCCGGTCTTGCCCTCTGCAAGCGATAGCGCGTGGGCTGTCCCGAGCTGCTTGTCCTGCACCTCGTATTCGATGTTGACGCCGAACTTCTGGCCGTCCTCGAAATACGTCATAATCCTTTCGCGGCGGTAGCCGACCACCATGACGATGTCCTTGATCTTGTTCTGCGCCAGCGCCCTGACGACGTACTCCAGGATGGGGCGGTTGGCGACCTTGATCATGACCTTGGGCTTGTAGAGCGTGAGGGGGCGGAGCCTTATCCCTTCACCGGCCGCTAGAACGACAGCCTTCAATTGTGCCACCGGCCGAAATAATGGGGTTCGGGGTTATAAGGGTTTAGCTTTCCCGTCCCGCTCAAGCTCGCGTATCCCTTTCACGAGTTTATCGGCGTAATGGAGCAGCACGCAGCCGTCGCAGCATTTCAGGCACCGGACGCACTTTGCCTCGTCGACCACGGGAGAATCGGTGACCTTGATGGCGCCGGAGGGGCAGGCGCGCTCGCAGTTCCGGCAGCGTGAGCACTGGCGGACCCTCAGCGCCACCCCGATGATGTCCCTCAGGAAGGAGCGGACGGCCGCTGGCCTCGGGCCCGTGACCACCATCTGGCCGCTCTCGAATATCTTGCCCGAAAGCTCGCCCTTCCTCACGACCGCCACGCCCAGGTGCTCGGAATATCTGACATCTCCCAGCGTCCAGAGCAGGTTCGCGACCCTCGCCAGGGGCAATGTGCCGGTGAAACGGAGGGTGGCCTCGAGCGAATGCCCACCCGTGATGCACGGCGAGAGGCCCGTGATGGCGCCCAGCTCGGGACCCTGTTCCTTTGCCGCCTGGAGCCTGATGCCCTTCTCGCGGGCCAGTTCGATGAGCTTTGGCGGCGGGTCGCGCCAGCGCCAGGAGCCGAGGCGGAGCGCCTTTTCATCCATTCCCCTTTTTTTGCCGTCTTCAACGATATGGCCCATCCACCTGTCGTGGAGTTCCGGATGGATGCGCTTGAGCGTCTCGAACTCGGACTCCAGCGTCGCGGGGCACAGCCAGCACCCGATGCGCTCGAGGTCCTCGTCGTAGAGGGGATTGTAGGGCTGCTTCTTCCACAGGATGTAGAGCCACACTTCGAGCGCAGTCCAGTCCCGGATGGGCTCGACGTTCGTCTGGAGCGCGACAAATGGGCTCTCTTCCACAAGTTTGATGTTCTGGCGCGCAAATGATTCGCGCCTTCTCCTGCCCTCGACCGTCAGGCAGCCGCCCTGGAAGTTGCGTGTGATGAGCGCCGTCATCGGCGCCAGCTTGCATACCTTGCAGCACCACCGGAAGTCCTTGGCCGGCGGGCCGAAGGAGGGAAGGTTCTCCCAGAAAGAATTGCCTGCGGAGCCTTCGAGCAGCCTGAGCTTGTGGGTGCGGGCCACCTGCCGCACGAAATCCTCGGTCTCGGGATATTCGAGGCCGGTATTGGAAAAGAGGAGCGTCAGGGGGGAACCGAGCTTCGAGGCAGCCCGCTTTGCCACCTCGAGGGCGGCGAGGCTGTCCTTCCCGCCGGAGAACGAGACCGTGAGCGGCTTCCTGATGTCATTTGCCACACGGATGATATCCTGCGCGGCCCTCTGCTCCAGGGCCGCTAGCGCACGCGTGTTCGCCTTCACAGCGGCTTCGAGCGTGGAGGCCTTCGTGCTGAAGCGCACGTCGGTCCTGCCGATGTCACGTATCCGAATTCCGTCGTTCTGGCGTTTTCCGACGGCGACGGTCGTGCCAAGGGCGATGATGATGTCACTTTTTTCCGCCAGTTCGGTGGGAAATCTGAACTCCGCTAGTGGAAGGCATTTGCCCTTGATGTGGCGGCCTCCCTGGCCCCTCGCGAACTCGGCATGCGGCGCGCCCGCGTCCAGAAGCATGGAAGCCCCGGCCGCTGTGAGGGAAAAAAAGAATTCCCTGCCCACGGGGTCGAACGCCAGGGTGCCGAAGATATGGCCATCGATGATTAGCTGGTCCGTCCGGTCCAGACCTGCAATCTTGTTGAACAGGATGATGCCCTTGCTCTCCGGGAAGTTGACATCGTGGTCGCGCTTGATGACGCGCCTGACGAGGGCGGCGCCTTCTTTCAGCGCAGGCCTCACATCGCCGGGCGGCGAGAGCTGGACCTCCCTGCCGCATCCACCGCACGAGCCGCACGAGGTATCGAGCAAGGGCACGGAGCAATTGTCGCACCAGAAAATGGCCTCGGGGCCGCGCCTTGTGCTCCATCCGCCGCGCCCATTATGCCTGCTCATCGGGACGGGATATTCGTGACACATAGGTAAATTTTCCGTTCGATTCCCCCGTGAGCGTACAAAATCACTTTATATGACAAGAACATACGCGTATTGAAATGCCGGTAATATCGTTCAGCTACAATGACTTCACCGAGATCCTCGGGAAGGACCTTGGCAAGGAGAAGCTCATCGAGAGGATCCCCATGATAGGCTGCGAGGTCGCACGCGTCGAGGGGGACCAGATAGATGTCGAATTCTTCCCCAACCGCCCCGACCTGTACTGCGTGGAGGGCATCGCCAGGGCCATGAAGGCGTTCTTTGGCCTCAAACCGGGAATGCCAAAATACGAGGTCAACGATTCAAACATCGACATGGAGATCGACCCCAGCGTCGTGGAGGTCCGGCCGTTCCTCGTATGCGGCATCGTCAGGGACATGAAGCTCACGGACGACACCGTGAAATCGCTGATGGACATGCAGGAGAAGCTCCACCTGACGGTGGGCAGAAAGCGCAAGAAGGTCTCCGTTGGCGTGCATGACCTGGACAAGGTCAGGCCCCCGTTCACGTACAAGGCCGTCAAGCCCGAAAGCGTAAGCTTCGTACCTCTGGCAAGCACGGAGAAGATGACCCTGAAGGAGATACTGGAAAGGCACGAGAAGGGAAAGGAGTACGCGTCCATCCTCGACGGCCATCCCCAGTACCCGGTCATTCTAGACAAAGAGGGCTCCGTGCTCTCGTTCCCGCCGATAATCAACGGCACCCTGACACAGGTGACGAATGAGACGAAGAACCTGTTCCTCGACGTTACCGGAACGGACTACGGCACCATCTCCGTCACGCTGAACATCATCTCGACGGCGCTTGCGGAGAGGGGCTGCCGGCTGGAGAGCGTCGTGATGCGGTATCCCAAACGCGCCCCGTTCAGGACGCCGAGCCTGCTCTCGAAGAAGAAGGCCCTCGACCCGAAGTACGCCTGCAAGCTGATAGGCAAGGAGCTCTCGGTCAAGGAGATAATCGAGTGCCTGCACCGCATGATGTACGAGGCAAAGCAGGTGGACGACAGAATAGAGGTCGGGATACCCGCATTCCGCGCCGATGTTCTTCACGAGGTCGACCTTGTCGAGGATGTCGCCATAGGCCACTCGTACCACAAGCTCACGGGCACGCTCCCGAAGGCGATGACGTTCGGAAGGGAGCTGGCAGGTGAATTCCGCTTCGAGAGGGCGCGGCAGGTCATGATAGGCCTCGGATACCACGAGATGATGTCGTTCGCCCTGACGAACAGGAAGAAGCAGTTCGAGAACATGGGCGAAAAATCGGGCAAGGCCGTGGAGCTGCAAAATCCCGTCACGGAGGACCAGACCATAGTCAGGGTATCGCTGCTGCCGTCGCTGCTCGAGCTCCTGAAGATCAACAAGCACCACGAGCATCCGCACAAGATATTCGAGGCCGGAGAGGTCGCGGTGGACACCGGGAACGAGCGCCACCTTTCGGCGGTGTTCATCCACGCCAGGGCGAACTTCACGGAGGCCAAGAGCCTTTCCGAGGCGGTAATGAGGGAAATGGGCCTGGAAGGCCTGTACCTCGAGAAGCCCTGCACGAAGCCATTCCTCATCAAGGGCCGCTCCGCCACGGTCGTGCTCGAGAAGGGCGGCAGGGAACTGGGTATCTTCGGGGAGCTCCATCCCAAGGTGATAACCGCTTTCGAGCTCTCGCATCCTGTGGGGATGTTCGAATTCAATCTCGAGAACTGGTAGCCTTATAATGGATTCGCTTTCTTCTTCAGGATGGTCTTTTTGACCACCGTCTTCTTGGAGATATTGTTGTCGATTACCGGCTGGGGCATCACTTCGGGCTGCCTGAGCTCCTGGAGCGTGCCCGATTTGGGAAGGGGCAGCTCGACGGGTATCTCCTCGGACCTCCTGACGTGGCTCTGGCCGATGTCGACCTCGTCAGGCTCTATCTCGTCCGGGTTGTTTATCCTCGACACCGGTATCCCCTTGAATGTCTTGGCCATGCTCTCGCTCATGAAAATGGTGCCGCAGATGTTGCACTTGCCGGCATCCGCGGGTATCCGCGCTCCGCAGACGAGGCACTGGTAGGTCTCAACGACCTCCTCTTCGCCGGAGCCCCTGGGCTTGGGAAGGTTGTCCGCCGCCGTGCCTGGCCTGGGCGGTGCGGCGGGTTTCTCCGCCTTCGCCGGGGCAGCTCCCTCAGCCTTCGTCCCGTCCGTTCCCAGCTCGGTCATCAGGTCCCCGATATCCGCAAGAATGTCCTCGACGTTCATCGAGTGCTTTTCCGGTTCAAGAGCGGTGCTACAGCTGGGGCACTGCAAAGTGCCGAACGGGCTCATCGCCCCGCAGGAGGGACAGCGTAACTCCTGGTGAACCAACTTTTTTTCCCTCGAGCGACGGAAACCACCTAAAGTGATTATAAATCTTCCGATTGCCCCCTCGAAAGGTTTTATTCAAATCAGAAAGCTTTTTAGCCAACTACCGGCATACATAAAGTCGGTACATGATAAAAAGAGCGCTTCTGGCGTTATTGGTCCTTCAAGGCTTACTTGCCTTTGCGCAACCCGCGGCGGGCGATGCCCCTGTACCTTGGACTCAGCAGTTCTACCTTGCAACCAACATTTACGAGCCCCATTCCCTCGCAGCGACAGCGCCCGCGTCCAACGGCTCGGTCGACCTGGGAAGGAATGGCTCCGCCGAATTCGTCATGACCAATGTATCGGGCATCTATAATTCCACCGACGGTGTCTTCAGGCTCGAGCTCGGGTTCGTGTCGCTCAACATTTCAGGACTGGAGCTCGATATCAAGCTTTACATCGACTGGCTCGGGAACGGGACGTACGGGGCGGTGCCGTTCGGCAGCTACGCGACAACGATCGCAAAGGAGACGGAGAGGGCCACTCTCACTGCCAAACCGTCCGCAACTGCCCTCAAGGACATCCGGATGGGGACACTGAGGCTCGTGGTGAGCAGGCTCGACAGCATGGATGTCTGGGTCAGGCTTCTTTGCGGCAACGGGGGCAACATGTCCAGGCTCACGCTCCCCTATTCGCCTGGCTTGGGGGCGGATGCCGGTCCTGACCAGACGGCGCACATCAACACGCCGGTGCAGTTCAATTCCTCGCGCTCACGTATCATAGACCCAGACAACACCATCCACGAATGGACCGTGGAGGGCGCCGGGCAGATGGTCAACCTGACCGGAAAGCAGGCCGTGTACAGCTTCGAAAAGGGCGGCGTCTACAATGTCACGTTGCGCCTGAAGTGGCGCGGGCACGAGAGCACGGACATCATGCGCGTGAGCGTCACGAGCAACCTGCCTCCGACTGCCGATGCGGGCCGGGACATCTCCAACCAGAAAAGGGGCGTTCCCATATCATTCCACGGCAGCGGCAACGATTCCGACGGCATCATAGTGATGTACCAGTGGAATTTCGGGGACGGCACCACGGCGCTGGGCCGGAACGTCACCCACGCTTACACGTTATCGGGGAATTTCACGGTCACGCTCACCATCACGGACGACGGCGGGCTCACCGCAAGCGACACTTTGCGGGTCCACATCAACTACCCGCCCACGCTCACAATCAACGCCACGAACACCACGGGCCGCTCCATTTCATTCCGAGCCTATGCCACGGACCCTGACGACCCGGTCCTCAGCTACCGCTGGGATTTCGGTGACGGGGAAATGGAGGTCGGCGCCTCGCCGGTCCACAATTTCGATTCCTCGGGGACATTCAGGGTATCGTGCACGGTCTCGGACGATATCCGCGAGAACACAACGGCGTACATGAACATCACCATAGGCAACTCCCCGCCCATGATAAACGGGATAACCACGAGCGGCGAGGCCAATGTCGACCAGTATGTCACATTCATTCCCAGCCTGTACGACCCGGACGGGGACGCTATGTCGTACAGCTGGTCGTTCGGGGACGGCACGGCCAGCCAGGAGCAATCGCCGAGACACGCGTATACCAGGGCCGGTACGTTCACGGTCTCGTTCACAGCGACGGACACTTTCGGGAACTCGGCCAGCGTCCAGATGACCGTGAAGGTCTCCGAGGGCGGAAGCGGCGGGGACCTCGGAGGGAGCGCCATGTACTTCGCGCTCAGCGGCATCGTCATCATAGTCGTCATCGTGGCCGTCCTCATGGTCCTCCTGAGGTCGAAACCGGGAGCTCCCGGACAGGCCGGGACGGGAGTATTCCAGCCCGGGATGGGACAGGCGCCGCCGACCTACGGCTACCAGCCGCCCGTGCAATCGAGACCGCCCATGGGCATTACACCTCCAGGCCTGGCGCCTTCCGCATCGCAGAGGCCGAGGCGCACCGCCAGGGCGGCGACGGCCCCGGGGGTCTGCCCGCGCTGCGGCTCCCCGAACCTGCAGGGCTTCGAGGACGGGCATTCCAAGTGCCGCGACTGCAAGAAGATTCTATTCACAGAATAAGGTAGGACGTCAGAGGAGAAAAACAGCCGGAACAGGCAACAGGTGAAGTGCATGGAAGTATTGGAAGCGATGAAGAAGAGACGACCG
>Ga0315287_10000979_pt1 | contig 25691 bp, 31 predicted proteins | sample YL17G11_0_MG_FD_205037 | JGI IMG/M metagenome (GOLD analysis project Ga0315287, IMG submission 205037) | Sediment microbial communities from Yellowstone Lake, YNP, Wyoming, USA - YL17G11_0 | ecosystem: Environmental > Aquatic > Freshwater > Lake > Sediment | place: USA: Wyoming | collected... | reverse complement strand
GCAGCCCGGCGAGACCGTACAGCTCCAGCTGCTCATGGTACTCGGGCTTGCGGTAGTCGTTGAGCTTGCCGGTCTTGTGGTCGATGATCACGAGCGCGTTGTGCTCGACGTTCACGTACGCGGCGTCCAACTTCACCCGCAGCCACGCCCCCGCCCAGTCGTTCCACGTGGTCTCCTGCGCCCACCCGGAGGTCCAGGTCCAGGACTCTTCGATGACCTTGATCTTCTGCGCGCGTAGGGACTTGAATTCTTCCTTGAAGAGACCGAGCTCCTTGGGCAGGATCTTGAGCTTGCCGTTCGCGTAGTTCTCGGCCAACGTGTGGATGTCTGAGCCGCGCTGCATGGCCTGGTTGCCGGGCTCCTTGAGCCCCATGAGGTGCTTGAATTTGAAGAGCTGCGGGCAGGTCTTGTAGTCGCCATAGCGACTGAAGGACCAGCTGGTAAGAGGCTTAACGGCAGGGGTGGGCATCACATACTCCAGCGTGAAAGGTCAGGGGCGGGCTCCTTGAGCGCCTCGAGGGTGCCTAGCCTAGCGCCCCACTCGCCGTCGCTGATCAAGGGGACGTCTAGCTCTATGCTCATCATGGCTTCGCGCAGCAGCAGCATTTCGGACTTCAGGGCCTTCTTGGGTACGCTGATGTTGTTCTCGTCATACACCGTGAGGGCGAAGCGCCCGTCCTTGCGGATGTCGTCGTACCGGATGAGGGACTCCTTGGTGATGTCTGCCGCGGAGCCTTGGATCAGGTAGTTCAAGAGTTTATACGTGAAGTCAAGCCAACGCCCCTGCCAGAGTATCGGCTCCTCCACGAAGTACTCGCGCCCACCCCAGGTGTGGATAGGCTCCCCGGCGCGGGACATAGCCTTGATCCGATCGCTCAGGTCTTTCAGCCCAGGCAACACCTGCATCTGCGCAGCGCGGAACTCCTTCACCTGCTCGAGCGGGCGGTCCATGCGGTCCGCTAGGCTAGGCATTCCCTGCCCGTAGATGTAGCCGAAGTTCAGGGTCTTCGTGACATAGCGGTCGATGTCGATCCCGAGGTCATCGATGATCTTGTGCATCAGGAAGTCGTGTACGTCCAGCCGGGGGTTCAGCCGGTACGCCTGCAACAGCGCCCCGTCCTCGAAGTGCGCCAGGATGCGTAGCTCTTGCTGGTTGTAGTCCCGTCGGCCTAGCACGTGCCCGGGCGAGTCGGGGAGGATATAGTCCCGCACCTTGGGCAGCGGGCTGAGCCCGGGGATGTGCGCCGGGAAGACGTACCCGCTCATGTCGTCTTCCTTGAACTTCTTAGGCATGTTCAGGAAGTTGGGGCGGTCGCTACTCGGGCGCCCGGTACGGGTGCCGCCAGTGTCCGCCGCGCCTTTGCTCTGCCGTACCTGATTCCAGTTGGTGTGCATCCACCCGTTATGCGAGTACCGACGCCAGGGGCGGATGAACGTCTCTAGCACGGTAGCGCAACGCTGGCGGTGCCCGTAGGCGGCGGCGACCTTCTGGGCCTTGAAGTGAGAGAGCTTCAGGTTCTTCTTGCTAACGCTAGGCTTGCCCGTCGCGGTGTAGGTCCACTCGGTGACGGCATCGGCCTTCTGGAACGCCTTGGCCACCTCGGCGTCCTTGTTGAAGTCTAGCCCCGGGGCCTTCAACGCCTTGCGCAGCCACGCGTCGGTCTTGTCCTGATCCTTCTCGTACGTCTCCTGGTCAGACTCGAGCTTCGCATCGTCGGTGCGGATACCTTCCCGCTCGTTGCGTAGGAAGAGCCGCAGGCACTTGCGCTCCCGGTCGTACGCCGGGGTCATGCTGCGCTCGCCTATCTCCTTGCGTAGCGGGGTCCACAGCCGCTCCGTGCGGACGACGTCGCCGTTGGCGTAGGGCTCCACCACATGGCCAGGGGCGTACGCTATGAACGCGCCAGCGGTGCTGGGCTTGATGCCCCCGTGGAGGTCTATGATGGCGGGGTAGTCAGCCTCGAGTTGCTTCTTGTGACTCAGGATCCAGGCCTTCACGGCGTCCTGCTCCTCGGGCGGGAGCCCCAGTATCCGTTGCGCCGAGGGCTTCAGCCCCAGCTCGCGTTGGTGCGGGTCGCTGAGGAAGAGCAAGAACATTGTGTCCTCAATCCGGTGCCAGGGCGGGAGCGCTAGGCCGAAGTGAGTCTCCGCGACGTCAAGGTCGAACTTGGCGTTGTGGCATAGTATGGGGGTGGTGTCGTCAAGGTCACCCCACACTGCCTCCAGCACGCGACGCGCGTCCTCCAGGCTACAGTTGTTGCCCCCGGTGTAGTGGCCCCAGGCGTAGAAACGGGGCACCTTCCACTCCGGTAGCTTCAGACTGAAACTCACGGGCCGAGGCGGGTACTGCGGACGAGACTGGATGGGGTCGGTTTCGAAGTCTAGCGTGATCGGCCTAGTGCGCGCCATTGTTGAACCCCTGGGGGAATACTTCGATAGTCATCTGCTCAGGCTCCACCTGCACGAAGACCGTACCCCCGTTGAAGACGAGACTCTTCTTCATCTCATCCTTGGTAAAGGTCACGACCCCACCGAGCTTCTCCACGAGAAGCCCGATGAGGACGGACGCGTTTTGCGGCGTGCTCACAAGGCTCATAGCCTAGAACTTACCCGGCTTGCGCGTCGCGGGGCCGACGGGGGCCTTACCTGCGGGCTTGCCAGCGGGCTTGCCCTTGGGCGGGGCGGGCTCGGGGGCCTCGAGCTTCGGGTACGGGACCACCAGGTCCTTCGCCGCCTGCGCCACGCGCTTCTTGGTCGCTGCGTACAGGTCAGCGTCGAACTGAATGAGCTCCTCGAACGCGAACTGAAGCTGGAACTGGCTCTTGGGGTCGGGCACGGCGCTGAGGGTAGCGATGACTCCCCAGTACGGACGGTGCATCTCCTCATCGACCAGGTGCACGAAGTTCACCCAGTTCTTCACGCTCATCACCGGCACCTTCAAGCTGCGGGCCTCAGCGTTCTTCATCGCCTCAGCACTCTCCAGCGCGTCCTCGGTGGTAAGAATCATCCGGCGCACGTTGCCGCAGGCCTTACCCTTGCCGACGTCGGAGGAGCCCATCTTGTTCGCCCAGCACCCGGCGCACTTGCCGTCGTCGTCGCCTTGCGGGTCTTGCGACGCGGGGTCGGGCTTCATCTCCGCCTCGGGGTCGTCCAGCGTCTGGTCCCCGAACGCGAAGCATGCTGGCACGGCGGGGACACCGGGCGCGTAGGGCTTGTCGAAGTACTGGTTCTCGTGCGTCGCGGCGAGGACGATGACGCGCATCGCGTTACCGGGCACCTTCTTTTCATCCACGGTGAGGACGCCGCCCTGAGTGCCGATGCTCTTGAAGAGGCCCATAGGCTTCTCAGCGGCGGACTGCTTCTTGGCGGCGGCGGCCATCTCTTGGTCCCACGGCATGATAGCTGTGGACTTGGAGGACGCCGGGGGTTTCTTGGCTGTAGCCATGTGCTTAGCTCCTAGAGTGAAGTTACGAAGAGCCGCTCCTTTAAGCCCGGGAGCGGCGACGGGCCGAGGCGTTAAGTATACGCCTGCGCTACTTAATCCGGCTGAAGGAAAGGCTCTTGTACATCACCCGCTCGATGCCGGGGACATCCCGGCCCACCGCCCAGTACTCGCTGAGGGACTTGGTGTTCAGTGCGCGGTTGAGCAGAGCGAACGAGCCCTTCTTGCGATTCTTCGCGACGTACTCGCAGAAGGCGTCGTAGTCCGCGATCTCCCCGCGCACCTTGTCCACGATATTCACCTGTACGAGCTTCCCCGCGATGCCTGTCGCCCGGCTGCGGGGCAGGGTGTCGATGATGTGGTTCTTGAGGAACTTCTCCTCGGCCTCGATTTCGGCGACCACCTTCATCAGCGCCAGTCGCTTGTCCATGAGGGTAATCCACCGGTCGGCCACCTGGGCCTCGGTCTTGGGGATCGGGAATGTCTTCTTTTCGGTTGCCATAAGGTGCTCCTATTGGTTGGTTGTGAGTGGTGAGGGCCGCGTGCTGGGCATCGGGCTTATCGATCCTCGTCCCAGCCCCGCTTTAGGGTCTATATTGCCTGGCGCGGCCCTCAACGCCATTATCGCCTATTAGCTAGCAGAACGCTAGCGGTTAGAACTTGACCTTGGCGGCGGGGCGCATCACCAAGTGGCGGCAGGTCTCGTAATGAGTCTGCAGGGCGTGCATCGAGGCTTCGGCCCACTTACTCACATTGCGCAGCGCGTAGAGGCGAACCAAGTCGCCGTTAGGAGCGATACGGATCTGCGTGCCCGGAGGCTTGTCTGTAGGGTCTATCCGAGGAATGCCCACCTCCTTCAGCTTACGCGCGAAGGTCACGAACGTCACCTTGTGGTGGTCCTGCGGATCGTAGAGCGCTCTTAGCTCGGCTACCGTGACCAAGTCGCTGTTACCGAAGCGTCGACACACGGCTTCAGGGTCCTCCCGCACGCCGATCAGCCAACTCTCCAAGTCCGTACGCGTCAGCCCGATCATCTCCGCCTTGGCGTCCGTCATAGGCGCCCGCGCCGTGGGGTTGAATCCTCGGCAGTCTACTTCGTGCATGAAGTAATGCATCAAGGCTTTGCGCCCCTTCTCGCTCTTGCGCCATGCGTCGAACTCGTGATAGAACTCGTCGCTCAGAGGAACCCCCGTGACCTCGTGTATGAAGAAGCGACGATCGTTCTCGTCGAGTAGGAAAGCGTCGGGCGAATTGCTCGTGAAATAGTAGTTGATGCAGTCGCGAGTAAAGTACTCTTGGATGTGCTTGATGTTGATCTCGATGCGCTCACGGGTCACCATGGTCTTCAGCGCGTTAGCTATCTGCCGATTGTTAGTGCCTGTGATGTCGTCGCCTAGTACGAACTGGCGGTTGCGGGCCCAGCTATTGAAGTCACTCTTCTCAATCTGCTTGTCGCCTATCTCCGCGAAGGCGTCGCCGTACAGGTCGCCTAGCGTGTACCCGATTAAGGACTTGCCCGTGCCCGTGCGTCGACCCCATATCACCAGGGCGGTGCGCTGCTTTGCCCCGGGGTGCTGGAAGGGGTAGGCGCACCACTGTTCGACCCAGCGGCGGTTGTGCGGCGCGGACTCGAATATGTGAGCCAGCAGCTGGTTCCACAGCCCCACATCTCCCCGGCGCGGTTCGTACTTCCAACCTTTCCACAAGTTGAGCGCTCCGCGTTCCGTTACTTCCGCTTGTCCGGGCTCGAATTCCAGTCGTTCTACAGCGTTGCGGTACGGCCACTTGAGCCAGTCGCTAGCGGTAGAACGCTCTTCTAGCCTCGTGCCTTGTAACGTGGGCACCGCGCGAGTGTATCGGCGGTCGCTGAACCGATGCGCGACAAAATCCCCCGGGCTCACCAGCTGCCCCGAGCGTAGCACGTACACCAACCCAGGATCCTTCACGTACGCCACATCTGTGTTCATGTGGTGGAGTTCACGGCTGTCTTGAAAGGGCTCGGAGTCCTGGCACAAACGCTGCAGAGACTCAATGCCGTGCTCTTGGACGTAATCGTCCAGCCCGACCTTATCGCCGCCGTCTGAGTTTGGTAGCCGAACTATATAGACTTCAGCCCCCTCACGCAAGAGCCTCACGGCCAACCGATGCTCGGCCTGTTGCACCTGTATCTTGTCGGCAGCGTCGGAGTCGTAAATTATGTAGACCTTGCGGCTTTCCCACAGCACGTCGTTTAGCTCTGGGAGTAGATCTTCATTACGAGAAGCGTTCTGAAAAGACCACACGCCACCTAACCCTAGTGTGGGTATGCCACCCTTGGTAACACGTGCGGCCTTCTTTTCGCCCTCAGTGATGATCAAAGGATCTGCGCTCTGCGTGTATGCCGCCCAGTCTATGTATGGAGGCCAGTAGACCTGAGGGACTGTGCCGGAGGGTTGTGAGTAGCGGCGGGGCTTGGCTCCGCTTAAACGCTCGAACCCTGTGCGCGTATCGACGAGGAAGCGGTAGCGGTAGAAGTCCGTGACCGTGCCATCCAAAGCGAAGTACGGGATCATGTACCCGGGCGCGTTGGGCTCCACCCCGGCAGGTGAGTCAGCGCAGAATCTTAACTGCAACAGCTCTGCGTCCTCTTCATCTAGCCCACTCCGGCTCAAGTCCACCATCATGTCGGCATCAAGCACAGGACGCCGTAGGCCCGCAGGCCTCTTTGTGGTTGCCAAGGGTTAGCTCCTAGAAGACGGGTGCTGCGCGCGTGGGCAGAGCGGGCGGACAGGAAGGAGCAACAACCTGAACGCAGCCTGGAATGCGGAGCGGGGGTTCAACCTCGGCCCGGCAGGCGTCGCTGTAGCGCCCACGCGCGCAGCAAGCACATTATACCCCGTAGCGCAACGGAGCGCGGTCAGCTGTATCGCGGAAGGCTTTGAACGTACAAAAGCGAGGGGCGTCCTTTACCCCGTACGCGAACATCTTGTACGTGAACAGCTTACGGAGGATGAGGGACTGGTCCTTGAACATCGCCACTCGCTGCTCAGCCGTGAGGCACCCGGGGCTCACCCTCAGTACCTCGCCAGTGTCGACGTCCTTAGCGATAATGGTGCCTACGCGCCCAGCGGGCACCTTCCCTGCGGCGTGGGTGGAGCGCTTGGTGCGGCCGAGATTGTCCTTCTCAGCCACGTTGTGATTTTCCTCGCCCTCCTCGATAGCCACCACTACGGCGTCACCATCGTGGAACCTCTTCACCTTCCACAGCCAACCCTCCCGAGCCGTAGCGCGTCCGTACTTGTAAGGACCTGAGGGGTGGCGTAGCATGACGCCCTCGTACCCCGCCTCTAGGATCGCAGTTTCGAAAGTGAGAAGACCTGCTGCAGAATGAATGGATGAGTGGGCTACAAAATCTACCCGCTTTTGGGACAAGTCACCAATCCTGTCCTCTACGCGACCAATTCTGTATCCGAACTCGTGGGCGTGAGCGCTGAAGTCGTCGAACACCCAGAACGTGAAGTCCGGCTCACCCGCCGTCGACATGACGCCCGATTGTGTCCGATTGAGCACCTGCCCGCCCACTGGTGGCCCGACGACGAGCTCCCCGTCCAGTCCGTTCAGCTCTTTGTGGCCGAGACACGACTGCACGTAGCGGTTCCGTATGGGCTTCAGGTTGTAGCTGAGAGCGACGCCGTCGCGCACCACACACCGAATACCGTCCAGCTTCGCGCTGGCCAACATAGGCCAGTCAGAGATCTGAGACGTGTCCTTTAGCGTCTCGGCCTTCATCGGCTCGAACTTGGGAGGGGCGGCACTCATTCTTTTTCCTTGTGGGGGACGTCGCGAACAAATGACAAAGCACGATCAACGCGGTCACCAGGACAACAGCCTCTAGCCCATAGACTAGAAGCTGCGCCCACATGAGCCACGCAGGGGTCACCGCTGCCTCAGGAGCCACTGGAGCGTGCCGTATCGCCCCTCCAGGTAGCCCAGCCAGTACGCGCGGCGCACGCGCAGCCAGCGTCTCACAGCTTGCCGCGTTTGTGCTGTTGAGTCTGGACGTGCTTGGACACGTGAGCGAGCTCGCCATCGAAGATACCGATGGTCATCGCTTGCTGCTCTTCGCCCATGTTGGGCCACTCGAACAGGGAACGCGCCCACTTCTTCCCTTCTTCCAAGACGACGATGTCCAGGTGCATCTCGACCGGATTGGTCGTGCCGGGCTTGGGGGTCTTACCCTTACCCACATCGACCGCCATCTGGTTCATCTTGCCGAGTGCCTTGATCATGCTGTCTTCGAGTTCTTCGACCACGTGCTTCTTCTCGATACCGTCCCAGGTGTAGACCATGGGGGGCTTGGTCTCCGAGCCGTCCTTCAGGAATGATGCTGTCGCGATAACTTTGAACATGAGATCTCCTAACTTTCTGTTTTGCCGTCGTTAGATGGGAGACGGCTCGCCCTTAGAGCTTCGAGCTCTACCCTCATGGCTTCCTTGTCTGCTATAGCTCGCTGCCAGCGAACCTGCCAATAATGACGGTCACACAGGCCGCCCTGGTCGATGCCTTCGGACTTGAGGTTGAACGCTGCGGAGCCACACATGGGGAGCGTCCCGCGCTTGTAGTCGCACTTCACAGCTTACGCACCCAGCCCTCGCCAGCGCACCCGAGGCACTTCAGCTTCTTAGTCGCGGTGAACCCGCGCTGCACGCGCTTGAGCCCTGTGCCCGTACACGTCGCACAAGGCGCATGCGAAGTCCTCAGGGAGGCGTCATAGAGCCGCCGAGCTGCCGCGTCGCTGAGCACTGTGTACGCTACATTGACCCGTGCCGTGTAGTCGTGCGCCGATCCGTTCATGTTACGGTCCGGATGGAACACGAGGGCGAGCTCGCGCCTCGCCGCCTTCAGCACCCCCTCCTCATCCACTTCGCCCGGGCTGACGCCGAGCACTTGGTAGTGTGTGGAGAACGGGTTGCGCAGTGCGGCCAACGTAGCCGACTGCGGTCTCACGTCGTTGGCTCTTCCGTGGGATTGACCGGCTGCATCGCCATGATCTGCGCGGTAGCCTGGCCACGAATGTTGAGGATCAGGTCGGAGACCTGCGAGAACGGGAGCGCGCTGAGCGCCCCCAGGATAGCGTCGGTCTGCTGAAGCGAGACCGTCAGGCGTACGAGGGTGTCGGGGTGCATGTTCATTTGGATCTCTTCCGTGAAAATTGTTTCTTCTTCCAGCATGCCGCGCACACCCAGCCAGAGCCGAGCGTGATGCCGCCTGCAGGCGACGCGTTGTTGGCGCATCGAGAGCAGGCGAGCAGAGGGCGCTGGTCCCGGAGCGTCCCGGGCAGCTTGGTGGGGGTGTGGTTCATGGCCCCAAGCATACCCGGGGTCAGTGCCCCGGGCAAGCGAGGGAGGCGCGTCAGGCCAGTACGAGAGCCTTGGCCATGGCGGCGGACTTGAGCGAGTCGCCGTCACCCCACCACGCGTTCACGAGGCGATTCTCCGAGTTGGCCGACTTGACGTGCTGGTCGACGTACTCGGTGACCGCGTTCACAGCGCCCCACGCGGTGCCCGCACGACCGGGCAGCTGGGAGCCCTTGCCCTCGCCGCCGAAGAGCGCGAGGATCTTGTTGAAGCCCACGTGCTTGCCTTCCTTGATGCGATCGGGGTTGGCGTCGACTTCGGTGATGAGCAGGTCGGCGAAGAAGTCCTGCGCCGCCTGGTCGGCCAAGGGCAACGCGGCCAGCTTGCGCGCAGCGGAGACCATCTTAGCGAACGCGCCTTGCGTCAGCCCGAGTTGTGACTTCACGTGGGCGTCGTCGAACGCGCTGCGGTGGGAGATCTTGATGCTCTTGCGCTTACCATCGAGCGCCATGCGGAGCGTGTTGTCGCACACGACGCAGATGGACGATTCGAACACCTCACTCGACGCGCTGCCGTCCAGGCTCGACGAGAAGGTCAAGAACCCCTCCATCGAGTCTTCCTTGCAGCCGATGCTCGACTCCGCGCCGATGCTCGCGGCAGCCCAGAATTTCTTGCCTCCGTACAACGTGCCGGCGGTCTTCATCTCGTACCCATCGGGCAGCAGCGAGTCGAAGAACTCGAGCGCTTCGCGCGGCTGGACGATCTGGTACTTGTCGCTGACGATGCCCAGGGGGTCCTTGGTGTCGCTGCGGAAGAGGACGTGCTGGTCGTTCACGACGCGCTGGGCGGGCCCTTCGCCGTAGCGAACGCGGGAGCGCTTCGCGGTCCAGGCCATCCCGGCCTTGGCGATGCGCGCCATCGTGTCGTCGGTAGCGAGCCACTCGTTGCCGAGTCCGTGCCAGCGATCGACGCCAGCGGCGTAGCCCATCTCGACGAGACCGGTGATCCGGTTCATGGTGAGTTCGTGTGCCATCTAAGTTGCTCCTATTGACACGTCGTATTGACGCAACGCCAGTTTAACTGGTTTGTAGACGGAAAGCAAGTGCTAGGGATAAAGAAGAACAGCGAGCAACGCAGCGCTCACCGCCATGGCTACGGTCAGGCTCACCGCTATCGCCGCTTCCAGGCATGTCCTGATGACGGGGTGCAGGCCCCGGGGCAGCTGGCCTACCACCGCCCGAGCCGCGAGCACCACTGCCCAGTAGCAGCCTGCGCACGCGATGAGGATCGCCAGGTATTCGATCCCAGTGGCCAGTAGCATGATGATCACCAGAGCGGGGAGGGAGGATATGGCGAGTCCTGCCCCCACGAGGATTAGAGCCGGGCCCATTCGGATGTCCTTTCGTCGAAGAAGTCGACCTCAGAGTCGGGAGGGATGGCGGGTTCCTGTGCGGCGTTCTTGTAGTCCGCGAACTGGCGCTTGAGCACCAGGAGACTGGTCTCTAGCAGTTCGATCGCCAGTCTCAGTTCGTCCTCGTTCATGGTGCATCTCCTCTGGGCTTGCCCCATATTTTACGCCTGCGACGGTACGCGGGGAGACGTGCGTCCAGGGGTCTCTCCAGCTCGAGACGGGACGCGTCGGGGGGCTGAGGGGCCCGGGGCCTGGGCATGCCGTACTGGCGCGGTCCCTTCTGGTTGAACCGATTGAGTCGGTACCACACCCACAGAGCTCCCGCCATGGCGACCAGCCACCCGAGCACTGCCCATGCGACTACGCTCATGAGGACTTCCTCTCCACTCGCTCGCACAGCAACGAGACGCCTCGGGCCCGCATGTCCTCGAGCGTCGCCCGCTGGCGTGCTGCGTTCCGCTCACGCAGGGCTTGGATGTCTCTGATGTTGAGCACCCCACGCAGATCATAAGGGCGGAACTCCGCGTCGAGCTTCGCCACCAGCTTCACAGTGTCGGGGCTCATGCCGCGATCCTCAGAGTGGACGCCGCGCTACCCTGTGTCGCCTTGTGGAAGTGCGCCTTGTCGCCAGCGGCCTGCCCTGCGAGCTGGGAGCTGAGCGAGCCGATACCGTTGCGTGAGGGTTGTGTGGTCTTCGCCCCCTCGCCGCAGATCTGCAGTTGCTTCGCCGCCAGTGCGGCCTTCTGCGCATCGGTGAGCTCGAGCGGGATGACCTTCGCCTTCAGGCGACTGACGAACCCCTCGCAGAACGCGTCGGCCTCCGCCGCCTTGCGCACCCTGGTGAAGAACACCCACTCGCGTCCCGAGTGCGCAGCCACGTAGTCGGCCCGGGCCTTGAGCAGCTGGCGGACCAGGACCGTGTAAGCGTAGACCACGAGGTCCACCTGCCCGCGTGGGGCGAGGAAGGTCCAGTATCCGTTGTCGGCTGCGCCTTGTCCGCCCTTGGGGCCTCGTGCCCACAGCGGAGTGGCGCCGAACGCCGAGCAACACAGATACACGAGCGCGGTCTCCCAAATCGCTGGCCGTTGGCCCCGGGTGCCTTGGACGCGCACCTCTCCGATGCTCTCGCGTGCCAGAGAGCCATCCGTGACGCCGTGCGCTGCCATCATCGCCTGCGCCTGGCGCATCGCGTTCGCGGCCTCGCCCGGGGCTGCGGCCTCGTTGGTCGCGAGGGCCAACAGCTTGCGGATCTTCCGCATTGCGGGATTTTCGTTGTCGTGGTGATTCATCAGTTGCTCCTGATTGGTTGAGGGATTAGCGGGGACGGAGGAAGGGCTTCACGGTCTCGATGATCGCGTGCTTGCGGTCCGGGGAGAGCGAGATGCGGGCGACGTCGCGATCGGTCTCGCGGTCGGTGACGGTCGCGCGGCTGTACCCATCGTTGACGATGTGCTTCACAGCGGCGATGATGGCGGACTCGCGGGACTTGCAGAACCCGCGCCAGGCTCCTGCGTAGTCGGTGGTGTAGCGTCGGGCGGGCATCAGATGCTCCCCAGGAAGTCGAGGGCGTCGTCGATGGCGGCCTGTGCGGCTTCATTCTCGTCGGTCTCGTCGTCCGCTTCCTCGTCCTTGGGCTGGTTCTCCTCGTTGACTTCGGTCAACGCCTCAGTGGCGGTGTTGAGTGCTTCGATGGCGGACTCGAGGTCGTCGATGCCCTCTTGCATCGTGTCGCCCCGGTCGCTCGACTGGAGGGACTCGGGCATGTTGTCGTACTTGTCCTGCTCATCGTCGCGGATGGACTCGAGGTCGGCGATGACGCGCTCGATGGCGCCGGTCGCGGCCACGTAGTCCATCGTGTCGACGCCGCTGAGGGCGGAGATCAGCTTGTAGATCTGCTTGCGTTGGGTTGCGTTCATGGTCGGGGTGCTCCTGATTGAAGTTAAGGGAAGGTCAAGTATCGCCGTTCTGCTAACGGAACGCTAGCCTGGTTCGCCGTCGTCCCAGTTCCAGCCGCACGCGGGGCAGGGGTGCGTACCGTCGTCGAGTTCGTGCTCGCCCTCGTCGCCCGGGCCCGAGTGCCCACAGCGGTGGCACGTGCCTTCGGGCAGCTCCTCACACGGATCCCCGGGCAGGCACTCGGCCGGGCCATGGGTAAAGCCATGCATCTCGTACGTCGGCGCACCCTGCCCCCATCCTCGGCACGCTGGACAGTGGTCGGGCCAGCGCTTGCGCCACGCGTCGGCGGCGATGGTGTTCGACCAGTCGCCCGGGCAAGGATCTTCCCACGAGTCGTCATAGTAGTTCTTCATTGCGCGTCTCCCGCCAGCTCGGCCTTGGCCAGAGCGATGAGCTCTTCTGCTGATGCGATGCTAGCGCGGAGGTCGCCCCTCGCGTTGCGCAGAGTGTCTGAGGCGGTCTCCATGTGGCCCTTGGCCCGGGCGATGCGTGCCTTGTGCATCTGCATCTTCCCGATGCCCTCGACGTCGAAGTCCAGCCAGTCGTGGCTGTAGGCGTCGCCGCGCTTGTTGCCGTCGGCGTTGAAACGCTGAGGCGCGAAGTCGAGCTTGCCGTCGGCCTTGGTCCATCCAGGGTAGATGATGTCCACCATCCCGCTCGGGGTCATCCACCACACGACGGCGCGTTGATAGCTGAGGCCCCACGAGCCCGAGTGGACGACGTAGCACGACGTGCCACGAGCGAGGGAGCCGCCACGTGAGCGGTATTGGTCCAGTGTGAGGCTCATGGCAGCGCTTTCAGAGCGGCGGCGATGGCGTGGGTGTCGATGTCGTGGTCGACTCCGATCTGCGTCAGCATCTCGGGGATCAGCATGAACAGCTGCTCCCGGGCGACGCGCTCTTCGTGGCTGAGGCGATCGTTCTCGTGGACGCCGTCCTCCATGCGCTCTTCGAGGTCCGCCGCGCAGTCGCGCAGGTCGGTGTAGGTGTTCTGCCAGCGGCAGTAGGACATGTTGCTCATATACGGATGCTCCTGATTGGTTGAGGGTCGTTGATGTAGAGGGGTGGCTAGCTGTAGCGCTTCGCGCAACTCGGTGTAGCGCTTCGCGCAACTCGGGCTGTCCTCGTGCTCGCGAGGGGTGGCTTTGCCGTCGTCAACGGTATACGCCGAAGGGATGTCCTTGTAGCAGTTCGCGCAGGAGAGCGGCTCGCCCTCCCAGTGGATGAAGACGTCGACTGGGCTCCAGTCGCTGCCCTGGTCGTTCGCCCTCATGCACTCGCGGATGCGGCGGAAGTTGGCCCGCACGCACGCGGCGCAGAGGCACTCGCCGTCGGCCATGAGCAGCGCCATGGGGTAGCCGCCCGGCCATGCGTGGCCATTCGAGCGGGCGAATTCGCGGAGGTTCTTGGGGGTCATGCCGGGCTCCTAGGAGTGGTGGTGATGCGGATGGGCAGGCGGTCTGGGTTCGCGGCCTCGATAGCGAGCTGGCGCTTCAGGCACTCGCGCTCGAACTGCGCCGATGAGCGGCTCATGCCCGTACAGACGACGCGCCCATCACGGAACAGCGCCCAGCTGTAGCAGTCGTCGCCCATGTACTTGCGGATGGTGATGTTCGGCTTGCGCATGGTCAACCCCTCAGAGTGTTGGTGGAGGCGGGAATCTCATCCCAGTTCCGGTTGCTGGTCGACCCAGCAGCGATGCGCTCGGGGGCGTCAAGGTTCCCACTGAGTGCCCAGTCGCGGTGCGGCCAGTCGTCGCGGCCACCGAATTCGTAGCCGAACGATGCGGTTGGGGTCTCGCCAGTGAGCTCGGCGGGGACGGATGCGAGGTAGTTCATGGTTCTGCTCCTATTCGTTGCGGAAAGGACCCGAGGCAGTCAAGCGCTCGGGTCCGCAGGGGGTAGGCCAGCGCGGCTCAGGCGGCGACCTTCTTCGCGTTCTTGCGGGCAGCGCGTGCGGCCTTGGCGTTGAGCTTCTTCTCGGCAGCGCCACTCGCGGCGTCGGCCATGCGGTCGGCCCGGACTTGCTGCTCCGCGGCGGTCAGTTCGACCAGGAGCCCATGCCGCGCTGCCCAGGCGAAGTAGTCCAACGCCTGCGCCCGAGTGGCGACGGCGGCGTGGCAGGGCTTGGCGATGATGCTCGCGCACACGTCCTCACGAGTGAAGTCGTCGCCCAGCGTACCGCACCGCGCCATGAAGTCGTACATCGCGCCGGCACGGCCCTTGTACGCGCCGAGACGGTACGGTGCCACGAGCGCGGCGGTACGGTTCGTCGTGGGGGCGGTGGCCTTGCGCGGTGCCTTGGCCTTCACGATGGCGGCGATGGCGGCGTCCTCGGCAGCTTCGGCCTGCTCGGCCGTCAGAGTGGACGCCAAGGCGGCGAACGCGCCAGGGCAGGGGGTGATCTCCTCGTCGGCCTCGTCCTCGGTCATCGCCGGGGTCTCGCCCTTCGGGGCTGCGGCGGGGTCTTCCCAGTCGCTCGTCGTGGTCGTGCTCACGGCGACGTCGGGTTCGTCGGCCTTCGGCGCGATGAGCGGAGGGGCGGTCAGTTCCTTCAGGGTGTACGTGCGCGCCCCACAGGAGAGCAGGTAGATACCGCCATCGATCATCAGGTGTACGCCGAACGGACGCTTCACCATCTTGAGCACGTTCACCGATGGGGAGACTTGCTTCACGATCTCAGCGGCGTAGTCGGCGATGTTTTCGTACTTGCCCTCGTCGGCCCAGCGCCCACTCAGGCGGACCATGGTGTCCTTCAGGCTGTCGTACACGGCGACGACTGAGGCGGGGAAAGTGTTGGTGGTGGTCTTCATTGGGGAGCTCCTATTAGCACGGTGAAAGTACCGTGACCGAAGTATCGGCGGCGCGATCCCGGAAGTAAAGCCCATTCCCTTCCGCTCCGCTTGGGTATCCGCGATCGCCTCAGCCCTAATAGTAGGGAGCCGCTACCGCCAGCACGTCCCATCGTGGTCTGTGCCGAGTTGCGCGATCTCAAGTGTCGCTGGCCTAGGCTACAGCGAATGCTCCGAATCGCTTCTGCGTGCGATCCGTTCGCTCGTTGCCGACTTCGGTTTGGTGGTGCTAGAGACCAAGCGGAGCGGAGGGGCTTTTGCCGGCTGTTTACTCGGGAGCGGATTAGGCGTATGCAGCCATGCCGGCGGAGAGCGCTGTCCGGAGGCCCAGCTGGCCTTGGCGCTGGCGCTCATGCGTGCACGTGTCTCCTCGCTGTGGCGCTTCCCCTTCATGGTGAACGCGCGGTGTCGCCCATCGGGCCATTCGCGCAACCGAGCGGCCTCTTCCAGCCGCGCTAGGTGGGCGGTGTCTGCGCGGGTCACCAGCTCCAAGCGTAGCCTGTCCGCTTCCATTCGCGACATCAGCATCGCCACCTCGCGTAAGCGCTGGGCTCCGGTGGTCCATATTACACGCGGCTCTTGCGGTCCACTGGCCGCGTGGAGGTCCGTGCAATACACTCGGCCCTCGTATCCGTGGGGATGTTTGTTGCGGTTGCGATACAGCGGAAGGACCGCGCTGGTGTATAAGCGGGCACCAGTGTAGTGCATAGTATTGTGCTCCTTGCAGTAGGGAATATTCGTGGCGTGGCTCAATTATAGCAGGGCGGCTTTGTAAGTGGCAACCCTTATAAGATCGGGTCACTGTAGTAGATTTTGGGTTAGCGACGCGTGGCAGGGATTTATAACTCGCGCAGTGGTAGAGCGTTGAAATCGGTTGAAAAGCGTCCATAATCAGATTTGAATTGCTATTATGCCAAACGTGCCCGGCGCGTGAAGATCTTGACGAAATGTGTAGAGCGGGCATAATTGAGCGTCTGCTATGACGGGTGATGGAATGTATGGCGGCGAGGAATAGATAGTATGTAGGTTTCACAGTGGGGCGGAGGGAGGAGTGCTTGGTGCTTCGGCGAGCGATATGCAATGGTTCGGACGATTCGATGAAAACTCATTGCATGGATGTTTGGGACCACTATCTCTCTACTCTAACTCTACTCTATTTCTAGAGCATCCTCTACTCTCCCCTCTACTCTACTAACTATTTGAGCTCGCGTACTTTATAAACCATCGAAGAACCAAGCGGCTCGGTTATGTAGCGATCCCTTCCCACAGTGGCGCGGCATAGTTTCGGCCATACATTCCCGGCTCTTCGCGCATCACTAACGCATCCCCAGCGCCGCGCAGCCCTCAGTTCCCCGCTATAATGCGGCGCATATGGCCACAACACCGAAGATGAAACCCGGGACTCGCGCCTTCATACGGCGAACCGAGCTGCCCGGCGTATTCCTCAACCAGGAAGGCGCACAGGTCGACGAGCGAGGCGTCCTACTCTCGCTGTCCACAGTGAAGGCCATCGACGCCCAGCTGGACGTGGACGTCCTCGGCGTCCCTGTGACGTCGCCTGCGATGCTCCTGAAGCGAGTCGCCATGGACCCATCGCTCCCACTCGCGATGCGAGTGAGCGCTGCGGTCTCGGCCGCTCCGTACTTCGATCGCAAGATGCCGACCGCCATCGAAGGCGGAGACGTAGATCGTCCACTGCGAGTCGAAGAGACGCAGAGCACACTGCTCCGCAACCTGAGCGCTCTGCCAGCCGACGAGCGGAAGGCCGCGCTGGCGCTCCTAGAGCGGCTGGGGGCGATGGGCCAAGAGCCATGACCGAAGCGACGACGCCACACCCTCTCGGCATCGGGATAGAGCCGCCTGTGGCTATGGCCACAGACAGTCGCATCGCGGGTCTGCACCTCCGCCTTCGCCGATCGACGTGGTACCCTGGCGAGTGGGAGGCGGAGGGATGGGTCGGTCGCGCTCGACTCGTCGGTCGTGGCGCGTCGCCAGCGGCTGCATGGGCGCAGCTGCAGCTCTCCATCGAGGCCATGGGCGTCGTCGATCGACGAGCCCCCGAGAGCCCGGTGCCGTCCACTGTGGACGTGGATGGACGAACCCCAGCACCGCCGATAGCGAACGCAACGGGTCCCATAGAGACTCCTACGAGGCACCCGGACATATCGAAGGACCCGGGACTCCGTTCTACAAACCTACCGTAGAGGGACCCAATGAAGAATCCGGGTTCCTTCACGATAGACTGCGAACCCGCCGTCCTAGAACGGTACGGACTCGTCTACGATTACCACCGCTTTATCCGTAGAGCGTGGCCCACCATAGAACCAGGAGTTCCGTTCGTAGATGGTATGCCGATCGGCGCAGTGACGGATCACGTACAAGCGCTGATGGAAGGCACCCTCGGTAAGCGCAACCTGCTGATCAATATACCGCCCCGCTGCATGAAGAGTATCAGCGTCAGCGTCGCCCTCGTGCCGTGGGTGTGGGCGCGGCCCGAGTGGGCACACCTGAAGTTCCTGTACACATCGTACAGCGGGGATCTAAGTATGCGGGACTCGGTGAAGGCGCGTCGCCTGATAAAGAGCCCCTGGTACTCCGAACGGTTCAAGGACGTCTTCGCGCTCACCGGAGACCAGAACGTCAAGGGCCGCTTCGACAACAACCGCAACGGCACCCGCCTAGCGACTAGCGTCGGTGGCGCAGGTACGGGGGAGGGCGGAGATGTGATTATCTGCGACGACCCCCACAACGCGCAGGAGGCCGAGAGCGACGCAGTCAGGGCGGCTACCCTAGCATGGTGGCGGGAGACGATGAGCACCCGGGGCAACGACCCCGCGACGGTGAGGCGCATCGTGGTGATGCAGCGACTGCACGAGAACGACCTCAGCGGGTACCTCCTAGCCGAGGAACACCAGGACTACGTCCACCTCTGCCTTCCCATGCGGTATGAGCCTAAGAAGTTCGTGCCCGGCGCTCGGTTCCATGACCCTCGATCGGTGGAAGGCACGCTACTGTGGCCCGAGCGCTTCAATGAGGAGTCTACTAAGCGGCTAGAGCGCGTCCTAGGCGAATACGGCTCCGCCGGTCAGCTACAACAGCGCCCCGCCCCGCGCGGCGGCGGGCTCGTGAAGTTGAAGCACCTTCAGCTGTGGCCGAGCGGTAAGGACCTGCCCGACATGAGCTTCGTCGTGCAGAGCTACGACACCGCGTTCACTGACCGTACGGAAAACGATCCCACAGCATGTTTAGTGGGGGGTGTGTTCCGTCACGAGAAGAAGAACTGCCTGCTCATCGTGGACGCGTGGAGTGAGCTGCTCACGTACCCGCCGTTGAGGAGGAAGGTGATCGCGGACTGGCGGGCGGTGTACGGCGGAGTGGAGAAGGACGACCTTCACCCGGGGCGACGGTCGGACGTGGTGCTCGTCGAGGATAAGGGGAGCGGGAAGAGTATCCTGCAGGACCTACGGGCGGCGAACGTCCCGGCCTTCGCGTACAACCCGGGCCGGGCGGACAAGACCGCGCGGCTGCAGCAAGTGCTCCCGCTCGTTGACTTAGACATCGTCTACCTGCTCGAGTCGCGGCGGGACAAGGGCCAGCCGGTCAGCTGGGTGCGGGACGCGGTGAAGCAGTGGACGACGTTCCCCGCCGCTGCGCACGACGACTACGTGGACTGCCTCACGCAGATGCTCATCTACCTACGGGATCTGAACATGCTGACGCTGCCCGAGGTGGAGGAAGACAAGGACGAGGAAGCGGTCGAGTATGGCCGCCCAGTGGGCAACCCGTACTTGAAGTAGAACGCCATGCCAGCATTCCAGAAACTCCTACAAGGCGGCCTAGAGGCGATTACGCGCGCCCAGCAGGAGCTGCACCCGTCCGAGGACGCCTTAACGTTGCTCACGCAGCTCCGGCTAGACGCCAAGCGTTCCCCGCGCGAGCTCATCGGCGGGGCTGCTGCGGCGAAGGCCAAGGAGATCTACGAAGGCCAGCACCTCGGTGGGCTGGAGCTATACCACGGGAGCCCGCACCTGTTCCGCCCGACCCCGGTGAATCCGCTGGGGGAGTTCGACTTTCTGTCGAACCTGAGTCAGGGCGAGGGGTACCAAGCCTTCGGCCCCGGGGGCTACCTTACAGGGAACGAGCCGCTGGGGTGGGAGTACGCACGGAATACCACCGCTCGCAAGAACAATCCGCGGGGCAGGGACAGAGGCCCACCGCCTATCCCGGATACGTGGCTCGCGGCGTACAGACACGACCCCGAGGGGTTCATCGAGTTCCTGCGAGCGAGGACCGTGCAGAAGGGAAGGGGGTACGGGGTGTTCGACCCGGGACGCTGGGTGCAGAAAGAAGCCTCCAGCCAAGCCGGACACTCAGGGGCGGGGTTCGTCTCCGAGGTTAAAGCGAAGAACATAGACCCATATCTCGATGCGATGAAGCGTACAGCCTGGGTCGACGACCGGCTCACCAACTTCAACAGGTCGGACTGGGCGGCGGACTCGGGGCGGAAACTGCTAGACGCAGGGGCGTTGAGCGAGGGGGCTCCGTCCTTGAGTGTAAAGAAGCTCCCCGGCTCAGAAATTCCTGCTGGATTGGGATGGGGGCAGCAGAGAACGGACTTTCTGCGCGATATGCAAGAGCGCATGGGGCTAGACCCTGCCCGATTCACGCATCTGAGCCTGCTAAACCCGGTGCGGAATAACCTCAACGCCACGGAGTCCGGCGCGTTCTATGCGAGGAACCCGAATGTGTCGGCGGGGTTGGCCCCGGGGCGGCCTACTAAGTACAAGCAGAGCATGAGCGACACCCTAGACTTGCGTAGGCTAGGCGAGGGCCCCATTCCGGAGGAGCCGAAACCTGAGTATCGGCCGCGTCTTTACACCGCGAAGACTCCGGCGACGCCGACCGAGATGTTCAGCTACGACTTTCCGCTAGAAATCAACGCTCCTCGTGTCGTCGCAGCGCTTCATAACATCGCGATAGAGAAGAAGCTACCCTTACCCACCGAATACGGGTTCGAAACCGTGACCGGCGAACGATTTATCAAGCAACTTCGCGAGAAGCTCGGCTCAAAAGAAGCCGTAAAGACCCTACGTGACGCGGATGTGCCCGGAATGTACTTTCAACGTGCCGGAAGGCGAGACAACTCCGTTCCGCCGTCAACTTTTGACCCGGATTCGCACAATTTCGTGTGGTTTGATGATCCGATGCTGAATATTGTTAAACGCGAAGACAAAAAGGACGGCGGAAGCGTCGTCCGTCAGTAAATTGCTGTTCTAGCGATAGAAACTCTACCTAAGCCTAGAAAGCGCAACATGCCTGGGACCCCGAAGCAGCAGTATCCCCTCTTCGATGAGGAAGAGGAAAAGCACTATATGCACGTACCCTATCAGGTGGCCTCCAACCCCCCTAACTGGAAGGACTGGACGGGGTTCGCGGGCATGATTTGCACGGTAGCGGTTGTGTTGCTACAAGGGGGCAAGGTACTAGAGCGGCTAGATGCCACGTCGGAGCAGCTGAAGGCGGTGATCGCGGTCGCGGGGCGGCTCAACGACGACCTGGGCAACTTGCGTACCGAGCTCGCTAAACAACATGGGGCAGATATGTTGCTGGATGAGCAGATAAAGAGCCTACTCTATAGAATGAACAACGCAGAAGCTATACATAATGGGAGGACGGGCAAATGAGCGCCAAGTTGAAGCTGGTCCCGTTGCAGTCCTTGCCGTGGCCTATCGATTACGAAGACGGGGTGCTGCCCATCGCGGCAGAAGAAGGGTGCCTGCTTAAAGCGTACCTATGCCCCGCTGGGGTGTGGACTTGTGGCTGGGGCGAGACTGATAGCGTAGGGCCGAATACCAAGTGGTCCCAAGAGTTCGCTGATCAACGCTTCTGTGACAGTCTAAGCGAGCGTACCGCCGCCGTGTTGGCCGCATGTACGATCGAGCCTACGAAGTACCAGCTCGCTGCGTTGGTGGGCTTTTCGTACAACTATGGCAAGTGGAAGACCTCGCAGGTGCTCAAGGCGCACAACCGAGGGGACTTCCTGAGCGCGAGCCGGGCTTTCGGGCTGGTGAATCAATACACGGATAAGAAGACGGGTAAGCTAGTCGTATCGGCAGGGCTCACCGCACGTCGTGCTCGGGAGGCAGCGCTGTACCTGAGACCCAGCGAGACTACTGTTCCTATGCCACAAGCGGTAGCGAACGAGAACGCCGTAGCCACCGGCCCTATCGCCAGCAGCGGTGCAATAGCGGCGGGGACGGGGGTGATGAGCTTGGTGTCAGCCACGGGGGAGCACGTGGGGGTGCTGAACAGCACTCTGAAGACTGTGAAGATGGCAGTAGTGGATACACTAGGAGTGTCGGCGGACATGTTCCTCCCTATGGTGCTTGTGACAGCAGGGGTAGTGGTGGTGTGGTTCCGGTATAAGCAGAGGATACTGGGATGGGTCTGATCATTCTCACCAAGCTAGCCGGATGGGCCAAGGCGGTCCCGTTCTGGGTATGGATCGTGGTAGTTGCCCTCGCCTGGGGCGGGTGGCAACGCCACCTAGCGACGTCCCGCGCCGCTGAGTTCGCAAAAGCTCAGGCGGTAGCTGTGAAGGCTCGCGAGGAGGCCGCTGCTAAGTCTATTGCCGAAACAACCCGAAGACTCAACGCCCAAGTGGAGGTGGCGAAGAATGCAGACCAACAAGCTATTTCTGCCCGTGCTAGTGCTGCTAGCGCTAACGCTGCAGCTGACCGGCTGCGCGAGCGATTCGTCGCTCTCCAGGCCGGTGGACGGACCCTCGGTCCCGCCACTGCCGCCTCAGGCACGTCAACTCCCAGCCCCGACCTGGTGCTCTCCGACGTGTTCGGACGGTGTCTTACGCGAGTTCAACAGCTGGCTGAGTACGCCGACACCACCCGCATCGCCGGGCAAGCCTGCGAACAAGCCTATACTTCCCTAGGCCATTGACCTCGGAGTCCTGTACGCCATGACAACCTCTATCCTCCCTTCAGTCAACTGGGGACACCTCGGGGTACGCGATCTGAACCAGTTCGCGGCGATGTCGCCTGTCATCTACGCGCTGCAGGAGGTCTACGTCGACCAAGGCGACGGCACCGTCAAGGCGTACTGGTCGAACGGTACAGCGTGGATGGAGAACACCTCCGTCGCTGGGGCCTACGCACTTACCACGGACCCGTTGTCACAGTTCGCGCCTACGCTTTCCGCCCAGCTGGCGGGGATCATGACGGACGAGACGGGGATCGGTCCGCTGGTGTTCGGGGTGGGGCCGACGCTCACCGACGCTATCGTTAACACCCAGCCCCAGGGCAGCAGCACCACCTACGCCGCCAGTACGCAGTTCGTGAACACCGCGATAGTAGCGGCGATATCTACGCACCCGACGGGGAACTTCCTGATCAGCGGTGGGGGTGTAGCGTTTACTTCCGGGTTCCAGCTTGTGGTATCAGCAGCGCACTACTCGGTGCAGAACGTCCTGTACGACTCCGTACAGACGAACCTTACAGCAGCCACAGCGGACCCAACCAACCCGCGCATCGACGTCGTCATCGCGGACAACACGGGCACGGTGAGTATCCTTCAGGGCACCCCCGCTGCAGATCCGCAGAAGCCCAGTCTCAATCCAGACACTCAGCTCGAACTGACGTTCTACCTGGTAAACGCGGGCGCATCGGCTATCAACGTCGTCGTGGTCGACGTCTATCACGAAAATATCGAGTGGACCACGTCCGTCAACGCAGGGACCATCAACCCCAACGCCACGAGCAATCCGCACTCCGGCACGAAAAACATCGAGGGCACCGCAGTCGTTAACGGGAACTACATCCAGTTCCAGGCTCCCGCGCCGTTCGACGTCGGAGCGAGCGACACGGTGACGTTGTGGCTGCAGTCGAAGGCTACGTGGCCCAACGGTAAGACGTTACAGGTGTCCGTCCGGCTGAACGGTGCGCAACTCGGCGTCGCAGCGGTCATTCAGACCGGCAACTACGGGTTCAACTCTAGCAACGTCGCTTCTTACCAGTCGGTCGTTATCCCCACCAGCATCTTCGCAGCGAACGGGCTCTCAGCGAACCAGATTCGCATCACCTGCTCGGGCGGTAGCGGGTCTATCGGCTGGTACATGGACGACATCACGCTACAGGGCGGGTTGGCGCAGGTGACGGACTCCACGCGCATGCGTTGGCGCGGGGACTACAACTCCACGCTGCTCTACAACGTCAACGACGTCGTGCTATACAGCGGGGTGCAGTACGTCGCTCTTCTGTCCAGCACCAGCATCGTTCCGACCAACGTCGCGTACTGGCAGCCGTCTTCCGCCGCAGGCGGCAGCGCTTCTCCTACAACGACGAAGGGCGACCTAATCGTCCGTAATGCGACGGTCGACGTGCGCCTGCCCGTGGGCACGAACACCTACGTGCTCACCGCCGACAGCGCAGTAGCGGAAGGCGTGAAGTGGGCCGCAGCCGCAGCGGCCAGCCCCCTCACCACCAAGGGCGACCTCTACGGGTTCAGTACGGTGAATGCTCGCCTGCCGGTGGGTACGGACACTCACGTACTCACCGCAGACAGCGCTCAGACGCTCGGGGTGAAGTGGGCCGCCCCGGCAGCGGGGGTAAGTCTCAGCAATGTCAACGTCTGGACGAAGAACAACAGCGTCACTCCCGTCGCACTCACTGACGCCGCCACCATCACGGTGGATGCGTCGCTGTCCAACGTCTTTACGGTCACTCTGGGTGGGAACCGCACGTTGGGCAACCCGACCAACTTGACGAACGGCATGGTGATCACGTTCATCGTGACCCAGGACGGCACGGGCGGGCGCACCCTCGCGTACAGCAGCAAGTACAAGTGGGGCCTCGGGGGGTTGAGCACCGCGCCCGCGCTGAGCACGGGGGTTGGGTCGGTAGATCTAATTAGCTGCTACTACGATTCGGCGAGCGACACACTGCGCTCGGTAATGCTAGGCGCGGGCGGGGTCAGCCTCAGTACGGTCAACGTCTATACGAAGAACCAGAGCGTCACGCCGTTCGCGCTCACGGACGCAGCGACTATCACCGTCGACGCCAGCCTGAGCAACACCTTCAAGGTCACCCTCGGGGGCAACCGGACGCTAGGCAACCCGACGAACCTAACGGACGGCATGGTGCTGAACTTCCTGATTACTCAGGACGGCACAGGCACCCGGACATTGGCGTATGCGTCCAAGTACAAGTGGGGCCTCGGGGGCGCTGCGGCGGCCCCAGCGGTAAGCACCACGGCGGGGGCAGTGGACCTGATCAGCTGCGTGTACGAGAGCGCCTCCGACACGCTCCGTTGCGCGATGATACAGACCGCGAACGTCATCGGGGCGAGCGGCAAGACCCTCACCTTCAACAACACCCTGACGTTCTCCGGTACCGACGGCAACACGATGACGTTCCCGCCCGCCAGCGCGAGTGTCGGGTACATCAACCTACCGCAGAACTCTCAGAGTGCCGCGTACACGACCGTCCTGGCCGACCAGGGCAAGCACATCCTGCATCCGAGCGGCGATGCGAACGCGCGCACCTTCACGATCGATTCCAACGCCAACGTCGCCTATGCTCTCGGTACATGCATCACCTTCGCGAACCAGACGTCTCAAGTGGTCTCTATTGCGATCACGTCAGACACTATGACGCTCGCAGGCACAACGACCACAGGCACTCGCTCTCTCGCGCAGAACGGGGTAGCCACGGCGCTGAAGGTAGGGACTACCAACTGGATCATCAGCGGAACGGGGCTGACATGAGAGGCGAGTATCGTCGTGACCGTGATTCGGGGTTGCTACTGCCCCGGGGGATGCGCGGGCACCCGGAGATGGGTGCTCCGCAGCAGGCGTTGTTGATGGTAAGGGGGGCGGCGGCTGGGGGGGTGTGGGACACTTCCTTGATGGATTTCAATTGCTACACCCTATCTGACGCAGATAGAACAGCCACCTATACCACTACCTCCGGGGCTGCGTATAACGCGGTCTTGAGTAAAACTTCGCGCACCACCGGGAAGTATTACTTCGAGATTCTGGCGACAACCATTACAAAGTTCGGGACTAACTACCCCCCAGCTATAGGAGTCGGCTTTAGCACTGGGGTTGGGTTTGGGTGTCGCGTTAACGGCAACCACTTAGACAACAGAGCGTACTATCTTAAAGGGGCCGCGGGGGATTCAGGAACTCCAATAGCAGAAGTATTCGATGGAGACACTGTAATGATCGCAGTAGACCTAGGTGCTGCAAAAGCATGGTACGGCAAGAACGGTACTTGGGCGCTAAGTGGGGATCCCGGGGCAGGGACTAATCCTAGTCGCAGCGATATTTCGGGCGCAGGGCTCTGCTACGCGGGGCTAGGGGCCCCAAACCCTTATTCTTTCGTAGTGACTAGCAGGTTCTTGGCGTCTCAACAATCCTACGGACTTCCGTCAGGTTTCTCGGAGTGGGGCTGACATGGCTCGCCCCTTCGACCGCGACCCCGAGACCGGCCTCCTGCTCCCCCGCAGGGCCCGGGAGCCTCACCGTCTAGAGACTCGGGCGCATCCGCAGATGTTCGGGGGGATGGGCAACCCGGTGTGGCAGGGGGTGTTGAATACGCCGTTGGCGGATCCGTACTGGGCGAATGTGGTCCTCCTGCTTCTGGGGGATTCAATGACTGATAGGTCAGCCATAGGGCAGTCTCCA
>Ga0315287_10000978_pt1 | contig 25701 bp, 13 predicted proteins | sample YL17G11_0_MG_FD_205037 | JGI IMG/M metagenome (GOLD analysis project Ga0315287, IMG submission 205037) | Sediment microbial communities from Yellowstone Lake, YNP, Wyoming, USA - YL17G11_0 | ecosystem: Environmental > Aquatic > Freshwater > Lake > Sediment | place: USA: Wyoming | collected... | reverse complement strand
GCGTTGTGCGTGTGTGAGTGGTTTGTGAACCCACTCATACCACGGGCCGCCCACGCGGGGTGTGGCGAGGCCGTGGGGCGCGCGCGTGCCCGGGGCGGGGTCGTTTTTTTTTTTTTTTTTTTTTTTTTTCATCGAGGACGCTGGGCGGGGGGGTTCAACAGAGTGCGCGCCGTTGACGGGGCGGGCGTCGGAAGTAGAGCCCCGCGCTTTGTGCATGTCCCTCGCTCACGCATCACCCACTCACCGTGCCGTCAATACCACGCAGGACGATGCTGGGCTCACTCGGCGAGCGGTGAGGCGGCGGGACGCCCCCCAGGCGGCGGCCAAAGCCGCGGTCTGGGCGGCGCATGCCGAGAGGGAGAGAATTGTTTCGAGGTGCGTGTGCCTTTCCCCTGGCTGGCGCGTCGAGTGGGGCCTGCGTGAAGGTGGTCCAGGTGGGCGGCCGGCGGGTGCTTGAATGGATGCCTAGGCAAGAGGCAGGCCTGTCGAGGGGTCGCGGCAAAGACGACGGAAGTGTGAGGAATCAGTCGCGTCCACTTCCCATTTTTTTTTTTTTTTTTTTTTTGCGACGCGTCGCCGGCCGGACGCCGCCGCCGCCCGCACCCCCATCACCGCCGCGCCCGCTGCACGCGCCGACACGTCCACCGGCCATCTCGCACACCCCACTCCGCCTAGAACACCGCACGGCCGTGCTCAAACACAAAGTCAAAATGCCGGAGACGACTGCCGCCGACGAGGACGCCATCATCCGCCACCGCCTGATGACCAGCGTCTCGGGCGTGCGTGGGGAGCCGCCCCTTAAAAAGCTGGCGAAAGCGTGAGCTGGTGCAGGGAGAGAGAGGAGAGAGAGGGGACGCAACCTGCCGGCCCGCCCCGCCCCGCCCCCACCCGTCTTCTTTTTTCTCTCAACCTGGCTCTCTCCATTTTTCCAGTTACGCCCGCCTCGTCCGGGAAGTGGAGACCGGCACCCTGGCCTCCGCCGAAGATGCCCACGCCTCCTTGCTCGTGGCCCTGGCCGCCGTCGAAGCGGTGGCCGCCAAGGCTGGCGGCGTCGCCCGGGCGGCGGCCGCGGAACGGGAAGGCCACACCGGTCGCCTGGCGGCGGCCGATGCGGCCGCGGCGGACGCCCGGGCGGCCATTGACGCCCGGCGGGCAGAGCTGGCCCGCGCCCGGGAGGCCCGGGGCCAGCAGGAAGAGTATGAGGGGTTGAAGGCCGGCGTGGCGGCCCTGCCGAGGCGGGGGGAGACGGCTGCGGCGGCCGCCAAGGCAGCCGCGCGCGGCGCGGCGCTGGCCGCCGACGCGGACGCCGCCACCGCCACCCTGGCCTGGCGCCGCCGCCAGTTTGCGGTCCTGGACTCCTGCGTGGCGGAGCTGACTGCCCTGTATGCGGAACCGGACGCGGACGTGCGCGGTCGGGGGCCGCCAGGCGGCGGCGGGGGTGAGGGGGGAGGGGTGATGATGGGCGGGGAAGGTCCTGACGGGGCGGCGGGCATGGCGCCTGCGGGTGACGATGACGTCGAGTCCGGGGAGGCGCCCGGCCTGGCCGATGACGGCGAGGAAGATGCCATGGAGAGCTAGAAGGGAGAGGGCGTGCGCGCCAGCAGCTGATTTGATCCCCACGAAAGTAACCGTCACAAAAAAACTCTCTCTCTTCCATTCTCGACCCTTTTTCAACTCTCTCCTCTCTCCGACTCGCCCCCTTCTCTCTTCTTTAACCACCAAAGCCGGGCAATAATGCCCTCCACCCCCCCCTCCCCTCCACCATCACCCCTCTTCCATGTCCTCCTCAAGGCCGCCCCGCCATCAGCGCCTCCACCGGCCCGGGCGGCGGCACATCCACCGCGTCCGACGCCTTGGGCGCCATCATGGCCTCACCACCCGGCATGGGCGCAAACTGGGAGTGGCCAGCGTGGCCGGAGGAGGCGGCAGCGGCGGCACCGTGCGCGGCGTGGGCGCCGCCACCCGCAGCGGGCGTCACAGCCGCGCGCCCACCCGCGGCCGCCCCGAGGCTGGCGGCCGCGCCCGCCCGGGCGGCCTTGGCCTGGGCGGCCGTCATGCCGCCGGGGACGGCGTAGGACTGCGGGGACGCGCCCGCCTCGACGGACGCGACCGGCAGGAAGGCGTCCCCGGGCGCGGCGCCGCCGCCGCCTGGGGAGCCGCCGACCGCGCCCAGCCCCGGGTCCGCCGCCGCCGCGACCGCGTCCTCCTTGGACGTGTCATCGCCCGCGCCCGCCATGGCGGCGGCGGCGGCGGCGTCGCCGGCGCCCGCGTCGGTCGGTGTGCCCTCCACCACCCCAGTCACCGCCTCCGAGGGGAGGAGCGCCCCCTCCCCCTCCTCCCCTCCGCCGGGCGCCCGCACCTGGTCGGGCAGGAAGGACGTCTGGAGCGTGGTGTTGAGGTTCTTGCAGACCGCCGCAGACACCTGGCACCCAAACATGCCGCAGCAGAAGGGCGTGGCGGCGTCGCACACGTTGCCGCACGCGCCGCAGTTGAGCGCGTCCCGGTAGATGTTGGTCTCGCACCCGTTGCTGGCCCCCACCGCCGCGCAGGTGGCGTACCCCTGGAAGCACATGCACTGGTTGGGGAAGGTGGACAGGCAGTTGCCGTGGCCGGAGCAGGGCAGGCCGTTGTTGTACGCGCACTTCCAGTCGTAGAGGTAGCAGTCGGGGCCAAAGACCTGGGTTTGGGAAAAAGAGGGACGAGGTGGAGAGGGCGAGGGCAGGGGGGGGAGGGGGGGGAGGGGGGCGTGAGCGCGTGTGCTGGTTCATGAAGGAGTGGGTCACGCGCTCACGCGCGCCCTTCGAGGGAGTGGGGGAGTGCGTCGGGAAGGTGGGGCGCGGACGGGGGTCTGAGAGGGTGGCCCACCGCCCAGGCCTCTCATCCCCCGACATCGCGCATCCCATCCCAAATCCTCTCTCCATCCCACATTTTTGTACTCACCTTGACCCCGTACGGCGGCGCGATGAACGAATACAGGTCGTCCTCCGCCAACTTGTTGGCCACAAAGGCGGGCGCCTTCTTGACCTCCATGAACTGGGGCTGGTTGGTGCCGCCCCGGAACCGGCAGACAGTGCGCTCGCCCAGGGCGCCCTCGACGGGGCCGGCCCCGCCGGGCGCTTGCAGCTGGCCGCTCAGGGTAAGGCCCTTGCTCTCCTTGGTCTCCGTCCAGCTCCCGTCCGCCTTGTTCTTGGTCCACTTGGGCTTCATGGGCTTGTTGAAGGTGACGCTGAAGTTTTGGGGGGGCTTGACGTAAGAGTACTCGGTGTCCTCGTACTTGTCAAATTTGAGGACCGAGACGTTCAGGTTGCCCGGCTGGAAAAAGGGGCGCACGGCCGGGCGGTTCTTTTTGGAGACCGTGACGTCGAGGTTGAAGGCCGGCTTGGTCAGGTTGACCTCCTTGACGTCCACGGTCTTGGCCACGGACTTGGCCACGTTGATGGTGCCCGCAAACTTGGCGGGCTTGGCGATGACGATCTTGTCCTTGGGCGGCTGGACCTTGGTGATCGACAGGTCGGGCGGGTTGGGCTTGGTGATGACGAGCTGCTTGGGGCCCTGGAACGTCAGGTTCAGCTTGCCCGGCTTGGCCCACACCAGCTTGGGGAGCGGGTCCGGCTTCTCAAACTCGACGTCGGGCAGGGGCTTGGGGCTGGGCACGTTGATGTTGATTTTGGAGGCGCCCTCCCCCTTGATGAATTTGGGGAGGCCCCCCCCGCGCTTGATGGTGATGTCGGGGAGGGAGAGCGACTGCTTGACGGCTTTCAGCTCCAGCTTGGGCTGGTCGGCCAGGTCGGGCGGGGAGGGAAGGGTGGGCAGGCCCTTGGAGGGCAGGTCGATGTCCAGGTTGCCCAGCTTAGGGGCGGCAGCGGCGGCCTGGGAGGGAAGGGAGGGTGTGAAAGGTTGAGGTTGAGGGAGCGCCAAGGGTCGAGCGCGACAGGGTTTTGGTCCTCCCCTTCCCGCATCCCACGCCGGTGTGCAGCCTTCCAACCCTTCGAATTGAGGCTGGTGTCTCGCATGCTCGGCCAGTCTGCTCCCTCCCTTGAACGTCAGGTCCCACCCAAGCTCACCGGTCCGGCCACCGCGACGAGGGCGAGCAGCGCGAGGGTGGCCCGCATTTGTGTTGTTTTGGCTGTCAAGGAGCACAGGCCACGCGCGTGCGTGTGTGGGTTTCTCCCACGGACGCGAACGCTTCAGGAAGGGAAGCGTGGACGACGCCAGTGGCGACTGTGCGTGCGAGGTTGGTGGAGGGTGTGAGCTGGGGTGTGTGGGGCAGGCCGGGTGGGCGGCGCATGCGGCGCGCGCTCGCGCCGTCGACGCAGCGTCCCTCCGTCGGAACCCGGGCAGGCCGAGGGAGTGTGGGCCCGGACGTCCACGCGTTCAGCACCCGCGTGGCCAAGATCCGCATGAACCTGATCGCGGGTGGGCCTGAGTTCCCAAAAGGTGGCGCGCAGGGGGGCGTGGCTACTTTTTTTCCCCTCCACCATTGGACGACGACGAGGAGCGCCGCGCGTCGAGTTCTCTTTCGCCCTGGGGGATGGGGGGGTGGGAGGTGGCCCTGGTGCAGGCATGCACGCGGGCATAGGGGAGGCACATGAGACTGGCAGCAGGGGCCGCGGGAGGACGTACCGTGTGTGTGCGTGCGTGGAGGGTGTCGAGGACGGCACCGAAGTAGAGTAGTGTGGAAAAGGGAGGTGCGCTGCCGGCCGGCAAGAAGCCTGGCTTCCCTCAAACGTGTGTTCTCTCTCTCTCCTGTTGTTTGTACCTACCAACACAAAAAACGCGTGCCATCCTCCCACCTGCCCTCCCACCCACCCCATATAGCTCACACACCGATGGGCCGCCCGGACGTGCGTTCCTGGGGGAGGGGTTTGAGGATACCTGCCCGCGGCGGTGCCGGTTTTTGGGATGACGGAGAGAGAGATGGTTGAGAGGCATTTGCTGCTCTCGCACATTCTTGACACCTCGACCTCTCTCCGAGAAAACGAGAAGCGGGCCGCGTCTCTCCTCCATCCGCGTCCGGCCTTCCTCTCCCTCGCCTCAACCCCCTCCCTCCCAGTCCCCACCCCCGCAGCTCCCCCCGTCCCCCAGCTTCGCCTCAGCCGCGGCCGCCACCCTCCTCCTCCACCGCCTGTCCAAGTACGCGGAATGTGTGTGCGCACCAAGCCGCAGCACAGCTGACGACCTGGCGGCCGCCGTCCAGGCCGCCGTCAACGCCCGTCGCAATGCGGTCGCGGCCCTCCTAGAACGGGCGATGGCCGGCGCGGCGGCGGCGGCGGATGGAGGTGGAGGCGGCAAAGAGGGCGGCGCACCCCAACACCCCCCACCTGCACCCATCCTGCTGCCCCACATCATTCGGGACGCGCTCTCCGAGGAGGAGGGCGGCGCCGGCGGCCCGGCGGGCGACGGCCTGGGCGAGCTCCTGTCCATGCTGACGGAGGCTGTCGTCCGCCCGCCTACCCTGGCCCTGGCGCTCCGCCCGGGCGTCGGCCTGTCCGCCTTTCTCGCCCTAGACGCCGCGTCCCTGCGCGTGACCACGCTCACTGTCTCCGACTACCTCGCCATCAAGGAGTCGCTCGCGGGCGCCCCGCTCTCCCTGACCGAGCAGGTCCTGGGGTGCGTGGAGCTGGATCTGGAGCCATTCTGGCCGGCCGGGCTGCCCTCCTGCGGCGCGCCCGGGCAGATAGGCCGGGGCGTGTCGTTCATCAACCGCCACCTGTGCGGCCGCCTGCTGACCGGCTGCCAGGAGGGCGGCGGGGCGGCGGCGTCCAAGGGGGCGGCCGCCGTGCACGCCTTCCTGAGCGGCCTGGAGCGGGGCGGGATCCAGCTGGCGCTGCTGCCGGCGATCGCCACTCCAGCCGCGCTCCCGCCGGCGGTGCGGGAGGCGGTGGCCGCGCTGGACGGGGTCCCAGCCGGGGCGCCCTGGGCCGAGATTGCGCCCCGCCTGGCCGCCCTGGGCTTTGCGCCCGGCTGGGGCGCGACGGCTGGGCGGGCACGCGAGACCCTGGGCCTCCTCGCCCGCGTCCTGGGCCCGCCGGGCGACGGTGCAAGCCACCAGGCGCAGCCTAGAGATCTCGAGGCGTTGATGGCCCGCCTCCCAACGGCGGGCGGCAACTCGATCGTAATGGTCTCTCCGCATGGCTTTTTTGCGCAAGCCAACGCGCTCGGCAAGCCCGACACTGGCGGGCAAGTGGTCTATGTCCTTGATGCCGTGCGCGCCCTCGAGAAGGAGCTGGCCGGCCGCGCCGCTGAGGCCGGGATATCCGAGCTCGCCCCACCCCGCCTTGTCATCCTCACCCGCCTCATCCCGGACGCGGAAGGCACCACCTGCAATATCCACCGGGAGCCCGTTGAGGGCGCTAACCACGCGATGATCTTGCGGGTTCCCTTCCGCGACGGGGGTGGCATCCTGCGCGGCGGGTGAGTTGTGGTGGGAGCATGCGACTGGTGTGCGTGCCGGGTCGGGGTCGCGCCCCCCTCTCCAAAGGGCCCGCGACTCGACCCTCTCCCTCATCTCCATCTCACCTTCTCTTTTTTTTTTTTTCTTTTCAGGCTAAGCCGGTTCAAAGCCTGGCCGTTTCTTGAAACCTTCGCCATGGACGCACTAGCCGAGCTCAAGGCCGAGCTGGGCGGAGAGGCGCCCGCATTGATTGTTGGGCACTACACGGACGGTGGCATGGTTGCCGGCCACCTCGCACGCGCATTTGGTCCGCGCACCTCCCTTTGCCACGTGGCGCACGCGCTGGAAAAGACCAAATACCCGCAAGCGGCCTTGCACTGGGCGAGCAAAGCCCTCAGCCCGTACAACTTTGGGTGCCAATTCACAGCGGACGTGCTCAACATCAACCGGGCCGACTTCATCATCACCTCGACCTACCAAGAGATCGCTGGGGCAGCCACGGAGGCACCCGCCAAGCGGCCCTCCTCACCCTCCTCACCGGTCGCCACGACCGGCACGTCGCCCGGGCAGTACGAGTCGATGACGGCCTTTGGGATGCCTGGACTACTGAGGGTCGTCAACGCGGTGGTGCGTGGAGGGGGAAAGAGAGCAACACAGCACGCGTGCGCGCGCGCTTCCTCACAACCCGCACCAATAGGTGCGTGGCCGCGGGTGGTGGGCGCAGGCTTTACTATCTTCCCTTGTCTCTCCTCTTTCCTCAGAATGTGTACGATCCGCGCTTCAACATTTGCTCGCCCGGCGCGGACGCGGACATCTACTTCTCCTACGCGTGCCGCGAAAAACGGCTCTCCTCCCTGCAGGCAGGCCTCAAGGCATTGATGTACGGCCACAAGGCGCCGCCCGGGAACGACCGGGCCTCATCCCGGGGGAGCCTTGAGGACGGCTGCGGGCCCATCCTCTTCTCGATGGCGCGCCTGGACAAGGTCAAGAACCTGGCGGGTCTGGCGACCTGGTACGCGGACTCACCCCGCCTGCAGGCCGTGTGCGGGCTGTTTATTGTGGGCGGCGACCCGGGCGCGGAGGAGGGCGACTCGGAAGCCGCGTCCGAGGCGGCCGCCCTGCACGCGCTCTTCGAGTCTGGCCGCCTCCCGCCTGGGAAGGCGCGCTGGGTGGCCCAGCAAACCAACCCCGTCCACAACGGCGAGCTGTACCGGCTGGTGGCCGACTCCCGCGGCGCCTTTGTCCTGCCAAGCCTGTTTGAGAATTTCGGCCTGACAGTCGTGGAGGCCGCCAGCTCCGGCCTCCCTGTCTTCGTGTCCTGCCACGGCGGCTGCAGCGAGATCATCCACGACGGCCAGGGCGGCCGCCACATCGACCCCTACCACGGGCGCGAGAGCGCGGACCGGATGGCCGCCTTCTTCGAGGCTCGCGAGGGCGAAGGGCAGACTTGGGAGGAGGCCTCGGCTGCCGCCCTGGCGCGCGTGGCGTCGCGTTACAACTGGGCGACGTACGCACGCTCCCTGGTGACGATGAGCCGGGTCTACTCCTTCTGGTCAACGGCGACCCGCCTGGACCAAGCCACCGCGGCGCGGCGCGGCTATTTAGACCTGGTGTACCAACTGATCCTGCGGCCCCTCATGTCGCGCGTCCCCGTGCCGGTCGAGGAGCGGGTGGTGGTGGCCCGGAGCGGCAGTGGCGCCGCGCCCCACTGCCAGGGAGCGTGCGCTATCGCCCTGGACGCGCTGGCTGATCCGGGGGCGATCGCGCCCGCAGCGGGCGGTGGTGGGAGTGGGAGTGAGGTTCGGTGTCGGGGTCGGGGTGGGCCGGCCACGGAGGGCGGGTGAGGGAAGTGGAAAAAAACGTCTGGGGGCAACAGGGAACACATACACTACAGCGCTACCCCACCCCCTGCCGCCAGCACAGCCAGGCCCGCCTCCAGGGCCACCGCGGCCGCGGCCACGGCCTCACCAGGCGCCAAGGGCGGCGCCCCACCCCAGGGGTCGCCCCTCGCCGCCAACTCTCTGACCACGGCCGCCAGCCCGCCCAAAAGTGGTGGGGTAGGGTGCGCCTCCTCCACCTCCTCCCCACGCCCGTCCACCCCGGCCAACACCACGCCCGCAATCTGGCAGGCTGCCAGGCTACTATGACCGGTGGCCCCGCACAGTGCGCACGTAGCCACCACTACCCTGCCCTCCCGCTTCATCGCCCCCGGGCGCGGGACGAGGACGGGGCGGCCCGTGGCCACAGCAGCCGCCACTGCTTTCAGGTCTGCCCCGAAATCGTGGGGCACCCAGGCTTCCAGCGACGCCGGGGCGGCCACACTGTAAAAGTCGTCAAAGGCGGCTGGATCCAATGTGTCGCCGGGCGCCAGCCTGGCCGCCCGGGCGGTCGCTTGGACGGACGCGACTGACACGGCCGCCGCCGCCTGGGCCCCGACCTGATGCGCATGGGCGGCCGCCGCTGCTTCGCTCGCCGCCGCCGAGGGTCCGGCAACCTCCGCATGGGCAGCGAGCGCATCAGGAGCAGTTGTTCTAGCAGCGCGCCTCACCGCCCCCCTGCCACCCCCCGCCCCTCCCTCCCCCTCCTTCCTCGCGCACGGCCGCTTCAGCCAGGGCCGCCGGCACGCGTCGCACGCGCCGCACTGGTTTCGGGCGGCCGGGCGGGGGCGAGTCGGGGCGTCGACCGCGCCCGACCGGGCCAGGGCTTTCAAGAAGGCGGCCAGCTCCTCGCCCGTGCGTTGGAAATCGTCGGACGGCGCATAAGAGGAGAGCGGGTAATTGAGCGCGGGCGGGCGACCCGCGGTGCGGCCAACTCCAGCACGCGGCTCAAAGGCGGCCCGCCCCTTGAGCGCGATCGCCGCCCGGTCCCGGGCGGCAGCGGCACCTTCAGCGGTGGCGTGGCCCCTGCCGGCGGACACCCGCCTGCCGTCTGCCGGGACCGCCCAGCCGTGGTAGCGGGGCGGGTCGCCCGGGTGGGTGGGTGGGACGAGGGCGACGCCGAGAAAGGGGGTGCTCGTGGCAGGGTTGATGAGAGGGGAGGGAGCTGATGTGGATGCAAGGTTCGCCTCCGCAGCGCTACTTCTCCCACTCTCCCCGCGTCGGGACCGGGCGGCAGGCTGTGGGGATGGTGAGCAGGCCGGGCGTTTGGCCCGCATTCGGCTGGCCAAAAAAAAAAAAAACGCCTGGTCGCGTCCACGCAGGGCAAGGACGTGCGCGCGGCACGTTCACAAGGGGACGCCTGTAAGAAATGCCGACTCACGATGCACTTTCAGGGCGTGGTATCACAGGCGAGCGGTCGCGTGCGAGAGCACGCATGCAAACAAGCAAACAAGTGTGCTGCTGCTGCTCTTCACCTCTCTATTTGGAAGACTCCAACCTCTCCAAAATCTTCGTTTCACACAACCTCCCGTGTCACGCCCGGCTCTTTCTCTCTCTCATTCTCTCTCTCAGTTCCCCAGCTCCCTGGGGAACGACCCCTTTGCCCCTCCTTTGGCCGCCACCGCTGGTGCGTCGACGACCCCGCGCGCAGCCGCGGCGGCCGCGCGGGCCGACCCCACGCCCGCCCGCTCGGCCGCCCCGGGCGCTCCGCCCGCCGCGTCCGCCGCCCGGCGGGCCAGGACGGATGACGTGTCGTCCGCGACGGAGACGATACCGGCGCTGGCCTGGGCGGGCTTGACCGGCGGCGCGGCAGCAGCAGTAGGCGCGGCAGCGACAGCGACAGGCTTCTTGGGCGCGGGCACGAGCGCGGCAGGCGCATCCGCGCCGGCCACCGCCTCCTTGGCCTCCGCCTGGCCCTCAAACTGGCGGGCCAGGATGTTGGCGGTCTGGAAGCGGGCGTCATCGACGCCGCCACCACGCCCAGGCGGCCCGACGGCCGGCGGAGCTTTGGACGGCGTTGCCGGGCCGTACCCATACGCAGCCGCCTCGGCCGCCCGGTCCTGCCCAGGCGCGGCCGATAAGGCCTTCGCAGTCGCCGGCGCAGCGCTGCCATCACCCGCCCCAGGCAGGGACGCCTTCAGGAAGACCTCCACCTTGGGCTTGGGCGGAGATGTGGCCGCAAAGGCCGGCGATTTGCCCACCTTGGCCTTGCCGGCCAACGTTTTTGCATCATCCCTCCCGCCATTTGTGGTCGCCCAGGTGCACTGGGCGACGTCCACATTCTCCGGCAGGGCCGCCGCTTCCGCCCGGGCGGCATGCTGCTCCACGACCATCTCGGAGAGCTTGGCCGTGCCGTCGGTGAGGGCCGGCCGGGCCGCCAGGTAGGCTTCCAGCTTGGGCCGCGCGCCGACGCTGCCCCCTGGCGCGGCGGCGACCGCGGCCGCCCCAGGCACGCCCGCCGCGGCGGCCGCCGCGGGGTTGTCCCACCACTCCGGGTAGGAGGGGAAGACCGCGATGTCGCCGTGGTCGGGGGTGGCCGGGGCCAGCAGCGTGGGCCGGACGGCGGCGGGGCGCTGGTCGGCCAGCTCAGCAGGTGTGGGTGCCTCCTTCTTTCCCGCGCGCATCGAGGTGTTGAGCCCCTTGGCGTCAAATAGGCCCAGCGGGCCGGAGAAGAAGCCGCTGCCCGACCCAATGTACGGAAATCCGGGCAGGCAGGTCCCCTGGAAGCAGAGGAATCCGGCCGAGCACTGGAACCCGCACCCGCCACAGTTGAAGGGGTCGAACCCGAAAATGTTGGCACAAAAGGGTTGCAGCGTGACGGGGTTGGTGCAGGGCAGCAGGCCCGCGTTGCAGGAGAAGGTGCAGGCAGGCAGGCCCGTGACAGTCGAGACGGAGCAGGTGGTGAGGGCGTTGTTTGATTGCGGGCACTTGATGCCGCACCCGCCGCAGTTGTTTGGGTCGGACCTGAGGTTGACGCAGGACGAGGTTGGGCGCAGGCCCGAGTCCGGGTTGTTGGCCGGGTTGGACGGGTCACCGATCGTCCCGCACTGGGTCGGGAAGGAGGGCGAACACTGGACGGAGCAGGCGGCCGTCCCATTGGGGCCGAAAGGCCCGCACTTGGTCGCGCCCACCGGGTCAAAGGGGCAGGCGTACGAGCAGTTGCCGCAGAAGAGCGGGTTGACGGCCAGGTCGACGCAGATGGGCAGGGAGATGCCTGTCCCGGGCTGCAACGCCTGGCACACGTCCAGGTTGTCCGCATCGCAGGTGACGTTGCACGTCCCCGCGGAGCAGGACCCATTCTGGATGGTGGGAATAGTCGCGCAGACCGCCCCGCACCGGCCGCACGCGATGGTGGGGCCACCATCGCCGGCCGGGTCGAGGCACTGGCCCTGGCAACAGATCTCGTTGCCGCCCGTGGCCGTCGTGTTGCAGGCGCGGCCGCAGGTCCCACAGTTGTCCGGGTCCAGGTTGACGTTGGTCTCGCACCCGTTGGAGTCGTTGCGGCAGGTCTTGAAGCCGTTCATGCACAGGCAGGTGTTGGGGATGGTGGACGCGCAGATGCCGTGCCCCGAGCAGGGGATGCCATTGTTGCCGAACGAGCAGCGGGCGTCGTAGGAGACGCAGCCGGGCCCGAACAGGCGGTCGCCCGGCATGGGCGCCTCGAAGTCAAAGCCGTTGCCGGCGTCCTTGGCCAGGAGGAGGTCGGCGGCGGGGGCGGGCAGCTTGAGGGGGCGCACATTGTACGGGTCGACCCCGCCCCCGCTGTCCTTCTTCCCCGACGGGAAGTGGCAGATGAGGGCGTCGCCCTTCCCGCCGGGCGAGTCCAGAGTGATCTCGATGCGCTTCTTCACGTGGTTCTTGCCATAGTTGGCGTACCCGCCCGCGATGGAGCCGTCAGGGTTGACCCAGGTGTCGTTGGCCCCATCCCCATCCGCGTCCAGGGTGAAGTACGGGTCCAGGCCGTCGCGGGCCGCTTTCTCGGCGGGCGGCTGATCAGCCGGGTCGGCCGGGTCGCCCAGGGCGGGCACAAACAGGTTGGAGGCGGCCCGCCCACCCGCGCCGAGCAGGCCGGCCTGGGCGAGGGAGGCCACGGCAGCTGGGTCCATGCCCGCGCCCGCGGCGGCCTCGGGGTCGGCCGGCTTGTACCCCACCCCGCCGACCGCGCGCCCGCCCGGGGCGCCGCCCCGCGGCCGGACGCCCGGCCTGAGCGGCACGCCCGGAATGCCAAGCGCGGGCTCGCTTGGGAGCTCCTCCGGCGGGACCTCCAGCCCCGACCCCTCTGGGACGAGGGGCGGTCCTTCCTCGCCTGGGAAGGCCTCGGTCCCGGGCGGCTGCAGCTCGCCGCTCGCCAGGTGTGACCGGCCAGCCGGGTCGATCTCGGAGACGGGCTCGTTACCGGCCAGGCCGCCGGCCGGGGTGGACGTGTCGACGGTGCCGAAGCCGGTGGAGAGCTGTGTGGAGGGAGAGAGGCGGGCGGATGATGAGATGAGGTGGGGAGCAATGCGCGCAGAGAGACAGCTCGACTCCGGGGCGGCGTGTGCGGGCATGCGTGTGGGCTTTGGAATGTAAATGGCCACACCAGACCGCGTTCAGGCACCGTGCCCATCTCCCGGGATGGCCGGCGCGAGCATTTGAGCACCGCTGGGGGCATGCTCTCCCCCCTGCACGGCCCGGGCGTGTGGAATTCAACCCTGCGCGCATGCAGCCTTGGGCGGTCGTCGTCACTCGCCCCGCAAGTCCTCCCATCTCTCTCACCTGCCCCTCCACGAGGCTCGTCGTTGCGATCAGGAAGGCCACCGCCAGGGCGACCCGGGCCGTGACAGGGCGGGGCGACATGTGTGTGTGTGTTTGAAAAAAGAGACGCAGCGACGGCGCGAGTTTTTTTTGTTTTGTCTTTCTCTCTCTCCGCTTGGCTGGAGAGAGAGGTCAGTAGAGTGAGCGCGTCACACTCCTGGGAGAGGAGAGGAGGCTGAATTCTCGCTCAGCGAGCGAGGATGCAAAACGGGAGTGCGTTGGCCACGCGCGTGTCGCACACGCGAGAGGAAAGGAGAGTGAGAGAGAGCCAGCGTCGACCCGCCGTCGGCCGTCTCTCTATGACAGAGGTCAGACTCGCCTTTCGCGCACGCCTCATCCCCGCACCTTACCATCTCCCGTCAATGGTTGGCCCCGGCGGCGCGTCCGCCTCCTTGTTGGCTGACTTGAAAGCCCTCGCCCGGGAGCGGCTGGCGGCGCAGGCGAGGGAAAAGGCAGGGGAGAAGGCAGGGGATGGCGGCGGTGGAGCTGCAGTCCCGAGTGCTCAGCCGGGACCGCCTTCCGACTCCCGTCCAGCCAAGAAATCACGGTGGCTGGAGGATGGAGAGGAGGATGGAGGTGGGGCCGCCGCGGCCGCGGCGGCCCAGGCCCAGGCCGCGGCGGTCGCGGACGCGTCTGCTGATGTTCGCCGGTCCGCCGCCCGACCCGCTCCACCCCCACCACCCCCCGCCTCGGCGGCGCAACGAGCGATGGCCGAGGCGGCGGCCTTTTCGGCGGCCATGGGCACGACGGGGCGGCCGGCAAGGCTACCGTCACCGGCACCGCCACCACCACCACCACCCGTGGTGGAGGAGGCGGTGGAGGAGGAGGAGGAGGAAGCGCCGGCCGTGGTCGCAGAGGCCTCGTCTCCTCCAGCCGCGCCTGGTCCTCCACCACCCCCTCTTCCACGCCGCCATCCCGCCTCCCCTTCCTGCCGGTCCGTCGAGGAATTCGAGCGCCTGGGTCGGGTCGCGGAGGGTACCTACGGCGTCGTCTACCGGGCCCGGGACACGGCGACCGGTGGCGTGGTCGCCCTGAAAAAGATCAAGCTGGGCAGCGCCGGCCCAGGCGGCTGCGGGACGACTGCGGGGGAGGCCGGCTTCCCACTGACCGCCCTGCGAGAGGTGACCACGCTCCTAGCGTGCGACCACCCCGCCATTGTCGGCGTGAGCGAGGTGGTCGTCGGCAAGGGCGGCGAGGCCGTCTACCTCGTCATGGAGTGGGCGGACCACGACCTGGGCGGCCTGGCCGCGGCCGCGCCCCGCCGCTTTTCCATTGCCGAGGTGAAAACCATCATCCAACAGCTGGCGTCGGGCCTGGCCTACCTCCACGCCCGATGGATCCTACACCGGGACCTCAAGCCCGCCAATATCCTGTACACGGGCGGCGGGTGCGTCAAGATCGCGGACTTTGGCTTGGCCAGGCCCTTTGGGTCTCCGCTCCGCCCCTACACGCGGCCCGTGGTCACGCTCTACTACCGGGCCCCCGAACTCCTCCTGGGCGCGGCCACCTATTCCACGCCCGTTGACGTCTGGTCGCTGGGGTGCGTGATGGGCGAGCTCATGCTGGGCAAGGGGCGCATCCTGTTCGAGGCCCGGGTGGGGCGTGGGACGGGGGCAGAGGGCGAGCTCGCCCAGCTGGCCGCTATCTCGTCCGTTCTGGGCCCGATTGATGAGGCGTCCTGGCCCGGGTCATCCGCCCTGCCCGGCCTGGCCTCCATGCAGTACACCCGCCCGGGGAGCGGCCTGCGGTCCCTGTTCCCGCCCCCAGGGCCAGGCGGGACGGACGCGGGCGACCGGCTGTCGGCGGCCGGCATCGACCTGCTGGCCGGCATGCTGAGCTATGAGCCGTCCGCCCGCCTCACCGCGGCCCAGGTGGCGGCGCACCCCTGGTTCACCGAATTCCCGCGGCCGACGCCGCCGGAGCTGATGCCGACGTACCCGAGTACGCAGGCGGGGCGGGGCGGGCGGTGACAATAGTGTAGAAAAAAAAAAAAAAAAAACAGGCAATTCACACACACCCTCTCTCTCACGGGCGCGTGGGTACAAACCACTCATCATGCATGCCACGGATTCACCAGTCTAGGGGCGGCACGTCCGCTTCCCGGGTGTCCTGCTGCCGCCGCGCACCACCACCACCACCTCCACCCCCACCCCCAACCCCACCACTGCTCCGCCCTCCTTCCACCTCCTCTCCCGCCGCCAGCGTCGCGAGGTGGTCCAGGAACACGCGCGCCTGTTCGGGCGCGCCCTCAAACACGGCCGCCGCGTCCTCCAAAATGTCCCCATCTTCCGCCTCCAGTTCGGCGGTGGACAGGGAGATGCGGCGCGCCCCTTCATCCATGCCAATAATCAGAGCGCGCACGCGCGACCCGACATTAAATACGTCTTCGGCGCGCTCGCACCGCACGCGCGAGACGTTGGAGACGTGCAATAGGGCGGACTCCTTCGTGTTGTCCAGGCCGACGAACAGGCCGAACGGCTCTACCTTGCGGACGGTGCCCCAGACGAGGGCGCCCACGGCGAGCGCAGACTTCGCGCGCGCTTCCACCGCGCGCCGCATGGACAGCACGATCCGCCCCGCCTCCTTGTCGACGGCGGTCGGGACGACCTGGATGGTGCGCCCCAAGGCGGCGGCCCGGGCGGGCGCGGACGACACGTAGTAGGCCCCGCCGGGCGGGCGGCGCGGGGTGCCATCGCCGTCCTTGCCACCCCCCCCAGCAGCGGCGCCGCTGGTGCTGCTTTCAATGGCCGCCTTTTCAGCAGCCGCCGCCGCGTCCTTGGCCGCTTTCTCGGCCGCCTCCGCCGCGCCCGGGCGGTTGCCCTTGCCCAAAAGGCCGTCCAGGTCGACCTGGGAGAAGGGTACAAAGGCGGGCAGGCCCTCGAAGCGGGTGACGAGGCCGCCACTGTTAGTGGCCTCGACCACAACCGCCACCGTCTCGGAATCGCGGCGGCAGGTGGCGGCCACCTCGCGCGCCCGCTCCCACCGCAGGTCGTCATCCAGCCTGCGGGCGGACAGGGTGGGCCCGGCGCCACCGTACGACGCACCCCGGGGCAGGTAGGTGACCACAAACTCGCGCACGTCGCCCACGCCCAGGGCCAGCGCCGGCCCGGGGCCCCGGTTGAGGGGGAGGCTGGGCGTGCGCAGTTCCCGGTCGGGCACAAACCCGCACACCTTGTCGTCCTCCAGCAGGCGCACGCGCAGCCCCGTGCGGCCGACCTTGATGACGCGGGCTGCAACGATCTTGCCGGCAGGGAAGTTGTCCGGGTTGATGGGCGGGCCGGCCGGGGCGGGGGTGGCGTCGCCAGGCGCGGAGGAGAGGGTCGGGGCGCGGCGTCGCTCGGCCCGGGGCGCTGCCACACGGCCGCCGGGCGCCGAGGGGCCGGCTGGAGGGTGTGGCCGGGAGGCGGGCGGGCTGGCCCCGCTCTCCAGACTGATCCGAGTATCCAGGGCGTCATCCACCGCGGCCGCGTGGGGGGTTGATGGTGCGGGGCGGGCGCCGGAGAGGGGACGCGGGTAGGACCGGCCGGCGGCGGCCGGGCTGGCCATGCGGGCGGAAGAAGAAGAAGACTGGCGGGAGGGGGGGGCGCCTCCCGGACCGGCCCGCGCGGGGAGGGAGCGCATGAGAGGTGTAGGCATGTCGCGCCTGGGTGTCTGCGTTGTGGATGGGCGAGGGGTGACAGGGGAGCGCGGGCGTTGGTTTTTGATGGGAAACGCCAGCGAGCGTCGGGAGAGTGAAGAGGAAAGGCTCCCTCCCCGTCCACTTTCGCACACACCCTGAGAGAAAAAAAGAAGCTGGCTCTGTCTGGCGCTGGCCAGGCGCGCACACACACACGTGTCGTCGCCCATCCGCACACACGCACACACACGCTCCCAGGCGTGCGCACGAGCTGCTCGAGCAGCCGCGCTTGAGCGGAGAGACCCGGCCAAACTGAAAAAGAGGAGGCCCGCATCGACGCTTTCTTTCGCCCACCATGGTGCACGTCGACCTGGACGCCTGGATCGACAAGCTGCGCAAGTGCGAGCACCTGGAGGAGGATGAGCTGAAGACGCTGTGCGAGATGGTGAGACAGGAGCCCGGGCGCGGCGGGGAGCAGAGAGAGGGCGCAGCGGCGGCGGGCGCGACCACCACCACACTCGCTTCTCTTCATCCTTCTCCACCATCCATGCACCATTTCAGGTCAAGGAGATCCTGGTCGAGGAGTCCAACGTCCAGCCCGTCAACAGCCCCGTCACGGTGAGACCAGGTGGATGGACATGAGAGAGGGTGGGCGGGTTGGGTGGATGGCGCGCGCGCGTCCTGCTTGCTCTCTCCAGGCGGCGAGTCTCATGTTTTCGCCGTCATCGATTTTCTTCTCCTAGGTCTGCGGCGACATCCACGGCCAGTTCCACGACCTCCTGAAACTGTTTGCCACCGGCGGCGAAGTCCCCTCAACCTCTTACGTCTTCATGGGCGACTTTGTGGACAGGGGCTTCAACTCCCTGGAAACCTTCACCCTGCTGCTGCTCCTGAAAGCGCGGCACCCCTCACGCGTGACCCTGCTGCGCGGCAACCACGAGTCGCGGCAGATCACGCAGGTCTACGGCTTCTACGACGAGTGTCAGCGCAAGTATGGGAACGCCAACGCGTGGCGGTATTGTACGGAGGTCTTTGACTTCCTGACCCTGTCGGTGAGATGGGGTGACAGAGGGAGAGGAGAGATCCCCATCCCCATCCCCACCTTCATCGCTCACTTTTTTCCTCTTATATTTTTCTCGTTTCTGTCATTAAGGCCATCATCGACTCCAAGATTCTGTGCGTCCACGGCGGCCTATCCCCCGACCTGCGCACCCTGGACCAGGTCCGCACCATCGAGCGGGTGTGCGAGATCCCGCATGAGGGCCCCTTTTGCGACCTGGTCTGGTCCGACCCGGAGGACGTCGACGCATGGGCGGTCTCCCCGCGGGGCGCGGGCTGGCTGTTTGGGGCGCGGGTGACGGCGGAGTTCAACCGCATCAACGGGCTGGACCTGGTGTGCCGGGCCCACCAGCTGGTGCAGGAGGGGTTGAAGTATAGCTTCGACGACCGGAGTCTGGTAAGAGTCAGGGAGGGGGTGGTCACGCGTGCGCGCGCGACCGCCACCAAAAGTTCTCACATGCCTTTTTCTCTCTTTACAAAACACAGGTCACCGTCTGGTCCGCGCCCAACTACTGCTACCGGTGCGGCAATGTCGCGGCCGTGCTGGCCTTTGGCGACGGCCTGGAGAGGGAAGTCCGGTACTTCACCGAGACCGTCGAGAACAGCCGCATGATGGCACCTAGGGCGGCCGTGCCTTACTTCTTGTGAACGCGGCGCGGGGCGGAGGCGGGCCCGTGCGTGTGAGCAGTGAGAAAGAGAGAGAGAGAGAAATACCTGGCAAACAAAGAGAGAAGCGAGACCGTCTAGGGGGCGGGGAGAAAAAAGCGTGTGAGAAGAGATCCTTCACTCAGGGGGGGCGCTCTTCTCTCTGCGCTCACACACACACTTTTTTTTTTCTCACCCCTACACACCTACACACCCACTCGCCTTCCTTTTTTCATCCTCCACAATGGCCGGCCTGCGTTCCGCCCTCGCCATCCTGGCCCTGGCATGCCTGGCCTCCCTGGCGGCCGACGCGGCGCCTGGCGGGACGGTGAGAGAATGGAGGGAGGAGGGAGAAGTGGGGAGAGCGGGTGCGAGCACAGGGGGTGGGTCGCGTGACCTGCCTGCTCTTTCACGACGCCCGTGGGCCCACCTCGGACGCCCTGGACGCCCACCACCTCCCTGCCCTGGGCCCCCAGCATGCGCTTTGCGGCGTCCGAGGTGGGGTATTGACACACCAAAGCTCACGCACACTGCTCCCTCTTTCCATTTCTGACGCCCGGGTCTCTCTTTCCCTCATCCCTCTTTCACCATTCCCTCTCACACTTCTCCTTGCCCACCCGACCCCTCCGCTCTCCCTCGGCACACCCCTTCTTGCAGGCCACGACGGCCCTCATCCTGACCTCCGGCACGGCGGACGGCGGCAGCGTCTCCTACGTCGCCTGCACCCTGCCCCCAACCTCGCCAGCGGCGGGCTTCATCTAAGGGCAGCCCCCCGTCTCCCCTCTTGCAGAGGTGGGCGCCCGCTGGTGGAGCACCCTGCCAAAGCCAGCCAAGCAGGCTGGGACAGCCAACACCACGGCCCCCGTGACCGCATCCATTCGCGACTTTGGCGCGGCCGGCTGTTCCACCGTCTGGCTGACCGGTGGGCGGAGCGTGACCGTTTTGAGCGGGACAGCCCCGGCCGGCTGCAAGGCCACCTGGTCGGCCGCGCCGGGCGGCAAAGGTGCCCTGCTGACGGCGGCCAGCGCGGGCAGCCCGCCCCTGTGGCAGGTGCACCTGCCGGCCGACGGGCGGCCGGCCCGCCTGACGTGCGGCGCGGGTGCTGCCTGCCCGTTGGTGTCCGACGCGGCGCCCTGCACGCCCGCCCAGGCGAGCGGCCTCGTCCTGCCCAGCGCGGGCGCCGGCACCGTCACCACTTCCAGCTTTGCTAAAACCTTGGCTGGCGCTGAGAACACGTGTCGCGTTGGGTCGGCCGCTCCGGAGGGTGACGCTCCCTGGCCGACCCCGGCCGGCACGCCGCTCTCCTACGGCCTGTCCGCCACTTTTTATTCCCAAGTCTATGGGGAGGCCGAGTGCGCATCGCCCACGCCCTGGTCCTGGTGGGGCGTCCCGCCGGCCATGGAGGCCGGCCCCAGCAGCGCGCCCCGGTGCGTGCCGGGCGTGCACTTCCGGGGCACGGGCGCGTCAACCTGGCGGCACACGGGCGAGCCTGCCCTCGACCCGGACGCCTATTCCTCCTGCTTCGGCGCGGCCTTTGCCGGCTGGGTCAAGCTGCCGTCTGCGTATGGTCTCGGTGGTGATGTCGACTCGCTCACCTGGTGGACCGGTCCGCCACCGCCATCGACTCCCACGCCGCCGCCGCAAACGCAGCAGCCGCCCCGCAACCCGTCCGCGCTTGACTCAGCCTTCCGCGTGTGCGTGCGGTACACCTCCCAGGTCGAGATCGTCCTGGCCGGCTCGCCCGTCGCGCTGGCCTCGCCCGACCCGCGCGTCGACCTGACCTACGCATGCCAGGACTTGACACTGGAGAGCGCTCGGGAGGACAAGCTGGTCCCGCTCTCCATCCGGTTTGCGTCCCCGCCCATCGACGACCTGACCGTGCTGCAGCTTTGGGTCATCCCGGCAGTCGCCGAGTACGCAAACCCGGAAGGGGGGATGGACACCGTCTTTGCCTGTGACGCCTGCACGCCCTTATCGCCGGTGGCGGACCTGTGCTGCCCGCCCCTGGGCAGCTGCGCTTACCGCAGCGTGTGTGGGGAGGGTGTGGGCGGGGGTGGCGGGACGCCCACGCCGGAGCCGACGGTGGAGCAAACGCCGCCTGGTGAGACGACCACGCCGCCTCCGTCCGATACGACGGCCCCGCCGGAAGAGACGACCCCCCCGCCCGAGACGACGGCGCCGCCAACGGAGACCACGACGGCCCCGCCCACCCCGCCGCCCACCACACCTCCTCCCGAGACGACGTTTTCTTTTCAAATCCCGCCCCCATCCTCCACCACCACCTCGCCTCCTCTCGGGCCTGCGCTGAGAGAAGGGGTGTTGGATGGCGAGGAGGAGACACGGTGATGGGTGGGTGGCGGAGGCTGTAAATATAATTAAAGAGAGAGAGAGACAATGAGGATTTTTCTCCTCACGGATTTTTCTCCTCACTCTTGTTTCCTTCCTTCCCAAGAAACCACGCCTCCTCACTCTCCGCCGCAATGGCCGGCCTGCGGTCCGCCATTGCAGTTGTCACCCTGGCGTGCCTGGTGGCGCTGGTAGCCGCTGCGGGCGAGCCGGTGAGAGTGGAGTGAGGAGACAGTGGGGGAGGAGAGCAGGCGCACCAGGGGGGGAGACCCGCACACTCCTCTTCATTTTGTTCACCGCCCCGCCGGCGGGGCCCCCTCGGACGCCCTGAACACCCACCGTCCCTCCACACTGGGCTGTAGCCGTACGTTGAGCCGTGGACGAGGTTGACAACGAGCTCAATGCCACGCGCAAACAGCCCCGCTGTTTCATTCCAGCCCGCCTGGCGCTTTACCCCTCTCAATCCATGTTCACTCGCTCTCACGCAGCCCTGCCCTCTCCTCTCTCCCTCGGCGCATCCATTCTCCGACAGGTCACCACCACGGCCCTTCTTCTGACCTCCGACGCACCCAGCGGGACGGCGGACGGCGCGGACGTCTCCTATGTCGCCTGCAAGCTGCCCCCGACCTCGCCCGAGGCGGGCTTCATTTTGGGCCAGCCGGCCATCTCCATCTCCCCTGCGGCCGAGGTGGGGGCCGTCTGGTGGGGTTCCGCGACAGCGGTTGCGCGCGAATTTGGCGCGGAAGGCTGCACCACTGTCTGGCTGGCGGGCGGGCGGAGCGTGCACGTCTTCGGCTCCACCCCGCCCGACTGCAAAGCAACGTGGTCGGCCGTGCCGGGCGGCAAAGGTGCCCTCCTGACGGCGGCCAGCCCGGGCAGCCCGCCGCTGTGGCAGGTCCACCTGCCGGCCGACGGGCGGCCGGCCCGCCTGACGTGCGCGGGATTCTGCCCGCTGGCCTCCAATGCGACGCCCTGCACGCCGTCCCAGGCGAGCGGCCTGGACCTGCCCGGCAGCGCGCCGTCCGACCCCGCCACAGCCGTGCCAGCCCGCCGCCCGGCTGCCTCGCCTCCCGAGGCGCCGGCTGCCGGCGTGCGCCGGCTAATGGCGGCTGACGGCGGGTACGGCGGGTACGGTACCACCCCCCCGCCCACCGACCCGCCGCCCCCGCCGGAGATGACCGCCCCACCCGCCCCCTTCAACCCGGTCGCCCGCCTGCTGGAAGTCGCCCGCCTCAACCAGGAGGCCCTCCAGGCGCAGGCCCAGGCGGGCGCGACCGAGCTCCTGGACGAGTGGCGGTCGGTCGTGAACCGCGGGGGCTGAGGTATGGCACGCACGCGTGACCCACCAACCCAAGTTCGAATAAGCGAGGACCCCTCAAACGTCCCCCCTTTTCTGCACCCCCCTCCGCCGTGCGCGCTACCCATCGAGACCTCATGAGGTTGATAGAAGCGTGTCCTGGTGTGCGTGTGTGTGTGTGTGCGGCGCATCTCCTCCTCTTCATTGCACTCACCCTATCAATACATTCCTCAATACTGCACCACCTCTTTCGGGCCTGCGCCCGGAATGGGGTGCACTGTGGGTGAACAACCCACAAATAGATAATTTGTGTAAAGAAGGGAGAGAAATGCGTCAAGACACTGCTGCCTCACTTGCGCCAATGTTCTCATCATCCGCCGTCGTCGCCCGGGCGGCAGATACCCCGCTCCGCCCGGTCGCACCTGGGACGCCTTACAGGCTAGCAGGGTCAGCGCTCGCTCGCCTTGTGGAGCCGAGCCCGGGCGTGCCAATCGCGGTCGACCTCGTCTTCTCGGGCGGCGCCAGTGCGAGCACATGCGCTCCCGTTTCGCGGCCTCTTCCCGCAGCCTTGTCGCATCCGGGCTGCTTTGAGTACACATATGTCCTAGACGGCCGTGGTTCGGTAAGGCTGGAGCGAGAAAAAGAGAGAGAGCGCGCGCCCACGACCCCCCTCGCGTGCGCGTGCCCCACCTCAATCCTCGTTGCGCCCTCGTGCTCTCTCCAACCTCTCTCTCTCTCTCTATGTCGATCCAACAGCTCCGCCCGCCCACACGCGGCAAGGGCGTCCGCGTCCGCGCCGGCGACTCCGCCGTCTCTGCGCCCTGTTGCGTCATCCCGTCCGCCGCCCGCCAGAAGGTCATCGGCGGAAAAGACAGCAGGGGCGAGGAGGCGTCCTGGTCGATGGCCACGCTCACGCTGACCATCCCGGCCGAGGCGACTCCAGCCTGCGCCGCGGCTGTCGTGGCCGCCGCGGCCGCCCGGGCGGCCTGGTATGAGAGCGAGAGCGAGTCCACTGCGACCGTCGGGCCCGCTGCCGCAGCTGCGGCCGTGGCGGCCGCGCACTCACACGCCCGGGCAGCGGTGCCGTCTCCATTATCATCCTTGCACTCCCCCTCCCCGCCCGCCCGCCGCCGCCGGGCCGGCCCCACCTCCGTCCCGTCCGTCCGCCGCCTTGCTGACTTGCCGGCCTTTCGCATGGCAGCCTCCAACCGCCTGGCCCTGGCCTTCGACCCCCTCCGCGACGACGTCCCCTTCACTGTGGGCGTGGAAGTTTTTGACCCGGGCCACGAGACGCCCAGGCACACGCACGAGGTCGGGTGCGAGGTCTTCTTCGTCCTGTCCGGGACGGGAGTCGGGCATTGCAATGACGCATCCTTTGCCCTGGCGCCCGGCGACGTGGCCATCTTCCCGCCGACGAGCGTGCACGGCCTGGACGCGGACGCGGGCGGGCCGTTAGTGTGCCTCGAACTGTTGTGCCCCAACGATTCCTTCGCGGAGAAGGTGCGGTCGGGCGAGCTGACGGGGAGCCTGGCGGACGAGGAGCTGTGCGCGCTGGCGGCGGTGGGGTGTGGGTAGAAGAGAGAGAGAGAGAGAGAGAGAGAGAGAGAGGAGGGAGGAGAGCTGTAGGATTATTAATCAGTTCGTGGTCTGAACCGATGGGTCTCTTTACATCAAAGAAAACGGCGACGGGCCCACCCGCCGGGCCTGCGACAGTTGACCCGCTCGACCCAGATGGGGGACTACCTGTGTTTGAGTCACATTCCGGAGGGTTGTGGGTGAATGGGACGCGCCTCAAGCTCAAAGGTGAAATTGGGGCGCGCGTGCCAACCTGGCCAATCCACTCTCTCTCTTTGCGGCGTGCCTGGGCGGCACGCGCTCCTACCAGAGCGCGCCCCCAGCGCTCCTACCAGAGCGCGCCCCCAGCGCTCCTAACAAAGCGCGCCCCCAGCGCTCCTACCAGAGCGCGCCCCCAGCGCTCCCACCAGAGCGCGCCCCCACTCACACGGACCACTCGCGCACTCACTCGGTCCTCCATCGCACCCATTTCTCTCCGTCCCCTCTCTCTCCGACTTCCCCAGGCGTCAACTGGTTTGGCCTGGAGACGGCCGACCGCGTCCTGCACGGCCTCTGGTGCCGCCCGCTCCACGAGATCATGGACTTCGTGGCGGACCACGGCTTCAACGCCCTGCGCCTGCCCTTCTCCGTCCAGCTGGTGGAAGAGCTGGACACGGTCAAACCCACCAACCTCGGCGGCGGCAACCCGGCCCTCCAGGGCCTGACGGCGGGCGCCCAGCTGGACGCCATCGTGGGCGCCGCGGCCGGCCGGGGCATCCTCATCCTGCTGGACTGCCACCACATGGAGGCGGCGCCCTCCGCCATCCCGGAGCTGTGGTACGTGCCGGGGGCGTGGCCGGAGGAGCGCGTCATCAAGGCCTGGCAGACGATCGCCCGGCGCTACGCCCACGCCTGGAACGTGTTTGGGGCGGACCTGAACAATGAGCCCCACGGCGCCGCGTCCTGGGGCGACGGCAACCCCGCCACGGACTGGCGGGCGGGCGCGGAACGCTTGGGAGCCGCCGTCCTGGCCGCCAACCCCCGCCTGCTGTGCTTCGTGGAGGGGACGGCCGGGAATGCGGTCCCGCTCCAGTCGCCCGAACCCTGTTTCTGGGGGGGCGGGCTGTGTTCGGCGTCGGCAAATCCCGTGACCCTGCCCATTCCGCGGCGTCTGGTCCTGTCGCCGCACGTGTATGGGCCGGGTGTGTTCATGCAGGTGAGTGAAAAGGAGAGAGAGGGAGAGCGTGGAGTGCACGCGTTTGAGGAGAGATGGGTGGTTCAGAACTTTTCTTTTCAATCCCTCTCTCTCTTCATCCCCCCTGCCACCACACCCGTCCCATTCCACACAGCCTTACTTTTCCGACCCGTCCTTCCCATCCAACATGGCAGACATCTGGACCCGTCAGTGGGCGCACCCCGTCCTGTGCGCGTGCGCCGGCCCGCCGGAGGCCGTGCCGGCCATTGTGCCGGGGGAGTGGGGCGGCCGCTTCGAGGCCGGGTCCCTGGAACGCGTCTGGGCGCTGGCCTTTGCCCAGTGGCAGCGGGAGACCGGCCTGACCGACTCCTTCTTTTGGTGCCTCAACCCAAACTCGGGCGACACGGGCGGCCTGCTGACCGACGACTGGGCAGGCCCGCAGGAGTGGAAGCTCGGCCTGCTGGCCGCGATCAACCCGGCGCCCACAAAGTTTGGCAAGGACGGCACGGTGAGCGCCCCGGGTGGCGGGGCGCCGTACGCGGCTCCCGTCGGCCCACTCCCGGCGTCCCTGACGGCGGGCGTGGACATGGCGCCCAAGGGAGGTGGGCGTGGTGGTGGCGGGGACGGCAGCAGCACACCCGCGCCCGCTGCTGGTGGTGCCGCACCGCCCGCTGCCGCCTCCACCCCTCAACCCGCCGCGGGCGTCGGCCTGGAGGCGACTGCCACCCATCCGTCTGGCCTGCGCCTCACCTCCCGGGTCACCTCCTCCTGGGCGGCCGGCGCCCGCGGCGTGGCCTACCAAATGGACGTGATCATCTCGAATGAGGGTGCCGCGCCCGCCAAAAATGTGGCGTGGGCGCTCCCGGACGCGTCTCTTGTCGACCAGGCCTGGAATTGTGAGCGGGCGGCCGGCAGCGCGCTGTG
>Ga0315287_10000976_pt1 | contig 25757 bp, 18 predicted proteins | sample YL17G11_0_MG_FD_205037 | JGI IMG/M metagenome (GOLD analysis project Ga0315287, IMG submission 205037) | Sediment microbial communities from Yellowstone Lake, YNP, Wyoming, USA - YL17G11_0 | ecosystem: Environmental > Aquatic > Freshwater > Lake > Sediment | place: USA: Wyoming | collected... | reverse complement strand
GAGCGCGACCCCCCCCGCCGCCACGCGCAGACACGCGAGTTTTTCCCCCCCTTTTTTTTTCGCCGTTGGCCTCGACCCCGAGAGACCAAAGAGGAGGGAAACCTTCTCACCAGTCCGCCCTCCTGTCCAGGATCCCGGCGGCCTCTGGCGACAGCCCAGGAGGGCACAGCGCGAACGCCGCGTCCCGCGGTACCCCGCTCGTCGTCCGCGCGTCGAAGGTGCGGGCCCCGGCCTTGGCGAGCTCGGTGCGCAGCGCGGCGGTCGCGGCAGCGTTCTCACCGTTGCTGCCGTTGCTGGAAACGCCGTTCGGCCTCGGCGCCGTCATCGCGGCGAGGGTGAAGTGGAGCCCGGCGAGGGGGAGGGCGCTTGCTACTGCTGCAGAGGCTGCGGCGGCGGCGGCGGCAGAGGCGGCGCCTCCTCCTCCGTTGGCGCCGGCGGCGGTGTTGCCGCCGTTTGCGGCGACGCCAGTCACCGCAGCAGCAGCAGCGGCGGCAGCGGCGGCGGCGTTCGTGACGGCCGCGGCGGAGGCGGACCGCACGAGCGCGCCCAGGTCGGAGACCGACAGCGACCACGACGCCCCTCCTCGCCGCTGCTGCTCCCGGGCCTGAGCCCCCCCCCCCGCGCTGCTGCCTCCTTTCCCGCCGCCGTCGCCGTCTCCACCGCCGATGCCGCCGCCGCCGCCACCGACGGGGAGCAGCCTCCCGGCCTCGGCACAGGCGACCAGCCACGCACCGCGGACCAGCTGCGTCGCCCCTGGGAAGGCCGCGGCGTGGGCCCGCAGGGCGTCGGCCTCCTCGGCGGTGAGGTCGGCTCCTGGGAGTCGGTTTCCGATTTTTTATTTTTTTGTGAAGTTGGTTTCGTTTTCGCTTCACTCCTCTTCTCCTCTCTCTCTCTCGTCTCTCATCTTCTTCCTCCCCCCAAAGCTAAAAAAATACCAACTCACCGACCACGGCGTGCGTGACGGCGTTCCCGGGCAGCAGCGCCCTCTCCAGCGTCGCCCCGCCCTGCCGCAGCGCCGCCAACAGCCCGCGGCGCTCGGCGGCGCCCGAGGTTCCCGTGAGGAAGACGCGGCAGCCGTCGAGGACCATGGCGTCCTCCTCTGATTCTGCCCGGCTCCTCCGCGTCTCCGGGGGAGGAGAACGCGCGGGAGCGGGAGGGGCGGGCTTCCCGAGGGCGGGGGAGGCGTCGGCGGCGCAGGGAGGGGCCGCCGCGGCCGCGGCTGCCTCCTCCTCTCGCGCTTCTTGCTCCTCCTCATCCTGCTCCTCCTTCAGCCTCCGCTGCTGCTGCTCCTCCTGCAGGAGCATCTCCGCCTCTCTCTGCGCCTTCTTCTTGGCCGCTGCGGCAGCAGCAGCCGCTGCGGCAGCAGCGGCAGCAGCGGCGGCGGCGTCGCCCGCGTGCGCCGCCGCCGCCGCCCCCGCCGAAGCGCCCAAAGGGCCGCCCGAGATCCCCGCGCCTCGCCCCTTCGCCCCCCCGCTGCTCCCGCCGGCTCCGCGACCGGCGGCATTCCCGGGGCCCGAGGACAGCCCTGGCGGCGCCTCCGGGACCGCGTGGTCGGCCTCGAGGCTCCGCGAGTACCGCGGCCTCTGCGCCGCCGCGGCGACCCACGAGTCCCACAGGACAGAGATGCCCCACTGCCTCGCCTTGTCCTCTTTGAGCGATGGGGGGAAGGCGTCGAGGCTGCGCGGGAGGTACCTGGAGGGCGGCGGAGGGATCTGCAGGCGCGCGGGGGAGGCCGAGGAGGAGGGAGAGGGGCGGGCGGCGGCGGTCGCCGCCGCCGCCGCTGCGGCCGGCGGCGGGGGCAGCCCCCGGACGACGACGAGGTGCGTGCAGTCGCGGGTCAGGTCGCCCGAGTAGAAAGCCCCGGCCCTCTCCAGAGCCTGCGCGATCGGCCTCTTGTCCTCTCCCGTGCCGCCCGTGAGGCAGATGCGGAGGCCGGCCAGCGGTCCCAGGGCGTGCTTCTTGTCGAACGGGACCTGGGGAGGGAGAGGAAGGAGAGAGGTTGAGGTCCGGGAAGGGGGGTGAGCGTCGAAGGAAAGCGCAGCGTGCGAAGCGCACCCGTTTTGGTGTCGATGACGGTCGATGTGGCGAGAAAACGTGTTCTCTTCCTCTCCAACTCTCTCTCTCCCTCCATCCAATCTCTCTCTTACCAGCTTCTTCGCCTCGACGCACGCCCGCAGCCAGCTCGGCTTCACCACGGGCACGGGCATGGGCAGCAGCAGGCTTGCGCAGGCGGCGTAGCGGGCGGTGCTGACCGAGCCGGCGACGCAGGCGACGGGCGGGTCTTGTCGGTTCAGGACGGCGTCGGCGGCAGGCACGGTGCCGCCGAGCTCGGCCACGGCCTTCTCGACGCGATCGCGCTCGCGGGAGCGTAGGCCCGTGACAACGACGGTCATGCCGTGGAGCGGGAGGCGGTTGGGGATGGCCATTTTTTTGAGGCGGGGGAATTGAAGGTCTTCGCCGCTTCTTCCTCTTCCCTACTGCTCTCTCTGTTTCTCGCTCGCTCGGCCTCCCTACTCTCGATCTCCGTGCTCTCTTCTCGCTGGTATCTGGCGGAGAGGAGACAAGAATGAGCAGAAAGGAGAGAGGAGGCGAGGAGAGAGGGATGCCTCCAGTCGCATCGAGAGAATTCGAGAGTGAACAGAGGTCACCAGAACCTCGATTTTCCCTCTCTTTCTCTTTCGTTTCTCTCTTCCTACGACAGAGGCTCTCTCGCGCTCGCTCGCACACAAGCGCGCCGCGCGTTGCTCTCCTTCTCGTCGTCGTCTGCATCGCGAACGTCGGCAAACGTGTTCCCCCAGGCAGAGAGAGAGAGAACTCACTCGAGCGAGTCCCCAAAAAACTCAAACAACTGATCGACGACGACGACGACGATGGCCAACGCCCGGTGGTCGCTCGGCTACCTCCTGGTGCGTTCTCTCGCTGCTTGCCTCTCTCTCTCACCGAGGCGACTCCTCGTGTCGGTCACAAGAGGAAGAGAGAGAGAGAGGGGGGGGATGGAGCCTGGCGTCTCAGAAACGGAAGAGACGAGAAAAAAACAGCCGAGGGCAAACAACGTTGACGACGCCACGCGTTCGCTTTTTTCTTTTCAACCTCGACCCTCACCCCCTCTCCCTATCTCTCGAAACCAAACAAAAACACATCCCCCTCAAGGCCCGCTACGTCGACGCCATGGCCGTCTCGGCGCGCGCCGCCGAGGCCGGCAAGTCCCTCGGCGAGGCGGTCTCCGCCGGCGTCTCGGCAGCGCTCGCGCCGAGGCTGACCCGTGTCGTCTTCCACGCCGGCGGTGCGATGGCGCCCGCTTTGAACGCCGCGGCGGCGATTGCCGCCGCTCCTGCGCGGAAAAAGGCCTCCGCTGCCGCAGCGACGACGGCAGCAGCAGCAGCAGCTACCGCTGCTCCTGCTACAGCAGCTCCCCTCTCTCCGGTCGAGGGCTTGCTTGTCCGCGTCCTCCCGAGCCCGTCGGCCTCGTCGGTCGCCGTCGGCGACGTCGTCGCGTTCCGCGCTCCCGCAGTGTCGCCCGAGGAGGCGCGCGCCGTCGGGGCCTGGCCGTCCGAGGGGCAGGCGGAAGTGCGTGTATAGTGGGGGTTTAGGGAAGGATAAAGCGGGCGGGAGTTGTTTATCTTCCGCTCCCAAAGAGAACGCTCCTGACAGAAACAGAAACTTCGACAACAACAAAAAAAAAACTCGACATCCCAGGTCCTCGTCAGGCGCGTCGCGGCCTCCGAGGGAGAGCAGCTCCTGTTCGCCTCTTCGTCGAGCCCCACCTCCTCCGAGAGCAGAGAGCAGGGCGCGGAAGCGACGGCAGCCGCAGCGGAAGGGGAGGCGCGCGGGGCGCCCCCCCCGCCGCCGCCCTTCGCCGTCCCCCACGGGCACTGCTGGGTCCTCGCCGACAACGAGGCGCTGCCGCTGCCCGCCGCGAGGGACTCGAGGGCCTTTGGTCCCCTGCCGTACGGGGCGATCCTGGGGCGCGTCGTCTACGCCGCGGCGTCGGTGACCGACCACCGCCCCATCCTGCGAGGGGGGAGCGGGAGCTCCTTCGCGTCCTCGTCCTCCTTAAGCGGCGGCGGCGGTGGCGACTCGGGCGCCTTTGCCGCAAACGGCTCGTTCGCCTCTGACTCTGGCTCCTCTCCTTTCGCTTCTGCGTCCTCCGCGGCTTCTCGGGGATCATTTGACGAGGACGTGCTCGAGGCGGAGCTGGACATCCGGGAGCTGGCCCCGCCGGCGCCGGTGAGCTGAGGAGAAGAGAAAGAAAAGAAGAGGAGGAGCTTTTATTGTTTTGTCTTTTCCGCCGCCGAGTTTTTTCTTTTCTTTCTTTGCGAACGACCCCGTGCCTTGCTCTCGCTCCCGTTTTGGTCATGAAGGCCCCCCCCTTTTTTGAAACCCCTCACCGACGGCGCCCTCTGCTTTTGTAAAAAAAAACGACAACCAATCCATCTTCTTTCTTGAAGAGCAAAAGGGAAAGAATTTTGATGCGAAATTCTCTCTCGGGCCCTTCTTTTTTTGGAAACGCGGTATGTTTGGGGATCTTGTTTTACATTCTTTCTAGTTCGCGCTAGGGGAAAATAGGGCGCCTACGAGCGCTGCGAGCGCTGGGGGCGGCGCTCTCTCTCGCGCGCACAAATTGGGGGGTTAAAACACACACACAGGTAAAGGCTCCCCCTCAGACTTCGACTCTTCCTACTCTTTTTTTCTCTTCCTCGTCTCTCTCTCATCATCTCTCGTTGATTTGGTTTTTTCGCAGATTCCTCTCGAGCGCGCGCAGTGCCCAGCGTGCGGGTGGAAGGGTCCCCGCGCGGCGGAGCAAAAAACAAAAATTCTTTTTCGGGTCGTTTTTTAGAAAATTGGCTAAGTTGGGGTGCGCGACTTGAGAGGAAAAAAACTAAAAGGGGGTCGGCGGGAGAAGGCTGCGAAGAAAAAGGAAGAAAAAAATCATCGTCTCTCTCTATCTTTATCTGTGGGATCCGAGGGATGCGCGCGTTTTGGGTGTATGCGCGCGCGTGTGTGTGTGTATGTGTGTGTGTGTTTGTATGTGCGAGTTGCCGCGAATAAAAAAGAATGTGTTTCTTGTTGTTTTTGATTGGTTGCGTTTCCTGGTTTTTTTTGTTCTCTCTCTCTCTCGCCGCCGGCGTTGGCGAGCGCCGCAGAAGGAAGGCCCGCCCTCGAAGCGTTGCTCCATCTCTATCGTCTGAGAGCGAGCGCAGCCAAGAAAGACGAGCTCCCTACGCCGTTGCCGCCGCCGTGTTTTTTGAGTGTCTCTCTCTCTTCTCTCTCTCTCTCTCCCTCCCTCCATACATGAGAAGGTGGCACCTAAAATCAAAAAATGGAACAGAAAGCAACATCGATTGGTAGTGCTGGAGAAGCTGCAGCAAACGCGGGGGCAAAAGTATAAGAAGGCCAAAAGGGAAAAGGTTAAAAAGATAGCTCTCGTTGAACGTTTTTCCTTTAGTCCCAAGCGGACTGGCCTCCGTAGGCGCCGCCGCCGCCGCCTCCGTAGCCGCCGCCGCCCTGGTAGCCGCCACCGCCTCCGTAGCCGCCGCTGGTGGTTGTTGTTTTTGGTTCGGGGTTGAAGAGGAAGAGGAGGAAGAAGTGTGAGAACAAAAGGAAAAGTGGGCAAAACGTCTCGAGCGAATTGTTGTCGCCCTCTCTCTCTCCCTCGACCCCTTCGAAACGAACTCACCCGCCGTAGCCGCCGCCGCCACCGCCACCGTAGCCGCCGCTGTTGTATTTGTGTTTGTGTGTGGATGAAAGGATATGATAAAGTGAGCGGAAAAAGTCTCGTTCTTCTTCTTCTTTGACGCCGTCGCCGCCGTTCCCTCTTCTCTCAGAAAACCAAAAACAAAACTCACCCTCCGTAGCCCCCGCCGTGGCCACCACCGCCCCCACCGTGCCCGCCCCCTCCGCCGCGCGAGTAGTCCGAGTCCCTGCGGAAGTCCCTCCCGCCAAACCTCGACCCGCCCCCACCGCGGCCGCCGCCGCGGCGCCCGCCGCCGCCGCCGCCGAACGACGCGCGCGCGCCCATGTTGGCCAGCCAGCCGGGGACCTCCTGCGACGTCTCGGTGAGCAGCTCAGCCAGCCCGCGGGCCAGCGGGGCGTCCTTGTCGGAGAAGAAGGCCGTGGCGAGGCCCTTCTTTCCCGCGCGGCCCGTGCGGCCGATCCGGTGGACCTAAGGTAGATTTTGAAGTTTTTTTTGGTCATTGTTAAAAGGTGAGAGCGAGAGATTTTCCTCGGCGAACGAGAGGGAGAAAAAACTTCCAAAAAAAACCAAAAACACAACGCACGTAGTCGTCGATGTCAGCCGGCAGGTCGAAGTTTATCACGTGCGTCACGTGCGGGATGTCGAGCCCCCTCGCGGCGACGTCGGTCGCGACCAGGATCGGCGTGCGCCCCGACCGGAAGCTCTTCAGCGCCATCTCGCGCTCCTGCTGCGAGCGGTCCCCGTGGATCGACGTCGCCGGGAAGCCGTTGCCGCAGAGGAAGTCCTCGAGCGCGTCGGCGCCGCGCTTGGTCTCGACGAAGACGAGAGTGAGGCCCTCGACGGTGTTGATGAGGTCGAGCAGGACCTGGCGCTTGTCGGCGCCTTTGGGGGGATTTTTTTTCGTTCGGGGTTTTAGAGGGAAGGAGTGAGGTTTTTTTTGCAACTCCTCCGTGACGGCGGCGACGGCGACGAGAAGATTTCCGCTTCCTCGCCTTTCTCTCCTCTCAAAACCTCCAAAAAAATGCTCTTACCGGAGACGTATTCGATGTGCTGGACAATCAAATCCGTGGAGGAGCCGACGCGGCCGACGGCCAGGAAGATGTAGTTGGACATGAAGTCGGCCGCGAGCCTCTGGATCTCCTTGGGGAACGTGGCCGAGAAGAGCAGCGTCTGGCGCTCGCCCGTGCGGGGCATGTCCTCCTGTGGTTTCGAGCAAAAGTGAGAAAAGGGGAGGGAGAAAGGAGGAGGAAAGAGAAGCGGTGAGAAAAAAATGGGAGCATTCAAACAAAGAAGAAGAAGAGGAAGGAAGAAATAAAAACCCAAAAAGGGGGAAAACTTCAAAAAAAACTCCGAAAAAACTCTTTCTTTCTCTGACCTGCTCGACGATCCTGCGGATCTGCGGCTCGAAGCCCATGTCGAGCATCCTGTCGGCCTCGTCCAGCGCCAGGTACCCGACGCGCTGCAGAGAGACCCTCGCGCGCTCGATCAGGTCGGAGAGGCGGCCGGGCGTGGCCACCAAGAGGTCGCAGCCGCGCTCCATGTCGCGGAGCTGGTTGACGACGGGAGCCCCGCCGTAGACGACGACGGCGCGGATGCCCGTCTGGTAGCAGAACTTGCGCGCCTCCTCGTAGATCTGCGACGACAGCTCGCGGGTCGGGGAGAGGATCAGCGCGAGCGGGAACGCCTTGCGCGAGCGCCCCGTCGGCTGCACGCCCGAGCGCAGGATGTTGTGGATGATCGGGAAGCAGAAGGCGGCCGTCTTGCCGGAGCCCGTCTGCGCGCAGGCCATCAGGTCGCGCCCGGCCAGGCCGATCGGGATCGAGTAGCGCTGGACCGGCGTCGGCTTCGAGTACTTGCAGCGCGCGACGTTGGCCATCAGCGCGGGCCCGAGGTCGACGTCGGCAAACGTCGAGATGGGCTCCGGGACGGCGTCGCCCGTCGCCTCGACGGGGATGTCCTCGTAGGCGTCGAAGTTGATCCCGGTGTTCTCCTGGGTCTGGAAGAGGGAGTCGACCTCGGCCTTGGCGCGGTTGTCGGCCTCAAAGGGGTTCTCCTCGCTGTTGTTTTGGTTGTTTTGGTTTTTTTTTCAACAGAGAGGTCGGGGGTGAGCGAAGAAGGAGAACAGGAGCGAGAGCGTTCAGGCGTTGCCTCCTCTCCGATCGAAGCGATCGGTCGACAGCCTCCCGGCTTTTTCGCCGCTGAGGAAGGCACGTCAAGGGCCGAACCTCGTCCCCTCTTCACGTCAAGCGCGAGCGGCGAACGCGCCTCGTTGTTCTTCAAGAAGAGAGACGGACAACACGGGCGCTGCAGATGCGGGAACAGCGAAAGAGGAAGACCGGACGACAGCGAAGAAAGGAAAGGGCGGCGCCAGCGGTCGAGTGCGATCGAAAGAACGACTGCGTCGTCGCCTGCTTCTTCGCCCTCCTCGCGCGCAAGTCGCGCTCCAGGTCCGTTTGCGGACGCAGGACGGTCAAAATCGTCCTCTGTCGCGAAGAAGCAGATCAACCAGGGCTCTCCCAGAACAGCAGCAAACGCAAGAGTCCATCGAACTCGAGTGCCTCCTTCGTCGTCGTCGGAAAAAGCTAGTCGAGTTTTCGCTGGCTAAGAAGTCAAATGCTTTTCTTTTTTCCCTTCGATCGGCCCCGCGCTTCTGCCCGCCTTGTCGCCGCATTCTTCGCGCTACGTCGCAAATAACGACGCCACCTGCCCTCTCGAGGAAAAGGATGACCGAAAGCAAGCCCATAACAGTAAAAAACTCACCGGTCGTTGCCACCGCCGCCCCAGCCGCCGCCGTAGCCTCCGCCGCCGCCGCCGTAGCCCCCTCCGCCGCGGCCGCCGCCGCGATAGCCGCCGCCGCCGCCGTAGCCGCCGCCGCCGCGGCCGCCGCCGCCGCCGCCGCCAAAGGACCCGCCGTATGAGGGAGCGCCGTAGCCGCCGCCTCCGCCGCGGGAGGGCGGCGGGCCGCGGCCGCCGCTGCCGCGGAGATGCGGCGGCACGTAGCCGGCGTCGCCAGCGCCGTCATGGTACTGCTGCTGCTGCTGCGGGGGCACGCCTCCGACCATTCCCTGGGCGGGAATTCCGGGAGGAGGGCCCACGGGTGGGGGCGCGCCGCCGTTGGCAGGGTCCCACGACATGGTTTTGAAAAGGTGTTTTTGAGTTGAGAGGTTGGTGTTGATGGAAAAGAGAGAGGGAAAGTAGAGAATCGCTTGAATCGAAAGTGACAGCGACGCTGCGTTTTTTTTTTCCTCTCCCGACCTGCCGTCTCTCTCTCCTCGTCCTCTTTCTCTCTCTGCGTCTTCGTGTTTCTTCTTTCGTCTCCTGCCTGGAATCTCATCCAAAGCAACAACCTCATGGTAAAAACAAAAGGAAAAAAGAATTCGGAGGGACGGACTTCACGTGGCTCTTCTCTCTACCGAATCGCGACGCGGGCGACGGCCGCAGTGGCCTCAGCAACTCCCTCCTCCTTCCCTCCTCCCCCACGCCTCCCGCCCCCTCTCCCAACGTCCCTCCCGGCGCTCTCGAGCATCCTCCGCAGCCCGCCCGTCATGGAGGTGTCCCGCTCCATCTCCTCGACGCTCGCGTGGCACCTCCAGCGCCAGTAGTGCCTCCTGACTGAGGGGTCATTGATGCTCTCGGCGCCCGGCGGCGGCGGCGGGCGCGAGTAGCAGCTCGGCGGGGGCGGAGGAGAGGAACCGCCGTCGGGGTCGCCGCCGCAGCTGCCGTCGGCGTCGCCGCCGCTCGCCCCCCTGTACGCCTCGGAGCTCATTGCCAGCACGTCCTGCAGGGCGAACACGGCCAGCATCGCGGGCGAATGCGCGTGCGAGCCCACGATCGACGCCGCGAGGTCGGGCGTGCACTCGGCCGGCGGAGCGCCCGAGCGGCCGAGCGCCGCGCGCCAGAACCGCTCGCGGAGCCCCTGCGCCCGCCGCGCGTCCGCCGCTCCCGCGCCCGCGCCCGCCCCCTCCCACCACGCCCGCAGCGGGGGCATGTCGTGCGTCGACGGGCTCGCCACTGACAGGTACGGGTAGAGCGCCGGGTCGCCAAACTCGGCGGCGCCGCCCTTCTCCGCGGCGACGCAGCCCTCGCCGCGTGCCGGCATCCGCTGCACTCTGAGTCCGAGCACGCCCAGGTCGCGGAGCACGCCGGCGGCGCAGGCCGGGACAAGTCCCAGGTCCTCGCCGCAGACCAGCATGTTTGAGGCGTCGAGCAAGGGGAGAAGGGTCTTGGAGCCGTGGCGGGCCCACTGGGACTCGTGGCGGTCGCCTAAGGGAGAGTTTTTTTTTTCCTCGCCAGAGAGAGACAAGAGTGAGTTTTTTTTCGACCTCGAAAGAACCCGAAGAAACAATGCGGGGGGGGATGAAAACCCTATCTTCACGTACCGTAGTAGTAATCGTCGTGGAGCCTCGCGAGCGCATCCCTCCACCCCTGCGGGCCCAGCTCGCAGAAGGAGGGGGTTGAGGTGAGGTTGAAGCGCGGGTGGAGGAGCGGGAGGGCGTTCGGGTGGCGCGGAGGGGGCGGGGAGGTTCGACCCGCCTCGGCCGCCGCTGCCGCCGACGCCGCCGACGCCGCCGGCGCCGCGTGCGAGCTCCTCTCCTCCGAGGAGGAGGGGGCGGAAGAAAAACTCTCCCCCTCCCCGCCGCCTCCGTCATCGAAGAGGTCCGGGTCTTCGATCAGGCAGACGTTCTGCCTCAGCGACAGCAGGCCCTGGCGCAGAGCCTCGAAGGAAACAGAAGTAGAAGAGGGAGAAGAAGAAGCCTCGGAGCTCTCTTTAACCTTTCCTCCTCGGCCGAGGGCGTCGATCGCGGCCTCGCTGTCGACCGCGGCCCGGAAGCGCAGCCTCCCGGGCACTCCCGGCACGGGCTCGAGGAACCTGTCGATCAGGAAGTCGACCTCCTTCGTAAGAGCTGCTGCTGTTGCAGAGGAAGGAGAAGCGGCGGCGGGAGAAGCGGCGGCGGGAGAAGCGGCGGCAGAAGGAGAAGAAGAGGCGGAGGAAGCCAGCGAGCGTGCCGCCGCCGGCGAGAGCGCCCGCGCGGCGAGCTCGCGCGTGATGTGCGGCTTCGTCAGCCTGTCGATGTCCCACAGCCCGGCGCCCTCGAGCAGCTCCCTCCTCGACACGGGCCTCGCCGGCCTGAACCGCCCGCAGGCCCCCGTGATCGCGCCCGGCTCGAGCTCCCAGATGCGGAAAAAGCCCAGAACGTGGTCGATGCGCAGCGCGTGGAAGAACTTGGCCATCCGCGACAGCCTCGCGCGCCACCACGCGAAGCCCTCGGCCGCCGCCGCCTCCCAGTCGTAGGTGGGAAAGCCCCACGCCTGGCCCCTGGCGTCGAACGCGTCGGGGGGCGCGCCCGTCGAGCCCTTGCCGAGGCGGAAGAGCTCCGGGCGGTGCCACGCGTCGACGCCGCAGGCGTCGACGCCGATCGGCAGGTCGCCCTTGAGGGCGACGCCAAACTCCTGAGAGGCGATCCCGGAGGCGCGCAGCAGCTGCAGATGGAGCTTCCACTGGAGCCACCACTCGAATTGGGCATCGGCCGAGGCCGCGGAGAAGGCGTGCCTCGGGGAGGGAGGAGGAGAGGAAGAAGGAGGAACAGGAGAGGAAGCCCCTCCCTCGCTCCCTAGGGAGAGCACCCGGTCGAGGTCCACCTCCCTGGCCCTCCCCTCGTCCCTCTCCGCCTCGGCCCCCGCCGCTCCCGCCGCTCCCGAAGCTCCCGCTCCTCCTCCCTTTCCTCCTCCGCCTCCCGACAGGCTCCCCCACCGCCAGTGCTCCGGGTGGCCGAAGACTTTGGTCGCCAGGATGCGGTGCGCCGCGTGCGGGCGGAGCCATTGGGCGTTCTCCTCGAAGAAGGCGACGAAGGACGGGGAGGGGGCCGGCGTCGGAGCGGCGGCGGCGGCGGCGGAGGAGGAGGTGGAGAGCGGCGGCATGCCGAGCTCGGCCCTTCCCGAGGCGTCGAAGACCGCCCTCGCGGCCTCCATCTTGAGCTCCAGCACGCGCTCGTAGTCGACGGAGTCGAGGGGCTCGAGCTCCTCGCGGAGCCTCGCGACCGCCGTGGCGGCTCTGGGGGGGAGGAGGGGGCGCGCTGCTCCTTCCGCCTCGCCGCCGCCGCCCTCGCCGCTGCCCTCTCCTTCTTCGCCGCCGCTTTCGGGCATCAGCCCGCGCTCGACGTCGCAGTACAGCGGGTGCAGCGCGAACGCCGACAGCGTCGCATAGGGGTAAGAGTCGCGCCAGTCGCCCATCACGCGCGTGTCGCAGAGCGGCAGCAGCTGCAAGACGCGGAGGCCGGCAGCGGCGCACCAGCGCGCGAGCGGCGCGATATCGGCGAAGCCGCCGACGCCCAGGGAGTATTTCGATCGGACAGAAAACAGCGGGACAGCGAGGCCCGCCCCTCGCCAGCGCCTCCAGTCGGGCGGGCGGAGCCAGCCCCCGTCCGCTGCGACGAGGACGAGAGCGGGAGAGGGAGGGGGCGGGGATTGGTCGAGGCAGACGATTCGGTTCTCGCCGGCCTCGAGCCGCAGCGGCGGCGGCCCGCCAAAGGGGTCGTTGGCCGAGTTGCCGACGCTGCTCGCGCTGCCGCGCCCGCCGCCACCGCCGCCGCCGCCGAGGACCGCGAAGCGGTAGGTCACGGGGAAGTGCGCCGCGGGGAGGGAGAGCTCGAGCTCCCATCGCGGGGGCTCGGGGCGCCGCGAAGGGGGCGGAGAGGGGGCGGCCGGGGGAGGCCCGCCGGCGCCCTCCGACTCCGCCGCCCCCTCCCCCTCGCCGCCCCGCCGGGCGGTCATCCTCACCGCGCGCGAGGTCTGCCACGACCCCAGCGACGGAGAGGAGCCCAGAACGGCCAGCGACTCCCCCGGCCTGAGGTCCCAGGCGCGGACCGAGAGGCGCAGCAGCACCGAACCCGGCTCGAGGGCGGCCGCGGCGGCGGCGGGGGGGGTCTGTTGGCGATGGTGCAGCAACTGCGACGGCGGGGAGGAGGGCGGGTCGGCCTCGTCGCCGCTGTTTGATGCCGCTGCTGCTGCCGCTGCTGCTGCCGCTGCTGCTGCTGCGTCGAGGAGGGAGGGCGCCGAGGACGAGAGCGAGGGGTTGATTCCCCCCTCGCTTTCGCCCTCGCCGCCGCCGTCGCTCCCTCCTCTGCCGTCGCCGCCACCGCCGCCGCCGCCGCGCCTCGGACCCGATTTGTCGTTGTCGAATGGAGCGATGGCGTCGATGAACGCCGACCTCCCCAGCAGCGCCCCCGGCTCGGCGTCGTCGAGCCAGGTGTCGGAGAGCAGAGCCGCCGCCGCTGCCGCCGTCGCCGGGAGGGCCACTGCTCTCGCTGTCGGCTCCCTCCTCGCGACGCTGCCGTCTTCCGACAGGAGCAGGTATTTGTAAGAAACAGCGGTTCCCGAGGATCCTTTCCTCGGGAGCTCGACGCAGGCTTCCCAGACGGGGACGGGCGGAGGGGACTGAGGCTGCTGCTGATGGTGCTGTTGCTGCTGCTGCTGCTGATGATGATGATGATGAGGCGGGTCGGCACCGACGGCAGCAGCAGCACCGCCGGCAGCCGAGGCCGAGGTCGCCGACGACGACGTTCCGTCGACGGCGTTTTCGTGTCCGCTGCTCGGCGTCGCCGGGGAGCTCGTCGCCGCGGCCGTGTAAGACGCTCTGCAGGCCATCTTTACGCCCTTCGCCGGGTCCCAGTCACCCAAATCGGGTCCAGCGCCGACCACGGCGAGGCTCTGGCCCCAAAGCGTCGGGTAGGGGACGCGGAAGCGGACGGAGATCATCTGAATCGGCGGCGATGGCATGCGATCCCTGAGGGGACAGAAGCGGCGCTAGTTTAAAAGTGTCAGGGCGCGCTCTGGGTGAAGCGGGGCGCGCTTTTTCAAGCACGCCCTCCAGTACTCGAGCGCGCGAGTGATTTATCTAGAAAGAGAGAGAGAGAGAGAGAGAGAGAGAGAGAGAGAGAGAGAGAGAGAGAGAGAGAGAGAGAGAAGAGAGAACGAGAGAAAGGAGGCGAGAGTGCCAAGGAGACAGCGCGAACATGAACGGGAAGAGAGAGTGATTGGAGGTCTGGGTTCTTTTTCCTCTTTTTTTTTTTCAAGTCTTCAGTTGGTCCTCCTCTCCTTTTCCGCACTCTCTCTTATGCACTCGCTCCCTTTCCGCCTCACGGGACCCGGGCAAGAGACTCGCCCCCTCCTCCTCGCAACGCCCCCGATCCAACGACAGCAGCAGCAGCAGCAGCGCCGGAAGAAGAAGAAGAAGCGCCCCCCGCCACAGCGACGACCCTTTTCCGCTGCCTCTGGGCCAGCAGCAGCCCGCCGAGCCCGCCCCCCGCCAGCAGCCCCCCTCCCGTCCTCCTCAGCGCGGCCGCCGCGGCGATCCTCGCTTCGTCTTCGGGGTCGAACGCGAGCAGCCTCGAGAGGACGGGCAGCAGCGGCGACTCCGCTGGGCCGAGCGCGCCAGACTCGAACCCGCCGACAACGACGCCCTTGAGGTAGTCCGCGGGCAGCCCCCCGCGCCGGCGAGCGCGCTGCAGCTCGGCGACCTCCTGCTTGAGCGCCGCCTGCGCGGCGTCTCTGAGGGCGCTGGTCGAGTCGGCGTCGGCGAGCTCGGCCTCGAGGGCCGAGACGCGCGCCCGCAGGGCGCCAACGAGATCGGCGTCCTCGCCGCCGCCGCTCCCTACTCCCGCCTCTGCTCCTGCCGCCGCCGGAGCAGCCGAAGCTGGCCCCCCGAGCCTCGAGGGGGCGCTCACCGTCGCCGCCGGAGAAGAAGCCGAGGGGGGCTGCGAATACTGCTGCTGCGGCGGGCTCGCGACGAACAGCTCCGCGGGCTCGATCTCCGACGAGACCGAGGCCCTCGACGTCATCTGCTGCAGCGAGGCCGGCAGGGCCGCGCCCGCCGCGGGCGACTCGGGCGCCGGGGAGCCTTCTCCGGCCGCGGGAGCGAAGGAGGTCTCTCCGAGGGAGCTGAGGCGCCTCGCAACGGCGAAGGCGGCGAGAGAAGGGGAAGGAGAGATCGTTTTCGCCGTCGGTGCCGCCGCTAAAGCTGCTGTTGCTGCCGCCGCTGAAGCTGCTGCTGATGCTGCAGTCAGCTCCTCCTGCACGACCGCGAGCTCGGCAGAAAGAGAAGCGCAAGAGGCGCAGGGCGAAGGAGGAGGAGGAATCGCGTTCTCCTCATGTACAAGATTTTGCCTCGTCGCGGCCCTCTCTCTCTCAGCGACGAGCGCCGCGGTCGCGGCGTCGGCATCCTCGGCGGCGGCGTCCGCTCTCCCCTTCGCGAGCCTCGCCGCGGCGTCCGACGCCGACGCGCGGGCCACGGCTTCCGCGAGGGCCTCGCGGGCCTCGGAGAGCTCCGACTCGAGCGAGGAAACGAGCCTCTCGCTCGCTTCCGTCCTGCCGCCGCTGGCCTTCTCCTCCTCCTCCTCCCGCGCCTCTTTCTCCCCGAGCGCCGCTTCGGCGACTGCGGCAGAGGCCGTGGCCTCCGCCGCCCTCGCCCGCGCCTCCTCGACCTCCACCCGCAGCCTCGCCGCCTGCTCGAGGCACCCGCCGCCGCAGACGGACAGCAGGTCAGACTCGAGCCTCAGCCTGTCTGCGTCGGCCTCGGCGGCCCTCGCCCCGGCGTCCGAGTCCGCCGCAGCGAGCGCGGCCGAGGCCGCCCTCGCCCTCTCTGCCTCCGCCGCGCCCCTCGCCTCCCTCGCCGCGTTCGAGAGGGACTCGCACTCGACCAGGAGCTCGTCGCGCTGGCGCTCGAGCTCCGCGAGGCGGAATCGGAGCTTCGAGGTCTCGCCGCTCTCGTGGGAGGAGGGCTCCTCCTCTCGTTCGGGTTCGACGAAGGTTATCACGGAGGAAGCGCCGCCGAGCGCCAGAGTCTCTCTTCCTCCTCCTCTTTCTTCTGCGCCGCCTGCTCCTCCTCCGTCGCCGGTTGCGGAGAAATCCCCGCGGCGCGAAGAGGAAGAGGGAACGGGGGAAGAGCGGACGCTGCTCAGAGCGGGGCCTCCGCCGGCGCTGCTCATCCTCTTGGAGTCCGCGGGTCCCCCATCGACAGAGGCGGCGGCGGCGCCCGCGCCCGCGCCGGCGCCCGCTCCGGCGCTCCTCCGCAGCACAGAGGCCTCCTCCTCCAGCAGCGCGAGGTGCGCCTCCAGCCTCTCCGCCGCGGCCGCCTCCTCCTCGGCCGAGGCCCTGGCCAGCTCGGCCTTGGCGTGCGCGGCGGCGAGCTCCGAAGTCAGCTGCTGGGTGGCTTCCCGGAGGCGCGCCTCGCCCTCGGCGCGCGCAGCCGAGAGCGCGGCGGCGGCGGCGGAGGCCGCGGCGGAGCGCTTGGCCTCGGCGGTGGTCGCGCGGGCCTCGGCCTCCGCCGCGCGCTGGGAGGCCTCGGCGATGGCTTCAGAGGCCGCAGCCTTGGCTTCCGCCGCGGTGGCGGCTGCGAAATCGTCTTTGGAAGAAGAAGAGGCAGCAGCAGTGGCAGCAGCGGCGGAAGCGGAAGCGGCGGCGGAAGCGGCTTCAGCGACAGCAGCGGCCGCCGCCGCCGCCTCGAGCACAGCGGCGTCCCTCTCGGCGCGCAGCGCCGAGGCCTCCTCTCGCGCCCTCTCCAAGGCAGCTTGCAGCTCACCAGAAGGACGAGGAAGAGCAGCAGCAGCAGGAGGAGTATCATGACCTCCTCTCGCGGCGGCCAGCGCGGCGGCGAGGCGCTCGATCTGCGCCTCGGCAGTGGCAGCGCGGGCATTGGCCGCGGCCGCCGCGGCCCTCGCCTCCGCGACGGAGGCGGACTCTCCCTCCGAGGAAGGGGACGCTTCCGATGCCGACGCTGCTGCCGCTGCCGATGTCGTTGTTGCTGCCTGCTGCTGCTGCGGAACCGCGGCCAGGGCCTCGACAGCTTCGGACAGCCTCCGCCGCAGCTCCCTCGCCTCAGCCGCCGCGGCCTCTCTCACGGCGGCAAGCTCCGCATCAAGAGCCGCGGCCCTCCTCCTCGCCTCGGCCGCGTCCGCCGCCGAGGCGGCAGCGACGCCCGCGTCGGCGGTCAAATCGCGCAGGTTGGAGCGGAGCTGCCCTACTTTGGAGCGCAGGGAGGCGCTCAGCGAGGAGAGGTTGCGGGAGGGCGATGCGGCGGTGGAAGCGTCGAGAGGAGGAGGAGGAGCGGCTGCCGAGGCGACGGCGGCGTCGAGGGCGGCGGCAGAGGGGGGAGGAGGCCCGCCACTCCTTCCGATGGAGAGGCTCTCCAGCTCGCGCTTGAGCTTGGCGTCGAGGGCGTCAAGCTTCTCTGCGTGTGAGTGCATGTCTCGGGTGGCGTCTAAAAAGAAGAAAAAACGGGTTTCGAGGAAGGAAGGAGGAAAGGAGGAAGGTTGAGCGAAGGTAAGAGGCAAACGAAGGCCGGCGACGAGGAAAGGAGGAGCAAAAAAAAATGACGGAATGCAGGAAAAAGGAAAGCAAAAATGGCTCCCAATGGACAGATAAATGCGCTTTTCTTCGCAGTTTTCTTGACCAGAGGAAAGAAGACATGCTATCTCTTGCCTCCTGGATTAAAATGCGGGCGAGAGAACGGACAAACAAAGCACGAGGACGCGGGAAAAAGAAAGAAGAAGAAGAAGACTAACACACCTCGGTGCCGATGATGGTGCATTTCGCCTCTCTCGTGCTCCTCGCGCCGCTCTCTCCACTCCTCGTCATCCTGAGATGCGTCAAAGCCCCCGTCTCGCCGCCTGTTGTTGCTCATGGCTCGAAAGAGAGAAACAAAGAGGAGGGAGAGAGAGAGAGAGAGAGAGAGAGAGAGAGAGAGAGAGAGAGAGGGGGGGAACTGAGAAAGAAAGGAGTTATGAGACAAGTGCCGCAGCTACTAAGAACAAACGGAAACCTCTTCTTCTTTTACCTCTCCACCTCACTTCACGACCTTCGACTTCGCGTCCTGCTCCAGGACCCACGCCACCACCCTCTCCGCCAGCCTCCCGATCTCCTCCCGCGACCACGGGTCGTCCTCGGCACCCCAGAAGTGGTCCAAGCCCCGGGAAATCTCGAGCGAGAGAGGCTGGAAGGAATCGGCAGCGGCGACTCCTTGCTTCCCTCTCCTCGCCTCGCTACGCGCCGCGTTGACGCCCTCGACCGAGCTCCTCGCCGCCCTCTCGCTGCAGAAGAGGTCGCAGTCCCCCATCGTGACGAGGACGGGCAGGCTCGGCACGCTCGAGAGCGTAGAGAAGCATTTCCCGGAGCCCAGGGCGAGGGAGGCGGCCGTCCCCAGCGGAGGAGAGACGGCAACAAAGCCCCCGATTTCGACCGAGGGCGCGCCTTCCTCTTCGCCGCCGCCTTGTCCCCTTTCTTCTTCCCTAGCCAATATGAGGCCCGAGGCGGCGGCGGCCCCGACGCAAGAGCCCCAGGAGTATCCCACGACGAAGGTGCGGGCGATGCGAGGGTATCCCTTTCTACCTCGGCGGCGGCGGCTGCTGCGAAGAGGGAAGGGGGGCGCCGTCGCCGCCCTCGGCGTCTCTGCGGCTGCGGCCGAGGAGGAGCAGGAGCCGCCGCCCCTCGCGCTCCTGCCGTCCTCCTCTCCCTCCTCTCCCTCGCTCTCCTCCTCGTCCCCAAAAGTCGGCTCCCCGTCGATCCCGATCCCCTCGCCCGTGGACACGGCCCGGATGACCGCCGCGGCGTCGTCGCCGCCCTGGCAGCGCCTCCACAGCGACGACAGCAGCAGGCGCCCCCTGCCAAAGCCCGAGCCCCCGCCGCTTTCGCCGGCGCCGCGGGCGTTGTACTTGGCCACGGCGCCGAAGCGCGGGTGCTTCCTGGCCTCGCGGTAGATCGCCGAGCAGATCGGGTCGGCCATGGAGCCGCCCAGGGCCGCGTGCGGGTGCAGCAGGACCAGCGCGAGGTCGGGGAGAAGCAGGGGCGGCGGGGTCGAGGTCGAGGCATCGCCGCCGCCGCCGCCGCCGCCGATGCTCCTCGCTAGTCCGTCTGCCGCCTCGCTGCTGCCTCCTCGCCGCAGAGCGAGCCTCCCCTCGAGCGTCACATCTGCGTCCGCCGAGGGGAACGAGACGCGCTCGGCGAGCGGGGAGCGAGGGGAGACGGGCATCGAAAGGTGCTTCTCTTCGTCGAAAGCGACGGACGCAGAGAAAGTGTTTTCATTAATCTTCGTTCTCTCGAGCTTCAAACTCTTCGAGTCGAGAGCCTTCTGTTCGAAGGATTCTCGGGAGAGAAAGCGAGAGAATTACAATGTCAGTCTGCGCGGCTGTCCGCCTCGCGGCTCCCGCTACGGCGGCAGCAGCCAGCAGAAACAGCGGCAGCAGCGGCTGCTCCACTTCTTCTCCGGCGCTGTTGCCGTCGTTGCCGTCGATGATGATGAAATCGTCGCCGCGAATTTCCCTTCCTTCCCATCGCCGCTGCCTCGTCGTCTCCCGCGCTAAAAAAGCAGAGAAGGGGGGCTTTGGGAAGGCGGATTCCAGCAAGCAGGCCGCGCCGGTCAAGGTGCGCTCGGAATTGAGATCAGAGAGAGCTCGATCTGCTGTTCCAGACGGAAAAACCGGAAGGAAAAAACTCACCTTATCTCTCTCTCACTCTTCTTTCCTCTTTTTCATCTCAACTTCAAACAGCTGAGCAAGCGAGGCACCATCTCGACACGCGGAGGGCAGCTCTCGAAAAAGGAGCTCGAGCAGCAGCAGGAGGTGTTCAACGCTATCGAGCAGGGCAAGGAGCTCCCCACGGGCGCGCTGCCGCCCTCCCTGCGGGCCCCCGGAGAGACCCGCCTCCCGCCCTCGACCTCGTCGACATCGACCCCGCTCGGAGGAAGCGGGAGACGAGAAGTTTACAACAGCGAGCCCGAGATGAGGGAGGTCTCTCCCGTGGTCAACAGCCGCATGTTCCGCCGCATCCTCGCCTTCTCGGGCGTGCCCATCGCCGCGGGCATCGCGCTCTTCCCGGCGTTTTACTATCTGAAGAAAGTCGTCGGCGTCGACGTGCCCACCTGGGTCGTGTACGTCGTCCAGTCGATCACCTGGGGCGGCGGCTTGGCCGGCATCTCGTACGGGATCCTTTCGAGCTCGTGGGACCCGAGCCGGGAAGGGACGATGCTGGGAGGGAGCGAGTTCAAGGCTAACCTGGGCGCGATCTTGGAGAGGGGTAGGGACAAGAGGTAGTTGAGAGAAACAGATGATTTTTTATCGGTTTTTTTTGTTTTTTTGCAATATTTCTTTGTTTTACAGTTTCGAAGAAGAACAAGGCTCTCCGCCTTCTCCTGACCCCGATCCTCCCGGATCGGGTCAGGCTCCCTCGGCGCGCCGCAGCAGATCCGCGGCGGAGGCTGCCCGGGCGAAGGCTTCAGCGTCCTCAGAAGTGGCGGCTGCAGCAGCAGCATCGGAAGAAGAGGAAGCGACGCCGCCGTTGGCGCGCCCCCCAGCCGTCGACGCCGCCGCCCGCAGCACCATCCCGCGGAACGCCGACCCTTCCTGCCGCAGCAGCACCCGCGGGTCGCCGTACTCTTTGACCTCTCCCCTGTCCAGGACGAGCACCTTGTCGGCTCCCGCGATCCCGTGCAGGCGGTGCGCGATGGTTATCACGGTTGAGGCCGCGAACCTGGCGCCGCGGAGCACGTGACCGACGGCGGCGTCGGCGGCGCCGTCGACGGCGGCCGTCGCCTCATCGAGGACCAAGACCTTGGGCCGCCGCAGCAGCGCGCGCGCGACGCAGAGCAGCTGCCGCTGCCCGGAAGACAAGTTCGAGCCTCCCTCGGCGACGAGAGCCCTCAACTGGCCTGGCATCGCGCGGACGGCGTCTCCCAGCCCCCCCGCGGCGTCGAGGGCCGCCCACAGCCTCCCGTCGCCGCCGGCACCCGGCGCCCCCTCCTTCCGGAACGGGTCGAGGTTCTGGGCGACGCTGCCCGAGAAGAGCGTCGGCTCCTGCGGCACCAGCGCCAGCCTCGAGCGCAGGTCGAAGAGGCCGACCCGCGACACGTCGACGCCGTCGATCAGGATTCGAGACCCCGGGTCGGCCTCGACGACCCTGAAGAGGGCCAGGACCAGCGTCGACTTGCCCGAGCCGGTGCGGCCGGCGACGCCGACCTTGCAGCCCGCGGGGATCTCGACGCGTATGCCCTTCAGGACGGGCTCGAGCCCGGGCCTGTACCTCACCGTCAGGTCGCGGATCGACACCTCGCCGCGGCTCGGCCAGCCCGCGGGCGGGGGCGAGATGCGTCGAGAAGAGGGAGAGAGGGAAGAGGGGGAAGAGGAGTAGTAGGGCGCCTCGGTCTTCTCCGAACAGTACTCGTCGACGCGCTCCACGGCGTTCATGTTGACCTCGAGCTCCGTCGCCTTGCGGACCATCCAGTTGAGCAGTCCCGTGAGGCTGATCGCCGAGGTGAGGGCGAGGCCCGCGAGCCCGGCGCTCGAGTCGGAAGGCGAGGCGTCTCTGCCGCTTCTGCCGCCGCTCGCGCTGCTGCTCCCGCCGCCGCCGCCGCCGCCGGAGAGCGCCACGAGCACCGCGGCCCCGAGGACGACGCCCTGCGCCAGCAGCTCGAGGCGCACGGAGAGCCAGCGGTTGAGGGTGACCATTGGCCAGTAGGTCCGCGCGGCGCCTGTTTTGTAAAGAAAAAAGGGAGTGAGTTTTGGAAAAAAAAGTCGAGGCTGAGTTTCTAGAGGTCGAGTTTTTTTCTTCCTCCTTTCTCTCTCTCGCAGAACCCGAAAGAGAAAAGACGCACCGTCCAGCAGCCTCCTCTGCGCCCCGCGCGCCCTCTCCGCCGCCCCCTCGAACGCCCTCAGCGTCGGCAGGCCGTTGAGAGCCTCTCCGAACGCTCCGAAGACGGGCGAGGCCGCCAAGGAATCGAGCCTCTTGACCTCTCTCGACGCCGAGATGTAGCGCGTCTGCACCCGCCAATACACCAGGGTCAGAGGGATAATAGCGACGACAGAAAGCGGGGCCACGCCGACGACGACGGCGACGGCGAAGGCGGTCGAGGCGGCGCAGGTCAGCGCCGACTGCACGACGTCGCCCAGGGCCGAGTCCAGCGTCTCGACGTCCCTGCTGAACCTGTTGGTGAGGCGCCCCTGCGGCTGCGCGTCGAAGAAGGCCATCGGGAGCCTGAGGACGCGGCGCAGCATCCGCGAGTGCAGGGCCGAGGCGGCGCGGAGCGAGCCCAGCACGGTCGCCGCGGCGCGCGCGGCCTGCAGCGCGAGCGACGAGAGGCCGAGCGCCGCGAGCGCGCCGACGGCCGCGGCCGCCGGCGGCGGGCGGCCGCTCGCGGTCCTGTCCGACCAGGAGGCGAGCCACAGGTTCTGCCCGACCTGGAGCGCGCGCTCGAGCGCGGCGAGGGCGAGGACGAGGAGCGGGAGCGGGAGGGAGGGGGGGAGGCGCGGGGAGGGGGCTGCTGCTGCTGCTGGGGGGGGGGCAGAGGGGGAGGCGCCAGGGCCGGCTCCTCCTCCTCCTCCCCCGCCGGCCGCGCCCCCCTCCTCCCCCTCCTCCCCCTCCTCCTCCTCGCCGAAGCGAGCCCCGACGCCTCCTCCGCCTGCTCCCCCACCGAGGACGCTGCCCCACGCGGAGAGGTACGTGGCGTAGACTGCCCTGGAGACCTTCCCCACGGCGCGCCCCTCGGCCCGGACGATGCGGGAGGAGGAGGCGGGGCCGAGGGCGCTCCCTCTCGCCGCTCCTGACGAAGGGGAGGAGGGGGCGGCGGTCGCGGCAGGGATGAGTGCCGTCGTCTCCTCCTCCCCCCCCTCGACCTCCAGCGCTTTCTTCCTCTTCAGCTCCTTCTCCTTCTCCTCCTGCGCGGCGGCGTCCTGCGCGACGGTGGACCAGGGAGGGAGCGTCGAGGAAGGCAGAGAAGCGCCGCGGGGGCTCTCGACTGCCGTCGCCGTCGCTGCTGCTGCTGCCGCCGCGGCTGCCTGCTGCCGCTGCTGCAGCTGCTGCCGCTGCTCGCCGCCGCCGCCGCCGTCGCTCTCGGGAGCAGAGGGGAGAAAGGCGGCAGCAGAGGGGGCAGCAGCAGCTGGTGCTGTCGCAGCCCCCTTCTGCGGCGAAGGCGTCTGCGGCTGAATCGCCCGCGGCGACGGCGGCAGCGACGAAGCACCGGCGCCGGCTTCTCCGACGAGCAGCTTCTCCATCTCGCCGAAGTCGACCCCCCGCGCGGCCAGCTCCTCGGGCCTGCCGAACGCCTCGACCTTCCCTCCCTTCATCACCACCACGGCGTCCGCCGCCGCCGCGTAGTGCGCGTGGTGCGTGGCCAGGATCCTCGTCTTGTTCTTCAGGATGCCGTTGAGGCAGTCGGACCACAGGGAGGCCCCGACGTGGGCGTCCACAGCGGAGAGCGGGTCGTCCAAAAGATAGACGTCCGCGTCAGCGTAGCAGGCGCGGGCGAGGGCGACGCGCGCGCGCTGGCCGCCGGAGAGGTTGACCCCGCGCTCGCCGATCTCTTGGAGGTCTTTGGCGGGGAGCTCGGCCAAATCAGGACGCAGGGCACAGGCGTCGAGGCAGCGCTCGTACCACTGCCTTCGGAAGCGGCGGCGGGAAGAAGGAGGAGGAGGAGACTCTTTGGAGGAGCTGCCGCGGCTTCCATTGCCGACGACGGAGACAGCAGTCGCTTCGTCCTCTTCCTCTTCCTCGTCGCCGTCGTCGTTCTCCGTCGAGGGGAGCCCAAAGGTCACGTTCTCCCGCACGGTGGCATTCTGGATCCACGGCTCCTGGGAGCAGAACGCGACGGTTCCTCGCACGGAGACGAGGGGGGTGGCGGGGGTCGCACTGCTTTCGCCGCGGTCGAGGTTGCCGCCGCCGCCGTCTCCAGCGGCCCCCGCCTCCTCCTCGTGGAGCGGGAAAGAGTGCATCTCGCCGAGGAGCGCCGCGAGCAGGCTCGACTTCCCGCTCCCGACAGGCCCGACGACGACGACGAGGCTCCCCGGATGCACCCGCAGCGAAGACACGGAGAGGGTGATCTTCGGAGGGGGGCCTCCTTCCTTCGACCACGCGAACGCCGCGCTTCGGACCTCGACCCCGCCAACCCCGAGGGGAGACCCCCTCCCGTCTCCGCCGCCCCTCGCCCCTCGCCCCTCGACCCCGCCAACGCCGAGGGGAGACCCCCTCCCGTCTCCGCCGCCCCTCGCCCCTCGCCCCTCGACCTCCTCGTCCTCGAGAAAGCCCTGGATCCTCCCCAGCGCCACCTTCCCCTGGATCAGCGCCGTGACTTGGCTAGGCAGCATCGTCACCGGAAAGCGCAGCAGCTGGAAGAGCGCGAGCGCCGGGAACGCGACGTCAGCCGTCAGCTGCCGCCTTCCGGAGAGCGCAAACGCGGCAAACGCGGACAGACTGATCAGGATCGGCGCGCCGGTGAACATCAGCGTGTTGGCGACGCCGACCAGCGCGCCCCTGCGCGCCCTGCGCAGCTCCTCCTCGCGCAGCGCCTCGATGCGCAGCGTGTATGCGGCTTCCCAGCCGTAGATCTTCACGGCCTTGATCCCTCCGAGGACCTCAGACGTCAGCTTCAAACGCTCGTCCGTCGCCGAGACGGTCGCCTTGCGGAGCTTTCCCAGCTCCCGGCCGACAAGTGTCGAGAAGGGCACGAGCGAGGCGGTGACGGCGAGGCCCACAGCGGCCGGGAGCGGGCCCAGCACGCGGACGAGCATGGCCATGACGACCAGGATCTGTGAATGGGGAGAGAGTGGGAGAGAGAGGAAGAGAAGGAAGAAAACGAAGAAGAAGAAGAAGAAGTAGAAGAAGAATAAGAAGAAGTGAGCGAGAGAAGACGTGCGTTTTTTTAAGTTTTTTTTTCTCGAGGAAAGAGTGAGCTTGTTTCTTCAATTTTCTCTCTTTTTCTCTCCCTCCCTCTCATCCCCTCCCTCGAGAGAAAGAAAACGACCGCTGCAGCCCAAAGACGACGCCAGGGAGAAGGAGCGGGCGCGGAGGAGGCGGCAAGAAGTTCTCTCTATCTCTGTCCCCCCTCCTCTTCACCTGGAACGGCGCCGACCAGATCATGTGGAGGTACTGCGGCAGGCCGAAAAGCTTCGCCGCGTCGTTGCTCATCAGGTTGGCGACCGCGCCCGTCGAGCGCCGGTCGCGCGCCGCGACCGAGCAGCGCAGTGCGCGCGCGAAGAGGCAGTCGACGAGCTGCGCCTTGAGGTGGAGCTGGATGCGGAAGAGGCGATGGAAGTACTGATTGATGATGAGGGGCTCGGCGGCGCCCGCCGCGGCGAGGGCGAGCGCGAGCCACAGCGCGTTGCTGCGCGACGACGAGTCCCTGGCGTTTCCGTTTTGGTCGCTGCTCAAACCGCTCTTGAGTTTTAAAAGCCTCTCGAGGAGGTAGGGCGGCAGGAACATCACGCAGTCGTGGAGCAGCTTGATCGCTCCCGCCGCGGCGAAGGCGCGGCCGTGGGCGGAGACCGCGGCGGAAGCGACGCTTCCCCGCGGGTGGCAAGGAGAGGGAGAGGAGGGAGCAGAGCCCAAAGTCGCGGGCCTCGGAGCGCTCGACGTGGAGGCCCTGAGCCTCGCGGCAAAGTCCCGCGCCACCCGCGACGCCCTGTCCCTCCGCGACAGGGGCCACAGGTCGCCCTTCTCGAGCGGCTTCAGGGATCCCAGGGTGACGAGCGGGGTCGCAAACGAGAAGAGCAGCGAGGAGAGCGGCGTGGCCGAGTCCTCTGGCGACGAGGGGCCTTCTCCTTCGCACTCGGCGTCGTCGTCGTCAGGGCCCGGCTCGTTGTCGTCTCCGAAGAAGCCGCTCGAAGGTCCGGCGTTCCTCCTCCTTATCGATCCATCCTCATCTTCCGCTGCCAGGCGATGAAAGCGCGTGCCTCGTCGAGGGGCGCGGAACAGGCGGGCGAGGAGCGACGACGGGGAAGAGGAGGAGGTCGAGGCCGAAGAGGTTGGCGCTGCCGCCGAGGCCACGACGTCGACGTCGAACGATTGCATCTTGGAGACTTCTGTCCTTCTCTAGCTCTCTCCGCTGATCTGTGCCTATAGCCGAGAGCGGGGCTTTCTCTCGTCCTCTTATCACGAGCCGGAGATGGAAAGAAAAGGCCAGAGGAAAAAAGGGAGCGGGGCAAGAGAGAGAGGGAGCCAGATCGATGGCACAGAAAGAAAAGAAATGAAAATGAGGGGGGGGGGGGGGGGGACACAAAACGCACCAACCACTTTAGCCTCACGCCCC
>Ga0315287_10000973_pt1 | contig 25771 bp, 24 predicted proteins | sample YL17G11_0_MG_FD_205037 | JGI IMG/M metagenome (GOLD analysis project Ga0315287, IMG submission 205037) | Sediment microbial communities from Yellowstone Lake, YNP, Wyoming, USA - YL17G11_0 | ecosystem: Environmental > Aquatic > Freshwater > Lake > Sediment | place: USA: Wyoming | collected... | reverse complement strand
AGGTGATGGCGGCCATGAAAGAAGGAAAGGAAGCGGGCGTGCGGGGCACTCCGAGCGTGTTCGTCAATGGATATTTCTACGGCTACGACCCCAGCGCGATCAAGCTTAAGGTCGATGAGGCGCTCAAGAAATGACAAAATTTTTTCTGCCGCTGCTTTTGGTTTTAAGCTTTGCGTTTTCAAATGTGTCGGCCGGGCAGGGGCCTACGGACGGGGATAAGCAGGAAAAACCGGAGCCGTATCCGGCCCTGGAAATCCAGAGGCCGTTCCTGATCCCCCCGGCCAGCTTTGAAATCAGATCCGAGTTCTCTTACCTGTCCACAACCCATGGGTTCAACGACAATGGCAAAGACCAGAAACTGGACAAAAACTGGAACGTGTTCAGCGCCCAGCTCAAGTTCGGGTACGGCGTGTTCAAATGGTGGGAAGTGGGCGCGGGCCTTCCCTATTATTCGGGAAATGAAATGTACGCGGAGGGCCAGAGCATAGGCGACCTCTATATTTTCAATAATTTCAAGGTCTATGAAACCAAAAAGAAAGACAAGGAATTGGCCGGGACCTTCCGGGCAAGTTTTCCCACCGGTGAATACAACCGGCTGATGACCATTGTCAACTCAAACTATGTTCCGGAAACTCTCCGGACCGGAGACCCCGGCATTGACCTGTATCCCGGGGTCCTGGCCAGGTGGACCTTCAAGAATATGGCCCTGCGCGCAAACGCCGAATACGGCTATCGGTTCCCGGGAAAGATCAAATACGGGATCGAAGCCCTGGAAACCTCCACCGAGTTTGACCCCGGAGAGAGTCTGACCGCGGGAGTGGATTTCCTCTACCAAATCCACAGCAAATTCGTGATCCTGGCCGGTTTGGGTTATTTCATGCAGGATTCCAATAAGCTTAAGGGCGAAAGCCTTCATGATGCAGAATATTTCCTGGGATTCCTGCCCGGTTTGGAATTCCAGCCCGCCCCGGATTACGACATTTACCTCAAAACTTGCGTGCCCCTGGCTGGAAAAAACTATCCCAACGGATACCCGATCATCCTGGGAGTCAACACCAGATTTTAAGCAGACTTTGGATTTCCATGCCCCTTGGAGCGCAGTCCCGCGGACCCGCGCGATTGCCTGAAAATTTCTGTCTTTTTCTATAATTCACGCCTTTTCTCTGCTAAAATAATGGTATGAAGGACAACTTGAAATTCGCGGGCATCGCGGCTGCGACCTTGGCGTTGATCGCGGCGCTGGTGATCAGCGGCCAGCGCAAGGAGACGCTTTCGGGCGCCGGCGCCAAAGTTGATGTCAAGCGCGTGGAAAAGCTGGTTTCAGAGGGACGGCTAACGCTCAAGCCCGCGGAGTTCGGCAAGCCGGTCGACAGTTTGGAGGATGGCGACACCCCATGAGCAAGCGCAAATATATCAAGTGCGAGTTGTGCCCGCGCAACTGCGTGCTCGGCGAGAACGAGCGCGGCGGCTGCCGCTCCCGCATCAATTACAAGGGCGAGCTGGTCACCCTGGTCTACGGAAAGCCCTGCGCGGTCCACAAGGACCCGGTCGAGAAAAAACCCATGTTCCATTTCCTGCCCGGGAGCCACGCCTTCTCCATCGCCACCGCGGGCTGCAACCTCCATTGCAAGTTCTGCCAGAACTGGGAGATCAGCCAGATCAATCCCGAGGACGCCCGCAACCAGGACCTCCAGCCCGAAAAGGCGGTGGAGTATTCAAAACAAGCCGGGTGCCGGTCCATCGCCTACACCTACTCGGACCCGGTCATTTTTTACGAGTACACCTACGACACCAGCGTGCTGGCGCGCAAAGCGGGAATAAAAAACATCCTGGTCACGGCCGGGTTTATCAATGAAAAGCCCTGGCGGAAATTGTGCGCGGTGACCGACGGCGCCAACATCGACATCAAGGCCATGTCCGACGACTATTACCGGGAACTCTGCGGCGGCCAGTTGGAGCCGGTGCTCAAGGCCTGCAAGATCGCAAACGAAATGGGGGTCATGGTCGAGGTCACCAACCTGATCGTGCCCACTCAGAATGACGACCCGGAAATGATTAAAAGGCTTTGCGAATGGACGCTCAAGAATCTCGGGCCGGATTGCCCGCTCCACTTCTCACGGTTCTTCCCCCTTTACCAGATGCGGAGCCTCCCGCCCACACCCTCGGAAACATTGGTCCGGGCCCGAGAGACCGCGCTCGACCAGGGACTGCGCTATGTTTATGTGGGAAATGTTGAAGTGCAGGACGGCGCCAACACCTATTGCCCGGGCTGCAAAAAGCTCCTGGTCTCGCGCCAGGGATATTTCGTGGGCGAGGTGAATATTGAGGATGGGAAGTGCAAATTCTGCGGGTATAAGATAAAGGGAGTGTGGAGTTGAGTCGCGAATGAATTCGCTCGCACATTTTTATTGTTATTGTAGGGGCACGGCTTGCCGTGCCCGGAAACGGAAGAATTCTTTGAGGCTTTGCGGTGAAAAAGCATTTGATTCGCGCCTAAAAGCGCTCGCACATAAAGAGAGGAACGGGAAATGATAAACGAGGAACAGAAAGAAAAGAAGAAAATTGCGCGTCGGAAATTTTTTATTTTTTCCGCGCTGGCATCCGCGGCCGCGGGCTTTTTGCGCAAATTCGCCAAAAATCCTAAAATTGCGTTCAAGGATTTGGGGGTGTCTCTGCACCCGGCGCAGTTTTATAAAAAATTGCATTCCGATCAATGAGGAATTGGGAGGGAACCATGAATTTCAAGTTACCGCCGGTCCTGGCGCTGCTCATCAGCTTCTGCCTGCTCGCTTCCGCTTGCAAGAAGAAAGAAGAAAAAGCTCCGGTCGCGAAGAAGCCGGTTGAGGTCGGCTTCGGGCCGGTGGTTGCGGGAAGTTTCTATCCCTCGGACCCGCTTCAACTGAAAAGCATGGTGGAAGGGTTCATGGCCTCGGCCAAGGCGCCGGAGCCCGCGCTCACGGGCCGGCTGATCGCGGTGATGTCCCCCCACGCCGGATACCCGTATTCCGGGCCGGCCGCGGCTTACGCTTACAAGGCGATCCAGGCAACGGGCAAAAAAAAATTCGTGATCATCGCCCCCAGCCATAGTTACTCCGCGCCCGAGAGCATCGGCGTGCTCGATATGGACTATTACCAGACCCCGCTGGGCAAGGTCAAGATCAACCGGCAAAAAACCCAGCAGCTTCTCACCAAGGGCGCGTGGGTGATCTCGAACACCAAATATTTTGACCAGGAGCATTCCGCGGAAGTGCAGCTGCCGTTCCTGCAGGTAGCGGTCGGAAGCGATATCGAAGTCGTGATGATCGTCATGCCCGACCCCAGGATGGAAATGGTCAACCTCGCGGCCTCCGCGCTCAAGGAGGTCTTCACCGAGCCGGAATGGGTGTTCATCGCCAGCTCGGACATGAGCCACTACCATCCGGACAAGGACGCCAAATCCAAGGACAAATACACGCTGAGCCTGATTGAAAAAATGGACGCGCAAAAACTCTGGGAAGACGGTTCCGGCCAGGGCCGGCCCGTGGAGCTGTGCGGCCTGGGCCCGGTGCTCACCGTGATGACCCTGGTGAAATCATTTGAAGAGCCCAAAGCGCAGGTCCTTGTCTATAAAAATTCCTTTGACGCCACGGGACAAAGCGCGGACCGGGTGGTCGGGTACGGCGCAATCGCGTTCACGGTCAAGCCCGGGCCGGAGACGCCCGGGACCAGGCCCCCGGAGTCGATGGAGCTTGAGCCTTACGGGGGCCCGCTCAGCCTGGACGAGAAGAAAGATTTGATGCGCATCGCCAGGGAATCGGTGGAAAAATATGTCAAGGACGACACACTGCTCAAGGCGGACACGAAATTTCCGCGGCTCAAGGAAATGGGTGCCGCGTTCGTCACGCTCAAGGAGGGCGGCCAGCTCCGGGGCTGCATCGGCCATGTCATCGCGCACGAGCCGCTTTTTCTCTGCATCCGCGATGTCGCGTGCTCCGCGGCCAAGCACGACCCGCGGTTCCCGCCCATAACAGCGGCCGAGCTTCCGAAATTGGAGTATGAAATTTCCGTGCTCAGCCCCATGGCGCCCGTGAAAGATTTAAAGCTAATCGAAGTGGGCAAGGACGGCCTGCTGATGAAAAGCGGACCCTTGCAGGGGCTGCTCCTGCCCCAGGTCCCGACCGAGCAGGGCTGGAACCAGCAGGAGTTCTTAAGCCACACCTGCCTCAAGGCCGGCATGGGACAGGACTGCTGGCAGAAGCCCGAGGTCGAGGTCTACCACTTCCGCGCCCTGGTCTTCGGGGAAATGGATTTGAAATAAATTTTGTGACTGTCTCTCTCAGCCCGAATAAAATTCCTTGATTGCCTTGGCCACGGTCTCGATCTCCGGGACGGTCAGTTCCGGGAAGAGCGGGAGCGCGAGCGCGCTCCTGGCGGCCTGGAGCGAATGCGGGAATTTTTCGCCGGGCTTCACGAATTTCTTGAAGCAGGAGAAAAGGTGGAACGGCCGGGAATAATAAATGGCCGCTCCGATCTCCTTTTTGCGAAGGAACCCCAGCAGCTCGTCCCGTTTTTCAGCCTTGACCACAAAGGCGTTGAAGGTGTGCCGCAAATAATTTTTTTGCCTGGGCAATTTAAGCGGCAGTCCGGAGAGCAGGTCCTCATATATCTCGGCGCAGTTCCGGCGCGCGAAAATCCAGCCCTCCAGGTACTTAAGCTTGATGCGAAGGACCGCGGCCTGAATTTCATCCAGCCGGCTGTTGGTGCCGATGGTCTTGCGGTCGTCCGAGCCTTTGGACCCGTGCACGCGAAGTTCCTGGATGTTGTCAAAGACCTTCCGCGAGTTGGTGGCCACCAGACCGCCGTCCCCGAACCCGCCCAAAACCTTGGTCGGATAAAAGCTGTAGCAGGCCGCGTCTCCGATCCCGCCGATTTTTTTGCCCTTGTATTCGGAACCGATCGCCTGGCAGGCGTCTTCAATTACCGGAAGCTTGTGTTTAGCCGCCAGCTTTTTGATCGCGGTCATCTCCGCAGGCTCCCCGAAAAGATGGACCGGGAGTATGGCCCTGGTCTTCTTGGTGATTTTTTCCTCAATCTTTAAAGGGCTGATGTTGAACCCGTCCGGATCGATGTCCACAAATACCGGCTTGGCGCCCACCCACGAGATCACGCCCGCGCTCGAGAAAAAGCTGAAGTCCGAGGTGATCACCTCGTCGCCCTGGCCCACGCCCGCGGCTTTCAGGGAGAGGATGAGCGCGTCGGTGCCCGAGGCCACCCCGATCGCGTATTTCACGCCCAGGTAGTCCGCGATCTCTTTTTCAAAGCCGTCAACCTCCGGGCCGATGATATAGCGCTGGCTCTGCGCCACCGCCGCCAGTTTTTCTTCAACCTCGGACTTGATGGCCTGGTAATTCCTCTTTAAATCCAAAAACGGGACCGGCAAGTTCAGACCTCCAATTTTTTCTGACCGTGATTTTCCTTCACATCCCAGCCGCTGTCAAGCCGGGCCGCCAGGCAAAAAGATTGATTCTTGAATGCCCATGGAATAGGATAGTTGTCTATGCCCAAGGAGATCGCAGAAAAAATATTTTTCATGCCGGGAAGGAACCAGGGCGCGTTTCCTTTCTGCAACTCGGTCTTCATCGATGATGAAATCCGCGCCATCATAGACCCGGCATCCAACAAAAAGGACATCGCGGAACTGAAAAACATTGAGATGGCCATCCTCAGCCATTTCCACACCGACCACATCCGCGAGCTGCGCGTGCTGCCTGATGTCAAAGTCGCGATACACGAGTCCGAGGCGGACGCGCTCATTGATGTCAACAAGGTCGTGGACATGGTTTTTCTGCCGGAAGAGGATCAGGATGAAAAAATTTCCTGGCTTGAAGGCAAAAAACGGGAACTCCAAACCGAGCAGAGGACCTGGGTGGTCAGTCGGAAATTCAAGGACCGGGACGAGATCAGCCTGGGCAAAACCAGAATCAAGGTGGTGCATGCGCCCGGACACACCATCGGCCATTCATGCTTCTGGTTCCCGGAACATGAAATTCTCTTCAGCTCCGACGTAGACCTAACAATGTTCGGTCCGTGGTATGGAAACGCCTGCTCGAGCGTGGAGCAGTTCCTTTTATCTTTGGAAAAGCTGAAATCGTTCCAGCCCCGGCTGGTGGTCACCGGCCATGAGGCGGGGATTATTGACGGCAGCGAGTTCCAGGACCGGCTTGAAAAATTCAAAGCCAAACTGTTTTCCCGCGAGCAAAAAGTGCTGGATGCGCTGGCCAAGCCCCGGACCCTGGACCAGATCGTTGACCTTGGAATCATCTACGGCGAGTTCCTGCAAAAAATGCCCGGACTCCGCGTCCCGGAAAAAAGAATGATCGTCCATCACCTGAGATGGCTGGAGAAGCAGGGAAAGATAAAAAATGATAACGGTTGCTGGGTCCTGCTTTAGCCGCGCAGCGACTTGATCGCCTTCTTATAGTCCCTGGCCTTGAACACCGCGTTCCCGGCAACAATGATGTCAACCCCGGAATCAATGAGCTTCCGCGCGTTCTGCTCGCTGGCCCCGCCGTCGATCTCGATCAGCACATTCATGCCCAGCCTGTCAATGCCGTTCCGGGCGAAGAGGATTTTTTCAATCATGGTCGGTATGAAAGTCTGGGCGCCGAACCCCGGGTTGACGGTCATGAGCAGGAGCAGGTCAACATGGTGCAGGATCTCGTCGGCATTGGAAAGGCTGGTCGCGGGGTTCAGGCTCACCCCGGCCAGGATCTCGCGGTCCAGCTTTTCGCCCGCCTGCTTGATCTGCTGGACCGTCCGGTGCAAGTGCGGGCAGGCCTCGAGATGAACGGTGATGATGTCCGCGCCGGCCTTGGCGAACTCGTCAATATATAGCTCGGGCTTTTCGATCATGAGGTGGACATCGAGCGGTAGCTTGGTCGCCCTGCGCGCGGCCTCCACTATCGGAGGACCCCAGGTGATGTTGGGCACGAAGTGCCCGTCCATAACATCGATGTGGATCAGGTCCGCGCCGGCCTTGGTCACGGCCTGGATTTCCTCGCCCAGCCGGGTCAGGTCCGCGGATAAAATCGAGGGCGCTATTCTGGCTTTTCTTAATATCTCTTTCATTCCTGCAATTTAACTTGAAAAATTCCCGGTGTCAAAAAGCCGGGCAAAATTTTATGCGCCGCTGTTGACGGCCAAGCCAAATCTGCAAGAATGTTTATAATTATCCGGTGTCGAAAGGAACTCTTAAAGAATGACGGTTTGGGCATATGCCCTGGCGAGCGTGTTGATCGTGAGCCTGATCAGCCTGGTCGGGGTGTTCACGCTCGCGGTCAAGCGCGAGTTCCTGCAAAAGATACTGCTCTTCATAGTCAGCTTCGCGGTGGGCGGGCTGTTCGGAGACGCCTTCATCCACCTGATCCCCGCGGCGTTTGACCACTTTCAAAACCACCTGATTACCTCGCTCCTGATCGTCTCCGGCATCATGATCTTTTTCGTGCTTGAAAAATTCATCCGCTGGAGGCACTGCCACACCCTGACCTCGGAAGACCACCCGCACCCGGTGGTGTTCATGAACATCCTGGCCGACGCGGTCCATAATTTTTTCGACGGCGTGGTCATCGGCGCCAGCTACGGCGTCAGCATCCCCCTGGGCATTGCCACCAGCCTGGCCGTGATCCTGCACGAAATCCCGCAGGAGATCGGCGACTTCGGGATTCTGATCCACGGCGGACTGACCGTAAGGAAAGCCATCATCTACAACTTTTTGTCAGCCCTCACCGCCATCGCGGGCACCGTGATTTCGCTCCTGGCCGGCCCGCATCTGGCCGGATATTCGGAGGCCATGCTCCCCATCACCGCGGGCGGATTCATATACATGGCCGGCACCGACCTGGTGCCCGAACTGCACTCGGGATGCGAGACCAAGGCATCAACATCAACCCTTCAGTTTTTATTGATCATGGCCGGGATCGGGTTCATGGCCCTGCTCCTGCTCGTGGAATAGTCGACACTTATGAACAAACTGCGAACCCCGAGTCCCGAATTTGTGTTGAATGTGCGAGGGACTTTAGTCCCGACTTCCCTAACCCCAAATCCCTGATCCCTGCTTTCTCACCACGCCCTGTCCCTATCCCCGATCTTCCTGATCACCTTCGCAGGTCTCCCTGCCGCAAGCGAATGGTCCGGGATGTCCTCAGTCACCAGCGAGCCGGTGCCGAACATGCAGTGGTCTCCGATGGTCACCCCCTTGAGCACGGTCACCTGCGAGGGCATGAACACGTGGGAGCCGATGAAGACCGGCGCGCACGGGATCGGCGCGTCGTTTTCCATCTGGTGGAACTCCGAGTCGATGATCATGCAGCCGTTCCCGATCATGGTGTGCTCGCCCATGGTAATCTTCTTTGTGGCCGCGAACTGGCACCCGGAGAACCAGGAGTTCTTGCCGATCACGATCTCCGCGCCCGACTTGCAGGAAAACAATATGTCATCCGTGAAGGTCTGGAGCCAGGTGTTGGCCCCGATCGTGACCTTGCTCATCGGCTCCAGGTTGAAAAAAACCTTGTGGATCCCGCGCTCGATGATCACATTTTCGCCGAACTCGACCACGCCCGTGCCCCGGAGCACGAAAGTTTTGGGGTCGATCTGGCAGCCCTTGCCGAAGATAACCCGGTCGCGATAGCGCAGCCGCATCCATCGAGACAAAAAGAAATTTTGTAACTGGATTTTGCGGAAGATCATCATCTCCAGCCAGTTGAACCTCGGCTGGCCGAAGCTCTTGGCAAGCCCCTTCGCCGCGATCAATTCCGCCATTTCCTTCTCGTCCAAATACCCCTCCATAGGCCGGATAAATCAAAAACTGAAATTTCCAAATGTCTTGATATGATAGGTTCAGCAGGCTTTAGAATCAAGATCACAACTGAACTGGTTTAAGGGTGCAAGACATTTTATACGGAGACAGGTTTTGTATCCTCAGATTTTAGTGCTAAAAATTAAGGTGCAGGGAATCAGAAGAATCTGAAAACTGAAGGAGAAAAAAAATGATCAAAAAGTTGTTAACTTTAAACTTAAGCTCTGACCCCATATTTCTTCTGCTGCTGCTTCTGCTCAGCACCCGGGCGTACGGGGCATGGGACCAGAAGACCCTGGAGCAAAAGGTGGTCATAACGGCTCCATCCTCCGGAGCAAAGCTGGAATTCTTCAAGGCCGCGGGCGCGGAACTGTTTGCGGTTGCCGCAAATTACCAGGGCGGCCCGCTCCCCGGCGAGAAAAGCATCGTCATCAAACTGACTCCGCCCGCGACCGGCCGCGTGCACGCCTCTTATTTCCAGGGCACCACCCGGCTTGGACCCTACCAGACCGCGCCGGTCTGGGTGGGCTCGCTCGGGCAAGTCCCGGGCATGACCGAGTACGCTCTGTGGCAGGAAAAAGACGGGACTTGGGGCGCGATCATCGCGCTGGTGGGCGGCGGGCTGCGCACCAATTTGCAGGGCTCGGGCAATGATATGCTCGCGATTTCGGACAGCCTGGACAAGAACTTCACACCCTCGCGCGTTCCGCTTTTCGCCATGGGCTGGGGCAAAGACCCCTATCAACTGACCGAGGACCTCTACGCTTACGGCTTCAAGATCATGAAGGACATCGACCCCAAAAACGTGATCGGCAAGATGCGCAAGGATAAAAAATTTCCGGAGATTTGGGGTTATGTGGGCTGGTGCTCGTGGAACGCATACTACCGCTATGTTGACCAGCAGGATTTGATCAACAACGCGGCGTCGTTCAAGAAGGCCAACTTCCCGGTGCGCTGGATCCTGATCGACGACTGCTGGTCAACCGTCAACAAGCAGACCATGATGCCCTGGAGCCAGGGACACCTCTATCTCACGGGCATGGAGGCTGACCCCAAAAAGTACCCGGGCGGGATGAAGCGCACCACCGAGATCCTGAAAAAAGACTACGGGGTCACCTGGGTTGGTGTTTGGCACACTTTCAACGGATATTGGAACGGCATCCAGATCGACTCCGAGATCGGAAAACAGATGAAGGACTATCTCATGCCCGTCTCTGAAAAAGTCGCGGTCCCGGACCCGCGCTCGGACAACGGCTTCCATTTCTGGGACGCCTGGTACAAATTCCTCAAAGACTCGGGCGTGGACTTCGTGAAGGTTGACAACCAGGGCACGCTCCCGCTCATGACCAGGGACAAGCTGGCAGTGATCAATGTCACGGGCCAGGCGCACAAGAACCTGGAGGCCGCCGCTGAAAAATATTTTGACTCCAATGTCATGAACTGCATGAACGAGAACGTCGAAACAATTTATCAGTGGGAGAAGACCAACCTGGGCCGGTCGAGCGTGGACTACAACCCTCTTACCTACACCAACCCGCGCTCCAACTGCGTGCTCAATGTGTTCAACTCGCTCTGGTACACGCAGGTGAGCTGGCCGGACTACGACATGTGGATGACCCATGACAAGCATGTCGAGTATTACGCGGTGGAGCACGCCGTCTCCGGCGGGCCCGTCTATTCCTCGGACAAGCCGGGCAGGGAAAAATTCGAATACCTATGGCCCATGATCTTCTCGGACGGAAAAGTGATCCGGGCGGACGAACCGGCCATGCCCCTGAAAAAATATCTTTTAGTCAACCCTTACTTTGACCAGAAGCCCCTCGCCGCGTTCGCGCATACGGGCGAGGCCGGAATGCTCGCGGCCTGGAATGTGGACAAATATTTCCGGCCGATAAAAGACGAGCTTTCGCCTGGCGATGTCGAAGGGATCAAGGGCGAGCGCTTCGCGGTGTACGAGCAGTTCAGCAAGAAACTCCTGGTCTTGAACAAAAACGAAAAATTCCCGGTCCAGCTCAAGGGCTGGGACGTGAAGCTCTATTCGGTGGTCCCGGTCAAGGACGGTTTTGCTCCGATCGGCCTGCTCAATAAATATATCTCGCCCGCCGCGGTAAAGGGGATAAGTCAGGGGCAGGGTAAAGCCATGGTCAAGCTCGCGGAGCCGGGGACTTTCGGCGCCTATTGCGAGCGCAAGCCCGCGACGGTCAAGGCCAACGGCTCGCAAATTTCCGACAAAAACATCAGCTTTGAAAACGGTCTGCTCAAGGTTGAAATTCCATCCGGCAAAAACGCGGTGGAGCTCGAAATAATCTGGTAAATTTGCAGGGGCACGATTAATTGCGCACGGAATTTGGGAGGATCAAATGCGGTTAATGATTTTTGGGGCGGCGGTTTTTGTTTTGGTCTTTGCTTTTTCAACCGGCCTGAATGCGGCATGGGACCAGGCCACCCTGGCGAAAAAAATAAGCGTGTCCGCGCCCGCGATCGGGATTCAAAAACTGGACCTGGTCAAGGCGGACGGCGCGGACATATTCGGCCTGGTCGTTAACTACAAAGGCGCGGCGCTTCCCGGAGATAAAAGCATCATCTTGGAGATTGATCCTCCCAAAGCCAGCCACGTGTTTTACGCTTTCATCACGCCCAATGACCTTCACTGGACCTGGCCGGAGTGGACAAACTCGCTTGCAAGCTTGAACCCGCTCACCCAGTTCGCGCTCTGGCAGGAAAGCAGCGGCAAATGGGGAGTGCTGATCGCGCTCTCGGGCGGGGGCATGAACACCACCTTTGAGGGGGACGGCAAAAAAATTCTCGCGATCGCGGAGAGCAGGGCCGACAATTTCGCGCCCTCAAAAGTGCCCGTGCTCGTGATCGGCTGGGGCGACGAACCCTACAAGCTGATCAACGACGCATACGCGTTCGGCCTCAAGACCATGAAGGCCGCGGACCCGGAGCACATAATCGGGAGCCTGCGCGTGGACAAAAATTTTCCGAAAATATTCCGCTACCTGGGCTGGTGCTCCTGGAACACCTATTACCAGAAAGTGGACGAGCAAAAACTGATCGCGAGCGCGAAAAGCTTCCGCAAATCCGCGGTCCCGGTGCGCTGGATGATCATTGACGACCGCTGGATGGCGATCACGGAAAAAGACCCGGTGCACGACAAGCAGAGGAAAGGCTCGCTCACCGCTCTTGAAGCCGACCGCGAAAAATTTCCCAACGGCCTGGCCGCAACGATAAAAACTTTGAAGCAGGAATATGGCATCACTTTCATGGGCGTATGGATCACCTTCCAGGGATATTGGAACGGGATCGCTCTCGATTCCGAACTGGGCCGCGAATTCAAGGACGCGCTCATGCCGGTCTCAAACGAGGTCGGAATTCCGGACCCGCGCAGCAGCGCGGGCGAGAAATTCTGGGAGGGCTGGTTCGGGTTTTTCAAGAACGCGGGCGTGGACTTCGTCAAGGTCGACAACCAGAGCGACCTCGCCGGATATGTGCACGGCGCGATCCCCTCAAGCTTTGCCATGGCCCAGGCCCAGAAAAACATCACCGGCCCCACTGAAAAATATTTCAACAACAACCTGATCGACTGCATGAGCATGAATGTGGACACCATCTACCAGTGGCAAAAGACCAACATCGGCCGCGACAGCAACGACTTTCACCCGCTGGGGTACGAAGACCCGAGAACGCACCAGGTCAAGTCCGTGATGAACGCGCTCTGGATGCAGAACCTGGTCTATCCTGACTACGACATGTGGATGACCCATGACAACTACGCGGAATACCACGCGGTGGCGAGAGCCATTTCCGGAGGGCCAATCTATATCACGGACAAGCCCGGCCAGACCCAGCTTGAAAAAATTCAGCCGCTCGTGCTCTCAAACGGGGAGATAATCCGGGTGGACGCGCCCGGCCTGCCCTGCCGGTCCAGCATTTTGGAAGACCCGTCTGCCAGCGGCAAGCCGCTCCTGGCCTTTGCCCGATCCGGGGACGCCGGAATACTCGCGGCATGGAATGTGAGCAAAAAATTCAAGACCGTGAAGGCCGAGATTTCTCCACTAGATGTTGATGGTATTAAGGGCGACAAGTTTGGTGTTTATGATTATTTTGCGGGAAAGCTGAGAGTGCTCAGCCGTGAGCAGAAAATGCAACTCAACATGCAGCCGTGGGATGTAAAGCTATATTCGGTGGTCCCCATCGTTGACGGGTTTGCGCCCATCGGCCTGGTCAAGAAATACATCGCGCCCGGGACCATCAAGGAGATCAAGCGCAGCCCGGGCAGCGTGAAAATCACGCTCGCGGAGTTCGGGACCTTCGGGGCATACTGCGAGCAAAAGCCCAAGACCGTGAAACTGCACGGAGCAAAGCTCTCAGACGAATTCATTGAATTCAAGGACGGCCTCCTGCTCGTCAAAGTCGTGGCCCTGACCGACGGAATGCCGAGGATGGAACTGGAGATTAGCTGGTAAATAAATTTTTTGTATGATCAATTGGGAAAAATTGTTTTCCCCTCAGCCGCGAACCTGCAGATCAGGGACTTTTTGCTTTTGAACTCAGCCGGGGTCTTGGAGATGAGGTCGATGGGGAACATGACCTGCTTGATAAGTTCGTATGTGATCGGCCCGGTCATTTCGGCGCGTTCGAAGATGTCTTTTCCGTTGAAGGCTGTGGATACGACAAGGTAATCCAGGTCGTTGAAGCCTTTTTTAAGGCGGGCGGCTGACCCGAACAGAATGATCTTGTTCGGCTTGATGCCCCGCTTTTTCAGCTCCGCAATCAGGAGCTTGTTGACTTTTCTAACTCCTCTTTGATCCATTTAATTATACCTAATGTTTCGCACTCATAATAATCCATTCTTGCGAGATGGGCAGGGCAAGCCCTGCCCCTACGAATGCGCGTCAAGCAGGATTTTCCAGTAAGCTCCTCTCGCGCCCTTTTTGATCAACTGTTCCAGGAACAGGTTCCCGGAGTAGTTGTAGTTCTGCTTTTTGGAGACCTGGGCGGGAAGAAAAAACCTTTTATCGTTCCCGACCAGACCGTGGAGATAATCCAGGCCGTCCTTTTGGAGCGCGGGAGAGAGGTAAAAGACCGGGAAGATCAGCTCCGGGTTGTCATGCATGGAGCCGGCGGCGCAGGCTGATTGCTCGGCCTTGACCATCTGCGCCAATGCGGTTCCCGCGTAAACGCGCAGCCCGTAAGACACTCCCACGCGGTCGGGTTTCAGTTTTTTCATGAGCCGGATGGTGTGGGCCATGGTCTTTTTGTTCTCGTTCGGCCCTCCGATTAACAGGTCATACATGATCCTGACCCCGGCCTTCTTGCAGGCAATGACCACGGTCTCCAGGTCCCTTGCGGAATGGTCTCTTTTCAAAATGGAGAGCAGCTCGTCAGAGCCGGAGTCCGCGCCGAAGCAGATGCCCTTGCCGCCCGCTGAAACAAAAAGCTTTGCCAAATCCAGGTCAAACGGCTTGGGCGAAAAATATCCATATAGAGAGATTTTTTCGCCCAGACCCCTTTTCACAATCTCCGAGAGCACCTGCTCGGCGTGATTTCGGCCGCGGTTGAACTCGGAATCGCACAAATGGAACGCCCACGCGCCGTAACTTAAAAGTTCCTCCATCTCGTCCGCTACCGACTCCGCGCTCCGCGACCGCACCTTTCTGCCCTTGGCCAGCGGGTCCGCGCAGTAGATGCATTTGCCGGTGCAGCCTCTCTTGGTCTCGATCCCGACCTGGCCGCCCATCCGGAAATACAAAGAATTGTCAGCCAGCTTACGATTAAGCCTGAACCGGTCCGGGTCCAGCTCCGACCTCTGCAAAGCCACTGCGTCTTTTGTCACCAGGCCGGGGATGTCTTCCGCCATGGGCTGCCTGCCCTTTGCAACGCTTTTTAGAAGTTTTACAATCACATCCTCGCCGTCTCCCCACACGCCGTAATCCGCGCCCAGGTAATCAAGCAGGGCCAAAGGCGCGATCGAATACCCCACTCCGCCGAGCACAATTTTCGCCCCGCTGTTCTGCTTCAGCCAGGAGACCAGCCTTTTCACCGGCCTCAAAAGAAACGAACCGGAAAGAAAATAGCAGTCGTCGATGTTCCGGACCGTGACGCCCACGAGATCAGGCTTGAACTCATCGAGCAATTTTTTGAGCGGAAAAGTCCATCCCCGGGGTGCAAGGGCAAGGTCGAAAAACCGGACCTCGGCCCCGGCGCTCCGCAGCGCGCCCGCCACATAGTCCAGGCCGATGGGCGCCACGCGCGGCCGCATCCGGTTGGTATTGATCAATATTATTTTGCCGGGCATTTCAGTTCTCCAAAAATATTGCGGCGCAGCCGCGATGGTCCGCGAAACTGCGCCACAAAAAATTGCTTACTGTCCGCCAACAGCCGCTTTAAGAGAATATCATTTCTGGGGCTGCGTTCCCTGATCGCCTGGAGGAGGGCTTTCCGGCGCCGGCTGACTCTCTGGGCCTGAGCCGGTCTCTTCCAAAAGTTTGGGCGCCACGGATGAATGCACATCCTCTTTCTCGTAAACATATTTGGTCTGCCGGGCCGGGAGTTTGACGCCGCCGCCCGCTGACCTGGGAAGTCCGCGCTGGTTGAGATATTCATCCATGCTGAACTTCGGCTTCCAGCCCGGCTCCACCTCTATATTGAGCATCTGGCCCACGCTGATCCGGTTGGGGTTCCGGACTTCCTTCTTGTTCATCTCCCAGATCCTCTTCCACTGCCGGGCGTCGCCGTAATAATAACCGGCGATAAGATGAAGGTCCTCACCCGCCTTCACCTCGTGCACGCGCATGACTTTTTGGGGCATGTCCCCCGCAGGCTTGGCGGCATCCTGGGCATAAACCGCGCCCGCCGCGGCCAAAACAAACAGACAAGCTATCGCCAGAATTATTCCTTTCAGTTTCATTCTCCACCTCCTGTGTTTTGCATACATCATCATTTTAACTCGATTCCGGGGTGTTTGTAAAGGATTTTATTCTGACGGGCTGCAAAGTTTGTTTTTGTTTGATTGACAACCGCTTTTCCATTTACTAAAATTCCTAGACCGCAAAAAATTTCAGGAGGTAATGAAAATGAGTGATACCGTGATAGTGAGCGCTGCGAGGACTCCGGTCGGGTCTTTCCTGGGCGTGCTGGCCCCGCTTACCGCGCCGAAACTGGGCGCGATCGCCATCAAGGCCGCGCTGGAGCGCGCGGGCCTGAAGCCGGACCAGGTGGAGGAGGTGATCATGGGCTGCGTGCTCTCCGGGGGCGTGGGACAGGCCCCGGCGCGCCAGGCCATGGTTTACGCGGGACTGCCCTGGAGCGTGTGCGCCCTGACCATCAACAAGGTGTGCGGCTCCGGGCTCAAGGCGGTCATGCTTGCGGACGCCATGATCCAGAACGGGGATGCCGAAGTCGTGATCGCGGGCGGCATGGAAAGCATGAGCAACGCCCCGTACATCCTCCCCGGCGCCCGCCAGGGATACCGCATGGGCGACCAGAAGGTGGTGGACCTCATGATCCACGACGGGCTCTGGGATGTTTACAAGGACTGCCACATGGGCGCCTGCGCGGACATGCTGGGCAAGGAATGGAAGATCAGCCGCAAGGAGCAGGATGACTTCTGCATCCGGTCCTACAAGCGCGCGCTCAAGTCCATGTCGGACGGCAAGTTCAAGGACGAGATCGCCGCCGTGGAAATCCCGCAAAAGAAAGGCGCGCCGGTGGTGATCAGCGAGGATGAGGAACCGAAGAAGTTCAAGGAAGACAAGATCCCGGAGCTGAAGCCGGCCTTCACCAAGGACGGCTCGGTGACCGCGGCCAACGCTTCCAGCCTCAACGACGGCGCCGCGGCGCTGGTGGTGATGAGCAAAAAGAAGGCGGAGGCGCTGGGACTCAAGCCGCTGGCTCGGATCGTCGGGCACTGCTCCGCGGGAAAAGAATCGGACTGGTTCACGATCGCGCCCATTGAGGCGGTCAAGAAGCTGTTTAAGAAAACCGGGTACGGCGCGGACAAGATCGACCTGTTCGAGATCAACGAGGCCTTCAGCGTGCAGGTGATCGCCGCGGAAAAGGAATTCAAGCTGAGCCCGGACAAGATCAATGTCAACGGCGGGTCCGTGGCCATCGGACATCCCATCGGCGCCTCCGGAGCGCGCATCCTGACCACGCTCCTATACGCCATGAAAGACCGCAAGGCCAAGACCGGCCTGGCAACCCTGTGCATCGGGGGCGGAGAGGCCGCGGCGATGATTGTGGAGGCGTTGTGATTGACGGGCAGGGCTTGCCCTGCCCCTACATTATTTAAAAGGGATTTTTCTGGAATCCACTGAGGAAAAAGGAGGGGAACATGTCTGAAGAACTGGTGTTATTTAATGTTGAGGAAGGGATCGGGATTATCACCATCAACCGTCCCAAGGCCTTGAACGCTCTCAACGGTGACGTGCTCGGACAACTGGAGGCGATCCTGGACAGGATCAAGACCGACGAGTCGGTCAAGGTCGTGATCCTGACCGGCGCGGGCGACAAGGCGTTCATCGCGGGCGCGGACATCGCGGAGATGCGCGTGCTCCGGCCGTATGAGATCCGGGGCCATGTTGCCCGGGGCCAGCGGATTTCCCGCAAGATCGAAACCCTTCATCAACCCGTGATCGCCGCGGTCAACGGCTTTGCTTTGGGAGGCGGCACCGAGTTGGCCATCTCCTGCGATTACATCCTGGCCGGCGAGAACGCCAAGTTCGGTCAGCCCGAGGTCAAGATCGGCGTGTTCCCGGGCTTCGGGGGCTCGCAGCGGCTGGTCAAGCATCTGGGAAAACTCCGCGCCAAAGAGCTTTGCTTCTGGGGCGAGATCATTCCCGCCAAACGCGCGCTCGAGATCGGGCTGTGCAACGAGATGGTGGAGCCGGCCAAGCTGATGGACCGGGCTCGGGAACTGGCGCGCAAGCTGATCAAGGAGACCAGCCTGGCCGCGGTAGGGATGTGCAAGCAGGCCATCGAGTTCGGCTCAGACCAGCCCCTGGAACAAGGGATGCTCCTGGAGCAGAGCTTGTTCGCGCTCTGCTTTGACACCCAGGACCAGAAAGAGGGCATGACCGCGTTCCTTGAAAAACGCAGGCCGAATTTTACGGGGAAATAAATTAAAATAAGGAGTCGCGACTTCCGCCTTCGCCCAGATAATGCCCGAGCAAGACGCGGCTACGGCGGACAGGAAAGTCGCTCGCACATTTTGTAGGGGCGGGGCTTGCCCCGCCCAAAAAGGAGAAAAAAATGGATTTGAAGCTGAGCGAAGAGCAAAGACTGCTCCAGGAGATGGTGAGTGATTTCGCGAAGAACGAGGTCGTTCCCAAGGCCGAGCACATTGACCGCTCCGGAGAGTTCCCCAAGGACATAATCAAAAAAGCCGGGGAACTCGGGCTGATGGGCGTGGAAGTCCCAACCGAATGGGACGGAGCGGGCATGGACGCGCTCTGCTACGCGATCGTGATCGAAGAACTAAGCGCGGCCAACGCCGGGGTGGGCGTGATCGTGTCCGCGCACAACTCGCTCTGCGTCAGCCCGATCATGAAGTTCGGAACCGACGCCCAAAAAGAAAAATACTTAAAGCCGCTCGCGCGCGGTGAATTGATCGGGTGCCTGGGGCTGACCGAGCCCATGGCCGGGTCGGACGCGGCCGCGGTCAAGACCAAGGCCGAGCTCAAAGGCGACAAATGGATTTTGAACGGCACCAAGCTTTTCATCACCAACGGCAAGGAGGCCGGCGTGAACGTGATCCTCGCCCGCACCGAGGACGACCCCACCCATAGAGGCCTGAGCGCGTTCATCGTGCCCAAAGGCGCGCCCGGGTTTTCGCTGGGCAAGGAAGAGGAAAAACTGGGCATCCACGGCTCATCCACCATGGAGCTGATCTTTGAAAACTGCGAAATCCCCAAGGACCACCTCCTGGGCGCGCGCGCAAAAGGCTTCGGGGTCGCGATGTACACCCTGGACGGCGGCAGGATCGGGATCGCCGCCCAGGCCGTGGGCATTGCCCGTGCCGCGTATGAGGCGAGCGTGGGTTTCGCCAAGGAGCGTTTCCAGTTCGGAAAACCCATCGCCAGCTTCCAGGCCATCCAGTGGATGATCGCGGACATGGCCACTGAGATCGATGCCGCCCGGCTTTTGGTCTGGCGCTCGGCGTGGTTGAAACTCGCGGGCATGAACTACAGCCAGGAGTCAGCCATGGCCAAGCTTTACGCGGCGGAGGTCGCGCAGAGGGCGGTTGTGGACGCGGTCCAGGTCCACGGCGGGTATGGCTATGTCAAGGACTACCCGGTGGAGCGTTATTACCGCGACGCCAAGATCACCTCCATTTACGAGGGCACCAGCGAGGTGCAGAGGATCATCATTGCCAACAACATCTTCAAGGACGTGCTGAAGGGCAAATAATATTATCGTATTATTAATGATGCGGGCGGCTTTCTGGCCGCCCGTTTTTTTGCGATTCGAAAAAAACGCCTGGTCAGCGCAGTTCGTTCACGGTCAGGTTCAGAGACTGCTCTGAAATTTCCGGCATGCGCTTTTCGTTTCCCCATTGGAAATCGTCAGACAGGATATAGAAGCGCAGTATATATTCGTGGAATCCTTTGCTCAACAAATGGACCAGATCCCCGAATTCGCAGCCCACTTCCGAGCGTTTCGGCGTGTCCTCCATATAAGCGGTCCGCTTTAATTTCGGGATCCACTCTTTGGGAAAAATAACCATGAAATAGAGGCTTGCGCCCGGGCTGCTGACTGCAAACCAGCCAATGGGTTTGTCATTGACCAGCCTCGGATTGCCCGTCTCGGATTTTCCATCGACCCGCACCCCGTTGCTATTGTTCTTATCGTAAAACATGACGGGCAGGGACGCGGGGTCGAGCAGGAGCGTGCCTTTTATTTCAAAGGATTGAAGGATGGAGTCAAAATTAAACGGCAGGTCCATGGCCACGGGGATGTCGATCCGGTTGGCGTAAAAGACCTGCTCGGTGCTGCCCTTGGCCTTGATCTTGAGACCCCCGAAGTCCGCGCCGCCCGCGCAGCGCCAGAGCAGGCGGACCGGGCCGTCCTTGCGGGCGATAACCTCGCCCCGGATCAGGTCGTAAAAATCAAAATCCGCGCTGAAGCCGACCAACCGGAGTTTGGCGTGCCCGGGGGTCCGGTCGCGGAGGATCAGGTTCGGCGTCCAATCCCCGTTTGATTTCGCGATGCGGAGGTTATCGAAAAAGCCGCGGTCCGCCAGCCCGGAATATTTGTATCGCCGCGCAAAAATATTGTAGCGCGGAGGCGCGATTTCCAGCTTCACATAATCGGCCTGGCTTTTGGGCAGACTGGAATCCGCCAAAAGATAAGCATACCCGGTCTTGCCCGAAACCGGGTCATTGAATGACAGCTCTGCAACTTTTCCGGACTTGAAGTCAAATCCTGCGGCGGCGCGCTCTCCCAAATCAAAGGCCATGAAAACCAGCTCGTCGTCCCCGTCCAGTTTTCCTCCATCCTCGTCCTGCGTATAAAAACCCTCTTTCGCGCCCAGCGGGCTTACCCAGTCAAAGACATGACTGCCGTTCCTCATCTCATCCACCTGGAAAGGGATGGGCCGAAGCTCTCCGTTTATCACCACAGCAAGGTTCAGCGAGGATATTTTTGCGCCCAAGAGAGCGGAGAGGTCTTTGCCGGTCACGACCACCGCGTCCTCCCGCAAAGACAGCGGGTGAGTCTCCGCACTCGAGCCATGCGCCCGGTCCAAGGCAAATGCAAAAAGAAAAACAAGGCATATAAAAAATGCCGTCCGATGAAAAATGATTGATCGATTATGCATCAGTAATAACCCCATTCTTCCGCGGCCTCGGCCAGGGCCTTTACGTTCTCCGGTTTCGCGTTGGCCGGGATCGAGCAGCCCGAAGACAGGATGAAGCCCCCTCCCCTGCCCACCTCTTCAATCAACCGCTTGCAATAGCTCATCACCTCGTCCCTGCCGCGGAACGCCGTGAGATACGCGGGCACATCGCCCATGATGCACATCCGGTCGCCCAGGACCTCCTTGGCCTTGAAAATGTCCGAGTGGCCATCGAGCTCCAGGATGCATTTCCTGGCGGGAAAATTGCGCAATAGCGGGAAGTTGCGCGTCCAGTCGGTGTCGCAGTGCAGGAGCGGTGTCAGCCCTTGATCGATCAGCCGGTTGACCATGTATTCCAGGTCGGGCAGGACAAACTCCTGGAAATGCCTGGGAGAAATCATGGCCGGAGAGCACCGGGAAAGGCCGATGAAGACCCGGGGCGATCCCACGAACTTGGCGCTGTAAACAGCCAGGGAGGTGTAGGCCCTGGTCCATATCCTGCTCGCTCTTTTAAGTACATCCGGACGGTCATAAAGGTCAAGGCTCATCGACGCCATGCTCCTACCCATCGAAAAATAATCGAAAAACGGGATAATGATAAAACCGCACGCCAGTTCCGCGCCTGCTTTTTCCACGAGCTTGCGGTGAGACCTCAGTTCCATCATGGTGGAAGCCATTTCCCAATATCCGGCAAATCCCCTCTGTTCCGGGTACAACCGGCCCGCAACTTTTCGCATAAACCTTATGAAGCCTTTCTTGACCAGGAATTCGTAATCCTCCGGAGACAAGAACTGGTATTCCGCGAATTGGTGGACCTGGTCTTTTTCCAGGTCCTTGCCCGGCAGCTTTAACGGAGCCGGAACCCCGATCTTGAGCAGAGTGGTGTTGGCGGTGTCCGCGATAAAGGTGATGTCCCAGGGACCGAGTTCAGACATGGTCTTGAGCACCGCGGCAATGCGCTTGGCGCCGTCATTCATCAACTCGGCGTTGCTTATGCCCGCATAGGTCGCGGCGAAATGGTCGAGCAGCGGACCCACCGGCACCCGGTCGGGCTTCTCAAGATTGACCACGGCATTAATCCGCTCCTTAGCGTTCATTTCATCAAGTCAACTTTCCGGGGCCGCGATAAACCTTTTTGATCCGGCTGTCCACAATCATCCGGCCCAGCATAGGGAACCAGCGGTAAAACAACTCCAGAAAGCGCGCCATGCTCCCGGGAATGATCCGGTATTTGTTTTTTTCAAGGCCCGAGATGATTTCATCCGCGACCTGATCAACTCCCAGCACAGGCACGGTCTGGACCAGGGTCCGGTTTTCCTCGGTGCGGTAACTGTTGAGTTCGTCGACCATGGGGGATTCAAACTCGCCCGGGCAGACCAGGTGGAAAATGATGTTCTGGGGCTTTAGCTCGCCGCGCAGGGTCTCGGTCAGGCCCGCGACCGCGAATTTGGAGGAACAGTATGCCGCGTATCCGAACAACCCGATCAGGCCGCCCATGGAGCAGAGGTTCACAACCCTGCCCTTGCCCTTCTGCTTGAAATAAGGGAGCGCGGACCGGATGCAATAAAGGGTCCCGAAATAATTTATGTCCATGACCTCGCGGAAAACCTGGAGCGGTATCTTTTCAAAATAGCCCTCTTTAAGTATGCCCGCGGAATTGATCAGGATGTCAGGGATGCCCATTTTTTCCACGATTGCGGCAAAGGTTTTTTCTACCTCGGAAAAGTCCGCCACATTGCAGGAAAAAATTTCCACGCGCTCTTCGCCGGAACGCGATTTTAAAAGCTCATCGCGGACGGATTTCAGCTTTCCTTCATCCCTCGCGACCAGCGCCAGGCTCGCGCCCCGCTTGATCAGCCTCTGCGCCAGCGCCTTGCCGACTCCGCTCGAGCCGCCGGTTATGATGACCACTTTGTCTTTGAACATTGATCCCTCCGACAATTATATCAATTTGAAAGTAGGGTGCGAACAATTCAAGTTGTTCAATTTTTCTATTGCGGGTGGCTATCGCATTTTTCACGAACAGTATCAGAAAAAGGGATGCTGCATGTTTCTCTTGCACTTTCATCAAAATCATATTCCTTTGCGCCGGAATATTTAATGCATTGATCGTTAATCAAAGGATATAGTTCGGACGAAGCGAGTGATAATGTGCTTAAATCAGGTATGACATATTTCTCCCTCTGGGCTCCACAGCTTGAATGAAGAGTTCCGCATTTATCAGTATCCATAATGTATATACCGCCAAACGCAGTCTTTATGAGGATATGTCGGAAATTTATGTCATCCGAATCGTAAATAATTTTTATGGCTTCACCGGCCTTCATCTCTACGTCATATACATTCCGCAATTTTTTCTTGGAAGGCAGTTTTTGGTAAAAGGTGCCGAGCGGGCAGTAGCGGCCATCTCCTTCGATCATGCCCACTGGCGTTACCCGAATGTATTGTCCGCTGTCATTGACAATCTCAAATTCCGAGACCAAAGCCAAAAAAAGCGGGTTTGTTTTTATAAATATCTTGAAGCCTACAAAAACCAAGAAAGCTGAAGCACAAATAAACAGGAAAAAAGCAAAAAGGATATTTTCGATGATTTTTTTCATTGGCATCATCCCATGCTTATATATTTTGCTCTTATTGACCTACTGTCAAGCAATGTTTGAAAAGACTTTTAATGTCAGTATACCTATCTCTTAATTGACTGCCTCCTGGTCCTCGCCATTTCTTTGGCGTAGGCGTCGTACCCGGACTTTTTGACCAGTTCTATGCAGGCCTTGCGGTCGGAGCGGAAAATCAAGCCGAAGATTTTGGAGATGAAGTTGCTGAACTTCTTGCAGTCCATGACCTGCGCGAACTCCTTGCAGTCCGCGCAGCTCTTGTAGTTATGCTCAATGCAGCAGGCGCGTACCTTGCACCAGGACGCCTTTTCATTCTTCGCGCAGCCCTGGCAGCTCCCCTTCAAATACCTCCCGCACGCCCCGCAATAAAGACCGCAGACCGCGATCAGGTTTTGATCCGCAACGATTTCTTTCATATCCTCTCCTTTTTTCCCTTGCCTGTTCTGGGTGATTTTTTGGGTCAGGCCTCTGGCGTCATTCCCCTTTTGTCCGCTTTATAGCACAAAAGCGATTTGAAAATCAACTATCCCAAAACCACCCCTATTCCCCAACCCCCAAATCCTAATCCCTATAATCAAAGTGGACAACCATTCCCGAATCTCATACAATTTTAGGCATGACGGGAAAAAAGACGGTGTTTATCACCGGCATGTCCGGGTACCTGGGCGGCAACCTGTGCCGGGAACTGGACAAGCTGGACTGGTGCGAAAAATTTTACGGCATCGACGTCAGGAAGCCGCTCTACAAATACGACAAATGCGAGTTCCGTCAGATGGACATCAACGACCGCGGACTTGCGGACTGGGTGGTGGAGCTCAAGCCCGACATCCTGATCCACCTCGCCTACATCCTTGAAGAATCCCACGACCACGACCTGATGCACAGGGTGAATTTTGACGGTTCCAAAAACGCGCTCAAGGCCGCGGCCGCGGGAAAAGTCCGCCAGGTCTTGATCGCCAGCTCCGGCACCGCCTACGGAGCGTGGCCGGACAACCCGGCCCGGCTCAAGGAAGATGATCCGCTCCGGGCCAACCCTGATTTCATTTACGCGACGGACAAGGTGAATATCGAAAAGCTGGCCGGAGAATTCAAGGCTGCGCATCCGGAAACCATCGTGAGCATCATCCGACCCACCGTGGTTTACGGGCCGCAGGTCAACAACTACATCTCCAAGCTGGTGGACCACTATCTGGTCATGGGCAACCGAGATTTCAATCCCCCGCTCCAGTTCGTTCACGAGGACGACGTGGTCGCGGCGATCATCCGGATCCTGGAAAAAGGCGCAGGCGGCGCATTCAACATCGCCCCCGCAGACACCATGACCATGCTGGAACTGTTGGAGCTTTCTCAAAGACCATACATTCTCTTCCCCGATTGGTTCCTGTCCCCGGGAGTGCATCTGCTCTGGACTCTGAGGATTCCGCTGCTTAACCTGTCAACCGCGTTCCTGGATTACATCCGCTATCCCTGGGTGATGGATAACTCCCGGCTCGTGAACGAGCTTGGGTTCAAATACCGGTATTCAACGCGCGAGACCGCGGAGATCATGCTCCGGGCCAAGGGATGGCTGCCGTAACTAAATAAGGTTATCGCGACCAACTTGTCCGCCGAAGTTTCAACGAAGGCAGAGGTCGCTCGCACAAGAAGAAAAAGGAGAAAGATGAGAGCAAGACTTTTTTGGGCGCTGATTGCAATGATGCTTTTGCCATGGGTGGCAATGCCCGGGAACAATGATTCTCAGAAGCTTCCCGCCTTCCATGCCGAGGGCATGAGGTTCGTGGACAGTTCGGGAAGAGAGGTCATCCTCCGGGGCGTGAACGCCGGAGGCCGCAGCAAGCTGCCCCCGTTCTTCCCGTTCGAACCGGTCCCGGACTTCGATACCGCCCTGGAAAAATACGCGGACGGAATCCAGGCCATGGGCTTCAATGTCGTGCGGCTGTTAATCATATACGAGGCCGCTGAGCCGGTGCGCGGCAAGTATGATGAGGGCTACCTCAAAAAATACGACCAGATGGTCTCCGCTTTTGCCAAGCGCGGCGTGTATGTTTTTGTGGACGCGCACCAGGACCTTTTCTCGCGCCGTTTTTGCGGGGACGGTTTTCCGGACTGGGCGCTCCCGGAAAAATACCGGACCCGGCGCCAGCACGCGGACTGCAAGGACTGGGGCCTGATCGATTTCACCTACCCGCTTTCAACCACGCTGGACCGCTTCTGGGAAAATAAGGACGGGATCCAGGACAGCTATGTCGCCTTTTTCAAGATGCTCGCGGAGCGCTATAAAAACGAACCGGCCGTGATCGGCTTCGAGCCGATCAACGAGCCGTTCCCGGGCTTGAAAGCAAGGGCCGGCATTTCCAACTGGTATAAAAAACAGCTTTTCCCGCTTTACGAAAAAGTCGGACAGGCCGTGCAATCTGTTGACAGCAGGTTTCTCATCTTTGCGGACATCGTCCCGGTCGAAAACCCCGTGCTCTGGAGCACCAA
>Ga0315287_10000971_pt1 | contig 25775 bp, 19 predicted proteins | sample YL17G11_0_MG_FD_205037 | JGI IMG/M metagenome (GOLD analysis project Ga0315287, IMG submission 205037) | Sediment microbial communities from Yellowstone Lake, YNP, Wyoming, USA - YL17G11_0 | ecosystem: Environmental > Aquatic > Freshwater > Lake > Sediment | place: USA: Wyoming | collected... | reverse complement strand
GTCATCTGGCAGACGAGGACGTCGCCGGCGCGGACGTCGTCGAACTGGTCCTCGCGGAGGACGACTCGAGCGATGCCCTCGACGACGCCCGGCGAGGCGCCGATTCCCGCCACCTGGTCCGCGACCATGGACTCCTGGCGGTAGAACTTGTCGGGGAAGCCCCACAGGTTCAGGTACGGGAAGGCGAGCTGGGTCGCCGTCACGGTGCCGACCCACTCCCTGGGCCGGAACGTGTAGGCCTTCTCGCGGTCCGCCCTGCGCTCGGCCACGAGGGCCCGCCCGTCCATGCCGGCCGGGTTGCCCAGGAAGATGCGCAATTCGTTGTACTTGAAGAAGACGACGTCGTCGGGGGCGTCGAGAGCGCCCGCCGCGACCAGCTTCCTGCCGATCGCAATCAACGGAAGCCGGACGTGGGCGTTGGCACCCTGGTCGATGTAGAAATGGTGGTCCGGAGTCAGCGGGGCCATCCGGAGGTTGATCTCGTTGGCCGCCTGCATCTCGTCGAGCGCCGCGCCCTCGAGGCCCTCGAGGATCTCCTCCGCCGCCGCATCGATGTCGGCGGCGAGGGCGGAGATGGTCTTCGGGTAGTCGTAGTCGGTCTCGATGTAGCCGCGGACGAGCTCGATCACGGGCTCCATCTGCTCGCGGACGGTCGGGAAGATGAACTCGTGGCTCCAGACCGCGTGCCAGCCGTACTCCTCCTGGTATGGGACGACCCGCTCATCGATGAAACGCGTGCCGCGCTCGCTGGCCTTGAGGGCGACGATGATCTCGGTGGCCGTCTCGGCCTCGAAGATGGCGGCGAGGTCCGCGTCGGACTTCGCCTCCTCCTTCATCTTCCAGAGGGCCTTGATGGAGTCCCAGTTGCGGTCCCTGGCCGAGCTCTGGAGCCGACCGAGCAGCTGCTCGTTGATCGTGCCGTGCGTCTTCTCCATGACTGCCCGCAGGTTGAGGGTCGCGGACAGCTGGGCGAAGTTGAGCATCCAGTGGATCTTCCAGTGGCGATCGTGGACGTCGATCGCATCCTCGAGCAGGACGGCAAGCTCAGCCAGGGAGAGCTGGTCCTCCTTGACGAGCATCCCCTCGAGGTAGGCGAAGTTGCGGTCCATCTCGGGGACGAGACGGTCGCGCCACCAGTTCACGAACTCGAGCCCGTAGGTCGGCAGGACGGCGCCCAGGTACGCACCGATCTTGGCGGGGTACTCGGGATCCTCCGGCACGACGGCGGTCGTGGCGAAGCCGTACTCCGAGGCGGCGAGCGTCAGCCCGGCCTCGGCCGGGATCGCCGCCGTGTAGAGGTAGCCGTTGACGTTCTTGGCGATCCAGTCGGTCGCGAACGGCGTGCCGAAGCGCCGGAACATGTGGTCGCAGCTCAGCCACCAGCCGCCGATGTCCTCGTACATCGGGCTCAGGGGGTGGGGGCAGTGCAGGTCGTCGTAGACCCAGAAGAGGAGCTTCTCGGTCTCCGAGGACCAGCTGATCGGGAACTTCTCGTCCCCCAGGAACTGGCCGAGGACTTCTTCCTTGAGAGCCACGCCTATGCCTCCAACGTGCGTTCGTGTGTCGCCCCGGGCGACCGGTCCAGCTCGCGGCCGCCGCGCGGGCAATCCGCTTGAAGCGCCTCATGATCTCCGTGATCGCGACCTCCGTCGGGAGCCGCGCCATGCCCGACGCACCGACGAACCCGGCCGCGCCGGTGGTGTGATCCAGGACATTCTGGGCGTCGTCCGAGGAGCATGACGCTCGCCATGAGCACGACCTCCTGTCACTTCACCCGGGCCGTTCATGGAGTCTCGTTGCCTCGAGGGCCGATCGCGTGGCGACCCGACAGACATTCGATAATCGATTACCGATAAAGATAGGAACGGAGGTGGGGCCACGTCAAGTCCCAACCCAACCCCTGTCAACCCAACCCCGGACCGGCAGCCGTGGTGGCCCGACGCCCACGCATGGTCCGATCGGAGCATGCTGCGACGAGCGTCGGGAAACCAGGTCGTGGCGTGGAGGTCGATCGCATGCGGCCCGCCCGTCGCGGCCGGCATGCTCATGCTCCCGAGCCCGGCAGGCGAGCTCCCGCATCGATGAGGCCCACCCGATGACGATGACCGCGCTCGACAGCCCGCTCCTGCGGATGACGCAGGAGACGCCGACCCAGTACTGGAACGACTCGTGCGCCGTCGAGGAGCTGGCCTACGCCGTCGAGCGCGGCGCGACCGGGGCGACCTCCAACCCGAGCATCGTCCTCGACGTCATGAAGAAGGAGAAGGCCCACTGGGGGCCGCGGGCTCTCGAGCTCGCGTCGACCAATCCGACATGGTCCGAGGTGGAGCTCACCTGGGCGATCATCGAGGAGATGGCCGTCGCGGGCGCCGCCGTTCTCCAGCCCGTCTTCGAGCGCGCCGGCGGCCGGCACGGGCGACTCTCGGTGCAGACGAACCCCGCGAACCACCGCGATCCCGCTCTGATGGTCGAGCAAGCGATCCGATTCGACGCGCTGGCGCCGAACATCCAGGTCAAGTTCCCGGTCACCGCGCCGGGCCTCGTCGCCATCGAGGAGGCGACCTTCCACGGGGTCAACATCAACGGCACGGTCAGCTTCAGCGTGCCCCAGGCGATCGCGATCGCCGAGGCCGTCGAGCGCGGCCTCGACCGGCGCGCCGCGGCCGGGCACGACGTCGCGTCGATGACCCCGATCGCCACCATCATGATCGGGCGGCTTGACGACTGGATGAAGGTCCTCGTCGAGCGCGACAACCTCGCCGTCCACCCGGACGCGCCCAACTGGGCCGGCGTGGCCGCGTTCAAGCGGGCCTACGGGATCTTCCACGATCGCGGCTACCGGTCTCGCCTGCTCGCGGCGGCCTACCGCCATCGCCTCCACTGGACCGAGCTGGTCGGCGGGGACGTCTCCATGACGCTCACGTACCCCTGGCAGGTCCGCTTCAATGCGAGCGGGATCGTGCCGCGGCCGCGGATGGACGAGCCGGTCGATCCCGCCCTCGTCGCCGACCTCTACGACCGTATCCCCGACTTCCGCCGCGCCTACGAGCCGGACGGGATGACCGCGGACGAGTTCGAGAGCTACGGGGCGAGCGCGCGAACCCTGCGCGCCTTCGTGAAGTCCTACCACGATCTCATGGGCGCGATCCGGGACCTGGTCCTTCCCGACCCCGACGTCCGGATCGCCTGACCCCATCGTCGACAGCCGCCGAAGAGGCATCAGCGAGTGACAACCGGAGGGCGCCTGCGGCCCGCGTCGCCCGTGACGCGCGTGGCGGAGCAGGTGCGCACGATCCTGCGCCCCGCGTGATCTGCCCGCCAGCCCGGCCGGTCGGGTAGGCGGGGCACGGCGCAGCCTTCAGTGCGCGCGGTCGGCGGTCCCGCGCGGTGGGCGCATCGGCTCCGGCTTCCCGTCGTCCCAGCCGCCCGCCAGGTGGGCGCCGGCCTCGTCGAAGTGGTGGCGCAGGGCCACCACCACCTGCTCGGGGTCGCGGGTGCGCAGCGCCCGGAGGATCGACGGATGCAGGTCCGCCGTCCGGTGCGCGTCGGCCCCGGGAGCGACGAGGGTGATGTACGTGCGCGAGAACGGCTCGAGCGACCGCCAGACCCGCTCCAGCGTCAGGTTGCCGGCGAGCGCCAGCAGCCGCCCATGGAATCTTGCGTCGGCGACCGCCACCTCGTGGCGGTCGCCCTCCGAGGCGGCCCGCTGCATCTCCTCGCCGAGCGCCTCGAGGTCGGCCAGGTCGGCGTCCGTCATCCTGGGAACGCCGAGGCGCGCTCCGAGCGCCTCCAGCTCGGCGCGGACTGCGTAGGCCTCGAGGAGCTCGGGGGCGCTCGGCCGGCGCACGCGTGCTCCGCGGAATGGCAGGATCTCCACCACGCCGAGCGCCTCGAGCCCGCGGAGCGCCTCGCGCACCGGCGCCTGGCTGGTCCCGAGCTCTCGCGCCACCCGCGTCTCGACGATCCGCGAGTCGGGCGGGTACCGGCCGGCGAGGATGTCCTGGAGGAGGCGGTCCTTGACCTGCTCCGCCAGGACGCTTCGCGAGACGGCACTGCCGTCGGACATCTGGGCTCCTCCTGGGTCGGGCACTCGTAAGTCTATCGCGACGTACTTCGCCCGATGCACGATCCGCTGATCCCCCGTGTACCCGACGACTGGACCGTCCGGGCCTTCTCGGATCCCCACGGCGTCGCGTCCGGGCTCGAGGCGGCCCTGGTCCGGGCGGGGCTCCTCGACGAGGACCTGCGGTGGTCGCACCCCCGCGAACCGCGCTGGTGGGATCCGGCGACTACCTCGACCGGGGGGCTGGACAGCCCGCGGGTCGTCGCGCTGCTCCGGCGCCGCGGCAACCCCCAGCTGCCGCCGGGCGCGCGCCTGATGGTGACGCTCGTCGAGCGGGCCGGGGAAATGGCGCTCAACGCCGCCCGCAGGGTGGTCGTGGCGACCGGCCACGCGCCGGATCGCCGCCGGGGCTGAGGGACCGCAGGGGCCGACGCGCGATCGAAGCCCGCTGCGTCGAGGTTCCGCACGACCGCCGCCAGGGCCCCGGGCCGTGACCCGTCGGGCGTCGATCACGCAAGAGTGTGATAGAATGTGACGATGATGTGGAAGGTTGTGCGCGATGATGACGGCGGAGCTCCCGGCCACGACCTGGCCGCGCAGCGTCGCCAGCACCTCAGCCTGATCGTCGAGTCGCGAGGTGCCGCCCGCCTCGAGGAGCTGAGCGCCGCACTGGGTGTGTCCCAGGCGACCGTCCGTCGCGATCTCAATGCCCTCGCCGCGGCCGGCCGGCTGCGGCGGGTTCACGGCGGGGCCGTCACGCTCGACCAGCGCCTCGCCGAGCCGCACTTCGACGTGAAGGCCGCGGCGGCGACAGCCGAGAAGCAGCGGATCGCGGCACGCGCGGTCGAGCTCATTGCGCCCGACGACACGATCTACCTCGACAGCGGCAGCACCGTCCTCGCCCTCGCCCGCCTGCTCCACGGCTGGGACCGCCTGACGGTCGTGACCAACAGCCTGCCGGTCGCGACGGAGCTCGCGGGTCGCGGCCCGCGCCTCATCGTGATCGGGGGCGAGCTCCGGGCGGCGAGCCTGGCCCTCGTCGGGCCGCTGACCCGGCTCCTCCTCGACGAGCTGCACGTCGATCGCGCCCTCATGGGGACGTTCGCCCTGTCCTTCGACGACGGGCTGACCACGACCGACCCGGCGGAGGCCTACACGAAGGAGCTGGTCATGCGGCGGGCGCGCGAGGTGATCCTGCTCGCCGACAGCACGAAGATTGGAACCCGCTCGTTCGTCAGCGCGGGCCGCCTCGGCGACGTCGACACGATCGTGACGGACACGGGGATCGACGAGCGCCTCGTTCGGACCCTGAAGCGGCGCGGGATCCGCGTGATCGCCGCGTGATCCCCTGCCCCGGTCGCCGATCCCGGCGCCACCACTGACCTTCCGGAGGAGCACCATGGTCGCGGAACCCACCTACCGCAGCGACACCCGCCCCGACTTCGCACCCTTCGAGGAGTCCTGCGGGACCATCACCGGGTTCGCCTACGCCGGCGACCTGGCGACGGAGGTCGCGGCCGGCGGGATCGACCGCGCCGAGGCGCTCGGCCTCCTCGACGATATGCTCGCCATTCGCGAGCTCGAGGAGATGATCGTCCGGCTTCGATCGGGCGGCTACGATCCGCTCCCCGGCTACGACTACCGCGGCCCGACCCACGTGTCGATCGGCCAGGAGGGCACGGCCGTCGGCGCGTCGTCGGCGCTCCGGCCCGACGACAACGTCACGAGCTCCCACCGCGGCCACGGCGACGCGGTCGCCAAGGGCTTCGCGGCGATCCGCCGGATGACGATCGAGCAGCTCCGCGCCCGCGTCCCGGGCTCGACTGCCGAGACCCGGGAGGAGCTCCTGGAGGCGGCCCTCGAGGAGCACGTCTACCGGGTCATCGCCGAGCTCTTCGGCAAGGAGGAGGGCTACAGCCGCGGGCGGGGCGGCGGGATGCACATCGGCGACTTCTCGACGGGCAACCTGGGGGCCAACGCGATCGTCGGCGGCAGCGTGCCGATCGCGACGGGCGCGGCGATGGCGATCCGCTACGAGCAGGGCGACCGCGTCGTGTGCTGCTTCGCGGGCGACGGTGCGTACGCCAACGGGGTCGTCCTGGAGTCGCTCAACTGGGCAGCCCAGGACCAGTGGACCAACCACCTCGCCGGCGACCGGGCCCACGGACTCCCGATCATCTACTTCATCCAGAACAACCACTACGGGATGACCCACCGCACCGACGAGGAGGTCATGGGCGTGCGCCACCTCGCCCGCCGGGCGGCCGGCTTCGCCGAGGACAACATGCACGCGGAGGTCGTCAACGGGATGGACGTCCTTGCCGTGCGCGACGCGGTCCGCCGGGCGGCGGCCCTCTGCCGCGCCGGCGAGGGCCCGGTCCTGCTGGAGGCGTCCACCTACCGCTACTATGGGCATTCCCTCTCGGACCCCCGCAACGAGTACCGGACCCGCGAAGAGGAGGCGGCCTGGCGGGCCGTCGACTCGATCGAGCGCATCAGGCGGCAGCTCGTCGACGCGGGCGTCGCCGACGAGGCCGCGGTCGCCGCCGTGGAGGCCGGCGCGAGAGCGCGCAACGCTCGGGCGGCCGTGCGGGCGGCGCAGGCCACCGACCCCGACCCGGCGGACGTGCTGGCCTACCTCTACACGGACACGAGCGCGGACGAGGTCCCCGATGCCGCGCACAGCGTCGTTACGTACGCCGAGCCCCCGGTGGCGAAGCGCGACGCGAGTGGCGCCATCAGCTACAAGGACGCCCTCCGCGAGGCGCTCGTCGAGGAGATGGCCCGTGACGCGCGGGTGATCCTGTACGGCGAGGACGTCGCGGACTACGGCGGCGCTTTCAAGCTCACGAAGGGGCTCCTCGAGGCGTTCGGCCGAGAGCGCGTCTTCAACACCCCGATCTCCGAGGCCGCCATCTGCGGGACGGCGGTCGGCGCGGCGATCGTGGGCCTTCGGCCGGTGGTCGAGCTGATGTACATGGACTTCGCTCTCATGTCCTCGGACCAGATCGCCAATCAGGCCGCCAAGTGGCACTACATGAGCGGTGCACAGGTGGAGGTACCGCTCGTCATCCGGGCCTCCGTCGGCGCCGGCAAGGGCTACGGCGGCCAGCATTCCCAGTCCCTCGAAAGCGTCTTCACCCACATCCCGGGCCTGTACGTCGTCTACCCCGCCACGGCGGCCGACGCGAAGGGGCTCCTCAAGTCCGCGATCCGGACCAACAACCCGGTCCTGTTCGTGGAAAGCCAGGGCCTCTACCCCGCGAAGGGGGTCGTGCCGGAGGAGGAGTACCTGGTCCCGATCGGCCAGGCGCGCGTCGCGCGCGAGGGCACCGACGTGACGCTCGTCGGCTGGGGCCCGGCCGTGCCCGACCTCCTGGAGGCCGCCGAGACGCTCGCCGCGGAGCACGGCATCGCGGCCGAAGTGATCGACCTGCGCAGCCTCGTCCCGCTCGACATGGAGACCGTCCTGGCCTCAGTTCGCAAGACCGGGCGCTGCGTCGTCGCCAGCCAGGCCGTCCTCGTGGGCAGCTACGTCAACGAGATCGTGGCCCGGATCCAGCTGGAGGCGTTCGACTTCCTGGACGGCCCGGTGGGCCGGATCGGCGCCGCCAACGGCATCTCGCCCCAGGCCGAGAGCCTGGAGCGGGCGTTCCTGCCCAACGCCGGCGACGTCGTCCGGGCCGTCCTGGCCCTCGTGTAGCCGGAGGCCGTCGTCATGGTCCATGCCATCCGCATGCCGAAGCCCGGCCAGATGACCGAGGAATGCACGGTCGTCGCGTGGCACAAGAAGGAGGGCGACCCCGTCCGCCGGGGCGACGTCCTCTTCGAGATCGAAACCGACAAGTCGGCCATGGACGTCGAGGCGTTCGACGACGGCGTCCTGCTCAAGATCCTCGCCGCCGAGGGCGACGTCGTCCCGGTGAACACGGTGTGCGCCTACGTGGGCGAGCCCGGCGAGGCGATCCCCGAGGAGACGCCCGAGCCCGCGGCCGTGACGTCGCCCGCGCCGGCCCCGGCCGCGCCGCCGCCTGCCCCCCTGCCTGCGCCGGGCCCAGCCGCGATTCCCGCAGCGGCGGCGGCGCCGTCCGCCCCGGTCCCCTCCCCCGCCCGACTGGCGATCAGCCCACGCGCGAGCCGGCTCGCGGCCGAGGCGGGCCTGGACCCGCGCGCGATCACGGGCACGGGCCCGGACGGGCGGATCGTCGAGCGCGACGTCCGGGCGGCGGTCGCGGCACCCACCGCAGCGCCGGCCGTGCCCGTGGCAGCGATCCCCGTTCCTCCGACACAGGGCGAGGAGGAGCCGCGGCCGCTCAGCCGGATGCGTCGCGTCATCGCCGACCGCCTCACGCAGAGCTGGACGTCCACGCCGCACTTCACGGTCACCGTGGCCGTCGACGTGACCGCCCTCCTCGCGCTGCGGACGGAGCTCAAGGCCGGGGGCACGAACCTGACCGTCACGGACTTCGTCCTGGCCGCCACCGCCCAGACCCTGGCCGAGTTCCCGGACGTCAACTCGCGCACGGACGGCGTCTCGGTCTGGCCGCGTCGCCGGGTCCACCTCGGCCTCGCCGTGTCGCTGCCCGGCGGGCTCGTCGTGCCGGTCATCCGGGACGCCGACCGGCTGCCGATCGGCGAGCTCCACGATCAAGCCGTCGCCCTGGCCACCCGGGCCCGCGAGGGCGCCCTGGCGGTCGACGACATGACCGGGAGCACCTTCACGGTCTCGAACCTCGGCATGTTCGGCGTCGACGAGTTCAGCGCGATCATCAACCCGGGCGAGGCTGCAATCCTCGCGGTCGCGAGCGCGATCCCGACGGCGGTCGCGATCGGCGACGGCCTGGCGGTCCGCTCCCTCATGAAGCTCACGCTCTCGGCGGACCACCGCATGGTCGACGGCGAGATGGGGGCCCGCTTCCTCGGCGCGATCCGGCGCCGGCTCGAGGACGTGGCATCGTTCCGGAACGAGGCCCTCAACCACTGACGGACAGGGCCGCCGCCCCGAGCGCGCCGGCGGAGCGCTCGCCTCCGCTCGCCGGAGCGGCCGCTCCTCGTTCGCGGCCCGAGGCCACGCTCGACCGATCGACAGAGAGGGAGACGGATGATCCTGGTCTGCGGAGAGGCACTCATCGACTTCGTCCCCCTGTCGCAGGGTGACGAGCCGGCGTACGTGGCCCGGGCCGGCGGCTCGTCGTTCAACGTTGCCACGGGCCTCGGCCGGCTGGGCACGCCGGTCGGGTTCGTGGGACGCGTCTCCCGCGACCCGTTCGGGCAGATGCTGCGGCGTCGCCTGCTGGCCGACGGCGTCGACTGCCGATACCTCGGCGAGGGCGACGAGCCCTCGACCCTCGCCATCGTCCACCTGGAGGATGGGGCCGAGCCGATCTACACGTTCCACGACCAGGGCACCGCGGACCGCATGGTGCGGACCGAGGACCTGCCGGTCGACTTCCCCGGGGAGGTCGCCGCCCTGCACCTCGGCTCGATCTCGATGGTCCGCGAGCCCGGTGCGTCGGCGTTCGAGGCGATCATGCGGCGCGAGCACGGGCGCCGCGTGCTCAGCCTGGATCCAAACGTGCGCCCGAGCCTCGTGGGCGAGCGCGCCGCCTACGTCGCGCGCCTCGAGGGTTGGGTTTCAATGGCGGACGTCGTCAAGGTCAGCGGCGCCGATCTCGCCTGGCTCTACCGGGGCGCAGCGCCGGAGGCAGTGGCGGCGGCGTGGCTGGCACGGGGCCCCGGCCTTGTCGTCGTGACGAGAGGCCACGATGGCTCTGTCGGCCTGACGACCCGGGACCGCGTCGAGGTCGCCGGCACGCCGGTCGTGGTCTCGGACACCGTGGGCGCCGGCGACGCCTTCACCTCGGGCCTCCTCGCCTGGTTGCACGCCGCCGGCCGACTGGAGCGAACGAGAATCCGGGAGATGCCTGCGGACGAGCTGCGCGAGGGACTGACGTTCGCCAACCGGGTCGCGGCGATCACCTGCACGCGGGCAGGCGCCCAGCCACCGACCCGATCCGAGCTGGACGCCCCGGGCGTCGCCTGACGGACCGGCCCTGTGGCGTCGTTCCGCGGGGCGGTGGGTTCAGCCTGAGGCCGCCTCGGACGTCTCCTCCTGCACCCGCGCGAGGGCGTGGGCCTGCTCCCGCGTGGCCGGGTAGAGCGAGCGGTAGACGCGGTACAGCTCGTCGTAACGGGCGCCGGCGCGGTCGTCGGGCGTGAGGGTCTCGGCAGGCGCGTTCCAGCGGGCGTCGGCCGCGACCAGCCCGACCCCATCGCCGGCGAGCATGGCGTCGCCGTAGCTCGCCCCGATCGTCACGGCGGGGATGACCTGCCGGAGCCCCGTGACGTCCGAGACGACCTGGGTCCACAGGCCGCTCTTCGTCCCCCCACCCACGGCAGTGAGCTGCTCGGGAGCGGCGCCGGCGGCCTCCATCACCTCGAGGTTGTGGCGGACCTCGTAGGCCGTGCCCTCGAGCAGCCCGCGGTACAGGTGGCCGCGGCCGTGGCGCAGGGTCAGGCCGAAGATCCCGCCGCGGGCCAGCGGGTCGAAGATCGGCGAGCGCGCCACGCCGAAGAAGGGCAGCACGACGAGGCCGTCGGCGCCGGCCGGCGTCAGCGCCGCCTCGGCGATGAGGGCCTCGAACTCGCGGCCGACGATGTCGCGCAGCCAGACCGTCAGGCCTCCCGACGTCGAGAGCCCGGCAGCGTACGTGCACGTCCCCTCGAAGACCCCCTGGGTGGTCCACAGGCTGGCCTCGGGCCGGAACGCCCGGGCGATCTCCACCATGAACATCGTGGTGCCGTACATCAGCATCGTGTCGCCGGGGTCGCGCACGCCCGCGCTCAGCGCCTCGGCCCAGGCGTCGATCGTGCCCGCGACGACGGGCGTGCCCTCCGGGATACCCGTGGCCGCAGCGCCCGCGCCGTGGACGCGGCCGGCGATCTCGTTGGACCAGGCCAGGCGCGGGAGGTCGAGGCCGGGCACGACGTCCGCCGCCCAGTCCGTCGCCCACGCCGCGGCGGTCATGTCGTACAGGGGGTCGCACTGGCTCGCCGAGTGGTGGTCCAGGACGTATTCGCCGGTCAGGCGCTCGATCACCAGCGAGTGGGCCATGTGGAAGCGGCGGGTCCGCGCCCAGACGTCGGGCTCGTGCCGTCGGATCCAGGCCAGCTTCGGTCCCGCGGCCTGCGAGGTCAGGAGCGTCCCACCGCGGGCCAGGATCGCCCCGGGGCCGAAGCGCTCTGTGAGCTCGTCGACCTCTCGGGTCGCGCGCGTGTCGATGCCGTACAGGATCGCCGGGCGGAGCGACCGGCCGGCCGCGTCCACCGGCAGCACGGCCGGACCGATGCCGCTCACCCCGACGGCGGCGATCCGGCCGCCCTCGTGGGCCGCGAGCTCCCGGGCGATCGCGACGAAGTCGGCCCACCAGACGGCCTCGCCGTCGTGTTCCGCCCAGCCCGGGCGCGGGAGCGACAGCTCGTGCGGTCGCTGGGCCGTCGCCACGATGGCGCCGTCCGGCCGGACCAGCACACCCTTGGAGCTGGACGTGCCGATGTCAACACCAAGCAACAGGTCACTCATCGTCATCCCTCGGCTGTTGTCGGGTGGGGTCCTCTCGCCGGCGCCCGGAGCCGCCGGCCGCCGGCCGAGCCCGTAGCTCCGGAACGGCGCCGAGAGCGCCCGGCCCGGCCAAGGATAGAGCCCACCCGTGGTGCCGGCTCAGCGGCGGCCGTAGAGCGGGCCGAAGTTGGCGCAGGCGCGGAAGTCTGCGCCCTCGAGATCGGCCGTGCCGAGGTTGGCCCACGCGCTCGGCCGGAAGAGATCCTCCTCCGGCACGTTGTGCATGTGGACCGGGATCCGCAGGATGGCCGCGAGGCTGACCAGGTCGGCCCCGATGTGGCCGAAGCTGATCGCGCCATGGTTCGCGGCCCAGTTGGCCATGACGGTGTAGACGTCGCGGAACGGGCCGACGCCGTTGGTGCGCGGCACGAACCAGTGCGTCGGCCAGGTCGGGTCGGTCCGCTGGTCGAGGGTGTCGTGGACCTCCTTCGGCAGCTCGACCGTCCAGCCCTCGGCGAGCTGGAGGACCGGGCCGACGCCGGAGACGAGGTTGAGGCGAGCCATCGTCACGGGCATCCCGCCGCGGCTCACGAACTGCGACGAGTAGCCGCCGCCGCGGAAGTAGCCCCGGTTGGCCGGGTACCAGGTCGTGGCGGCCAGAGCCGCCTCCACGTCCCCCTCGGTGATCTCCCAGAAGGGCTTCATCGCCGGCCGGCCGTCCGCTTCCATCGCGCCGGTCGCGTCGAGGGTGGCCGCGCCCGAGTTGATGAGGTGGATGAAGCCGCCCGCGGCAACGCCCTCGAGGTCGTGGCCGGTGACGCGCTTGACCGCCTCGGGGCTCCAGTAGGTGCGGACGTCGGCGAAGATCTGGGCCCGGTTCGTCAGCAGGTAGCTGAGGAGCATCGTCGCCCCGTTCAGGGAGTCGTTCTCGGTCGCGAACATGTGGGGGGCCCGGATCCCGTTCCAGTCGAAGGACGAGTTGAGGATGGCCTCCATGAAGTCGCCGTTGGGGGCATGGTCGGTCCACTGGCGCTGGCCCTGGAAGCCGCCCAGGATCGCGTTGCGGCCCATCGCCTCCTCGCCGAAGCCGAGCTCCGCCAGGCGCGGGTTGCCGACGAGCAGATCGCGGGTGATCAGGGTCATCCTGACCACCGTCTCCCAGTCGCGGTCCTTCTCCGCGCGGCTCTTTGCCTTGTCGGCCGGGTTGCGGTCGGCGCCTTCGCGGCAGTTGGCCTTCGTCCAGGCGAGCGCCTTCTCGAACTCGGCCGCGTCGTAGATCCCCTCGTCGAGGCGACGGGTGAGCTCGGACATGTCCACGCATTCGACGCGCATGCCGAGGTACTTCTCGAAGAAGGGCTGGTCCACGATGGAGCCGGCGATGCCCATCGAGACGCCGCCGAGCGAGAGGTAGGACTTGCCGCGCACCATCGCGGCCGCCAGGCCGGCCTTCGCGAAGCGCAGGATCTTGACCTGGACGTCGGCCGGGATCGTGCCGTCGCCGGCGTCCTGGACGTCGCGCCCGTAGATGCCGAACGCAGGGAGGCCCTTCTGGGTGTGCGCCGCGAGGACGGCCGCGAGGTAGACCGCGCCGGGGCGCTCGGTGCCGTTGAAGCCCCAGACCGCCTTGGGGGTCAGGGGATCCATGTCCATCGTCTCGGAGCCGTAGCACCAGCACGGGGTGATCGTGATGGAGACGCCCACGCCCTCGCGGCGGAAGAGCTCGGCCACCTTGGCCGCCTCGTAGACGCCGCCGATGTTGTGGTCGGGGACGACGACCTCCACCGGGGTCCCGTCGGGGTAGCGGAGGTTGGCCGCGATGAGGTCGGCCGTGCGGCGCGCCATCGCCTGGGTCTGCTCCTCGAGCGACTCGCGCACGCCGTGCAGGCGGCCGTCCACCGCCGGGCGGATGCCGACCCTGGGCCAGTCGCCCACGAAGCGGCCCGAGGTGTTGATCGTGGTCATCGTGTTCCTTTCTCGTCAGAATCGTGCGCACTGCCGCAGCGAGCGGCTGCCGTCCGTTCCAGCCCATCGCTACCCGGGCATCACCACGCCGATCGTGAGAAGCAGGTTGGCGTAGATCCGCTGCTCGCCGGTGGAGATGGCCAGGGCCAGGTCGGGGCTGCGCGCCATGTCGTAGAACTGGAAGCGCCCGAGCCGCTGGAGCGGGGTGTCGGGCAGCAGCTCGCGGAACTCGGCGAAGATGCCCGGCTCCTCGCCACTGTCGGGGCCCATGACATGCGCCGCCTCGATCGGGATGGCGTCGACGAGAACGTCGAGGACGTCGGTGACGGTGAGGAGGCCCGGCGCGAGGTTCAGGTAGACGCGGTGGGCAACGGCGTTCGACCCCGTTCGCAGCGGGTAGTTGCCGTCCGCGATCAGGACCTGGGCGCCGTGGCCGGCCTCGCCGAGCGCCTTGAGGATCTCGGGATGGAGCAAGCGGGTCTTCAGCATCATGGGCTCCTGCTGTCGATTGGGTCGAACACGATCTTGCGGTGGGCGAGCCGGTGTGCCGCGATCTTCCCGAAGATGGCGGGCGCTTCGGCGAGGGGTGCGCGGTGCGAGATCATCGCGCCCATGTCGAGCCCCCCGTCGAGCACGGCCGCGAGGCTATCCGTCCACGCGGGCCCCGGCCAGGGCGCCGAGCAGGACATGAAGCAGCCTGTGAGCGACAGCTCCCGGCGCATCAGGTCCTCGATGAACGCCATCGAGAGGCTGGCATCGCCGGGCTGGTTGCCGCCCAGGACCACCGAGCCGCGCGGCCGCGTCACCTCGATGGTCTGGGAGAGCGCGGCGGGCGACCCGGCAGCCTCGAGCGCGAGGTCGACGCCGGCCCCGGTATGCCGGCGGACCTCGGTCGGGACGTCGTCGCGGGTCGGGTTGAGGGTCACGTGCGCGCCGAGGGCGCGCGCAGCGTCGAGGTTGGCGTCCACGACGTCGGTCGCGATGACCGGGCGTGCGCCGAGGATCCGCAGCCATTGGACGAGCATGAGGCCAATGGACCCCGCCCCGAAGACGATCGCCGACTGGCCGGCGGCGAAGCCGCCGAGGTCCAGCATGTGCCGGGCGATCGACGCGGGCTCGATCAGGGCCGCCGCCTCGAACGTCAGGTCGCCCGGGACCAGGAGGGCGTTCCGCGCCGGGACCGCGACGTACTCGGCGAAGGCGCCGGCCCGGCGCGACCCGATGAACGAGTAGCTGCCGCAGGCGGAGAACCGGCCGGCCCGGCACTGGGCGCAGGCATGGCACGGCACCAGCGGCACCAGCGCCGCGTGGCGCCCGACCAGGGCTGGATCCACGCCCTCTCCCGCGGCCGTGATGACGCCCGCGGCCTCATGGCCGAGGATCATGGGGTACGTGCGGTGGCCACGCCTGAACCGGTGGATGTCAGAGCCGCACACGGCGCTCGCCCGCACCCGGAGCAGCACCTCGCCCGCGGCCGGCTCCGGGGTCGGGACCTCCCGGTACACGAGCACGCCCATCTCTTCGAGTACGGCCGCCTTCACGAGATCGCGCTCCCCGGCGTGGAGACCGCCGCCAGGCGATCGAAATGGGGCAGCAGGCCGCGGGAGACCCCGCGGTAGACCTCGAACAGCTCCTGGTAGTGGGCGTGGCGCGCCGGATCGGGTTCGAAGACCGTGCGCCGCGGCAGCAGCCGCTCCACGGTCGCGGCGACGTCGTCGCCCAGGCCGACCGCGTGCGCGGTCAGCGCGAACAGCCCCAGGCCGTGCCCGCCCTCGCCGCCGTCGGCGCGGCGCGCCACGACGAACGGCCGCCCCGTGACGTCGGCCTTGACCTGGTTCCAGAGCGCGCTCTTCGCCGCACCGCCGGTCCCCAGCCATTCGCTGACCGTCACGCCCGTCGCCTCGGCCAGGCGAAGGTTGTCGCAGACCGCGAAGGCGCAGCCCTCCATGATCGAGCGCAGCATCTCCGCCCGGGTCGTCGCGTATGAGAGGCCGAAGAAGACGCCCCTGGCCGCGCTGCTCCAGAGCGGCGAGCGCTCGCCGGCCATGTAGGGCAGGAAGAGAAGTCCGCCACTCCCCGGGGACGCGGTCGCGGCCTGTGCGGAGAGGTCCTCGAAGGCGGCGTCGGGCCGCCCGAGGATCCCTCGGAACCACCCGAGCGCGCCGCCGCCGACGGTGCCGCTCTGCAGGAGGTACTGCCCGGGCAGGACGTGGTGGCTGAAGATGAGCCGCGGCTCGACGACGACGGTGTCGACGCTCATGCCCATGCCGCCCGCCTGCCCGCCCTGGTCGTGCGTCTGGCCGGGCCGCGTCACGCCGCCGCCGAGCGCCCCGACCGCCGCGTCGAGCCCCCCGACGAGGACCGGGGTGCCCTCCGCGAGCCCGGTGCGCTCCGCCGCCGCGGCGGTCACGCCGCCCGCGATCTCGCCGATGCGGCGGAGCGGCGGCATCCGCTCGAGCGGGATGCGCAGGGCCGCCGCCGACTCCTCGTCCCACCGCTCGCGCCGAATGTCGAAGAAGTGGAAACCGTAGGCCTGCGTTAGGTCGCACGTCGCCTCGCCGGTCAGCCGCGCGGTGAGGAAGCCGGACGCGGTGAGGAACCAGCGTGCCGCCTCGAACGCGTCCGGGCGATGCCGTCGCAGCCAGGCGAGCTTGGGCGTGATGTACGCCGCGTCGAGCGGGTTCGCGACGAGGTCAACGAGGCGGTCCGCGCCGGCGCCCCCGCGCAGCTCGGCGGCCTCCGCTTCGGCCCGCCGGTCGAGCCAGGTCATGGCCGGCAGGAGTGGCCCGAACCCGGCGTCCGTCACGACCAGCGACCAGCCGATCGCATCGAGGCCGACGCCGGCGATCTCGCGCGCGGCGACGCCGCCCTTCGCCAGGACGGCCGAGACCGTCTCGCAGAGTGCCTCCCACCAGCGCTCGGGATCGATCTGTGCCCACAGGGCCGCAGGCCGATCGAGATCGTACGCAGCGGACGCTTCGGCGACCAGGCGGCCGTCCGAATCCCAGAGTGCCGTCTTCGTGCTCGAGGTTCCCACGTCGATCGTGACGATGTACACGGTGGTTCGCGGGCGGGCGCCGAGGGCGCCGTCCGACTCTCCTATGGCAGGGTGATCGTGCCGTTCGGGTCCCAGAGATCCTCCCAGCTCTGGCCCGCCTTCCAGAGGAAGACCTGGCCCTTGATCAGGCGGCACCCGCGGTCGATGCCCGCAATCGCGGTCATCTCGTCGTCGGCCAGCGGGTCGCTCGCGACGGCTCGCAGGTTGGCCAGATAGTTGGAGCGCCGGGTCGAGAACGGGATCGGGGTCTGGCCGCGCTGGACGGCCCACTTGACGCAGACCACGGCCGGATGCACCCCGAGACGCTCGGCGATCGCGACGATGACCGGGTCCTCCACATCCACGGAGTCATCCGGCGCGCGATCGCGATCGGGTCGCGCCGGCGACCCGATCGGCGAGTAGCCGACGGGCTCGATCCCGTTCGTCCGCACGAAGTCGAACAGCTCGGGCTGCTGGAAGTGGGGATGGAGCTCCATCTCGGTGACGGCCGGCCGGATGCGCGCGTCGCGCAGGACGAGCTGCAGCTTCGGAATCGTCATGTTCGACGTCCCGATGCAGCGCACCAGCCCGCGGTCGACGAGCTTCTCGAGCTCGGACCAGGTGGCCATGAAGTCCTCGTGGATGTAGGGCTTCGCGTGCGCGTCGCGCGAGTCGACGGTGACGGCGGCGGCATGGTGGTTCGGGAACGGCCAGTGGACCAGGTACAGGTCGAGGTAGTCCAGCCGCAGGTCCCGCAGCGACCTCTCGAACGCGGGCGCCACGTCGGCCGGGGCGTGGCTGTCGTTCCACAGCTTCGAGGTGACCCACAGGTCCTGGCGCTCCACGCCTCCCCCGATCACGCCGGCGAGCGCCTCGCCGATCAGGTCCTCGTTGCCGTAGACGGCCGCGCAGTCGAAGTGGCGATAGCCGACCGCGGCCGCTCCCCGGACTGCCGCCGCGACCTCGTCGGGTGAGACGCGGTCGGACCCGAAGGTCCCGAGCCCGATCGCCGGCATCCGGGCGCCGCCCGCGAGCGTGCGCCGGGGGATGGTGGCCGGATCGACGCCGTCGGGAGCGATCGCGGACGCGGGCCGCTCCATCTCAGGCGCCGACCGCGGATGCGCAGTCGAGCGGCGCGGCGCAGGACCGCCGGATGATCAGCTCGAACGGGAGCACCACGTCCTCGCCGGCGGTGACCCGGTCGCCGGAGAGGCGGTCCAGCAGCATCGCCGCACCACGCCGCCCGATCTCGTAGGCGGGCTGGGCCGCGACGGTGAGGAACGGATCGCTGATCCACTCCGCGGGCAGGTCGTCGAAGGCCACGACCGACATCTCCTCGGGAACCCGGAGGCCGGCCTCGCGGAGAGCGCGGATCGCGCCGAAAGCGATGAAGTTGTTCGCTGCGAAGATCGCGGTCGGCCGGTTCGAGGCCGAGGCGAGCACCTCCCGGGCCATGCGATGCCCGTCGGCCTGGGTGGGGCTGCCGAAGTTGAAGCCGCCGTACCGGATGAGCTCGTCACCCAGGGTCAACCCCGCCTCCTCGAGGGCCCGGCGGCAGCCGGCGACGCGGTCCACGGAGGTGGAGACGGTTCGCCGGCCGGTCAGCACCGCGATCCGGCGGTGCCCCAGCGTGATGAGGTGGCGCGTCAGTGCGTAGGCGCCCGCCTCGGAGTCGCAGCGCACGCTGTCCACGCCGCGCGCCGCCACCCTCCGGTCCAGGACGACCACCGGCATCTCGTGGGCGAGAAGCAGCCGGAAGGACGTGCCGGAGCTCCGGGCGGGGACGAGGAGCACGCCATCGACCTGGCGCTCGATGAGCATGAGGAGGTACTGCGCCTCCTCCTTCTCGGATTCGTCCGTGTTGCAGAACATGACCGAGAACCCATGCCGGGCGGCGACGTCCTCGACGCCCCGGGCGATCGTGGTGAAGAACGGGTTCGAGATGTCGGAGACGACGAGGGCCAGCGTCTTCGTGCGCCTGGAGCGCAGCTGGCGAGCCAGGGCATTGGGCACGTAGCCGAGCTCCGCGACGGCGGCCCCCACCCGCGCGCGGGCCTCCCGGCTGCTGTACCCGGAGTTGTTGATGACACGCGAGACGGTCATGGCGGACACGCCGGCCCGCTGAGCGACATCGCTGATGGTGCTCATCTGGTGATCCCCGTGTTGATCCCTGCCAGCGCCCCTCCCGGGCCTGGTGTGCAACCGGGGGCTGCCCGCGCTGCGGACAGCCCCCGGAAGGAATGCGGGGTCAGGCGCAGGACGGCCTACTTGTAGAGGACCGCCTGGATCTTGGCGTCGTTGATGTTGGTCTTGTCGTACCAGTAGTAGCCGGTGTCGATGTTCTTCTCGAGCGTCTTGCCCGCGATGGCATCGAGCGCGGCGTCGACGCACTTGGCGCCGATGCCGACCGGGTTCTGGGTGATGGCGCCGAGCATGACGCCGCTGTTGATCGCATCGATCTGCTGCTGGCCGGAGTCGTAGCCGACGACCACGATCTTGCCTTCCTTGCCGGTCTCCTTGAGTGCGTTGAGGACGCCCTTCGCGGAGCCCTCGTTCGCCCCGAAGAAGCCCTTGAGGTCGGGGTTGGCCGTCATGATCGCCTTGGCGAGGTCGGCCGACTTGACCGGGTCGCCCGCGCCGTACTGGATGTCGACGATCTGGACGTTGGGATGCTTTTCCTTCATCCGCTGGGAGAAGCCGTCGCGCCGGGTCTGGCCCGTCTGGCTTGTCTGGTCGTGGACGATGACGGCCACCTTGCCCGAGTCGCCGATGGCCTTCGCCATCTGGTCGGCGGCCTCGCCGGCGGCCGCGACGTTGTCGGTGGACACGGTCGTGACGGGGATGTCGCTGTCGACGCCGGAGTCGAACCCGACCACCGGGATGTTGGCCGCCTTGGCCTTCTCGAGGAGCGGCGTCGCCGCCTTGCTGTCGAGGGCAGCGAAGCAGATCGCCGCCGGCTTCTTGTCGAGGGCCGTCTGGAGCATCGTGAGCTGCTTGTCGACCTCGGACTCGGACGCGGGTCCTTCGTACGTGATCGTGGCGCCCTTGGCCGCCGCCTCGTCGGTGGCGCCCTTCTGGACGGCCTGCCAGAACTGGTGCTGGGAGCCCTTCGAGACGATGGCGACGTACGGCGCGCTGCCGGCGGGACTGGATGCCGCGCCGCTCGCGGCGGGGCTCGGGCTGCTCCCGCTGCTGCAGGCGCCGACCACCAGGGCAAGCGCCATGCTTCCGGCCGCCAGGCCGGAGAACCGGGTGAACCTCATCTACTCTCCTCCGTGCGTGCGATGTGACCGATCTGCCGGCCTCGACGCTCGAGGCCGGCGTGTGGCCCGGGTGTAGGGGTGGCGCCGGCCGCTAGGCACGGCGGCGGCGCCGCAGGATGTCGAGCCAGACGGCGCCGATGACCACCACGCCGGTGATCACGAGCTTCCACTGGTCGGGAACCCCGAGGATGGAGAGGCCGATCGTCAGGGTGCTGATGATGAAGGCCCCGATGACCGTGCCGACGATGCTGCCCTCGCCTCCGCTCAGGGAGGTGCCGCCGATGACGGCCGCCGCGATGGCGTCGAGCTCGTAGCCCATGCCGACCGACGGCTGGGCGGAGGTCATGCGCGCTGCGATCAGGATGCCGCCGAGACCGGCGAAGAGCCCGCACACGCTGTAGACGACGATCTTCCAGGCGTCCACGTTGACGCCCGAGAGGCGCGTGGCCTCCTCATTGGAGCCCAGGGCGAACGTGTACCGGCCGAGGACCGTCCTGGTCAGGACCAGCTGGGCGAGGATCGCGGCGCCGAACATGACGAAGACGACGTTCGGGATGCCGAAGAACGACTTGCCCATGAAGAGGTCGTAGAACTGCGGGGTGCCCTCGAAGTAGATGGGCTTGACGCCCGACAGGACCTGGGCGAGCCCGCGGGTCACGTTGAGCATGCCCAGGGTGGCGATGAACGGCGGGATCTTGGCCTTCGCGATCAGGGTGCCGTTCACAGCGCCGACGAGCGCGCCGGCCGCGAGGGCAGCGGGGATGCCCAGCCAGAGCGGGAGGCCCGCGTTCGTGACCACCAGGCCCAGGATGACAGAGCAGAAGGTCATCGTGGTGCCGACCGACAGGTCGATGCCGCCGGTGATGATCACGAACGTCACGCCCATCGCCAGGACGCCGTTCACCGCGGTGGCGACGAGGATGGAGATGTAGTTGTCGGTCGTGCGGAACGGCTCCGAGATCGCCGAGAAGAACGCGAGCAGGATCATGAGCGCGCCGAGCGCGAGCAGGCGCTGCAGCGAGTCGCCCTTGACCAGTGACTGCACCCGGGACGGTCTCGGCGTCGTGGTCTTCTGCATCGAACTGCTGCCTCGCCTGGGTCTCTGACGGGGTTTCGGGATTCGCCGGCTACGCGGCGGCGACGGCTTCGCGCTGGGTCGCGAAGGTCATGATCTTCTCCTGGGTCGCCTCCGCAGCGCTCAGCTCCCCCGTGATCCGCCCCTCGCACATGACGAGGATCCGGTGGCTCATGCGCAGGATCTCGGGAAGCTCGGACGAGATCATGATGATCGCCTTGCCCTGCTGGGCGAGGTCGTTGAGGAGCCGGTAGATCTCGCTCTTGGCGCCGACGTCGATGCCGCGGGTCGGCTCGTCGAAGATGAGGATCTCGGTGTCGGCGGTGAGCCACTTGGCGATGACCACCTTCTGCTGGTTCCCGCCCGAGAGGTTCCGGACTCGCTGGGAGACGCCGGGCGTCTTGATCGACAGGCCCTTGACGTGCTCCTCGGCGGCCGCCTTCGTGCGGCCGAACCTGATCTGCCCCAGCCGGCCGACGAACCGGCGCATCGAGGCGAGCACGACGTTGGCCTCCACATCCATGATCAAGGCGAGCCCGTACCGCTTGCGGTCCTCGGAGAGGTAGCCGATGCCGTGGGCGACCGCGTCCGCCGGAGTCCGGATGGCGATCGGCTTGCCGTGGACGAGGATCTCCCCCGAGTCGCGGGGGTCGGCCCCGAAGACCGCTCGAACCACCTCGGTCCGGCCCGCCCCGACGAGGCCCGAGAACCCGAGGATCTCGCCCCGGTGCAGCTGGAAGCTGACGTCGCGGATCACCCGGCCGCGGTTGAGGTTGCGGACCTCCAGGACGACCTCCGGGTCGGGGTGCTCGGGGAGCTCCGGCGACGCCTCGAAGATCGTCCGGCCCACCATCATGCTGATGATCGACTGGATGCTCGCCTCGGCGGTCCCCACGGTGTCGACGTACCGGCCGTCGCGCATCACCGTCACCCGGTCCGAGATCTGCTTCAGCTCCTCGAGGCGATGCGAGATGTGCACGACCCCCGCCCCGCCCTCGCGCACGTGCCGGATGATCCTGAACAGCTCGTCGATCTCCGTGTCGGTGAGGGCTGCCGTCGGCTCGTCCATGATCAGGACATCCGAGTTGAACGAGAGCGCCTTCGCGATCTCGACCATCTGCTGCTGGGCGACGGCCAGGCTGGAGACGCGGGTCCGCGGGTCGAGCTTGATGTGGAGCGTCTCGAACAGCTCGCCGGCCTTCTTGTTGAGGGCCTTCTCGTCGAGGACGAAGGGCGCTGCGCCGCGCGGCTCGCGCCCGATGAAGATGTTCTGGGCCACGGTGAGGTGGCCCATCAGGTTGAGCTCCTGGTGGATGATGCTGATCCCGAGGTCCTGCGCGGCCCGGGGAGACGCGATCTCCACCTCCCGGCCCTTGACCTGGATCGTGCCGGCATCGCGGTGGTAGATGCCGGCCAGGATGTTCATCAGCGTGGACTTGCCGGCCCCGTTTTCGCCGACCAGGGCGTGAACCTCGCCGGGGCGAAGCTCGAAGTGGCAGTCGTCGAGCGCGTGGACGCCCGGGAAGCTCTTGCTGATGCCGGTCATCTCGACGAGCAGGTCACCCATGCAGGGGACACCGTGGTGGCGTGGGCCCTGCCCGGCGGGTCCGGGACCGACGCGCCGGGTCCGCGCCGGCCGGTGCGCCCATCCCGACGCAGGTCATCGCCGCGAGGTGAGTTATCGATAACACACGAGCAGGGTAGTCCACCTGTCAAGACCGCCGGCGGCCCGGGAGCGGAACCCGGCTGATCGCGTCAGACAACGGTGGTCCGGACGTCGAAGGCGGCAACCACCTCGCGCATCTCGCCGAGGCTGAGACCTTCGGCCCGCTGGCCGACGAGAAGATCCATGTACTCGTAGCGCGCGGCCGTCTCCGCGTACTCGATCCGGTCGACGGCCCGCGTGACCGAGACGTTCGATCGGGCCATGACGCCGTGCTTGCCCCACAGGACGATCCGGTGCGTGCGCAGGCTGGCGACGTTCGCCTCCATGAGCCGGGCCGAGCCCGGCACCATGAACGGGAGCAGGCCGACCCCCTGCGGAAGGTTGATGATCGTCTCGGGCTCCCAGCGAAGGAGGCGCCGGTTGAAGTACGCCTCGTCCCGGTACTCGGGCACGTGGCTCAGGTAGACCAGGTGGGGCGGCTGGGCGTGCACCACCGCATGGAGGCTCGTGTCGGCCCGGGCGATCGTGTCGTCGTGGACCCCGAGGTGAGAGTTCCACTCGGTGGTCAGGCGGTCGAACAGGCGCCGCGGCGAGGTGTGGAGCGTCCCGGTGTCGCCGCCCGGGTTCACCAGGACGACGCCGAGGTTCGCCGGCGGGTCGGTCGCGAGGTCGCGGAGGCGCCGGCCGGATCCGGTGACGATGATCCGCCGACCCGCGAGGTGGGGCGCCGGCACGGGAAGCGGGATCTCCTCGGTGACGGGAAACTGGCGACGAATCTCGATGGACCACCCGATGCACACCGAGATGTTGCCGGCCCCTCCCTCGCCGGCGTCGATCGCCGCGAGCCGGCGCCCGGCCTCGCCGATGGAGGCCAGGATCTCGCCGAGCTCGGGGAACGGCTCCTTGACGGGCACGATGCACCTCGGTTCTCGAGTGCCGCTTGAGGCTTCGCCTTCGGTGGCGTATTCTATCCGGAGTCGAAACCAATCGTAATTACTCGCATGAATTCGTTCGTCAGGGCGTCGTCACTCGTTGGGACGCCATCGACAACGCGCGGCGCTCCGTGGCGTCGGGCGCATCAGCGAGGAGCAGGACGGCCAATGAGCGAGGGTGGGAGCTGGGACGCGGGCCGGTCGGGCGGGGCCGGATGGCCCATCGTCAACACCCACGTCCACCTGCCTCCGAACTTCTCCGCCTTCGACACCGTGGAGGACGCGGTCACGACGGCGGCCCGGGAGGGGCTGCGCGTCTTCGGGGCGTCCAACTTCCACGACCTCGGGGTCTACGCCCGGTTCGCGTCGATCGCGGAGCGGGCGGGGATCGTGCCGCTGTTCGGGATGGAGTTCATCTGCGTGGTCGACGCGCTCCAGCAGGACGGGACCCGGGTCAACGACCCGGGCAACCCCGGCCGCATGTACCTCTGCGCCAAGGGGATCGGCCGGTATGCGTCGCCCGGACCCGCGGCGCTCCGGCTGATGGGCGCGGCGCGGGATGTCGACGAGGACCGGATGCGTCGGATCGTCGCCCGCCTGCGGGCCTGCTTCGCCGAGGCCGGGCTCGAGACGACCCTCACCGCCGAGCGCATCGCCGAGGACGTCGCCGAGCGCGCGGGCGTCCCGCGACCGTCGGTGGTCCTGCAGGAACGGCACGTGGCCATGGCGTTCCAGGAGGCCCTCTTCCGGCAGGCCGACGCGGGGCGCCGCCGGGCCCTGCTGGCGCGGGCGTTGGGCGGGCCGCCCGCGGCCGGCGTCGAGAACCCGATCGCCGTCCAGGGTGAGATCCGCTCCCGGCTCATGAAGGCCGGTCGACCGGCGTTCGAGAGCGAGTCGCCGGTCTCGTTCGACGACGCGATGCGACTGACCCTGGAGCTCGAGGGCATCCCCTGCTACCCGACGCTTGCCGACGGGGCGTCGCCGGTCTGCCCGTGGGAGGAACCACCTGCCGCGCTCGTGGAGCGGCTGCTGGCCCGTGGGATCCACGCCGCCGAGCTGATCCCCGGGCGAAACCGCCCGGAAGTCGTGGACGCCTACGTCGCCGCGTTTCGCGATGCCGGCATCATCGTCATGGCCGGGACCGAGCACAACACCCGGCAGCGGGTCCCGCTCGAGCCCCGCTGCATCGACGGGTCGCTGCCGTCGTCGGCCGCCCGGGCGGCGTTCTGGGAGGCCACCTGCGTGGTGGCTGCCCACCAGCATCTGCGGGCGTCCGGGCAGCAGGGCTACGTCGACGGCCAGGGTCGGCTCAACCCGGGCTTCCCCGGCGGCGAGTCGCGCATCCGCTGGTTCGCCGAGCAGGGGGCGGAGCTGATCGACGCGGCGTCCCCGGCGGTGGCCCGGTGAGCGGCCCGATCAGCGGCCGGCGGCTGCTGCCCCCGACGCCTGTCGCGGTGCTCGACGAGCTCATCGAGATCGCCCGGCGGTTCGGCCGCGATCCCGAGTTCGCGCGGGGCGGTGGCGGCAACGCATCGGCGAAGGTCGAGGGCGTCCTGTACATCAAGCCGAGCGGCATCGCCCTCGCGACGCTCAACGCGGAGAACCTCGTGCCGCTGGACATGGAGCCGCTCCTGGCGCTGCTCCGGGCCGGCGACGCGGCCTCCGGCGACGCGGCCTCCGGCGACCCGGCGGCCGAAGTCGCTGGCGCCGGGGGGGACCCGGTCATGCGTACGGCCATGGCGGCCCGCCTGGCCGATGCAGGCGGGCGACGGCCATCCGTGGAGCTGCTGTTCCACGCCTTCCTGCCCGAGCGCTACGTGCTGCACACGCACCCCATCGACCTCAACGCGGTCACCTGCAACAGCGACGGCGCCGCCATCGCGGGACGGCTGTTCGGCGATCGTGCGCTGTGGGTGCCCTACACCGACCCCGGCCTCCCGCTCGCCCAGGCCATCGTCGATGCTCGCCGGGCCTATGTCGAGCGCACCGGCGGGCCGGCCCCGGCGATCACCCTCATGCAGAACCACGGGATCATCGTCGGGGGGGAATCGGCGTCCGTGATCGACGAGGCATCCGCGTGGCTCGTCGAGACGGTGCGGGCAGCGATGGGCCGCGGCGCCACGAAGCCCAGTGCCTCCCGTGCGGCGGACCCGGCCCCGGCCGGCATGGACCGGGCTCGCGCCCGGACGCTGGTCGACGCGATCGCGCCCTCGCTC
>Ga0315287_10000970_pt1 | contig 25789 bp, 24 predicted proteins | sample YL17G11_0_MG_FD_205037 | JGI IMG/M metagenome (GOLD analysis project Ga0315287, IMG submission 205037) | Sediment microbial communities from Yellowstone Lake, YNP, Wyoming, USA - YL17G11_0 | ecosystem: Environmental > Aquatic > Freshwater > Lake > Sediment | place: USA: Wyoming | collected... | reverse complement strand
GCTCGGAGATTCGGTGAAGCAGGCGCAACGCGCGGCGTATGCGGCGATCGCCGGCATCCACTTCGAGGGCATGCAGTACCGCCGCGACATCGGCCATCGCGCGCTCGCCGTACGGAAGAGTTGAGTCGCCGGTGAACGTCAACGCGACCCGGGATTATTTTCTCGACCTGCAGGCACGCATCGTCGCGCGGCTGGAAACACTCGACGGCCAGCCGTTCCGCCGTGACGAATGGACGCGCCCGGAAGGCGGCGGGGGCATCTCGCGGCTGATCGAGGAAGGCAACGTCCTCGAGCGCGGCGGCGTCAACTTCTCGCACGTAAAAGGGGACAAGCTGCCGCCGTCGGCCTCGGCCGGGCGGGCCGAAATCGCCGGTCGCGCTTGGGAGGCCATGGGCGTCTCCCTGGTCCTTCATCCGCGCAATCCGTACGCGCCGACGGTGCACCTCAACGTGCGGATGTTCGTTGCCCATGCGCCGTCCGATCGCGCGGCGGAAGATGCATGGTGGTTCGGCGGAGGCATGGATCTCACGCCCTATTACGGATTCGAGGAAGACGCGATCCACTTTCATCGCACCTGCCGCGACGCGCTGGCGCCGTTCGGGGCGGACGTGTATCCGAAGTACAAGCGGTGGTGCGACGATTACTTCTACCTCAGGCATCGGAAGGAGCCGCGCGGGATCGGAGGCATCTTCTACGACGATCTCGCCGAGGGGGGCTTTGACCGCTGCTTTACGCTGACGAAAAGCGTGGGCGACCATTTCCTCGATGCGTACCCGCCGATCCTCGCGCGCCGCAGCGGCACGCCGTTCGGCGAGCGCGAGCGCGATTTCCAGGCGTACCGCCGCGGGCGCTACGTCGAATTCAATCTGGTCTGGGACCGCGGCACGCTGTTCGGGCTGCAATCGAACGGCCGCACCGAAGCGATCCTGATGTCGCTGCCGCCGATCGTCAAATGGCGCTACGACTGGAAACCCGCGCCGGGAACCCCGGAAGCGCGGCTCTACACGGATTTTCTGGTGGCGAAGGACTGGCTCGATGGGAGTTGAAATCCGTTCCCTGCCCGACGATGCGCACCTGACCGAAACCAGGGTGTCGTCGGAGCCGGTGTTCGAGGGCCGGCTGCTGCAGGTGCGGCGCGACACTGTCCGTCTGCCGGATGGCGGGCTCGCCACGCGCGAGTACATCGTCCATCCCGGGGCGGTGCTGGCCGTGCCCGTGCTGCCGGACGGGCGGCTGGTCGTCGAGCGCCAGTATCGCTATCCGCTCGGGCGCGTTTTCATCGAGTTCCCGGCCGGGAAGCTCGATCCCGGCGAGTCGGCGCTTGTCACCGCACAGCGCGAGCTGCGGGAAGAGGCCGGGTACACGGCGGACCAATGGACGTGGCTGGGCGTGATCCATCCGCTCCTCTCGTATTCGACCGAGGCGATCGAACTCTACGTCGCCGAGGGGCTCGAGTACGTCGGCGCCAAGCTCGACGACGGAGAGTTTCTCGAAATCCGATTGATGAGCGTCGAGGAGATGCTGGCGGCAGTCGACCGGGGCGAGATCAGCGACGCCAAGACGGTCACCGCGCTGCTGTTGTACACCCGGCGCATCGAGCGCCGCGAATGATCGCGCGCCGGCTCGTCATCCGTGGTCGCGTGCAGGGCGTCGGCTATCGTTACGCGATGGCCGAGGCGGTGCAGGCCCGGGGCGTCGCCGGGTGGGTGCGCAATCGCAGCGACGGCACGGTAGAGGCGGTGCTGCAGGGTGACGCCGCGGCGGTCGAGGCGGCGATCGCGTGGTGCCGCCGCGGCCCGCCGCTCGCTCGGGTCACCGCAGTCGAGATCACGACGGAATCCGTGACCGTGACTTTCGCGAGTTTTGACCTGCGGTCGACGGTTTGACGCCGACCGGCGGCGCGGCGCCTGCGCGCCAGGCCGGCTGGCGCGTCAGCCAAGCCGTGGAGCGTCGCGGACGCCGAAGACGTCCTTCCACGCCGAGTACGATGACGCCGCCCACAGCGGCAGCACCAGCACCAGGCCGATGCCCATCGTCGCGAGGCCGAAACCCAGCAGCACCAGCGACGCGGCGGCGTAGACCAGCAGCGGCACCGTGTTGAGAGCGAACGCATCCCAGCTCGCCGCGAACGCGACGCCTGGGGCTACCCGTTCGAACAGGACGTGAAACGGCACGAAAGTGATCGGCAGCGAGGCGAGGATGCCGATCGCATAGATGCCGGCGATCGCCGGCACCGACAGGTCCGCCGAAGACGAATCGGCGAAGAGCAGGTTGACGCCGGCAATCCACCATGCGGTAAGGGCCTCGGCGGCGAAGGTGATGATGCCTGCGGCAACCACGGCAGCAATGGCGGCTGCCGGCGCACGAAAGGCGGCGACCGCGAGCCTGATCGACGGCGCCCCGCCTTGATCAGCCACCGCCGCCGCGTAGAGCATCCCGCAGGCGACGAGCGGGACGATGAGCTTGCCGAGCATCGGGCCCACATTCGGCAACGCCTGCAATGCGAACTCGGCGGCGAGCGTCAGGAACGCGAGCGCCGCCCAAGTCGCGGGCGCGTGCTTGACGAGCCGCATCGCGTCCTCGTACCAGGTGAATGCATGACGCCACGGCACGGCTCGGGGCCGGACGTGCGATTCCGGCGAAACGATCGGTGGCGGAGCGCTGCTGGGCGACGGATTCGGTGGAAGCGGCGCCTCGGACATCACGCGGCGCGTGCGTCGGAGCGCACAGAAACCGTTCCGCGCGCCTTGGCTTCGCCCGCCGGGCTCATGCGGCGGCCTCGTCGTGCCGTTGGTGCCGATGGTACGGGTGGCGTGTCGGCCGCGTGCGCAATCGCCCGGCGACGCGCGCTGCGCGCCTTGGCTTCGCCCGCCGGGCTCATGCGGCGGCCTCGTCGTGCCGTTGGTGCCGATGGTACGGCTGGCGTGTCGGCCGCGTGCGCAATCGCCCGGCGACGCGCGCTGCGCGCCTTGGCTTCGCCCGCCGGGCTCATGCGGCCTCCCCCAAATATGCGGCGCGGACGGCCGGGTCGTGCAGCAATTTCTTCGCGTCGCCCGCGAGGATGATCTCACCTGATTCCATCACGTAGCCGCGATTGCTGACCTCGAGCGCGAGTTTTGCGTTCTGCTCGATCAGCAGAATCGTTACGCCCTCACCCGAAACCGTGAGAATGGTTTCGAATACTTTCTGGACCATCAGCGGCGCGAGCCCCATCGACGGTTCGTCGAGCAGCAACAGTTTCGGGCGCGACATCAGGGCACGGCCCATCGCCAGCATCTGTTGCTCGCCGCCGGACATCGTCCCCGCGGTCTGCCGGCGCCGTTCCTTGAGCCGGGGGAACAGCTGGTAGACCCGCTCGATGTCGTTGCGGATCTCGGCCCTGTCGTTGCGGATGTAGGCGCCCATCGCGAGGTTTTCCTCGATCGTCAGCGCGCCAAACACGCCACGACCCTCGGGGACCATCGCCAGTCCCTTGCGCACCAGCTGGAAGGCAGGCTTGCCGGTGATGTTCTCCCCGGCGTAGTGGATCGTGCCCGCCTTGATCGGCTGGACGCCGCAGATGCCCTTCAACGTCGTCGTCTTGCCCGCTCCGTTGGCACCGATCAGGCAGACCAACTCGCCCTTTTCCACCTCCAGTTCGATTCCCTTGACCGCGTGTATGCCGCCATAGGCGACCTCGACCTTGGCCAGTTGGAGCAGGGGCGCGGCGGCGGTCATCGGTGTACCCCCACGCTTGCGGCTGGCGCCGCGGCGCTGCCCCCCGAGGGACGCCCGCGCGAGCTGGGCGAAGCCAAGGCCCGAAGGGCGCGCCTGCGAGCGCGGGTGGCGGCCGACTCCACGATGCAACGCATCCGGCACGGCATCGCGGAGGCCGCGCAATTCGCCTCGACCTCGTTGTTCCCGATCGTCATGCGTGGGCTCGGCGTGTCGGTCGGCATCCACGCTCGCGGACGCCCTCTTCGAGCCTTGGCTTCGCCCCGCTCGCGTGGACGTCCTTGGGACGGCCCGGCGGCGCTCATGCCGATTCCGCGACGTTGAGCGTGACTTCGCCGCCGAGATACGCCGCGATCACGGTCGGGTCCGCCTGCACTTCGGCGGCGGGACCTTCCGCGATTTTCTTGCCGTAGTCGAGCACCAGCACGCGGTCGCAGACGCTCATCACCAGTTTCATGTCGTGCTCGATCAGCAGGATGGTGGTGCCATCGTGGCGGATGTCGTCGAGCAGGCGCTTGAGCGAAGCGGTCTCGGTCGCGTTCATGCCCGCCGCAGGCTCGTCCAGAGCGAGGAGCTTCGGTTCGGTGGCGAGCGCGCGCGCGATTTCCAGCCGGCGCTGGTCGCCGTAGGCCAGGTGCTTCGCCAGGGCGTTGGCACGCTTCGCCACGCCGACGTACTCGAGCAGCTCGTACGCGCGCTTTTCGATCGCCTTCTCTTCGGCGCGCGTGCTCGCATTGCGGGAGACCGCACCCCAGACCCCGCCGTGCGTGCGCACATGGCGACCGATCATGACGTTCTCGAGCGCCGACAGGTTGGCGAACAGCCGGATGTTCTGGAAGGTGCGTGCGATGCCCCGCGCGGCAACTTCGTGCGGTTTGAGACCGGTGAGCGGGAGACCGTCGAACAAGAATTCGCCGCCGTCCGGTGTATAGATGCCGGTCAGGACATTGAACAGGCTGGTCTTTCCGGCGCCATTCGGCCCGATGAGCCCGTAGATTTCGCCGTGGTTGATGGTGAAGCTGACTTGGGAAAGCGCGCGCACGCCGCCGAACCGCTTGTCGATCCCCTTCCCCGAGAGCAGCGCGAGCGAGGAGCTCATGCGGCCTCCTTGTAGCGTCGGTGGCGGTGCTTCCGCAATGGGTCGGCCGCGTGCGCAATCGCCCGCCGACGCACCGTACCGGTCTTGGCTTCGCCCGTCGGGCTCATGCGGCCTCCCGCTTGGCTTCGAATTCGCGCTTGCGCACGGCCGAGGGCAGGATGCCGGCCGGGCGGAAAAGCATCATCAGCACCAGCGCCAGACCGAACAGGAGCATGCGGATCACTTCGGGTTCGATCAGCATCCGGCCGAACAACGCCCTCTGCACCGGCTCCACGGTGTAGCGCAGCACCTCGGGCGCGAACGACAGCAGCAAGGCTCCCAGGATCACGCCCCAGATGTTGCCCATGCCGCCCAGCACGACCATGGAGAGCACCATCACCGATTCGACCAGCACGAAGCTTTCCGGGCTGATGAAGCCCTGGGTTGCCGAAAAGATGCCGCCCGAGATGCCGCCGAACGACGCGCCCATCGCGAACGCGAGCAGCTTCATGTTGCGCGTATTGATGCCCATTGCGCGGGCGGCGATCTCGTCCTCGCGGATTGCCTCCCATGCGCGGCCGATGCGCGAGTCCTGCAGCCGCAGGTTGATGACGATGACAGCCATCAGCACGAGGATCAGCAGGTAGTAATACTTGACCGGGCCGGTGAAGGTGAGCCCGAAGAAGACTTCGCTTTTGGCAAAGCTGAAATCGCCGATGCGGAAGGGGTCGATCAGCGTGATCCCCTGCGGGCCGTTGGTGATGTTGACCGGCTGCGACAGGTTGTTCATGAAGATGCGGACGATCTCGCCGAAACCCAGGGTGACGATCGCCAGATAGTCGCCGCGCAGCTTCAGCGTGGGCGCGCCGAGCAGCGCGCCGAACATGCACGCGACCGCCGCGCCGATCGGCAGGATGATCCAGAACGGCAGGTGCAGGTTGAAATGCGGCGACGCGAGCAGCGCGTAAACGTACGCGCCCACCGCGTAGAAGGCGATGTAGCCCAGGTCGAGCAGGCCGGCGAAACCGACGACGATGTTGAGGCCGAGCGACAGCAGCACGAACAAGAGCGCGAGGTTGGTGATGCGCACCCACGCCGTGCCGATCTGCGCCAGCGCGAACGGCAGCACGGCCAGCGCGACGGCGATCAGGGCGATGCCGATCCATGCACCGCGCGGGTTCTTCTTCCGATCGAGCAGCTTGTGCACGGCGCCCCCTACGCGCGGTCGCTGACGCGCTCACCCAGCAGCCCGGAGGGCCGGAAGATGAGCACCGTGATCAGGACCAGAAACGCAAAGACGTCCTGGTAATTGCTGCCGAACAGCGTCAGGTTGGGGTCGGTGACGCAGCGCTCGGCGATCGCGTCCGACCAGTCGGAGAGCTGGCACAGGTTGGTGAGTTCGCCAACGTAACCGGCCCCCAGCGCCTCGATGACGCCGAGCAGCAGGCCGCCCAGCATGGCGCCCGCGAGGTTGCCGATGCCGCCCAGCACCGCGGCCGAAAAAGCTTTCAGCCCGAGCAGGAAGCCCATCTGGTATTGGGCGATCCCGTAGTAGGTGCCGACCATCACGCCGGCCACGGCCGCCAGCGCGGCGCCGATCACGAAGGTCAGCGCGATGACGGTGTTGATGTTGATGCCCATCAGCCCGGCCACCAATTGGTTCTGCGAGGTCGCGCGCATCGCGATGCCGAGCTTGGTCCTGTAGACGAGCCCGAGGAGGCCGGCCATCATCGCGACCGACGCGACGATGATCGCCACCTGCACGTTGGTGATCGTGGCGCCGTTCTGGGTGGCGGTGATGTGATAGGGGATGACGGTGATGATCTGCGGAAACGGGATCGGATTGCGGCTCCAGATGATCATCGCCAGGTGCTGCAGGATGATCGACAGGCCGATCGCCGTGATCAGCGGTGCCAGCCGTGGTGCCGTTCGCAGCGGCCGGTAGGCGACCCGTTCCAGCGTGTAGCCTACCGCCATGCAGACCGGGACGGCGACCAGCACGCCGGCCGACACGATCACGAGCGGCGGCAGTCCCGTATGGGCGCCGGCGATCGCGCTGATCACCGAAAACGCCACCATCGCGCCGATCATCACCACCTCGCCATGCGCGAAGTTGATGAGCTGGATGATGCCGTACACCATCGTGTAGCCCAGCGCGACCACGGCGTACACGCTGCCGAGCGTGAGGCCGTTGATCATCTGCTGCAGGAAGATATCCACGCGATTCCCCTCCCGGGCGGCGGGACCCGAGCGTAGCAGATTGTGGGGGGTGGCGCGGCTCCCGGCAATCCCCCGCGCGGCGGGCAAAAAAAAGCGGCGCCCCGCGAGGCGCCGCTTTCGTCGTTGCCGTCGACCCTACTTCTTCGGGGCTTCCGGGGCCATTGCCGGGGCAGCGGCAGGAGCCGCCGCGGCAGCCGGAGCCGGCGCCGCTTCGAGCTTGGTCGTCTTGCCGGCCTTGATGATGGCGATCGGCTCGACGCTGCCGTTCTTCATCTGGAAGATCGTCATTTCGGCATCCTTGCGGTCGCCCTTGGCGTCGAACTCGATGTGGCCGGTGGCGCCGTCGAAGGAGATCGACGCGACCATCGGCAGGTACTTCGCCGGGTCGGTCGAGTCCGCCTTCTGCATCGCAGCGATCAGGATGTTCGCGCCGTCATAGAAGAACGGCGCGTATTGCTTGACCTCGCCGTATTTCGCCTTGAACGCGTCCTGGAACCCCTTCGAGGCCATCTGCGTCGGGATGCCGGCCTGCGAGCAGATCAGGCCCTCGGCCGCGGCGCCGCCGAGCTTGGTCATTTCGCTGGTGCATGCGCCGTCACCGAACGCGAACACGGCCTTGATGCCCAGTTCGCGCGCCTGCTTGATCATCGGGCCGCCGGTGGCGTCCATGCCGCCGTAGAAGATCACGTCCGGGTTCTTGCCCTTCATCTTGGTCAGGATCGCCTTGAAGTCGGTCGCCTTGTCGTTGGTCTTCTCGCGGGCAACCACCTGCACGCCGGCGGCCTTCAACGTCTTCTCGACTTCGTTGGCAAGGCCTTCGCCATAGGCGGTCGCGTCATCGGCGATCGCAACCTTCTTCGCCTTGAGTTCGTTCGCGACGTACGCGGCGACGGCCGGACCCTGCTGGTCGTCGCGGCCGACGGTGCGGAACACGACCTTGAAGCCCTGTTCGGTCAGTTTCGGGTTCGTTGCCGAGCCCGAGATCATCGGGATGCCGGCCGCGTTGTAGACGGCGGAGGCCGGGATCGTCACGCCCGAGTTCAGGTGGCCGACTACGCCGGCGACCTTCGCGTCGACGAATTTCTGCGCGAGCGTGGGGCCCATCTTCGGGTCGGCCTGGTCGTCCTCGCTCATCATTTCGAACTTGACGGTCTTGCCGCCGATTTTCATCTTCTTCGCGGTGGCTTCGTCGATCGCCAGATGCACGCCGTTCTCGTCGTCCTTGCCGAGGTGGGCGATGCCGCCGGTCAGCGGGCCGGCATGGCCGATCTTGACGACGACGACTTCTTCAGCAGGCGGGGCGGCCTTGGGTGCTTCGGCGGCCTTTTTCGGTTCTTCCTTGCCGCAGCCATAGGCGGTCATGAGCGCGGCCGCGATGAGCGTCAGGCCGAGCTTGTGGGTCATGTTCATCAAAAAACCTCCGGATCGGGGGGTAGGTCGGGGAAAATCGGGGAAAAATCGAAGCGCGTAAGTATCGGCCCTTGGCGCGGCGCTGTCAATGGCTTGGCTTGGCGGCCGGCATGGCATTGACCCGTCCGCCGGCTCGGGAGCTTGCCCGTGGCCAAAACGCAAACGTGTTTTTTTCACGGACAAGCTCTAAGCTAAGCAGCTTAGCTGAATCCGGATTGGCCGCCCGACGCGTCCAACCGACAGCGATTACCGTCGCTGGCATGCCGGTTCCGGCGTGCCAGCCGCGCATATCCCGGTCGGGGCCGCATCGTCGCGGGTGGCGGCGGGGAAGGAAGCCCAAGGGGCACGAATGATCAACAGATGGACACGGCGCCGGGTGATCGGGGTCCTGGTCGCGTTGGCGGTCGCGGTTGCGATCGGCGGGAGCGCGGCGGTGCAATGGGTGCACAAGCGCGCCGAAGTCGATGGTCGGGGCGGGGCGAAGGTGCCCGTCGCGCTCGAGTTTGCGCCGGATGACCTGACGCGGGTCGAGCTGAAGCCGCTTTCCCGCTGGCTGCCGGTCTCCGGCGCGGTCCAGCCGCTCAATCAGGCCACGGTCAAGGCGAAGGTTTCGGGCGATGTCCGGCACATCGCCGTGCGTGAAGGCGAGACGGTGCGGGCGGGGCAGGTACTGGTTCGTATCGACACCGCGGATCTCGACGCCCGGCTTGCGGAGCGGATCGGCGCGCTCGAAGCGGCGAAGGCCCAGCTGGCGATGGCCGAGAAGACCCGCGCGTCCAACCAGACGCTGCTGAAGCAGAACTTCATCTCGCAGAATGCGTTCGACAATTCCGAGTCGAGTCTGAATGTATCGAAAGGCACCGTAAAATCCGCCGAGGCCCAGGTGCAGCTCGCCCGGAATGCGCTGCGCGACGCCGTCGTCACGGCGCCGCTCTCCGGAATCGTCGCCAAGCGCCACGTTCAACCCGGCGAAAAGGTCGCTTTCGATTCGCCGCTCGTGACCGTGGTGGACCTCACGGGCATGGAGTTGCAGGCCGTGGTGCCTGCGGTCGATGTGCCGGAGCTCGCGCTCGGGATGCCGGTCGATCTGGCGATCGACGGTTTCGGCGAGCGTCGCTTCTCGGGACGCATCGAGCGGATCAACCCCGCGACCGAAGCCGGCACCCGCGCGATCCTCGTTTACGTGGGCATCCCGAACGCCGACCTGAGTCTCCGCGGCGGCATGTTCGCGACCGGCCGGATTGCACTGGCCGCGGACGTGCCCGTGCCGACGCTGCCGCAAGCCGCGATTCGCACCGAAGCCGGCCAGGCGTTCGTGTGGACGATCGAGGGCGGGAAGCTCGTTCGGCGGATTGTCGTCGTCGGCCGGCGCGACGACGAGGCCGGCCGCATCGAGTTGAAGACGACGCTGCCGGCAACGGTGCAGATCCTCGCTGCGCGCTTCGACAACCTGAAAGACGGCGCCCCCGCGCTGGTCAAGGCGCCGTTGGCCGACAAGGCCAAGGCCGGCTGACGCGGGCCTGCCGGGCGGCCGGGCGCCGCCCCGGCTGTCGGTTCCCGAACTCGGACACCTAAGATGAAACCACCCCCACGCTCTCTACGTTCGCTGCCCCCCGAGGGGGCGCAGTCAGTACCCTTCGGGCGGCCGGGCGGGTAACTGACATGTGGATCACCCGCGTTTCGATCAACAATCCCGTGTTCGCGACCATGGTGATGGTCGCGATCGCCGTGCTCGGGCTCTTCGCCTACAACCGGCTGCGGATTGAGCAGATGCCCGACGTGAGCCTGCCGTTCGTGCTGGTGATGACGACGTACCCCGGCGCGTCGCCGGAGGTGGTCGAGGCCGACGTCACCAAGCCGCTCGAATACGCGATCAACACGGTTTCCGGGGTGAAGCTCATCCGCTCCAACTCGCGTGAAGGGCAGAGTCAGGTGTTCGCCGAGTTCCGGATGGGCACCGAAATGATGAAGGCGATGCAGGACGTGCGCGACAAGATCGCGCAGGTTCGGCCGGGGTTCGCACGCGACGTCAAGGACCCGCTCGTCATTCGCGCGGATCTGGAGAACACGCAGCCGGTGGTCTCGCTGGCGGTGCTGTCACCGACGCTGGGCCTGCGCGAACTGACCTCGCTCACCGATCAGACCATCGTCAAGGGCCTCGAGAACGTCCCGGGTGTGGCGCGCATCGACGTCAACGGCCGCGTGACGCGACAGATTCTGGTGCAGATCAAGCCGAACGCGCTGACCGCGCTCGGGATCGGCACGGACCAGGTCGTCAATGCGATCCGCGCCGCGAACCAGGATGTCCCCGCCGGCCGCATCACGCACGGGGCGAGCGACGCGATCGTCCGCGTCGAAGGCAAGATCAAGGACCCGGCGCAGTTCGGCCGCATCATCGTCGCGCACCAGGGCGGCGCGCCGGTCTACCTGACGCAGCTTGCCGACGTCATCGACGGCGAGAAAGAGGAGACCTCGCTCGCCCGGATCAATGGCCGGCCCTCGATCACGCTGGACATCCGGAAAGCGCAGGACGCGAACATCGTCGAGACGGGCCGCGGGATCAGGGAAGCCGTCGCCGCCCTGAAATTGCGGCTGCCGCCGGATGTCGAGTTGCGCATTGCCCAATCGACCGCCGACACGGTCGAGGCGAGCGTCAACCGGGTCAAGCAGACGATTGTCGAGGGCGCGCTGCTGACCGTGCTGATCGTGTTCCTGTTCCTGCACAGCTGGCGCAGCACGGTCATCACCGGCCTCACGCTGCCGATCGCGGTGATCGCGACGTTCATCGCGCTGTACGCGTTCGGCTTCACGCTCAATTTCCTGACGCTGATGGCGTTGTCGTTGTGCATCGGCCTCCTGATCGACGACTCGATCGTGGTGCGCGAGAACATCGTCCGCCATCTCGGGATGGGCAAGGACCACGCCACCGCCGCGCGCGAGGGCACCGATGAGATCGGCCTCGCGGTGATGGCGACGACGTTTGCCATCGTCGCGGTGTTCGTGCCGATCGCCTTCATGAGCGGCATCATCGGCCGGTTCTTCTTTCAGTTCGGATTGACCGTCGCGGTGGCGGTGATGGTGTCGCTGTTCGTGAGCTTCACGCTCGATCCGATGCTCTCCGCGGTCTGGCTCGATCCACCCGGCGATCGCTTCAAGCGCGTCCCCTGGCTCGGCCGGTTCATGGACCGTGTCGAGCGCGGGATCGAGTGGGTGCACGCGCTGTACGGGAAGGTGCTCGCGTGGGCGCTCGGCCATCGCGGCAAGGTTCTGCTGATCGCGGTCGTCTCCTTTTCCGCGAGCTTCCTGATCGTGCCCTTGATCGGCACCGAGTTCATTCCGCAGGCCGACGAAAGCTTCCTGTCGCTGCGTCTCAACACGCCGGTCGGTTCGAGCCTCGAATACACCGACGGCAAGGTGCAGCAGGTCGAGCAGACGTTGAAGACGTTTCCCGAGATCGCGCTGGCGATGACGACGGTCGGCACCGAGGACGGCCGCAACTATGCGCGGCTCAACCTGAAGCTCGCCGAGCGTGCGGACCGCACCCGTTCGCAGAAGGAAGTCGAGCGCGCCATTCGCGCCGCGCTGAAACCCATCCCGGGGATCGAGCTCGCGTTCGGCTTCGACCGGCCCGTCTGGGTCAATCTGCTGGGCCCGGATCCGGAGACGCTGACCAGGCTGATCAACGAGTTTGCGGACAAGGTTGCCAAGGTTCCCGGCATTGCCGATCTCGAAACGTCCGAAAAGGCGGCGCAACCGGCGCTGTCGATTCGCCTCAACAACGACGCGGCGGCGGATCTCGGCATCACCGTCGCGCAGGTCGGCGCGACGGTGCGGCCGCTGCTCGCCGGCGATACGGTGAGCTACTGGCTTGGCCCCGACGGCCAGAATTACGAAGTCAATGTCCAGCTCGCCAGGGATCGGCGGCGCCTCGCGTCGGATCTCGGCAACCTGTACCTGACGACCGGCAAGCGTGGTCCCGATGGCGAACCGCGAATGGTGCCATTGCGGCAGGTTGCCGAAATCGTCGAAACGACCAGCCCGCAGATCATCAAGCGGCAGGAATTGCAGCGCCGCGTGGCTCTGTATGCGAACGCCGAGGGGCGACCGTCGGGGGATGTCAACGCCGACGTCGAGCAGATCATCAAGGAAACGACGCTGCCGCCCGGTTATCGCTTCGACGTGGGCGGCCAGGCAAAAGACATGCAGGAATCCTTCCAGGCGGCGCTCGCGGCGCTGGGTCTCGCCGTGATCTTCATCTACCTCATCCTGGCGTCGCAGTTCGCGAGCTTCACGCAGCCGGTCGCGATCATGGCGTCGCTGCCGTTTTCGCTGATCGGCGTGTTCCTGGCCCTGCTGCTGACGGGCACCACGCTCAACCTGTTCTCGATCATCGGCTTCATCATGCTGATGGGGCTCGTGACCAAGAATGCGATCCTGCTGGTCGACTTCGCCAACCGGGCGCGGCGCGGCGGCGCGAGCCTCTCCGACGCGCTGCTGCAGTCGGGACAGGTGCGTCTGCGGCCCATCCTGATGACCACGGCGGCAATGATCGGCGGGATGCTGCCACTGGCGCTGGGTGTGGGGGAGGGCGGCGAGACGCAGGCGCCGATGGGCCGCGCGATCATCGGCGGCGTGATCACGTCGACGCTGCTCACCCTCGTCGTCGTACCGGTGTTGTACACGTACCTCGACGCGTGGAGCGAACGGCGGAAGGCGCGGCGGTCGGCGGGCGCCGCGCGCGCGGCGGCGGTCGCGGCCGCCGGATCGCGGACGCCGCCGCCGGCCGAATTTGACGTGCGATAATCGCCCGGTGGATAATAACTGACCGCGGGTCAGTTGGTTCGCGGTCACGGCGGGGTGATCCGACGCAGATTTGGCAGGACCATGGACATCGAACAGGCGCGCTTCAACATGGTCGAGCAGCAGATCCGAACCTGGGATGTGCTGGACCAGGACATCCTCGATCTCTTGTTTACGGTCAAGCGGGAGGAATTCGTCCCTGCCGCCTATCGACTGCTCGCCTTCGCGGATCTCGAAATCCCGTTGGGCGACGGCGAGAAGATGTGGACGCCGAAAATGGAGGCGCGCGTGTTGCAGGAGCTCGCGCTCGAGGCCGGCGAATCCGTACTCGAGATCGGCACCGGCAGCGGCTATTTCACCGCGCTGCTCGGCAGTCAGGGCGCGCAGGTGACGAGCGTCGAGGTCAATCCGCGGCTGGCGGCGGAGGCTCGCGCCAGGCTCGTGCGCTCCGGCATCCGCGGCATCGAACTCGCGGTTGGCGATGGCGCCCGGGGCTGGGGTCGCGACCGGTACGACGCGATCGTGCTGACGGGTTCGACGCCGATGCTGCCGGACGCCCTGCAAGAGCAGCTGAAGCCCGGCGGGCGGATCTTCGCGGTCGTCGGCGACGCCCCCGTGATGACCGCGCGGCTCGTGCGCCTGGCTGGACCGGACTCGGTGACCACGGCCGACTTGTTCGAGACCGTCATCGATCCGCTGAAAAATGCAGCGCAGCCTGCGCGCTTCCTGTTTTGACTCTGCAATTCGACCGCGGTCGACCCCCTGCTCGCCGTCGGGCGTGCATTTTCCCGGACCCACATCAATGATACGTCGCCCGTTGGCCCTCGCCGTCTACCTCGCGCTTGCTCTCGGGGCCGCCGCGCTTCCCGCCGCCGGCGAGGATCTGATGCAGATCTACCGCGAAGCCCAGCGCGCCGACCCCGGCATCGCCGCGGCGCAGGCGAACTGGACCGCCACGCAGGAGAAGGCACCGCAGGCGCTGGCCGGATTGCTGCCGAACGTATCGGCTGCCGGCATCGGCAACCTCAACAATTACGAGGCGACGATCAAGAGCGACCCGGCGGTCGACATCACGCGCAACTTTCGCCAGTACAACGCGATCGTGTCGGCATCGCAGCCGCTGTTCCGATACCAGAACGCGGTCTTCTACGATCAGGCCAAGCAACAGGTCACCCAGGCCGACTACGTTCTCGCTTCCGCGCAGCAGGACCTGATCGTCCGCGTCGCCGTCACCTATTTCGACATCCTGCTTGCAGAATTCAACATCGAGCTCGCCGAGAGCCAGAAGAAGGCGGTCTCGGAGCAGCTCGCGCAGGCGAAACGCAACTTCGAGGTCGGCGTCGCGACGATCACCGATACCAACGAAGCGCAGGCCAAGTACGACGCGATCGTGGCGCAGGAGATCTCGGTCCGCAACGAGTACGACAATCGGGTGACGGCGCTCCGCGCGATCATCGGGCGCTACCCGAGGGAACTGAAGAAGTTGGGCGGAGGCTTGGTTCCGGCTCTGCCCGAGCCCAATGTTGCGGACTATTGGGTCGACCGCGCGCTGAAGGAGAATCTCAACGTCCGGATCGCCGAAGCCAGTTTCGAGATCGCCAAGCTCGAGGTCGACCGCGCGCGGGGTGGCCACTACCCGACGCTCGATCTCGTCGGCAGCTATTCGGCGCAGGGCTCGAACGCCGCGGTAACCTCGACCGTCGCCAGCGACCAGCGCAGCGGGCAGATCGGACTGCAGCTGAACGTGCCGATCTACCAGGGCGGGTTTGTCAACTCGCGGGTGCGCGAGGCCACGGCGCTGCTGGAGAAATCCCGCCAGGATCTCGAGGGCGCCCGCCGGGCCGCGCTGTTCCAGGCGCAGACGGGATTCTCGGGCGTCACCAGTGCCGCGGCTTCCGTCAAGGCCTTCGAACAGGCTGTCGTGTCGGCCGAGAGCGCGCTGGCGTCGAATATCCTCGGCCAGGAAGTCGGGGTGCGAACGTTTCTCGACGTGCTCAATGTGCAGCAGAATGTCTATTCGACACGCCGCGATCTCGCGCAGGCGTATTTCGGCTATGTGATCGGCGTGCTGCGGTTGAAGTCGGCGGTCGGAACGCTCACCGATGCCGATCTCGAGGAGATCAATCGCCGGCTGAAGGGCTGATCCGCGCGCCTCCGCCGGCGTCCCCGCCTGCCGGGGAATCCAGTGCGGCGGCGATCTGCGGCCCGAGCCAGCGCCAAAGCCGGCCGCCGGCGCCGCGATGCCCGGCGTGGAAGGCGAGGGCCGCGTTCCCCATTGTGGCCCGCAGCGCGCGATCCGCGCGGAGCGTCGCCACCGCTGCGATCAGCGCATCGGCGTCGTCGACGCGCCGTGCCGCACCGGCCGCGAGCGCGTTCGCCGTGGTCTCCGCAAAGTTGAACGTATGCGGACCGACCAGCGTCGGCCGGCCGACCGCGATCGGCTCGATCAGGTTCTGCCCGCCGAGCGGCAGCAGGCTCCCGCCGACGAAGACCGTATCGGCCGCGGCGCAGTAACCCAGCATTTCACCCATCGAATCCCCGAGCACCACACGTACGTCGGCGGGAACTGCGGCGTTGGCGCTGCGCCGGACGAACGGCGTGCCGCGCTCGCGCAAGAGTTCCGCGACCGCGTCGAAGCGCTGCGGATGCCGCGGCACGATGACGGTCAGCGTGTCCGCCGGCAGAGGGCGGCGCGCGAGCGCATCGAGAATCAGCGCCTCCTCGCCGTCGCGCGTGGAGCCCGCGACCCACACCGGCCGCTGCTCACCGAACTGCAGCCGCAACTCGCGACCCAGCGCCAATGCCGCTGCGGGAACCTCGAGGTCGAACTTGAGGTTGCCGGTGACGATCGGCGCGCACGCGCCCAGCGCTGCGAAGCGCGCGGCGTCGGCGTCGGCCTGCGCCGCGATTCCGGCGAACGCCGCCAGCATCGGCCGCGCCAAGCCCGCGACGCGCGCGTAGCCGGCCGCGGACCGCTCGGACAATCGCGCGTTGACGAGATAAAGCGGCACGCCCGCCTCGTACGCCAGGGCCACCAGGTTCGGCCACAGTTCGGTTTCGACGAGCATCCCGGCGCGTGGTCGGAAATGGCGAAGGAACGCACGCACAGCGAAAGGCAGGTCGTAAGGCAGCCAGGCCTGCACGACCCGGTCGCCGAACAGCGCGTGGCCCGCGGCGCGTCCGGTGGCCGTCATGTGCGTCAGCAGCACCGTCGCGTCCGGATGCGCGCGCTTGAGGCAATCGACGAGCGGCACGACGGCCCGCGTTTCGCCCAATGACACCGCGTGGATCCAAAGCACCGGCTGCCGGACCGCCGTTGCGTACCGCCCGAAACGCTCGCCGAGGTGTTCGCGATAGCCGGGTTCCTTGCGGCCGCGCCACCACAGTCGCAGCGGCAGCAGCGGCAGCGCCAGGAACCAGAGCAGCGTATAGAGCGTGCGCATCACGGACAAGCTCTAGCTTCGCGGTGCGCGCTGCAGCAGCGCACCGGCGGCAGCGCGCACTTCCTCCAGGGTCGGCACCTGGCCCACGCCGCCCAGGTCGCGCGCGCTGCCGCTCGCGCGCTCGACACCTGCCAGCGCCGGATCGGTCGCGGTGAACAGCGCGACGGTCGGCGTGCCAAGTGCGGCGGCGAGATGGACGAGCCCGGTGTCGACGCCGACCACGAGTTCGGCGCGGGCGAGCAGCCCGGTGAGCGCGGGCAGCGTCTGCCGTGGCGGGACGCCCGCGGCAGGTTCATCTTGCGCCAGCCGTTCACTGCGCGACCGCTCGTCCGGACTGCCCCATGGCAGCAGCACGCGGTAGCCGGTTTGCGCGAAGACCGAGATCAACCGTCGCCATTCCGCATCCGGCCACAACTTGTCGGCGCGGCTGGTCGCGTGCACGAACACGACGTAAGGGCGGTCCGGAGAGAGATCGGCCGCGGCGGGCGGCGGCGCGACGATCCCGAAGCGTGGCGGGCCATCGAAGCGGTAGCCGAGCGCGGCCGCAGCGAGTTGGCGGCAGCGGTCGATCAGGTGCTGGTGCGGATCGATGGCGTGGTGCGCATCGTGGAGAAGCGTGGCGACGGGCTCGCGGATGCTCGCGCGATCGGGGCCGTGTCTCACGCCCGATGCCATGCGCGCGATCAGCGCGCCCTTGACCTGCTCCTGCAAGTCGAGGATCGCCGTGTACCGTTCCTGGCGCATGTCGCGCCGGAACGCGGCCAGTTCGCGCCAGGTGACGGCGGCAAAGGGGTGATGGCGCCAGCGCCGGAAGGCCACCGGAAGCACCCGGCGCACGCCGGGATCCAATGCGACCAGTGGCCGGAAAGTTTCCTCGGCCACCCAGTCGATCGCAAGATCCGGGCGGTTGGCGCGGACGTCGGCGATGAGCGCGAGCGCGTGGACGATGTCGCCCAGCGAGGATGGGCGGACGACCAGGACCGCGCTCACGCTGCGCGACTCGTCGTGCGCGACGAGGCAGCGGAGCCTCGCGGCGGGCAAGTCGATGGGCGGCGGGAAACCACGTAGAATGCGCGCAATTCAATTGCGCGCGGAGCCGCCGGCTCCGCGTACATTCGGCGCATGTCCGGGCCGCTCCCCTTAAGCCTTTGCATAATCACCCGCGACGCTGCCGCGCAACTCGCCGGCTGCCTCGGGTCGGTGCCGTTCGCCGACGAGATCGTCATCGTTGATTCCGGCAGCAGCGATGATACCGTAGAAATCGCCCGCCGCTGCGGCGCGCGGGTCGTCGATCACGCGTGGCTCGGGTTCGGCGCCCAGAAGAATTTCGCGGTCGGACAGGCAACGCACGATTGGGTGTTGTGCCTGGACGCCGACGAGCGCCTGACGCCGGAACTGGGGGCGGCGATCCGCGAGGCGCTCGCGGCATCGGCTGATCCGGCGGCGCCGGCCGCCTACACGATGGCGCGGCGAAACCAGTTCCTCGGGCGCTGGCTGGCGCATGGCGAAGGTTACCCCGACTGGAATGTTCGCCTGTTCGACCGCCGCCGCGCGCGCTGGACCGACGACCCGGTGCACGAGCATGTTGTCAGCGACGGCCGCATCGCGCGCATCAAAGGCGATCTGCTGCATGCTTCCGCCGACTCACTCAACGATTACATGGCCAAACAGAACCGTTACACCACCTTGCAGGCCGAGGCCCTGCACGCGCGCGGCCAGCGGGCAGGCGCGTTGCAGCTCGTGCTTTCGCCGCTCGTGCGATTCGTCCGGTTCTACATCGTGAAGCTCGGATTCCTCGACGGCATCGCGGGACTCGTCCACATCGCGATCGGCTGCTTCAACAGTTTCATGAAGTACGCCAAGTTGCTCGCGCTCGAGCAGCGGCGAGTCGCCGTGCCGGGTTCGGCCCGGGCCGGCGGCGGCGTCGACGGGCCCAACCCGTGAGCGCCGCAGTCTTGCCGAGGATGCACGTGCTGGTCACCGGGGCGGCCGGGTTCATCGGCATGCACACGGCGCAGCGCCTGCTCGACGCCGGCGCGACCGTCACCGGCGTCGACAGCTTTGACCCCTATTACGACGTGGCGCTGAAGGAGGCGCGCGTCGCGCGCCTCGCCGGTCGAGCCGGATTCAGTTTCGAGCGCGTCGATCTCGCCGCTGCCGATGCCACGGCGCAACTCTTTCGCAACGGCGGGTTCACGCAGGTCGTGCATCTTGCCGCGCAACCCGGCGTTCGCTACTCGCTCGTCAACCCGGAGGCCTATCTGCGCAACAATCTGACGGCGTTCGGGCACGTCCTCGAAGGCTGCCGCCACGCCCGGATAGGCCATCTCGTCTACGCGTCGAGTTCCAGCGTCTACGGCGCGAACCACACGCTGCCGTTTTCGGAGGACCAGAACGTCGATCACCCGGTCAGCCTCTACGCGGCCACGAAGAAGGCCAACGAGCTGATGGCGCACAGCTACAGCCATCTGTACGGGTTGCCGACGACGGGCCTGCGGTTTTTCACCGTGTACGGGCCGTGGGGCCGGCCGGACATGTCGCCGATGCTCTTCGCCGAGGCCATCCTAGCCGGCGTGCCGATCAAGGTCTTCAACAACGGGAAGATGCAGCGCGACTTCACTTATGTCGACGACATCGTCGAAGGGGTCGTCCGCATTCTGGCGCGGCCGCCGCCCGGCGATCCCCCGCCGTACGCGATCTACAACATCGGCAACAACACGGCCGTCGAGCTGGAGACCTTCATCGCGACGCTCGAACGGCTCCTCGGCCGGCCGGCCATCAAGCACTACGCGCCGATGCAACCGGGCGACGTCCCGGCGACGTACGCGGCGATCGACCGGCTCGCGGCGGCGACAGGTTTCGCGCCGCACACGCCGCTCGAGGTCGGTCTCGGGCGCTTCGTCGCGTGGTACCGCGACTACCATCGCATGGCGGCGGAATGAGCGCAGCGGGTGGTAAAATCCACCGTCGTCCGGGGCCGATCCCTGCGGTTCCTCCTTCCCTCGCCACTCCATGATCCTCGTTACCGGCGGAGCCGGATTCATCGGCGCCAACTTCGTGCTCGACTGGTGCGCGGGCAGCGACGAGCCCGTCGTCAATCTCGACTTGCTCACCTACGCCGGCAACCTCGGCAACCTCGCGGCGTTGAAGGACGACCCGCGGCACGTCTTCGTCCGCGGCGACATCGGCGACCGGGCGCTGGTCGAGACGCTGCTCGACCGGCATCGACCTCGCGCGGTGGTGAATTTCGCCGCCGAAAGCCATGTCGACCGCTCGATTCACGGCCCGGCCGAATTCATTGCGACCAACGTGGTCGGGACGTTCACGCTGCTCGACGCGGCGAAGGCGCACTGGTCGGCATTGCCCCAGCCGGAGCGCGCCGTGTTCCGCTTTCTGCACGTGTCGACCGACGAGGTGTACGGGTCGCTCGGACCCGGCGACCCGGCGTTCAGCGAGAGCACGCCATACGCCCCGAACAGCCCGTACTCGGCGTCGAAGGCGGCCTCGGATCACCTGGTCCGCGCCTATCACCACACCTACGGACTGCCGACGCTGACTTCCAACTGCTCGAACAACTACGGCCCGCGGCAATTCCCCGAGAAGCTGATTCCGCTGCTGATCGTCAATGCGCTCGCGGGCCGGCCGCTCCCGGTGTACGGCGACGGCCAGAACGTCCGCGACTGGCTCTACGTCGGGGATCACTGCGCGGCGCTGCGCGCGGTGCTGGGCGGCGGGCGTCCGGGCGAGACGTACAACATCGGCGGCAACGCGGAGATGAAGAACCTCGACGTCGTGCACACGCTGTGCCGCGTACTCGCCGAACTCGCGCCGGGGCGCGACTACCTGCGGCAGATCACGTTCGTGAAGGACCGCCCGGGTCACGACCGCCGCTACGCGATCGACGCGGCGAAGATCCGCCGCGAGCTCTCCTGGATGCCGCGGGAAACGTTCGATTCGGGCCTGCGGCGCACCGTGCAGTGGTATCTCGACAACGGCGCCTGGCTGGCCGCGGTGACGAGCAAGGAGTACCAGAAATGGATTTCCCTCAACTACGCGCAGTCGCCGGCATGAGCGCGTGAGCGCGGCATACCGATCATGAAACGCAAGGGCATCATCCTCGCCGGCGGCTCCGGCACGCGGCTCCACCCGGTCACGCAGGTCGTGTCGAAGCAGCTGCTGCCGGTGTATGACAAGCCGATGATCTACTACCCGCTGTCAACCCTCATGCTCGCGGGCATTCGCGACATCCTGCTGATTTCCACGCCGGCCGACACGCCGCGCTTCTCGCAGCTCCTGGGCGATGGCAGCCGGTGGGGGCTCAACCTTTCCTACGCGGTGCAGCCGGCGCCGGAAGGTCTCGCGCAGGCGTTCATTGTCGGCCGCGATTTCGTCGGCCGCGATCTGTCCGCGCTGGTGCTCGGCGACAACATCTTCTATGGCCACGACCTGCAGGTGCAACTCGCCCGCGCCGATGCGCGCGTGCAGGGCGCGACGGTCTTCGCCTACCCCGTGGCCGACCCCGAGCGCTACGGCGTCGCCGAGTTCGACGCGTCGGGGCGCGTCATCAGCCTGGAGGAAAAACCGCCGCGGCCGAAATCGCGCTACGCGGTCACCGGCGTCTATTTCTACGACAACCGGGTGCTCGACGTTGCCGCCAGCCTCAAGCCCTCGGTGCGCGGCGAGCTGGAGATCACCGATGTCAACAAGGCGTATCTTGGCTGGGGCGAACTCGCCTGTGAAGTGATGGGGCGCGGGATGGCCTGGCTCGACACGGGAACGCACGAGTCGCTGCTCGAGGCGGCGCAGTACATCCAGACGATCGAGCGGCGGCAGGGGCTGAAGATCGCCTGCCCGGAGGAGATCGCGTACCGGCAGGGCTACATCGACGCCGCGCAGGTCGAAAAGCTGGGCCAGGCGATGGAAAAGAACGGCTACGGCCAGTACCTGCTCGCGCTGCTGCGTGAGCCGCACGTTCCGTGAACGTCGCTCCGACCGCGCTGCCGGAGGTGCTGGTGATCGAGCCGCGCGTTTTCGGCGATGACCGGGGCTTTTTTTACGAAAGCTGGAACGCGCGCACCTTCGCCGACGCCGGGATCGACGCGACCTTCGTGCAGGACAACCACTCTCGCTCGCGCCGGGAGGTGCTGCGCGGGCTGCACTACCAGATCGAGCATGCGCAGGGGAAGCTTGTCCGGGTCTTGCTGGGCGAGGTGTTCGACGTGGCGGTGGACCTGCGCCGGAGTTCGCCAAACTTCGGCCGCTCGGTCGGCGTCACGCTGTCGGCGGAGAACAGGAAGATGATGTGGGTGCCGCCCGGATTCGCTCACGGCTTCCTCGTGCTGTCGGAAACGGCGGACTTCCTCTACAAGACGACCGATTACTGGTACCCGAAGCACGAGCGCACGCTGCTGTGGAGCGATCCGGCGCTCGGCATCGACTGGCCGATTCGCGCCGCGCCGATCCTGGCGGCGAAGGACGCGGCGGGCACACCGTTCGCGCAGGCCGACTGCTACCCGTAAGTCCGCGTCGCTGCCGGCGCGAGACAGATGACGACCCATCACCCCGCCATCCTGCTGACCGGCGCCGGCGGCCAGCTCGGCTTCGAACTCGCGCAGCTTCTCCGCGCGCACGGGAAGGTTGTGGCGACCGACCGCACGACGCTCGATCTCGCCGACCCCGACGCGATCGTGGCCGCGGTGCGCGGCGCGAGGCCGAAACTGATCGTCAATGCGGCGGCGTACACGGCGGTCGATCTCGCGGAAAAGGAGGCGGCGGCGGCGCATGCGGTCAACGCCCGCGCGGCGGGGATCCTTGCCGAGGAAGCGAAGCGGATCGGCGCGGTGTTGATCCACTACTCGACCGACTACGTGTTCGACGGCACGCGCACGACGCCGTACCCGGAAGATGCACCGGCCAATCCGCTGAGCGTGTACGGTGCGAGCAAGCTCGAGGGCGAACTGGCCATTGCGGCGGTCGGCGCCCACGCGCTGGTGTTCCGGACGAGCTGGGTCTACGGCCTCCACGGCAGCAACTTCCTGCTCACGATCCGCCGCCTTGCCGCCGAGCGCGACGAGTTGCGGATCGTCGCCGACCAGATCGGGGTGCCCAACTGGAGCCGGGTCCTCGCCGAAGCGACCACCCGCATCGTCGCGTCCGGGCTGCCGGCGCTCGCTGCGCGATCAGGGCTCTATCATCTCTCCTCGAGCGGACAGGCGAGCTGGCACGACTTCGCGTGCGCGATCGTCGGCGATGTGGCGCGGCCGCGGGTCGTGCCGATCACGACGGCCGAGTATCCCACCCCCGCGCGTCGCCCCGCGTACGGCGTGCTTGCCACCGCCCGGTTCGAGCACGCGTTTGGCTTCGCGCTCCCGGGCTGGCGCGAGGCGCTGCTGCGCTGCCTGTCGAGTCCGTCCGCGCGGCCGGAAAGGTGACGGCTCATCGATCGGGGTGCCCCGTGGACGCGGCCCGGGGTGATCCGGAAACGCGGCGTCAACGTAGCGGGCGAACGCATGCTTGCCCGCTGCACCGAACGGCCGGAGGGGTGCGGGGCGCCGGCGCCCGGTGTGGCGCCGGACGGCGATCAACGGAGGCCGGACGTGTACTCGGCAACCGCTTTCATCTGCGCATCGGTCATCTTGGCCGCGATGGTCGCCATGATCCTGCCGTTGACATCCTTGCCACCCTTGTCGGCGCCGCGCTCCCCTGACTTGAACGCCTTCAGCTGAGCGTACGTATAGTCGGCATACTGTCCCGCGAGCCGCGGATAGTTCTTCGGGACCCCGGCGCCGTCGGGCGCGTGGCAGGCCGCGCATGCCGGCACGCCGGCGACGGCGTCGCCGCCGCGATAGAGCCCCTGGCCCATCTTGAGCAGCGACGCATCTTTCGCGGCAAGGCCCTTTGGCGCCTGTCCGGCGAACAGCAGTCCGAGCAGCTTCATGTCCTCGGGCGAGAGCGTCGCCGACATCCCCTGCATCACCGGATTGGCACGGACGCCGGACTTGAAGTGCATGAGTTGCAGGGTGATATACTGAGCCGGCATTGCCGCAAGGTTCGGGTTCACGGGTGTGGCGCTGTTGCCGTCCATGCCGTGACACGCCGAGCAAACTTCCTTGACGATTCCTCGGGCCTTGGCGAGGTCGGGCTTGCCCGACGGGTTTTGCGCCAAGGCGGCGGCAGGCCACGCGCTCACGACGACGGCGGCCAGCAGCATCATGCGTTTCATCTGGGTACTCCCGATAGACGGCGGCGCGGCATTCGGCGCCACACCGGACGGGGTCCGTGCTGCGCCGAGCCAACCATGCAAAACCTCTCCATTGTAACGGAATCGGCGAGTCCGGCGAAAGGCGCGCTGCCGCCTGACGCAGTCACCGGCGGGCCGCGATGAAGCATCCGCTGCAGCAGGCCGAGTTCATCCTTACCGCCGCCAACGACGAACAGCTCCCGCCGCCGGGGCCCCCCGAAATCGCATTCGCCGGCCGCTCCAACGCCGGCAAGTCGAGCGCGATCAACACGCTCGCGAATCGAACCCGCCTGGCATTCACCAGCAAGACGCCTGGCCGCACGCAGCAGATCAATTTTTTTCGGTTGCGTTGCGGCGCGTTGCTGGCCGACCTGCCGGGCTACGGGTATGCCGCGGTGCCGCGGGATCTCAAGCGCCATTGGCAGGAATTCCTGGCGCGCTATCTTGCGACGCGGCAGTCGTTGGTCGGACTGATTCTGGTCATGGATGCGCGGCACGGGCTTGCCGATCTCGATCGCCGGTTGCTGGCGGGCTATCTGCCGAGCGGCCGCCCCGTGCTGCTGCTCGCGACCAAGATGGACAAGCTGACCCGTTCCGCGCAGCGACAGGCCGAGATGGCCGCGATGCGAGCGATCGCCGAGGACTTCCCGGCGCACGCAGGGAACGTCACGGTGGTGCCTTTCTCGGCCACCCGGCGGATTGGAGTCGAAGTGGCGGAGGCGGCCATCGCCGGCTGGCTTGGGCTCGATCGCGACGCGGGCATCGGGCCGAAGCCCTTGGCCGACAAGGAAAAAAAGAAAGGGCCCCGGGATCAAGGGGAGTGATCCGGGGCCCCAAAACGCCCGGCATAGGAAGGAATCGCTACGCGGGCACCCGCTCAGGGAGGAAAGCGGGGGACGTCTTACCGTCCGCTTGCTGTGACCGTCCGCACCAAGCGGAGTTCCCGGACCGCCTTCGCCGGCAACGGATCAAGGCGACCCTGCCCGGATCCGTCGCAACCTGCATCGGCGGGCGCTCCCTCCGATGATGCGGGCCGGCGCGGGGGGCTGGCCATTTGCCCGCCGCGCGCGCGAAAGGCTACGATGCACGTAACCGGGCGGCGCGCGGTTCGGGTGCCGGCAACACGTTGAAGGTGGGGACAGCCGATGCCATTCCAGTTTGCAGGACGATTTCCCGACAAGCGGATGCGGCGGATGCGCCGTGACGATTTCTCGCGCCGCCTTGCCCGCGAGCACCGGTTGTCCGCCGACGATCTGATCTACCCCGTGTTCGTGCTCGACGGCAGGAATCGCGAAGAGCCCGTGCCCTCGCTTCCCGGCATTGCGCGGAAGAGCATCGATCTGCTGCTGCGCGACGCCGAGCGCTGCATGGAGCTGGGCGTCCCGGCGCTCGCGCTGTTCCCGGTGATCCCGCCGGAACTGAAGACACCGGACGCCGCCGCGGCATGGCATGCCGAGGGGCTGGTACCACGCACCGTCCGCGCGGTGAAGGAGCGGTTCCCCGAGTTGGGGCTGATCACCGACGTTGCGCTCGACCCCTACACGAGCCACGGTCAGGACGGTCTTCTCGACGAAACCGGCTATGTCGCGAACGACATCACCGTCAGCGCGCTCGTGAAGCAGGCGTTGTGCCACGCCGAGGCGGGCGTGGACATGGTCGCGCCGTCGGACATGATGGATGGGCGCATCGGCGCGATCCGGCGCGCGCTCGACGGCGCCGGCCTGCAGCGGACGCGCATTCTGGCTTACTCGGCAAAATACGCTTCGGCTTTCTACGGCCCGTTTCGTGATGCGGTCGGGTCCGGCGCCAATCTCGGCGGCGGCAACAAGTACACCTACCAGATGGATCCCGCGAATACCGACGAGGCGCTGTGGGAGGTCCGTC
>Ga0315287_10000968_pt1 | contig 25822 bp, 18 predicted proteins | sample YL17G11_0_MG_FD_205037 | JGI IMG/M metagenome (GOLD analysis project Ga0315287, IMG submission 205037) | Sediment microbial communities from Yellowstone Lake, YNP, Wyoming, USA - YL17G11_0 | ecosystem: Environmental > Aquatic > Freshwater > Lake > Sediment | place: USA: Wyoming | collected... | reverse complement strand
GTGCTTGACACCGGCCGCCGCGCAGTCTCCCGCCCATCTGAGAGGCAAGCCAAACATACCCTCGCACAGCACCCATCCATCACACAGCGCGCGCAACCTCCTAGCGCACGCCTTGTCTCCTCCTTTTCTCCTCTTTAAATGTCCTGGCGCCGCCTGCCTGCCTGCCTGCCCAACCTGCCCATCCGCCTCGTCCCGCTGACCGAGCCCGCCCAGAAGGCGTACGAGGCGACTGGCTTTGTCAAGCAGCTGGTCTTCAAGACCGTGCCGAGCGTGGGCAAGGTGAGAGAGGGGGAAGAGAAAAAGAGCAACGCGATTGGGGGGTCGACCTCTCGACCTTCAACCTCACCATCACCTTCTCCACTCACCTCTCCAGCTCGAGATCCGGGAGTACCTGCGGTCGGTCTACAACCTGGACGTGTCATCCGTGCGGACTCTGATCGCCCAGGGCAAGAAAAAGCGGGGCAAGCACGGCCACTACCGGCGGCCGGACGTCAAAAAAGCGTTTGTCACGCTCAAGGGGCAAGGGCCGTCCAGTTCTCAGGGCGACAGTCCTTAGGGCGACACACGCACAACCCCCATGGGTGAGGAAGCCAGACCCATGTCCCTAGATGGCGGGGGTGCGCCTTCCCACGCAGCGGACCCACCCGCGCCCGCGCCCGCGCCCCCGTCCCTCGTCTTCATCACACACCGGGAGGTCCGGGCGCCCACCTCCAAATCAAACAAAAAGACGGGTTACTCCCTCTCCTTCTACCTGGTCACCCGCACGGGCGGGGAGGTCCTGGCCGTCACGGGCAAGGATGCGGGCGACGCGCACTACCGCTACAATTCCCTCCCCGAATTTGACGCCGGCCCCGCCCCGCCGGGCGGGCCGGGCCCCCTGGTTGACTGCCACAACCGGCGTGACCTGCTGAAATGGTTGGAGGCCGTCGCCCGGGCGTCCCAGAAGGCGGCCGACTTCCACGTCGTCTCCTCAGATGATGACCGGGCGGCTGGGCGGGAGGTGAGTAGCGGAGGCGGAGGTGGCAAGCGGAGGACGGGCTCGCCGGACGCCGCCGCTGGTGCTCCCGACACGGCGCCTGGTGGCCCCACCACCACCGCCACCGGCGCCCGCCGCGCCGCCTACCCCGTCTACATCGCCCACCGGTCTACCAAGTTCGACATGCCGGACGGCCGACGCGGCCTCAAGTGGTGGCTGGTCGCGGATTCCGGGGTGGAGTACATGGCCGCGACGGGCGAGGAGCGCGACGCGCGCGACGGGCATTACACTTACCATGCTGCCCCACCTGGCAGCGTCCCGGGGGCCGGGCCCATGGCCTGCCACAACATGGGCGCCGTGGAGCGGTGGCTGGAGAACATCATGGCCCGGTCGCAGGCTGGAGGGGAGGCCGCGCGCACGCCGCCGCCGGAGGTGAGCGCGGCGTGGGTGGAGACGGACACGGAGCGGGCGGCGGGGAGTGGCGGCGGTGGGGCGGCGCGGCGGCGGGGGGGTGCGGGGTCGCCACCGCGGGCGGCGGGGGCTCCACCTCCACCTCGCCCGGGGTCCGGGCAGACGGGGGGCAAGGGCGTGCCCCCCGGGGCCCGGCCGCCCACGGCGGGCGGCGGGCGGGAGGGCGGAGGGTCGCCCTCCCCGCTGCCGCCTGGCGAGCCGCCTGGCGGCGGCGCCCCACCCCCACCCCCACCCCCACCCCCACCCCCACCCCCACCCCCACCCCCACCCCCACCCCCACTCCCACCCCCTCCTCCTCGCCCACCCTCGCCCGGCCCGCCGCCCGTCTCCGACTACGCTGGCCGGTACCCGGCGGGCCTGGCCGGCATGGAGGCGGCCCTGGCGGAGGCCCTCCCCGCCCGCACGCCCCTGGACGACGCGGCTGACGCGGCGATGGGCGCGCGGGAGGATGCCGACGCGGACGCGGCCGAGCTGGCGGCCCGGGGCGCGACCGCCTCCGAACTGCGGGCCCGGGCGACCCGGGCGGCGCGGGAGCTGGATGGGGCCAAGCGGGCGGCGCTGGGCTGGTTGCGCGGGGCGCACTCGGCGTCGCCAACCGTGGTCGGGCGGGCGAGCGCGGCCGCGGCCTGCCTGGCCGCGTCGGTCGAAGCTCTGGGGACGCTGAGTGCGGGCGCGGACGGCGGTCCTGCCCGGGGCGTCGACCCGGCGGCGTATGGGGCCGCCCTTTCTGCCGCCCACGACGCCCTGCGCGACCTGGCCGGCACCGCCCTGACGCCAGCCCTGCACGCGGGCGTGCCGGGCGTGGTGCGCGCGGTGGAGGCCGCAGCGACCGGCACGCGCGAGCCGGGGCTGGCGGCGGCCGCGGCCTCCCTGCTCGCCTCCTGGCGGGCGGGCGTGGGCGCCCGCCTCGCCGCCCTCACCGACCCGGCCTACCTGGCCGATCCGGAGGCCCAGGCGGCGGCCGTCCTGGCGGCGGGGGCCGGGGCGATCCGGGCGGCGCACCCGGAGGCGGACCCGCCGCCGCCGCCGCCGCCGCCGCCCCCACCACCGCCCCCGCCCCCCCCGGCGAGCGTTGTGAAAGCGGAGCGGCCGGCGGGGAGTGTCGACGCAGCGCCGCCCCTGACGCTTGTACCACCGCCTCCGCCGGCGCTGGTTGCTGTTGCTCCATCGCCGGAAGCGCCTGCCACAGGGGACGGGATGGAGATGGGAGAGTGACGAGAGACAAGAGAAGGCAAAAAAGGAAATTTTCTAACCACGCTATGCCTGCTTTGCCCCCCGCACATGCAGCCCCGCCAGCGCGGCCTGGGCCGCCCGCCACACGTCTGGCGGCAGCGGGGCGGCCGGGCTGCGGTACCCCCGGCACTCCGGGTCGTAGCAGCGCTGCACCCAGCAGCCGGCGGAGGCGTCAACGACGTAGAACACGCCGTTCGAGGCGTGCGGCCGGCCGATTCGCCCGCAGAAGCGGCCACCGCGGAGGGCAAGCAGGAACCCGCCGGCCGTGGTGCCGTTTTCCCCGGTGGTCCACACGCCCCAGGCTCGCACGCTGACAGGCCCGCCGGCGCCCGCGGACGCCCGGTCCGCCACCTCCTCGATGAAAGCGTCCAGGCAGGGGAGCGGGGAGGGGCCCGGGCGGATGGAGGAGGTCGAGGCACGGCTGCCACCCCCACCACCCCCGACACTCTTCCGCCCTCCCGCGCCGGGGCCTGCCGCGTCAGGCCGCACAAGCAGGCGCACGCCCGGCCCCACATCCCCCGCCAAGCCCGCAAAGAAGGCGGCCCGGTCGGACGCGCCGCGCCCCCCGTAACGCTGGGTCGGCACCAGCACCCGGCGCTCCCTGTCCCCCGCCTTGGCGCTCCCAGCCATCCGCCACGCCCGGTTGCGCGTGTACACGCCCAGGTCGATGGCAGACAGGGGCGAGTCGTTGGACGCGTCCTTGGACACCAGGAAGGCGGCGTGCACGTGCGTGGCGGGCGTGGCGGGCAGGGCGGGAGGGGAGGGTGGAGGCGGTGGTGCTTGCCCTCCCTCTCCCTCTCCCTCCCCATCCAGCAGCCGCCACGGCGGCGGCCCCTCCGCCACCGCCGCCCGCACCAGGGACCCAACATCCTGGGTGGATGCAAAGGCGACCCCGGCGACCCGGATCGTCACGTGGCGCGAGAATTTGAGGGGCGAAGAGGCGTCCAACTCTAAAACGTCTGCCGAGGAGATGTGGACGCCATGGTCGGCTGCCAGGCGGGCCGCGACGGCCGCGACGGCCCCATCCACGAGCGCATCCCCGTCCACATCGGTGTTGATGGGGACGTCGCCGCCAGGACAGGCGGTGTGCGGGGTGCGGCGCTTGAACTCGACGTCCAGGTACAGGTGCACCGGGCGGCCCTCCCTCAAAATCTCGTAATGCCGCCGCCCTCCCGGCCCCGTCGCCCGGTACCGCCGCCACAGCTCGGGCAGGGTCGTGACGACGTAGGTGCGTGAGCTGGCGCTCTCCACGCTGAAGACCCTCAGTGAGGGCGGGCCGGCGTCCGCGGCGGCAAAGGCAGGCGCCTGGCGGGGGAACACGAGGTAGGCGGGGGACGCGCAGGTTGGAGCCGCACCTCCGCCTTTGTTGTTTTCGGCGCGCAGGCGCACGTCCACCGCAGTCAGCAAGTGCAGCAGCCCCCGCTCGACGGCGGACAGGTTGGTGCTGTCGGCCGGCGAGTAAAAGGTGGCGGGCGGGAGCGGGCGGGGCAGCTGTTGCGCCGATGCAGATGGGCCAGCGCCGTCGCCGCTCTCGCCCGCCTCCTCCCCTCGCGCCCGCTTGACCAGGCGCGGCGGGCTCAGCGGGATCCGGGCCGTGTCCACTGGTAGTTCCCGCTGCGCCGCCGACCGGGCGAGGGCGCGGGCGGTGTCGAGGATGGACGACATATATATTTTGCTTTTTGAATAACTATTTTTTTTTCATTTCAACCAACTCCAAAACCCGCGCCACGCCTTCCCCTATCCGCTCCAACGCCAGCGCGCCCTCGTGCTGCTGGTCGCCCTCTCCACGCTTCTGTCCAATGGCGCGCAGGGCCGCAGCCCCTCGGGCCGCGGACGCCTGCAGCGGGAGCAGGGACGTGGACCGGAGGGCGGCCAGGTCTGAGGCGCCCAGGCCGGGCGGCGGCGGGTGGGGCCGGCCGCCGCCCGTGCCCTCGCCGCGCCTGCCCAACAGCAGCAACAGCCGCACGCCCGCCAGAGCGGCCGCCACCGGTTCCGCCCGGGCAGCCAGGGCGACATCGCCCGCCCAGGACAGGGGTGGCGGGCCCGGGGTGAGGCGGGCGGTGCAGGTGGAGAGGAGGGCCGGGGAGGCGAGCCGCCAAGTTGGAGAGTCACCTGTACCTGCACCAGCGCTTGCTGCCGCCACCGCCATGGCCGCTAGGTGGTGGATCGCCAGGGCTTCCACCCCAAACGACTCGTCCGCCGCGGCGGCGTCCGCGGCGCCCACCGCCGCTCCCACCCGGTCCCCCGGCGCCAGGCAGCCCAACACCCCGTCCCAGGCATGGAAGGCCGCGTTGCGGGCGGCCGCCAACGGCACGCCCGCCATGGCGGCGGTGAGGTGGGAGAGGAGGACTGTGGTGGAAGGAATGGATGGGGTCGGGGGCGTGCGGGCGGCGGCGACGGACGCGGCGGCGGCCGCGAGGGCGACAGCGCCGGGCGCGCGCGCGGCCGAGGCAGCCGAGAGCAGGGCTGGCACGCACGCCGCTGCCCGGGCCAGGGGCGGGGCCGGTGGGCCGGCCTCGCCGGCATCATCACACCCGTCCACGCACAAGCAGGCCGCCATGGCTATCGCCCACCCCACACCCGCGGCCGCGCCAGTCGCCGCCGCGTCCGCTTCCTCCTCGCTGTCAAGGGGCGATGACAGGGGCGGGTGGTCGGCGCCTTCGTCTATAAAAGGGCAAGCCGCGACCGCGGCCACCGCCGGGTCGAAGCCCAAGACACGCAGAACGCAGACAGCCGCGGCGGCGAGGGAAGCCGCCCGGGCGGCCAGGGCGGCCAGGGCCGGCGGCGGCGGGGTCGGCCCGCCCCGCCCGCCTGCCAGCAGGTGGCCCGCCGCCTCGGCGGCCGCGCCCTCCATGCCCGCCGCAGCGGGGCGGGGGAGGGCGGCCCGGGCGGCGGGCGAGAGCGGCAAGGACACGCCCAGCAGTGTTCGCCCCAGGTCCGCCGCGACCGCGGCCGCGGCCGCACGGGCGGCGGCCGGGTCGCTGGACGCGAGGCCAGGCAGCGCACCCCACCAGGCGGCCGCAGAGGGGGTGGCATACCCTCCGCCGCCTCCCGCACCGCCGCCCAGCAAAACTGCCGGGCGCAGCGCCGGCCCCAGGCCTGAGCTGGCTGCATCTAGGGCGGAGCGGAGCAGGCGGGTGCGGCGGGCCGGGTCCAGCCCCGCCGTCCGCGCCAGCGCGGCCGGAAGGGCGGCCAGCGCGGCTGCCTGGTGGGGCGCCCACAGCCCGGTGCTATTGCTGCTGCTCGCAACCTCGCCGCTCAGCAGCGCAACGCCCTCTTTCGAGGAGAGGCATGCTGCCAGGGCGGCCGCGAGGGCGGTGGCAGCGGTGGCGGCCGTGGGGCCGGCGCCGCCCGCCCGTAACGCGGGCGGGCCCCACTCAAAAGCAGTCGCGTCGAGCACCAGCGTGGCCGCGGGTCCTCCTCCGCCTTCCAAAGCGGTCGCCAGGGCCACCAGCAGGGCAGAGGCAGCCGCGTCGTCAGTGGCTACTTCATCTAGAGTGGATACTAGCCAGGCCCCCAGCTCGTCGGGGTTGGCCGGGTCGGCGGCGCCCAGGCGGGCGAGGAAGGCCTGTTGGAAGAGGGGATGTCGAGATGAGAGCGAGCGCAGGGGAGGGGAATGCGTTTTCTTTTTTTGGGGGGGTGTCCGATGTCCGCCCGACCAACCCCTGTCTGTACCCGCTGTGCACACACACCTGATCGGCCATGCTGAGTAGGGCAGGCAGCAGGTCGAACAGGGGCCTAGCCTGTGTGCGGCTGACGAAACTACAGAGTGATTAACACGCTCCGCGCTCTCTACAACATCTTCTCTTCTAACCTCCTCCTCCACCAAACGGGTTGCCCGCCGCCCCGCCGCCTGCGCCACTCCCACCCCCGCCACGCGTCGGGCTCGGGCTGGGCGGGGTGATGGGGAGGGCCTGCAGGGTCAGCCCACCCCCAGGCGCGGCGGGCGGCGTCCCATTGGACCCGCCCCCGACCTCGATGTCGATGCTGCCGCGTGTGCGAAGGCCGCCACTGCTGCGCCCGGGCAGCCCCAGGACGGCCCCACCATCCTCCAGGGGCTGCAGGGCGTGCAGGGCCAAGGGCCGCCCCTCCAACCCACTTCCGCTGCCGCCCACCAGGCCGTCATGGGAATCCCGGAGCTTGTAGCGGGTGGGGGAGGGCTGGCGCGCCTGGGCCGCCTGCTGGGCCGCGCGCCTGGGTGAGGGCGACCCCCCTCGCCCGCTCTCCCCGCCCGAGCTGGTCGGCACGGGCGCCGCCACCCCGCCCCCCTCGACCGCGGCCATGGCCTTCCGGTACTTGGACCAATTGAACAGGGCCACGCCCGCGATCAGCACCCCCAGGCCCGCCGCGTTGATGGCGGTGAATGACTCGCCCAGGAACGTGACGGCGGCCAACACGGTCACGATCTCTTTGAACGTACCGGCGACCATGAACGTCAGGGCGGACGTCAGGGCGATGACCGTGAACTCGACCCACACCATCAAGAAGGCGATGACCGCCCCGCAGGACACCAACGCCGCCGTCAGCGCGACCGAGGCGGGCGAGTCGAAGTAGGGCGACCCAGGGAGCGTCCGCCACAGGCGCTCCGCCGCCAGGGACACCGTGCCTACCGTCAGCGCCATGACCGGCATCAGGGCGAGCAGGACCTCGATGGGGTCCGCCCCGGTGCCGTGCCCGTTGGCGCCGGGCCCCTTCGTGCCGCCCTGCAGGAGGACCTGGGTGATCGTCCAGCGCAGGCCCGACAGGGCGGACGCGGTCATGACGAGCGCAAACCCTGTCGCATCGAACGCGGTCTCCCCGTACACCAGCAACAGCAGGCCGACGGAGATGATGGCGACCACGCCGGCCAGAGTCCAGGAGGGCCGCTCCAGGCCCCAGGCAAAGGCGAAGGCCAGCAGGAAGAGCGGGACGGTGGACTTGCACATCGTGTAGAAGGACAGGGTGATGAGCGACAGCGAAAAATTGGACAGGCCGATGTCCAGGCCCGTGCAGACGCCGTTGGGGACGACCTGCGTCAGGTAAGTCGCCCAGGGCGTCGGCTTTTTCCTGACGATGCTGCTCGGGGTCGGGGCCAGGCCGGCCGCCCGGGCCGACTGCGCCCGGGCACAGCCCCGGATGAAGAGAGCGGTCCGCGCCAGCCCGATCTGGCACGTGAACTGGAGGGCCGTCATGAACATGGGCGCGGGGAAGGCGCCCCGGCCGGCGACGCCGTGGCCTTTACCCAGGAGGGTCCGGTTCCACAGGGAGAGGCAGGTGGACAAGAAGTACCTGTGAAAAAGGGAGGAGCAGGGTGGAGGAGACAAGAACAAGGGAACGGATGGCGCATGAATGAGGTTGGAGGGCGCGCGCGGGTGGAATGGCCCCCCCCTCCCTCTCGCTCGCTGTGCACGCGCGGCCCGCGAGAGCTCACGCACGACGCAGCCCACGTCGCCCCCACTCTCTCCCTCTCACCAGATGCATATGAGCACCAAGTTGCGGGCGGCCACCCGCCAGACTGGGTGCGGGATGAGGCGGGCCCACAGGCCGCCCGGCGGCGCCATCGGCGAGCCGGGAGTGCTGCCGGCGCCCGCGCCGCCACCACGCGCCTCCTGCATGACCTCCCGCCCGTCCAGGACTTGCACGGAGCCAAAGCCGCCTGTAGAAGAGGCCAGGCCGCCATCGCGCAAGGGCTGGAGCTCGACAGACGCGGCGGAGGAGCGGAAGGGCGACGATGGGGGTTGGGTGGCGGTGACCGGCGGGGTGTCGCCCCGCCCGCCAGACGGCATGGGGTGCGATGAGAGTGTGTCGGACCGCGGCTCTCTCTCTCCCCAGGCCGGCGGGGATGTGCGTGTGCGAGGAGGGCGGCGGCCCCTCCCTCGTATGTTTTGTTTTGTTTTGGGGCATGATGAAAAGCAACTCTCTTCTTTCACCCCCTCTACAAAAACAAAATCAGACCACCGCTCGCACCCAGGCCCGGGCCGCGCCAACCCGCCTACCCACCCAGTCAAGCGCGGGAGAAGTTGCACCACCGCTGCGCCCTGTAGACGCTTTCGCCGCCGCCGCCGCCTCCCTCGCATGCACGGCCGCGGCCGCGGCCACCTCCCGGACCCCGGCGTTCGCCTGGGCGGCCACGCCGCCCAGGGCGGCCGCCGTGCGGGATGCGGCCGCCCGAGAGGCGGTCAGGGCGGTGGTAGCGCGGGTACGGGCCGCCGACCAGGAGGGCGCGAGCATGGTGCGGAGCGGCGGCGGTGGGCGGGCGAGGGTGGGCAGCGGGGCGGCAGCCACCCCGCCAGAGACGGAGATCCAGCGGGGAACCGCGGCGGCCGCCGCCGCCGCCGCCGCCCCTCCGCCGCCACTCCCGCCCACCGCCCAAAAGGGCAGCACGCCCGCAGCGAGTGGCAGGAGGAACGCCAGCGCAAACAGGGAGGCCACCCCGCCGGGCCCGCACGACGCCCACACCCCTCCCGCCGCGGCCGCGTCTGCCGCGGCCGCCGCCCCGCGCCGGCCCCGCTTCGCCGCCCGCCGCGCCGCCCGGGCCGCCGCCCGGGAGGCTGTGCGGGGCAGGAGCGAGCCGGCCAGGGCGTGCGCCCCCACAAAGGCGGCCCAGCAGGTAGCCCACACGCGGCCGTCCCCGCCCAGCCAGCACACTGCGAGCCCGCCGCCGCACCCGACCGCCCCGCCCAGGAGCAGGCCCAGCCGGGTGAGCGGGGAGGCGTGGGCGGCATGGGCGGTGCCGGGCCCGGATGCCAGGCCAGCCCCGATGACGGCCCGGGCGGTGGCGGCCAGGGCCAGGCCGCCCAGGACCGCCCGGCCCCAGGCACCCACCCAGCACGCGCCGGCCGCGACCGACTCGAGGAGGGAGGCTGCCGCGACGCCCGGGCGGGCGAGTACGGCCCACCAGAGCGTGGGTCGACTGCCTTCAGCCGCGCCAGGTGGTCCGCCGTACGCAACAACGCGGCACGCAGCAGCCGGCGCGGCAAACAGCCCCGCCCGCCCGCCCGACCAGAGGCCGCCCAGCAGGGCGACCCCCAGCCCGCACGCCAGCGCGTCGGCCAGGCGGGCCCGGGCAGCAGCGGCCGCACCGCCCGCCGCGCGCATGGACGCCTGCCCGCGCGCGACGTCCAGGAGGCCCGCCGTGGAGCGGCCTGTGGCACGCAGGGCGGCGTTGCGTTCGGACGCCAGGGCGGTGCCCACGGCCGCGGAGGTCGCCGCCCCGGCCCCCGCCCACGCTTGCAGGACGAGGTGCGCTAGCCGCAGCCTGTCCCCGGGGCCCAGGGTGGTGGGGTCGACGCCCATGCGGGCCAGCATGGCGCCCACGGTCGACGCGGCGGCTTCCAGGTCCCGGCCGTGCGGGCCGGGGAGGGAAGACGCACCAGGGGGGCGGCGGCTGGTGGTGCCTGTGCGGGCGCGGCCGGAGCCGCTCGGGGAAGGCGACCGGGCAGCGTCGGCGTCGGCGCCGCCGCCACCCTCACTGGCACCCGTCGCTCTCCGCGAAAGAGTTGCCACGGAGGAGGCCGCGCCGGAGGAGGGCGGGCGGGAAGGGCGGGGGGAGGAGGTGGGAGCGGCAGTGGCGGCCGTCGCCTCTGCCACCGCCACCACCCGCCGCTTGGCCAGGGCGACCCGGTGGTGGCGACGGTGGCCACCTCCAGCGCTACCGCCACCCACGGCCACGCCCCGGCGGCGGGGGGCCGGGCAGCGGCCGGACGCGCCGGCCGCCCACCCCGCGCCCACCAGCGCGAGGGCCCCCCCCGCGCCGGCAAGGGCTGTGACGGCGGACCGGGCCCGCTGGGTGGGAGGCGAGGAGGGCGCAGCCGATGCACCAGCAGCACCAGCACCTGGCAGGGTGGCCGGGGGCTTGAAGGCCGGGCGAGGAGGCTGGTCGGCGGCCGGCGGCGTGCCCGCTCCAGCAGCAGCAGCAGCGGGGAGGAGTGGGCGGCCCGCTGTCCCGCCTGCCGTCCAGCTCCCATCATCATCGACGCCGGCCGGCGAGGCCGCCTGGTCCGGCGGCCCGCCACCACCGCTGCGACCGCTGCTAACTCCACGCACCGCCCGGACGATGGCCGCGTCGTCCACGGCCGCCGCCGCCCGGGCGGCCGCCCAGCCGCGTGGAGAAGGCGCAGCTGCGCCTGCGAGGGGCGGGCGAGAAGCCAGGGCGGCCGCCCGGTGCAAGCCGACCGGGCCGGCGGTCAGGGTCGGGGCCGCCCCAGCACCGCCCAGGAGGGTCGCTCCGACAGCCAGCAGCGCCAGGGCCGTGGAGGCGGCGAAGTGGGCGCGGTGCTGGGTGAGGGCAGGCGCATTCGTTTGGCGAGGAGGAGGAGGACGAGGTCGAGAAGTTGGGCGTGCTTCTGCCGCTGCCTCGGCCGGCCCCGGCCAGGGGCGGCGAGGGGGCATCCCACTTTTTGTATGCACGCGCAGCTGGTGCCGGGGCGGTGTGAATGCCGGGGCCCAGGAAGGCGATTTGAGAACGTGAGCGAGGAAAGCTAGACATCCTTCATTCACCTTTTCGCCACAAACAGGCCCCACCCGGCGTGTCAAAGGGGCTGACCCACCCCTCCGCCTCACAAATGGGCTTGACCTTCCTGGCCTGGTCTGCCGCCGCCGCGGTGGCGGGCATGGTGCTGTCCCTGATCGGCGGTGAGTGAATTGAAGGGGGAAGGAGAGACGCAGAGCGACGCTCTCTCAACCTTCTCCCTTGGCAGACGCTCTCTCTACACTCACTGCTCTCTCCTCCCCACAAGGCCCTTCCACCTTCCCGCCCGGCGCCTGCGACCGGCTGGACGCCCACCTGTCCACCCACCTGGTCGGCCAAGCCCTGGCCGTGCGCCAGCTGGCGGACGCGGTGTGCGACCACGCGGCGCGGCTGGAGCGGGCAGAGGTGTCAACCTCTGCCCGCCCGCCCAAGCCCCTCGTCCTGTCCGCCCACGGCCCGCCCGGGGTGGGCAAGACGCTGGCGGCCGCCCTGACCGCGGCCGCCCTCTTTGCGCCGCCGGGGCGTGACCCGGCAGACCCGGCCTGGGCCTGCCCGGGCTGGGCCTGCCCCGGGTATCGCGTCTTTTTCGGCATGGATTTTGGGGGTGGCGAGCGAGGGGGTGCCCAGCTGGCCGCCACGCGCCGGGCGCTGGCTTCCCATGCGGCCGCCCACCCGGCCGCCCTGATCGTGGTGGAAGAGTATGATAAGCTGGACTGTGCGGCGCGCGGCCTGTTCCGGGCGATGCTGGCCGGGAATGGCGGCAGGAGCGTGAGCGCGGGCGGGGGAGCGGGTGGTTGGTCTGCCGGTGGTGCCGGCTCCCCCACCAACGGCTCCTCCTCCTCCTCCTCCTCCTCCCCTCCCGCCGCCTTCACCAGCCCCATGCCGGACCTGTCCCGGGCGATCGTGCTGCTGGAGAGCAACACGGGGTACGCTCACCTGGCGTCCGCCCTGGCGGCGGCGAGCGCGGACGCGGTGGCCGCGGCGGCGGGCGGGGATGAAGCGGCGGCGGCCGCACTGGCGTCCGACGGCGACGGCCGGGCGCTCCTGCCTCCTGAGACCGCGGCCCGCTTGCTGAAGGATGCGGTGTACGCCAGCTGGGCGGCTGACGGGTGTGAAGCCCCGGGCGACACGGTACGGGCGGTGGCGGCGGTCGACTGGTTCCTGCCTTTCCTGCCCCTCCACCTCTCGCACGTGCGGGCACTCCTCGCCCGGCGCCTGGCTGACCGGGCCGCCCGCGCCGAGGCCGAGGCCGGCCTCCGCCTGGTGTGGGACGACGGCGTTTTGGATTTTTTGGCCGACCGGGTGGACGTGGGCGAGCCCCTGGGGCTGGGGCTGGGGCTGGGGGGAGAGGCCAGCGGGAGCGGCGCCGGCAGCGCCGCGCTCTACCCGATCGAGGGCGCGCGCGAGGTGGCCACCCTCGTCACCCGGTACGTCACCCGGGCCGTGCGGGAGGTCCAGAAGGGCGGCTTGCCGCCCCCGCCAGCCGCTGCGGGGCGGCCCGGCGCCGCCGACGTCTGGCGGGGTGTGCTGGTCGTGAGCGGGGATGGGCGCAGGTTGGAGGTCCGGCTGGACAGAGCGGCCGGCCGGTGACACTGTTTTTTGTTTTGCTTCATCTCTCACGCACACACTCCGCCCACCCACGCCCGCCCGCCCGCACACACACGCACGCACACTCCTCCACGCTCACTGCACCGTCCCCGGCTGCGTCACGATCGCGTCCCGCCCGGGCCCCACCCCAATCCACGCGCACTTGACGCCGACCAACTCCTCCACGCGCGCAATGTAAGCTTTCGCGGCGGCGGGGAGGTCGTCCCACGCCCGGGCGCCCGAAATGTCGACCTTCCAGCCCGGCAGGTCCTCGTACACCACCTCCACCCGCTCCAGGTCGGAAATGGTGGAGGGGAAGGAACGGAGCGGGGTGCCGTCCAGGCGGTAACCGACGCCCACCCGAATGCTGTCCAGCCCTGACAGGACGTCCAGCTTGGTCAAGTTCAGGTGCGTGAGCCCGTTGATGCGGGAGGCGTAGCGTAGGGCGGGGATGTCCAGCCACCCGATGCGGCGGGGGCGGCCGGTGGTCGTCCCGTACTCGGCGCCCACAGAGCGCAAGTCTTCCGCGAGCGCGCCCTCGATTTCAGTGGGGTAGGGGCCCGCGCCCACCCGCGTCGTGTAGGCTTTGGCGACGCCAATGATGGCGCCCAGTTTGGAGGGTGCCAGGCCCAGCCCCGCGATGACGCCGCCGATGGAAGGGTTGGAGGAGGTGACAAAGGGGTAGGTCCCAAAGTCGAGGTCGAGCATGGTCGCGTTGGCGCCCTCGACCAGGACACGCTCGCCCGCGTCGACGGCGTCATTGATCTCGCTGACCGTGTCCGCGATCCAGGGCACCGCCCGCTTCGCGTACTCCCTGTACTTTTCGATGTCGGCCTCCACATCGTAGTCAATGTCCGGGAAGCGGGCTTTGGCGTCGGCGGCCAGGGCCCGCAGGCGCGGGGCTAAAAGCTTGTCCACGTCGCGCAGGTCGCCCACGCGCGCGCCGTTGCGGGTGGCTTTGGAGGCGTACGCGGGGCCGATGCCGCGCTTGGTCGTCCCGATCTGGCCGCCTGCCAGCTCAGCCTCTCGTGCGCCGTCCACCTCCTTGTGCAGGTCGAACAGGAGGTGGGCCCGGTCCGAAATCAGGAGGCGCCCCGGGGCGACCGTGACTCCCTGGGATTTCAGGGTCTCCAATTCTTCAAACATGCCCGGCAGGTGGATCACCACGCCATTGCCCACCACGCAACGGGCCCGGGCGTGCAGGATGCCGCTAGGGACCAGGTGCAGCTTGTACTTGGTGCCGGCGTCGTCGTAGATGGTGTGGCCCGCGTTGGCGCCGCCCTGGAAATGAGGACGGGGGTGAGGTTGAGGGAGCGAGAGGTGGGCCGTCTCGTCTCTCCGTCTTTGGAACCTCCTTTTCCCGTTCCGCCCACTCGTTTTTGTCCCACCAGCCGCGTTTTGCGCCTTCCAATCTCACCTGTGCCCGGGCGACGATGTCGAATTCGCGGGCGAGGATGTCGACGAGCTTGCCTTTTCCCTCGTCACCCCACTGCGTGCCCAGGACGACGACGACCTGGGCGGTGGGACGCTCCACGCCCGGGGCCGGGACGGCCAACGTCTTCACCCGCCTGTTGGCGCCTTGGCTGGGCGCGGAGCGAAGGGGCGACGGGCCGGGGCGGGCCGCCGGGAAGACCGGACGCTGGCTGGCCGCCGCAGCTCGCATCGGCGCTGCCAAACAGGGCCGGCCGGCCGCGGATGGGCGCGCTGCCGTGGATCCGGGCACACGGACGCTATGCGTCATCATCATCGTCGTGGGGCTGATGCGATGCGCGCGATCGGGAGTTCCGCGCAGGCGGTGGGCGGAGAAAAATTGAATCAATGAAATTCAGTGTGACCACTCTCCAAGCATGTATGCAAAACACTTTTGCTGCGTGTTGAGCCCGTGTCTCGCTCACGCACACCGCTGGAGAGAGGGGCGTGCACACCCGCTCACCCTGACCTGAATCAGCCACCCCGCAGGACAAGTCAAAAATGCAGGGCCCCACGGCCAGCAGCACCGGCCGGCCCTGGGCGTGCTCGCGTGGCGCGCTGACGGGCCATGTGGTCATCGCTCCAGCGGCCCGGCTCACGGGGCACAAGGCGGACTCGGGGCTTCGAAGACCGATGCGTTGGGCGCCCTGCATGCACGGTGTGGTTGCGGCCGCACCCGACGGGGCACCAGGCGGCGGCAGCAACACCGCGCCTCCATCTGCGCCTGCACCCCCACCCCCGGCCTCTTCCTCCGACGCCCTTGCCGCCAAGCTCGCCGCGGCCAAAGCCTACAAGGCCGCCCAGGCGGGCAAGGCAGCAGCCGCACCGCCGCCCACCATTGACGGGTCCGCCGCCACCGCCGCGGCCTTCCTGGCGGGGACGTCAGACGTCGGCCTTGCCCGCGAACTATTGGCCGACCCGTCGCTCCGCTTGGAAGACGTGTCCCGCCTGCGCGACGCGGAGGCCCGGGAGCGCGGGGCCGACCTGATCACAGCTCGACCGGGGGCGGTCATCCGACGGGGCGTGGCGGCAGCGTCGGATGAGGAGGCGCAGGAAGCGACGGCGACCGCGGTGGCCGCGGCAGCGGCGGCGGCGGCGACGGAGGAGGAGGTTAAGACATGCGAGGAGCCTTCGACCTCCTCCTCGCCCGCGCCAGGAGGCGAGCCTCCCTCCCCCGCCGGGGCTTACAAGCCCAAGGTCTCCACCTGGGGCGTCTTTGAGCGGCCCTCCAACATAAGCGAGGCCTATGGCGGGGGGCGGACAATCAAACCCGGCCAGGCCCTGGAAACGCCCGAGGAGGCGGCCGCCCGGTCTGCGCGCACGGCCGCGCTCCTGGCCCAATTCAAAGCCGCCAACGGCTTGGACTCGCTCGACCCGGCCGAAGTGGCGGCGGCGGAGGATGAGTACGCGGCCGGCATGCGCCTGCTACGGCGGGGTGACCTGGCCGCCGCGTCGGAGGTGCTGGGGTCGGCGGCCGGGCGCCTGCCACGCCGGTCGCGCACGGCCGGCCTGGCGTCGCTCAACCAGGCGATCGCGGACGACTCCCTGGGGCGCCGGGACGCTGCCTACTCGGCCTACAAGCGCCTTGCGCTGCACCCGACGGGCGAGGTTGCTAAAAAAGCCAAGCAAATGCTGTTTGGGTTTGCGGCCGCGAAAAACCTGAAAGTGGACACCATCGCGTTTGACGGCGGGCGGGCAGAAGCCTTCCAGCGTTACATGACTGCCATGGAATCGAAGTACAACCTCCTGCCCTACCTGCCGGAAGGGGAGCCGGACCCGGAGGTGGAGGCCGCGGCAAGGGTGGCAACCGTCCTGGCGGTGGCGGCCGCGTTCGCCCCGGTCGCGGCGTTCGGGGTGTATGTGCTGGTACGGAATGGTGGAGGAGGTTGAAGGGATGAATTAGACAGAGGGAAGAAAGAATGAAGGGGGGAGAGCAGCTCTGTCCGCTCTCTCTCTCTCCTCGTGTTCTGCGTGTGCGCTATGTTAGACAGTTTTGCTTTCATTTTCAAGTGTCACCCTCTCTTAAGCCGCGGCCGCTCGCCGCGTGGTCCGCTTTGCTGCTGGTGCGGCCGCCTCCTTCTCCGCCGCCGCCGCACCGCATTCCGCCATCGCCCGCAACGCCGCCTGGACGTGTGGGTCCGCAAACCCGTAGAAGAGGGGCCCGCTCACTCGGACACCCGTGCCCGTGGACATGCAGTGCAGCGTCCACGGGCGGGTCGGAGACGGGCCAGTGTGCATTTTGCCCGTCACCAGGTCCGTGACAGTAAACAGTGGCCCGGCCGGCCCCGCGTCCACGCTACAGCTGAAGTCCCGCCCGCCCAGTGCCCGGTACCGAGTCGCCCGGTAGCCGACAGGGTATGGGTGGTGGAAACGGGCGCCCGTGGAGGACCAGTACAAAGGAGCGGTCGCCTCACCACCGGCCTCCCCATCGCTCACGAGGCGGCCGAGGCAGTGGATGGTGAAGGCGCCGTCGGACGTCGCAAAGGGCGCGATCAGGACAGGCACATTCTGGCCGTCCGGGAAGTACAGGCTCCGGCTGGCGTGGCGGCGGCGGGGCGTGGCGGCCGCCCTCTCGATCCATGGCGGAGGGGAGGCCCGGGGCGGGCGGGGGCGGAGGGACCGGGTGGTGGGGGAGGGCGGGGGGCGGGGGCGGCGGTGGTGAGGGGCAGGGGGGACCTTCACGGCCAGAGTCGGCCTGGCAGATGCAGCCGCTTTCATCACGCCCAGCGACGCCAGGCGCGCCCGGTTGGCGGTGATGCGGGCGGCGCGGGCGGCCTCGTAGGCGTTGGCTGAGGAAGGATTGTCGTCGAGGTCGGGGTCCAATGTGCGCGCCACCGAGTCGTCATGTTGCCGCCCTGAGGAGGAGGCAGGGGGCGGTACCCGACCCTGAGCATCGGGGTGTGGTGGGTGTGGTAGAGGCATAAGATTGGCTAGAAATGGCAGGAATGCAGAGGGCGACAGGCAGCCTAGAGCGTGCACGGCGAGAGGGCAAGGAGGGCCGCGGATTGAGCAAATACCAGGTGTGCCAAGCCCCGCTTTGCCTCTCTCGCCCACTCCTCTGTTTTTTCCCGGCGCGCGGGCCCCTCGACTGCAAGCCACGATCCGCGCGCGCACACACGGCTGAAGCTCAGCCTCGCTCTCCCCTCCCCACCCCCTCCGCATTCGCCCGCCGCGCCGCGCACCCCCCCGGCGTGCGCATCGCCCGCCACGGACCGCAAACGGGCCCGCCAAGAACCCGGCCCGCCAAGCATGGGTGGCAAAGATTACTACGCCGTGCTGGGGGTGGCCAGGTCGGCGACCGAGGATGAGCTAAAGAAAGGTAAGGAAGGGCGAATCCTTTCGTGCGGCGTTCCGTGTGGCGTTCCTTCGAGTCCTTCCTGGAGGGATGAAAGATCTTCCGCCGGCCCGCGGGGGGGGGGGGTGTCCGCGCCGCCCCTCAGCCTCGCACGCACGCACACACTCACCCTCCACCCCACTCTCCACTCACCCTTACCAGCCTATCGTAAATTGGCCATGAAGTGGCACCCGGTGAGTCTGCTTGAAGGAGGAGAGAGCGGGCGCGCCCCCTCAGTTTCCTCTCCCTTTTCTTCCGCCGCCACAATTCAACCACCCCTCACCCCTTCTCTACTTTTTCTTCTTTCTTCCAGGACAAAAACGCGGGCAAACCGGCCGCGGCGGACAAGTTCAAGGAGGTGTCCGAGGCGTACGAGGTCCTATCTGACCCCAAGAAGAAGGAGATCTACGACATCTACGGAGAGGACGGCCTGAAGCACGGCGCGCCGCCCCCGGGCGCCGGGTTTGGGGGGGGCGGCGGCGGCTTCCCGGGCGGCGGCGGCTTCCCGGGCGGCGGCATGGGCGGCGGCGGCGGCGCCGGCGGCTTCACCCCGCGCTCAGCCGAAGACATTTTTCGCGAGTTTTTCGGCATGGGCTCCGGCGGCTCGCCCTTCAGCGGGGCGGGAGGGGGCGGCGGGGGTGGCGGGTTTGAGGACCTGTTTGGTGGGGCCGGCGGCATGGGCGGCGGCGGCGGCGGGCGCATGGCCCGGGAGCGGAAAGGCGCGACGGCCTCCCACCAGCTGGGCTGCACGCTGGAGGAGCTGTACAAGGTGAAGAGGAGAGAGAGTGACGGCGCGGGTAGAGGAAAAAGTCGGGGTGGGTTTTGGTTCTCTCATCTTCCCCACATCCTCACCCCCTTCCCTCCCTTGTTTCATCACAGGGCGCGACCAAGCGTGTCAAGCTGAACCGCCAGGGCACCGACCCGGCGACCGGCCGGCCCGCCCGCATCGAGGAGGTGCTGACCATCGACGTCAAGCCCGGGTGGAAGGCCGGGACAAAGGTGACGTTTGAGGGCAAGGGCGACGAGCCCGGGGGGGGCGGCCAGGCGGGCGACCTGGTCTTCGTCATCGAGGAGAAGCCGCACCCGCGCTTCAAGCGGGAGGGGAACGACCTCATCTATACGGCCAAGCTGCCCCTGGTGGACGCGCTGTGCGGGCCGACCATCAGCGTCGAGTCCCTGGACGGGCGGACCGTGACGGCCAAGGTGTCCGCGGTCGCGGGGCCGGCCGTCGAGAAGGTCGTCCGCGGGGAGGGGATGCCGGTCTCCAAGGGTGGCAGGGGAGACCTGCGCGTCCGGTTTGAACCGGTGTTCCCGAAGAGCCTGACGGAGGAGCAGCGGGTGGGGATCCGGGCGATGCTGCCGGCGAGTTGAGTGACGGGAGAGGATGGGGAGGGGAGATGGCTGGAATGGAATGGAAGAAGAGAGAGAGCAGCTTTCATTGTGTGTGTGTGTGTGTGTGTGTGTGTGTGTGTGTGTGTGTGTTGTAGAGGCCCCGGTCTTTCCATTTATACTTTAACATGGTCGTAGACCATGTAAATGACGGGTGGGAGGGGAGGGGTGAGGGAGAGCGGTGGCGTGCGGGGCGGAGGCGCGACCTAGAGGGGGAGAACAGGCGGGTGACCGTCAAATGACCCAACCCCTCTGACTCCGACACCGCCAATCCAATTTGTGGCCGACCCTTTTCTCCCCTCCTTTTCCACTTTCACGTGCCCCTTCTTACCACGCCTTCATCATGCAGGCCCTCGGCTTGCACATCTCCGAGCTGGATGGCGGCCGGCGGGTGCACAGGGTAAGGGGTGGAGAGAGAGGAGACAGGGGTGCCCTGTACCTTCTGCCAAAAAAAAGCGCACACTGCTTAGCACCTGTTTAGTTGCTGTTGTGCCATGCTCCTAGGCCATGCTCGCCCCGGACCTCTCCCCCTCACGAGAGAACGCCCACACCTCCTGTCTCACACATTGAGCATGTGGGTGAGGGCGTGGGCGGCGTGCCGAGGGTGTCAAAACCGGGCTCCCGCGCCCGAACCCTTCCCCCCCTCCAACCGCTCTCGCTCTCGCTCAATCTTCTTTTCCTCCTACCGACAGGAAATCCAAGGCCGCCTCGTCACCATCCTCAAGCACGGCGACCAGGTGAGAGAGACAGAGCGTGGACGGGCCTGGAATCCCCTTTGCGTGGCGGGACGGGACGGGGCGTTGAGCGGCACGCACGCTCTCAATCGAGCGCCGGCGGGGGCGCAAGTCGCGCTCCAACCTCTCCACTCACCCAGGGAGAGGATGGAGGGCTGCACGCGCGCCCTCGCCACGCCTCGGCCCCGCTCCTCGCACGGCTCGCAAACCCACAATTGCCCTGTCCTCCTGGCCGGAGAGAGACCCCAAAGCTCACACCTTGCCTCTCTCGCCTCCTCATCAGGTCAAGTGCTTCGACTCGCGCTGCTTCCACCAGGGCGGCGACCTGGGCGGCGAAGGCGACATCGAGGACTTCATGGGCCACGCCGTCATCCGGTGCCCCGTCCACGGCCGCCGCATCGACCTGGCGGACGGCCGGTGCGTGGATTCCGACCTGGCAGGCGACTTTTGTGTGGTCACCTCCCAGGGCGACGCGTCCCTGTCCCAGGACAACCCGGCCCTGCCCCCACACCGCGTCCACCCGGTCTTCGTGGACAGCGACGGCACGCTGCGAGTCTTGATCCAGGCGTCGGGCCCGCCCCGCGCGTCCGACCGGTACAACACGACGGCGGGCGGGCGGGCGGGCGGGGGCGGCGGTGACGGCCCGGCCGCCCCCCAGCGCCCGGCCGGCGCGGCGGGCGTGGGGCTGGGCGGCTTTCCCGTCTCCCCTCGCCGGGCGGCCGGCCTGGCGTCCGGCGTGGCGCGGGGCGCCCCCCGCCCCATGGCGTACGATGACGAGGACAGCGTCGGGCCGTCATCGTCGGGTGATGGTGGCCGCTCCACGTCCACCAGCGGGGAGGGTGGGCCGGCCGGCCCGCCCCTCGCCTCCCTTGCCCCGTCCCACGGCCCGCTGACGCCCTTTGCAGGGCCCCAAGCTGACAAGTGGGCGGCCACCTCGACCGCACTGGGGGCGGGCGGAGGTGGTGGTGGCGGGCTGCCCGCCGTCTTTCGCGGGCGCAAGCGCGCTGCCGCAGGCGTGGCGGCAGCGCCTGCACCTGCGAAAGCACCCGCCGCCGCCCCGGCCGCCGCACACCACCCGTCCTCTCCGGTCGGCATCAACGCCGCCTTTGCCGCCCGCGGGGCGGCCGCCCGGCGGGCGGTCCTGGAACGGTCCCTGGGCGGCGGGCGGGGGTTCGCGCCGCCCGTCGGTGGTGGCGGTGGCCCGACCCAGCGCACGCTCGACGCCTTTTTCGGTGGGAGCGGGAGTGGTGGTGCGTCTGGCGGCGGGGGTGGGGGTGGCATCGTGGCCATGGACGAGTGAAGAGAGATGGATGAGTGAAGAGAGAGGGAGGGAGGTGTGAGAGATCCTAGAGAGAGCGGGGTGCGTGTGATTTTAGAAGAAGAGGGTAGAGAGAGACTGGAATGGATGGATGGATGGATGGTGGAAGAGGATGGAAAACGAGTCACACACAAACACCCGCCCTCTCTCCCATGCCCTGCTCGCCACCAGCGCCGCCAGCTCCCAGCACTCACAGCCCGGGCCGTCCGCCTTGGCCTAGACCAGGCCGCGGTCTCAAGCCGGGAGTTTTTTGCCCATCGTCTTGGCCTTTTCTTCGGCAGTCTGGAACCGCCCATTCCCGAACTTGGAGGCCGTGTCAATGAACTTGAGCTTCACCTCCTCCAGCGCGGACCGGGACGTCTGGGCGACCAGCGTCTTGCGCAGGGTGATGCACCGCTTCTTGGGTCCCGGGATGGCGCCCTTAAGCATGAGGTAGTCCTCATTGATCACGCCGTAGTGGGGGAACCCACCCAGCGGGGTGATAGGCTTGTCCGTCAGGTCAAACTCCGTGGCCGCCTTGTGCGACTCCTCGCCCGCCTTGCCGACCTTGTACACCTTTTTGTTCATCTCCGTGCGGTGGTGGAAGCCGTGCTGGCCGGACCGGGCGACCGTCCAGGACACGCGCGACGGGTGCCACGCGCCGATGCACGCCACCTTACGCAGGCCGCGGTGCGACTTGCGGGGCAGGCGGGTCACGCCCCACCGGGTGACGACGCCCTCCGTGCCGCGGCCCTTGGTGATGGCGATCGTGTCGATCATCTCGTCCTTGGCAAAAACGGCGTCGATGGGCACGGGCTGCTCGAACAGGGACACGCCAAAGTCGACCTTGTCGGCGATGCTGCCCCCGTTGACCTGGATTTCGGCCAGGTGGGCCTTCTTCTGGCCGATCTTGATCTTGCGTACCTGCGTGTGCGCTAGCACCCGGATGACCGTGCAGTGCTTCTTCAGCTGCTCCAGGGTGGCGGACGCGGCCTTGGCGCCCGCGGACGCGCCGTACGCGGTGGCAGCATACTTCGTGAACGCCTTCTTCTTCGACTTGTACCAGTTTTTGTAGAAGCGCCGTCGGACCTCGTCGCCCAGGTGCTCCGCCCACACCGTGCCCAGGGAGCGCAAGCCGCGCACGGTGGGCACGTACCCCACCACGCCCACGATGATCATGGGCGGCGTCTCCACCAGGGAAACCGCCTCGCACGTCTCCTTCTTGTGGAGCTTGGAGCCCGGCTTCTCCACGTCGCGCACGATGTGCGTCATCCCGGCCTTGTAGCCCATGAACGCGGTCAGGTGCGGGGCCTTGGCCGGGTCATCCTTGGGGAACGACTTCACCTTCCCACGGCCGCGGCGGCACCGCTTCTTGGGCAGGAAGCCCAGGGAGCCGTGGCGGGGGTCTGTCGTGGAAATGGAGAGAGGGAGGAGGGAGAGCGTGAGGCGGGTGGGCGGCTCGCGCGTTTTTTTTTGCCTCCTCGCTTTGGCTCTTTCGTTTCCCTCGCCCGGGCGGCGGGCGAGCTCTTTCGTTTCCGCGACTGACCCGCGGAGACCAGTGGCGACACCCATGGATGCACTCTAACTCGCAAGCCAGCAGGGGACGGGCGCCGGTCGAGTAGGGAGAGGCGCGAGGAGGCTCTCGGCCGGCGAGAGCCGATCTCGTCGGCCCTTGGCCTCAGGGGAGCGGTCCTGTGGGCATCGCCCCCGTCTAAGCACCCCGCCTGCCGTACACACGATGACATGCACCAATCCACTATCCCACAGGGATGAGTGGTATGCAATTTGGGACGGGCGTGGCGGGAGGGAAGGCGTGCCCGAGTGAAGGGAGCCGCCGGCGCAAGCGACGGCTCTCTCGTCCGCGCCCCGCCGGTGAGCGCCCGAGGAAGGCACGGACCGGTCGCCACACCACGCCAGGGCAGCGCATCGATATTCCAGGCATCATCCATCGTAATATGGGGTCGCGACGATGGCGTCATCTCGAGGTGGCCGGTGCGGAATGCAAAGGCAAGCTGCAAGGCCGCCGATCGCAGGGGGGCCCCGAGCGCCGCCCGCCCCTCGCCTCCGCCCCCGCCACAAACCCCTCCGCCGCCGCTGGCAGCGTGCAGCCAGGCCGCTTGTTTAAACTTACGTTCGAATTTACAGTGCGACATGGTGGCGCAGCGGGGGTGTGGTGAGTGCTGAAAAGGTAAAGCAAAATGAAAGCAGTGCTTTTTCGAGACCCCGCGACCTACTTCAGTCTCTCGCTGATTTGTTCTTTACGCGTGGAAAGACGCACCTCTCTCCACCACGCACCTCTCGCAGGAATGCAAGTCTCCTCTGGCCAGGACGGCATCCAGCGCCTGTTGGCCGCCGAGGCGGAGGCCCAGGCGGTCGTGGCACAGGCGCGGAAAGGTAAATAATGTGGGGGGGGGCACGTTTTTTTCTTCTTCTTCGATGCCCTGGGGGCGCGGTGGCGCGCCTGGGGGCCCGGGGACGCGTTTGGTACGCCACTTTGGTACGCCACCTCGCTCACGCTGTGTGCAGAGGACGCTCTCGGGCTACGCCCTGCAAGGGTTCACGACCTTCTCACACCCGCCCGTTTGACGCACGAGCCCGAAAGAGTCTTCCCCTCTGCCCACGCCGCGCGCTCACCCCCCCCCCCCCCTCTCTCTCCTTTTCAACACGCACACAGCCAAAGCCGACCGCCTGAAGGAAGCCCGCGCGGAGGCCGACCGCGAGATTGCGGCCTTCAAGGCCACACGCGAGGAGGCCTATCAGCGGGCGCTGACAGAGGTGAGAAGATGAGAGAGAGAATGAGGGTGCTTCTCTCCAGGCGTGCCCCCAAAAATACCCTCTCACGAAAATACCCTCATCTTCACTCAGTCCGCCGCCGCGTCCGGCGAAACCGCCGACCGCCTGGCCGCCCAGGCCGCCTCCGACGTGAAGGCCGTGGAAGCCCAGGCCGCCGCCCGGGCAGGCGGGGTGGTGAGCGCGCTGCTGGCGCACGTGACAACCGTCAAGGCAGGCGGGGGTGGGGGGCGGGCGTGAGAGAGAAAGGGGGTTTGGATGGGTGGGAGTTTTGTTGGGCGAGTGTTTTGTGCGCCTTGGCCCCGCCCGCCTGCATGTGTAGAGAGTGTGTGCTTCAAAAGAGACAATGTGTTTCGCGCCTCACAAAAAAGGCCCCCCCCGCTCTCTTTAACCACCCCATCTCTCATTACCCCCCCCCAACAACCTTTTTGTTCGTTTCTGGTGCCCCCTCTCTCACGCTCGCTCCTCCGCGTGTGCGCATTTTGCACCCACGCACGCCTCACCCACGCACCTCTCAAGCCTTGTGCGTCAGCATCTCCACCACGCTCAGCCCCCGCTCGGCGGCGACCTGTTCCACGGTGCGCTGGGTGGAGAGGCCGTCCACAGTCGCGCGCGCGTTGTTGAGAGGGTTGGGCGAGCCCAGCTGCTTGCCGAAGCCGTTTTTCACGCCCGCCAGCTCCAGGACGACCCGGACGGACCCGCCCGCAATGACGCCCGTCCCCTCGGAGGCGGGGCGGAGCATGACGTGCGCGGCGCCCGCCCGGCCGTCGGCGCGGTGCGGGAAAGTAGCGCCCCGGGTCAAGGGCACGGCGACCATCGCCTTCTTCGCGTCGATGACCGCTTTCTGGACGGCGTTGACGACCTCCTTGGCGGCGGCGACGCCGACGCCGACCTGGAATGAGAGAGGCGTGGGGAGGAGGAGCGGACAGAGCGCGTGAGTGACGATGAGGTTGGGTGGGTGAGAGGATGGGTGGGTCTATCAGCCGCCGCGGCGGCTTTGGTCTTTGGCCACGAACGGCCCAGCCGCGAGGACCAATCCTCCTCTTCCACCACACGCAATAGGGACAACGCCAGGGCCACCCTTGTCGCCCATCCCCGGCAGCCCAGGCCAAACCGCGCGGGTCCCCAACCCACCCGGCCGCCCTCCCCAATCGAGAGCCACACACACGGCCCGCCGCCCCTCTCGGCTAAGTTCTCTTTCCCTCTACTCATACCTTGCCCTTCTCGTCGCCGACGACGACCACCGCCCGGAAGGACAGCTGCTTGCCGCCCTTCACGACCTTCGTGACGCGGGAGACCTAGGAAGGAGGGGAAGGAGAAAGGCGTGAGCGAAAGAGGGAAACAAAAAAACACCGTCCGGCGGCCGCCGACGTGTGGCCGCTCGGCCCTGGCCGTGCGGTCACCGCCTGGGGCGCTCCCGACCCGCGCTCGCCCCACCAACAACACCAAAGCAGGGGCGCAGGCGATGTTGTACCTCCCAGGGATGCATGCAAACCAGAGGAGACGACTTCCTCCCTCTCCGATTCGCTCCCTTCCTTCCTCTCACCTGCACGACCCGCTCGGTCAGCTCGTCGCCGCCTTCGTCGCGGCGGCCTCGCCCGCCACCGCGGCCGCCGCCGCCACCGCGGCCGCCGCCGCCGCGGCCGCCAGCCGCGCCGCGGCCGGCCCCGCCACGGCCACGCCGTTCCCGGGCGGAGTCGTCGGCGGCGACCATGTAGATGGGGTCGATATCCGACTCCGAGGATGCCGCATCGCCTGCCGGCTCGGCTGCAGGCGCGTCCTCGGCCTCCGCGCGGAGCGGGGCCAGGAATGGGCGAGCGACGTGAGCCCGGGGGTTGGGGCGAGCGCAAAGGCCGGCGGGCCGGGCTACAGGCCGGAGCAGGGCCTGCATAATGTGTTGGAGGGTGAGGGGGTCGGGCCCGAAAAAAAGAGCCGAAATGGAGAGTGCCTCGGCCTAGCCGTGCTGACCTCGACCTCGACCTCGACCTCGACCTCGACCTCGACCTCGACCTCGACCTCGACCTCGACCTCGACCTCGACCTCGACCTCGACCTCGACCTCGACCTCGACCTCGACCTCGACCTCGACCTCG
>Ga0315287_10000967_pt1 | contig 25833 bp, 12 predicted proteins | sample YL17G11_0_MG_FD_205037 | JGI IMG/M metagenome (GOLD analysis project Ga0315287, IMG submission 205037) | Sediment microbial communities from Yellowstone Lake, YNP, Wyoming, USA - YL17G11_0 | ecosystem: Environmental > Aquatic > Freshwater > Lake > Sediment | place: USA: Wyoming | collected... | reverse complement strand
GTAGGTGTAACAGTATTGGTTGGTGTTACTGTTGGAGTAACTGTCTCCGTTGGGGTAACAGTATTGGTAGGTGTTACTGTGTTGGTTGGTGTAACAGTAGGAGTAACCGTCTCTGTAGGTGTTACAGTATTGGTTGGTGTAACAGTAGGAGTAACCGTCTCTGTTGGTGTTACTGTGTTGGTTGGTGTTACTGTTGGAGTAACCGTCTCTGTAGGTGTTACTGTGTTGGTTGGTGTTACTGTTGGAGTAACTGTCTCCGTTGGGGTAACAGTATTGGTTGGTGTAACAGTAGGAGTAACCGTCTCTGTAGGTGTTACTGTGTTGGTTGGTGTTACTGTTGGTGTTGCGGTAGTTGAAGCTCCTGGAGTAACAGTATTGGTTGGTGTTACTGTCGGAGTAACTGTTTCTGTAGGTGTTACAGTATTGGTTGGTGTTACTGTTGGGGTAACAGTGTTGGTTGGAGTAACTGTTTCTGTAGGTGTTACAGTATTGGTTGGTGTTACTGTCGGAGTAACGGTGTTGGTTGGTGTAACTGTTTCGGTAGGTGTTACAGTATTGGTTGGTGTTACTGTCGGAGTAACTGTTTCTGTAGGTGTTACAGTATTGGTTGGTGTTACTGTCGGAGTAACTGTTTCTGTAGGTGTTACAGTATTGGTTGGTGTAACAGTATTGGTTGGTGTTACTGTCGGAGTAACGGTGTTGGTTGGTGTAACTGTTTCTGTAGGTGTTACAGTATTGGTTGGTGTTACTGTCGGAGTAACTGTTTCTGTAGGTGTTACAGTATTGGTTGGTGTAACCGTTGGGGTAACCGTTGCAGCTGGTGTAACAGTATTGGTTGGTGTTACAGTATTGGTTGGTGTTACTGTGTTGGTTGGTGTAACCGTTGGGGTAACCGTTGCAGCTGGTGTACCAGTATTGGTTGGTGTTACTGTGTTGGTTGGTGTAACAGTATTGGTTGATGTTACCGTTACCGTTGGGGTAACAGTATTGGTTGGTGTTACTGTGTTGGTTGGTGTAACAGTATTGGTTGGTGTTACTGTGTTGGTTGGTGTAACCGTTGGGGTAACCGTTACAGCTGGTGTAACAGTATTGGTTGGTGTTACTGTGTTGGTTGGTGTAACCGTTGGTGTAACCGTTACCGTTGGTGTAACAGTATTGGTTGGTGTTACTGTGTTGGTTGGTGTAACCGTTACTGTTGGTGTAACAGTATTGGTTGGTGTTACTGTTAACGTTGGGGTAACAGTATTGGTTGGTGTTACCGTATTGGTTGGTGTTACTGTTGATGTTACAGTTACCGTTGGGGTAACGGTATTGGTTGGTGTAGCAGTGTTGGTTGGTGTTACTGTTGGTGTTACCGTGGAGGTTACTGTATTGGTAGGTGTTACTGTTGGGGTTACTGTGCTTGTTGATGTGACCGTAGGTGTAGGTGTAGGTGTTGGAATATTAACAGAATTCCACCTTGCAGTGTTATTTGTTAAAATAACAGAAGGGTTAGTACAAACCAAGCAAGTAAACGTTGTAATAGCTGATGCATCATTTACTCTTACCCACAAAGGTATCGGAAAGTTCTGCGCACCAGCAGGAATAAAAAATGATTTAGAAGCAGTAGGTACTGGGCTTGTTTCGTATGGGTCGAAATAAAACGGTGGAGATAAAATCTGGTTATTATAATTAACAACCAACTCCATAACATTAGCTGTGTAATTATTAAAATAATTTACTGCAACCATTGCTGAAGAAGATTCTGTGAACCCTTTATAGGCAGAAAAAGCCCAATCAAACGTTGTTCTATTGCTATTAAAATTGTTGTCTGTTATACTAAAAAGCAGATTAGTATTAACATAATAATCGTTTATAGTATAGTTTTCAACTCCTAAATCTGTATACTCGTTTACTACATTATTAGATGTTGAAGAGGGATCAACTATTTTTAAAAATGGAGATTCGTACAACCCAGTAGCTGATAGCTTAGCTACCCATACAATTTTTGCTGGCTTATCGTATTCCATTTATAATATTTACTTATTTATGCAGCAAATGCGGTTAAATCATCTTCTAAAAAGTTGGGTATTTATTTAACAATAGATGTTTAATCAGCTTAAAGTTAACGTGAAGGTATGCAAGGAAGGAGATCCTTCCATTGGCAGAGCCAACGCCCAATCACAATAATTTTCATTATATAGAGGGCCATAGTTAGGAATTTGACGTGGTGCTCGTATAGATCCATTACTATTTGTCCAACCAATGTTATAAGAAAGTACTCCAGGATTATCAACACAGCAATTGCTAGTTGTGCCTAAAGTAATCTTAGTACCTGGAGGGTCTGTGCCAACTAGTCCTGGGGATACATTTACTGAACCGGACCCGAAAGTAGATGAGCCTGTGTTGTTTGTTAATGTGTAATCTACTTCTGCAGCAGATAGAGTGGATGGGTCTGTATCATTTAATGGGTTGAATAATACCCATCTTACAACAACTAAAGGCTCAGAGCATTCTTGAGCAGGGGATGGAGTGGGAGTCGGTGTTACCGTTGGGGTAACTGTTGCAGCTGGGGTAACTGTATTTGTCGGTGTAGCAGTTGGAGTAACAGTCTCTGCCGGGGTAACTGTGTTGGTTGGTGTAGCTGTAGGAGTAACAGTCTCTGCTGGTGTAACTGTGTTGGTTGGTGTAGCTGTAGGAGTAACAGTCTCTGCTGGTGTAACTGTGTTGGTTGGTGTAGCTGTAGGAGTAACAGTCACTGCCGGTGTAACTGTGTTGGTTGGTGTAGCTGTAGGTGTAACAGTCTCTGCCGGTGTAACAGTATTGGTTGGTGTAGCTGTAGGTGTAACAGTCTCTGCCGGTGTAACTGTGTTGGTTGGTGTTACAGTTGGGGTCGCAGTAGATGAAGCACCTGGGGCAACTGTATTTGTCGGTGTAGCTGTAGGAGTAACAGTCTCTGCTGGGGTAACAGTATTGGTTGGTGTAGCTGTAGGTGTAACAGTCTCTGCTGGTGTAACTGTGTTGGTTGGTGTAGCTGTAGGAGTAACAGTCTCTGCCGGTGTAACTGTGTTGGTTGGTGTTACAGTTGGGGTCGCAGTAGATGAAGCACCTGGGGCAACAGTATTGGTTGGGGTAACTGTTGGGGTAACTGTTGGGGTAACTGTTTCTACCGGTGTAACAGTATTAGTTGGTGTTACTGTGTTGGTCGGTGTTACTGTTGGTGTGGCAGTAGTTGTGGCTCCTGGAGATTCGGTGGCGGTTGGTGTTACTGTTGGAGTAACAGTATTGGTCGGTGTAACAGTATTGGTCGGTGTAACAGTATTGGTCGGTGTTACTGTATTAGTCGGTGTTACCGTTGGAGTTACTGTATTAGATGGGGTTATAGATGGAGTTACTGTATTAGATGGGGTTATTGAGGGGGTAGGGGTTGGAGTAATACCTTGTATTATATCTCCATCTACTAAACACCCTCGACCTCCGATAGTATAATCTGTATTACTAGAAGGTATGTAGCTCTGAAGAACATAATCCCCAAATTGTTTACCTACTAATTTTTCATAATCTCCATCTGCATTACCTAGCTGAAAATAAAATTCTGCTTGATCAAAATATGCACTAAATTCCGAAACAATAGTATCAATACCTGTACCGTCATAGATAGCTGAGAGTGGCTTAATATCGTAATTGGGGAACGGTGGCAATGGAACCGGGATTATATATTCATTGTTTAAATAAACTGTTGCTACATGTTGAATTATTTTATTAACTAAAGGATACCCAGAAGGTGGAGGTGTTGGCGGTAGTGTTGGAGATGGAGCTGGTAGGGGAGTTGGTGTGGGTATTAGAAATACTGGATTAGATGCTGGGGTACTAGATGGTACTGGAGAGGTAACGACTACTGATGGTGGGTCTATTACACAAAGGTTTGTGTTGAGAGGTTCAACTTGGGTATCAAACTCTCCAGATATGAATTGTTCGCTATTATTATAAAGAGAAGCGAACTTCTCAGAAGTTTGATTGAGTAAAACTGAATCAGCATATCTAGGGTACACATTTATTACTCTAGGGTTGTAATTTTCTTGGAGTGTTTTAAGAAGCTCATATACTTTAGTAAAGCATCTATTTAAAAATATTGTACTCGTAATTTCGTTGAGTCCTATAAAATTATCAAAATTAGTAATACTTTGATCTTTATTATATGAAACTATGTATTCCAGCTTCTTATATATAGCATTATTATTAATATCAATATCTACTACTGGTCTAAATGCTTGATGTGTTTGATAATTAAAAATAGTATATAATAATTTTCTGAAAGATTTATTTATTGTAAAATCAGTTATAAACTCCTCTGATTTTACTGCTATCTCCTCAAATGTATATACTTTAACTTCTTGTAAAGCAGTATTATTGAGATTAATATAATTAGGTCTATCTAATATGAAGGTAATACCGGAAGCAGATACTGGATTTATTCCGTATATGTTATTAGCATTAATAAAGTCTATAGAACCATAAGAACCAATATTACCAATAAAGCCTTCTACATCTTGTGAGATATATGTACAATTATCTACGAAACATACAGAGAATAACTCGTACCCATTATAATTTACACTATTAATACTGTTTAAACCATACCTGTAAAAATCAAATGAAGTTTCTCCGGTAGGGTAATCAGCTGAATTAGGAACTATTAATGTATTAAATGGGTCAGCTATGTTACTAAGAGTAGAATAATATGTTGTATTATTCACATTATTATTAAACTGCCCAATGTTAACATTTCTATCTACAAATCTCTTATAGATGTTATTAGTAGTAGCAACATAATAAACATTTGTGTCTGATTTAGAGAAAGATATTTTTTTAAATATTTCGGTTTGATTATTTGCTTGTGTTCCAGATATAGTAGAAAATATAGTAACAGTTCTTGGAGTTAGACTGTAGGAGTTAATTAATGAAAGAGTAGTGTTTGTAACTGAATAAACATAAACAGAGCCACTTTGAGATAAAACATATAAATTGCCTAAAGTATCAAATTCTATATCTGCGAACACTTCAGTGTTTCTAATACCGTTTACAGAAACTACATCTTGAGAGAAATCAAATAATTGCGAAAGATTATTCGAGAATATGGAAATAGCATTATTAACTACATTAAAAATTGCAATATAGTTTTCATTGGCGCTGAAGGAAGATATTTTTTTAGAACCATATCTATTAGATGTAGCGAAACCTAATGTTTCTAGAGGTACTTCAAAAATATTAGTATCTGTTCTAAATGCTACTACATCACTAATATCGTAAATTAAAAACTTATTGCTGACATTATCTAAAACATATAATCTATCACCAACTATTTTTAATTTAGTTATGGAATTAAACTTTAAATTTAAATTTTTATTTAAAGTTGATGTAACCAAACCAAAGTTAGGTACGACTCCTGGTACATTAACCCCTTGATTAGGAAAGTTGCTGTTATTTGCTGCAACTACGCTGCCAAAAATTGAAGAAAGGGAGTAATTGTAAACACCTAGAGCGGGATAGTAAACATTAGAAGATAATACGGGGGAAAGAGTTGAGGCGCTCAGCATACCAACAACAACAGTTAAGTAATCTCCACTAATAACAAAGTCGTGGGTATTATAAATTAACTTAAAAGCGTCATTACTATGAGGAATGCCATTTACATAGTAAAGAATTGAATTTGATCCAGAAGTTGGGTTGTAGTTTGGTACCAAAGTACCACAAAGAGTACCAACTAAGTTATTTGCGTCATCAAAAAATGGATTAGTAACAGGTATGTTAGGATTGTATACATAACTGTCACTTGCTATTGACAGGAAATCCTGATATAAACAGGATAAAGAAAAATTAAAATTGTTTTCTGTAAGGAAATCGTTGGGCTTTATTAAAATATCCTCTAAAAGTACAGGAAATTTTTCAGATTCTACAGAAATCGCTCTTGTAAAACCTAAGGAATTTGATACAACTGAATATAGATTATTCATTACTTCTGATGTTAACCTCGTTAATGATAGTATTTATTGGAATGTTACCTTTTATGTACTCTCTTATTTTTTCAGCTATGGCTTCTCTTTGGACTTCATTTAAATCCTGAGCACCTGATACAATAATATCAAATAAGTTAGTTTTATACCCAGGTAACCCGAATTTAAAGTTTTGCTGGATTGTTTCTGTTATGTTTCGCTTGCCTGATGGAACATTCCAATTCACATCTGTTATTTTAGTTGTTCTTAGGAATAGGTTTCTGATATCATACCTAGATAACACTGTATTGAAGGCCCTTATATCACTCATCTCAAGGTTTTTACTCTTAAACTGGGTAGTTGTTAAGGCTGGGTCAGCTAATGAAATAGAATTCAGAGAAATATCTCCAGATACTAATGATTTGGTGTACTTAACATCAGTTGTATCAGACTCTTCTACTAAAATACTGTTTATATACAACTTGGAGCTGCCTGTTAAGGAATCAAACGTAAAGGTAAAAAATAAATTCTGGTTGGCTAACCCTTGTAAATCGGTTTGAAGAGTTATTTTTTCAAGATCTCCTGCTACATCTGATACATAGTAGTTAAATTTAATAGGATTACTATCAGTTACGGACTTGTTTACTTGCTCTACATTAGAAAAAGTGCGTCTTAGCCCTCTTCTGTTCTGAAAGCTTGTATTAAATGTGTCAGTTTCATACTCTAAGGGCTTAATAAAGATTAAATTGCCATTAGAATCGAAGATGTTAACCTCTTTAAAGCTTCTAGCTGATAAACTACTAGGTTGATACGGATCATAAATAACATATGGTCTAGGTTCAATCTCTCCTTCATTGTTTACATAGATTATATCAAGGTATTTTGTGGTTTCACTACCGAAACTTGAAGATAAGCTCTTAAAATATATAGGCTTTCTGTTGTTATCTAGCTTGTATAGATAACTATCAGTGCCATCATCAGAAATTAAGTAAATGTTGCCATTATTATCAGTAGTAACATTAGTAATTGTTTGAGTGTTGGTAGCATCTCTAAGGTAAGTTAAGTTAAACCCATCTAAATTACCTATATCTGTTACGGAGTGGTATAAAATGTTGCTAAAAACATACCAGGCTCTATCGTTAACATCTACGCAAATACTGTTATTGGTGTAATCTGTTAAATAATAAACTGGATTACCTGCAGATAAGATGAAATTGTAGGTATTCTTGAATAAAGTGAAATCTGAAATTGTAAAATCATTGCCGTTAGCGTTACCCCATCTAGATAGCTGTAAATTAACCAGTGGGTCAATTGGCTGGCTAATCATTATTCCTGAAAGAGGGTACTTAATTAAGAAGTAATTTTGGCTTGATAAAGAAACTTGTGTGTTAAAGGTGTTAAACATTGCATAATAATAGGTATCATCAATGTTGGAACTAACAAAATTGTATACCCCCCCTGAAAAAGAGGTTAAAAGCATAGAATTTAGGGTTGTAAAGTTTTTATCCAGCTTTGAAAGATAAAAACTCGTTGTTTCCTTATTAACATCTAAATTAATAGCTGTGTTACATGATAAAGTCTCTACACTAGTTACATAAATACCCTCAACACTATTATTATAATCAATGCTTAATATAGCATCTGGAGTTTTAAAAGTAGATTTATCTAGTTGTACCTTAATATTTCTAAGAGAATCAAAATTTGTATTACTAACTACTATTTCTGAACCAGATGTAAATAAAATTAAATTATTTAAATTGTCATAATTAGTAATTTGCAACCCATTTAGATTAAAAAAATTGTTTAAAAGGGTATTACCAAACTTTTTTGCGAAATCTTTACTTGTTATATTAAAACAAATACTAAAATCACCTGATGTAGATGTTCTTTGAGTAAGTGACCCTGTATTATCACCATAAACAAAAGAAGCAGCATCAGTTTCTTGTAAATTTAAATTAGAGTCATAAACATTAATATTATCATTACTAATCTGATTTTCATATAAACTATTATTAATGCGGGTAATATCTGCTTCAGATAGTCTATAATAGCTGTATGTACTGCTTGGTTCGAAGGTTAAATCACTAATTTTATCGAAATATGTAAAATTCTGAGCACTGAGTGTAGTAATTACATTAAAAAAGTCAGAATTAAAGTTTTGAGTGTAAGCTGTTTGTAGAGAAGTGAAGTTTGGGTTGTAGTAACGATCCAGCCAGATAGGTTTGCTTTCAAATGCAGATATAAAAAGCCATGTGCATAGATATGTTCCAGTTTGATTCCTATCAATATTATTACCAGCCACTGTCGGTATCAGTTTCTTAAAGGTTTTATCTGAATCAAGTGGGTTTTGTCCAGCAAAGGAACCGCATTCTATTAAAGTTGAATCGTTTATGTTTAGTTTATCGAATGGAGTTGCGCTAACAGGGAAGTGGAAGTATGTTAAAGCTCCTTTCTTAAAAGTAATTGGGGCGTTATAAGTATAAAATGTTAAAATTAAGTCTGGGAAGCCCAGCTCTTGATCTGTCCCAGATACTATGGATTGGTAATCTCTATTATCAAATGGTTGCCCAGCGAAACTGTTTGTAAACGAAAAATTATAGTTAAGATCTAATTGATTTTTTAGCGGTTGAAAATTAATGTGAAACACATTATCTATGAAAACAACATTTGACGAAACAAGATAGTTATTTTTCAATCCATCATAGCTATCACAGATGGAAGTCTCAGCTGTAGGAAAATAAGTTTGCTTATAAGCATTATAGTTTGTAGTAAATTCCTGCAACCTTGTGTTAGCATCTCTATAAGATAACATAAACACTGCGCTTAAATTAAATAAACCTAAGTTTGAAATTATATACTCATCAACAGATTTTAAAACGACTCTATTTACTTCTTGAGAAATTATAAATAAACTACTAGAGCTGCTACCATTAGGGGTGTAGTCAAGATAAAATATTATGGTGTTGTTCAGCTCGTTATAAATGTAATTATATACTGGTGGAGTTGCAACATCTTCAATAAGTGGTGCTGGAGCAAAAATTAAAAAATTAACATCTTCAGTAAAAGCTGGTGTTAAATATTCTTTGGCCTGTACCTGAGATAACCCGTAATTATTGTTTCTTAATTTAGATATATAACATTGATTAGAGTTTAAAAACTCTACATCATACATGTTCCAGGAACCTAAATTGTAAATGCTGCCAGTTGAAAATACTCCTTGACCGCAAGATAAATAAGTGCTAGTAGAGGAATAATCCGCAGCATAATCTTCCCAAAAACCTAACCCAACAGAAGATAAACCAACATTTTGTATTGTGGTGCTAATTGTCTTGGGATAGGAAGCTGTAACTGGTTCGTTTAAAGTTAAAAAGTCTGGCTTATCAAGTCTATCTGTTAAAATAAATGTGTTGTAATAATTTATCGATAAATCTCTCGCAAAATTAAACATATCAGTACTGTAAAGATTCAAACCATACAGGTAGTTTGTAATATTACTTGTGATATCTACATTACTATCCAAGGAGTATTTTACCTCCATTGGTATTAGAGCTGATAAATTTAAAACATTCATTACACGTATCTAAAAGAGATATTAAATTCTAGATTTACTAAAGTAGCGCCAGTTTCATTAACAGTACTCAACATAAAATCGTATGGGGTGTTTACTACACTTACACTAGTTACAACAGGTGTTGTTGTAACTTGTCCAATAACACTAGTAAGAAGAGTTTGTGGGGAAACATTTGCGGTAACTGTTTTTATAACATTACCATTTCCAGACGGATTTAACAACACACTTTCAGTTGTTGTAGTTAAAGAAACTACAGGAGCAAGAGGTGTAGATGATTGTATTAGGGAGGTTATCGGGGAGATGGCAGATGTAACCGAGGAAACACTTGTTGGTAATGTTAAGGTTATAAAATGATTTAATACAGAAGCAGCTCCAACCGTAAACACCCCTGCGCCTCTGCCATCAATTATTGGAGTAAAGACAACAAAGTCTTGTGTTAAATTATTACTGGATATAGAGTTACCAAGTGTTACATTAATAGTTGCAGTTGTAAAATCAATTGGACTGCTTGTTGTAATTTCAAGTCTAGTAGAGCCAATAGTAGTGATAACGCTTTGAATATTAGAAGATATACCTTTAATTTCAAGAGTACCATTGCTAGTTAACAGCAAATTACAGAAACCGTTCTTTATAGTTTCATTGTAAGCAGCTGACAAACCAGTCAGCCCTGAGTTAATATTTGTTACATCTGCATCAAGAGTTAAAACCTCTGATGAAAGAGAAAGTATTGCAATAGTATTAGCAGCTACCTCCTCGTAAAAACTAACGTTGTCTGGTCCAAGGATAAAGTCTCTAAACAATATCCTGTTAGTACCCTCTAAAGTTTCTACAACAAAACTATCTGTAGGTGCAAGCTCTAGTATTGGATCTAGATCTGAAATATATACTGTATCCTCAGCCATATTAATATTTATTTAGCTCTCCCGTCTATCCTGTGCTTTATAGAAATAAACTCTGTTGTGAGCAATAGGAGAAAATAATAAACAACCAGCTTTAATGTTTTTCTTGCGCTGTTCTTGATACACATAAGACATCCAAGTTTGTTCATAAGGGTGACCCCACTTGGTGTCAAGGAACACTTTCCTGTTGCCTTGCTTATTAAAAATTAAAGGCCAGTTACAATAGTAGAACTCCCCTACAGCATAAGATAGACCCTCAAAACTACCTATGTAGTCGGTTTTTGTGCCAGGTATTTTATCGTAATCTCTAGGAAAGCTTAATTTTAAGTCTCCAAAATTTTCCAATCGCACAGTTTGAGGCACATTGCAGTAAGCCCATTGTTGATTATTACCGCCAAAAAATTCAGAATAGCTAAGCTTTAAATAGTCTAGCTGTTCTTTTTCAAGTATTCTTAGACTCTTATAGAACAGATCTTTTGTTTTAGTACCAAAACCATTTTTACAGTAAGTAGACTCTAAATTAAACAACATATCATCTTCAAAAAATATGTAGTAACTCTTATCTGACTTGTCAAAATCTTCAGCAACCCATTGACGAGCACCACAAATACCAATGTTATCAAAGTTTTGAATTGTGAAACCATATGTTTCAGCTAATTTTTTGTAACCTTCATCATAGCTTCTATCTGTACTGTTGTTAATTAAGACTTTATCTTTAATTGATATGAGCTCTGGGTATGTTATAGTAAAGTTTTGTAACAGCAGAGACAATTGTTCGTGACTATTAAATGTTAAAATGTAAATTTTAACATCATCTATTGTTGGTATAATATCCTTTTTGTAGTCTACAGGTCTTTGCACAACAACTGAGTCATTTTTAATAGCTTCAAACAGAGTATTAAGTAAACCGTTACCCTCTATCATAACTCTTGATACATCATTGGGGTAAAGATAACAAAGAATTGTAAAAATACACTCTTCGGTTCCCATGAACCCTTCAGCTAGAGTAGATCTAAGGACATCATAATACTTGGGGTTAAACTTTTTAATGTACTCAGACTTACCACCGAAGAAACCACCTCGAGCTACATATTCTGAGTTAGTGTTACAATATTCATTAAATTTACTCTTTGTAAACCCATGAACCTCTACTTGTCCATCATAAGGAAAGCAAACAAACAGCAAACTCGAAACAAGAGCTGCAAGTTTATCTTGTATTCTGTCTTTATAAAAATATCCAAGATTAACAGTAGAAGATATACCAGCATCTATCCAGTAAAAATGTTCAGAAGTAAATGGGTTCATTATGCAGCTATCATGCAACATGAAGAACTTACTCATAACTACTGGATTGTAATACTCTAATGAACTTTGAGGGCTTTCAGCCAGCCAACCAGCTTGGTTTTTCCACTCAGGTTTATTTCTAATATCTTGTACCTTCTGATAAAAATCAAAATTAGTTTTAAAATACTCTAAGGGTTTGTTAATTACTACAGTGTTGCGAGGATCTCTATGCCTCCAGACAAAATCTTCAACAGATTTATCGCAATAAATAATTAAATTAATATCAAGGGCCAGTAAATTTTGAAATTGTGGTAAGTAATGAGAATTAAAATCTCTATTAAAACCACCACCAATTTTATCTCTGCCTAAATCCCAAAGACCTGTTACAAATGTTATTTTATCACTCATAAGTTAATAGGTATTTCATATCTATGACCCCAGCCTGTTTCTTTCTTGAACGGCCAAATAATGTACTTAGTTGGTTTATCATTGGTACGGAAAGTCATAAGCTCATGTTTAATATTTTCTTTTCTAATTTTTTCGAGCAACTCTCCGTTAAAATCCTTTCTGTACAATTCATCTCCGGTAGCGTTATGAACTCCGAAGAACCAGAATTGAACATCCGGATTATTTTCATACTCCGGTTTAATTTCAACTTGAATCTCGTAGCTCTTTAAACACTTAGACTTCCACTCATCATCTGTTTTATAAATAATAGGATTGGGTGGGTAATCAACATTATCAGTAGTAAATTTTTGAGCTACTCTCAATTTAAAATTTAAACCAGCATAGTCTTCGTACTCCTTTAATGTTCTTTTGGTTCCAAATCCGTATACTCCCCAATCTATAGATTCATGCTTTTCGCCATCCATGCTGAACAAGCATCTGTTGCGTTTATGACAATCATTGTTGCGAATATGCCAAGGTACAACCTCTTTATTAGACTCTACATGGTCGTCCCAGTGTTTAGTTCTTCCCTTGCGGGTATATTCATGCCAACAAATCACCATGTGTGGGTGAAATAAATCATACCCATGAGTAAAAGCTCTTACAGCTATTGAAATTTCTTCCCCGTGAAAATAATAATTCGGATCATGCGGAACTTCTAAGCAAAGACTGCCAAGAGTAAAGCAGAAATGAGCTGAATAAAACCTAGCTTTCACTGGAGCTGTTAAATGCTGCCACTCATCAATTGTTTCTGGTAAGAAAAATACAGCACCCTCAGGTATGAACCTATCAAACTTCATCTTCCATGGCTCTTTAATAAATTTTGTATCATCATCTGGATCGAAAGAGCTAACATAGCCAGTCAGCAAAGGTTTTTCATAACCTGCTGCTTGCTGCTGTTTAATCATGTCAATACATTTAACATCCCAATCTTTAACAAACCGCATGTGGCTATCTATTTGCAGAGTATATCCTTCTCCACTATAGCGCTGCTGAATTAAATTACGAGCCCAGCAGGCTCCTTTGCTTTCAATTGCTGGTATTTCAATAATAATAAATCTAGGGTCTTGCTTAAAAATCTCTAGATTGTCGAACTCGTCTCGTACATCCCGTTGCCAGGCGATACAAAATACAAGATTGTCTGGATTAGAAGCATTATCAATGAGGCTTCTGAGAGTTGGAATTAATTGTGGGTCTCTATATGCAGCTATTTGACAAAAAATCTTATCGTTCAAGGCGGAACTCATACGAGGATTTATACCACCCTATTTATTTTTCAATTAGCTAGGACCAAGAACAATTACACAGGGGTCAGCAAAGGTTGCTGCATGTAGTGAGGAATTAAGTTGACTGACAATTGTATTTATAACCCCTAGATAGGTCCCGTTTCTTAACTGAGAGCTAACAGTAGCACAGCCTACCCCACTATAAAAATCAAAATAAACTGCAAAACAATTACCACCATATTCAGGTGTAAAAGGGCTAGCATTACTATAAGCTGCAGAATTAACTCTAAACTTAAATAATATTTTAGAGGTTGATGGAGATAAAGTACCCATTTGTGTCTCAGAATAAAGCTGGAAGATTTCTCCCCCACCTGCTAAATTATTAGTTTCATAAAAACTTTGCTCGGTACCTACTAAATTACATTCTACAGATGAATTATTAACAGATATAGTTACCCAATACCAATCTGGTGGTACACCTGGATCGAAGGAAGGTGAAGGGGTCGGTGTTACTGTTACTGTATTAGTTGGTGTTACAGTATTGGTTGGTGTTACTGTTGGGGTAACCGTCTCTGCTGGGGTTACTGTGTTGGTTGGTGTTACAGTATTGGTTGGTGTTACCGTTGGTGTTACCGTTGGGGTAACCGTGGCAGCTGGTGTTACTGTATTTGTCGGTGTTACCGTTGGGGTAACTGTTTCAGCTGGTGTTACTGTATTGGTCGGTGTTACCGTTGGGGTAACTGTATTTGTCGGTGTTACTGTATTGGTCGGTGTTACCGTTGGGGTAACTGTATCAGCTGGTGTTACTGTATTGGTCGGTGTTACCGTTGGGGTAACTGTATTTGTCGGTGTTACTGTATTGGTCGGTGTTACCGTTGGTGTAACTGTATTTGTCGGTGTTACTGTATTGGTCGGTGTTACCGTTGGTGTAACTGTTGCAGCAGGAGTTGTTGTAACTGTTGCGGCAGGAGTTGTTGTTACAGTTGCAGCAGGAGTTGTTGTAACTGTTGGAGTAACAGTCGGGGTAACCGTTCTTGTTGGAGTGATCGTATTGGTAGGAGTAACCGTTGGGGTTGCTGTTGGAGTCAAACCAATAGTAACAGTATTGGTTGGTGTAACTGTTGGAGTAACAGTATTGGTTGGTGTAACTGTTGGAGTAACAGTATTGGTTGGTGTAACTGTTGGAGTAACTGTTGGAGATGGGAGAGGTTCATAACCGCAGGGATCCATATCCATATTACAAGCTGAAAAAGGATCAAGTAACACGTAAGCAATTGCTGTTGGTGAGTTTATTTTTGTATTAAAAACATTTGAAAGCTGTACTTTAAAATACTGTGCAATATTTACATGTATATCAGGCACATATATTGGAACAGAAAAGTATTTTGCGCCAGTTTCATTTGAACCCCAATTAATAATTTTTGCTGTTTGAGTTAAAGCAGAGTAGGTAAAAGAACTAACTGGTTGGTATGTTGTACCATTGCTAGCAGAGTAAGATGAAGTAACAGTTGAGGCTGTTACTAGGGCCATGGCAGGCCCTACACCATCAGATGCTCTGCTTACTTGTATTAATCCATTACAATCACAAGCGCTTAAAAAATACTCTATAGTATTAAGATTGGAATTATTATCTCCTACAAATCTTACTAAAGCAGCACTCGTTTTAGTATCAACAAAACTAGTTAAGTTATTTGGAATTTCGTTATAAACAATTGATATACCATTATTATTTTGTTGCTCAATAAACAGAACTAGATTATTAATCTTGGCATCAGCATCATAGTAATTATAATTTTTAAGCAGCTTAATATTATAGTCATTAGTAAAGCTGGGTTGAGAAATATTAACATCAATATTAATTGTATCAAAAGTATTTCCTAATGGCAGTCTAAAAAGACTCAACGATAAACTAAATGTATTAGGATCAAAAGCAGATGAGGTAGTAAAAATATTTTGTAAAATTACATCTGTAATTGACTCGTTAGCAGCAGGGTTAATCGTAACATTATAAACCTCTCCGCCTTGATCCCAATCAATTACAACTTTTTGATACTTATCAAAGTTTTCTTGTACATTTGATAGGCTTAAAACTAAATTTGTTAAACCTTCTGTAGAGAGAGAGAAATATGTAGTAGAGAAAGCACTTAAATTACCAGTTATAAGAAAGTTGGTCTGTGTTGAAGATGGCGCGAAATAAAAATTTGAGCTTACTCTATTCATATTATTGATACGATGTTACTTGTAAACACTGCGCGATAATTTCTGATCCTTCTCCACCATCATCATCATTAAAGCTAAGGGTCATGCTTGCGATATTTACAGAGCCAGCGGTTAAATAAATGTCCACCTGATACTCTTCATTTACAGAATCATATGTGTAATCTACATAGTAATTAGTTGTTGTAGTACCATAAATTCCCCAACTGTTTGTACTAGCAATATTTGTAACAGTTGTTAATCTATTGAAAATATATCTTAAAATCTTAGCAACGTTAACTCCCCCTCGCGTAATAATATCACTAGAGACAACTAAACCTGTAGGCCCAGCGTAATAACCTCTACAAGCAGAGAAGTTAGTTATAAACTCAATAGAATTTGGAGATGTCCAGCAATATACACCGCTTGAGCCTGATGTTGGGGATGGGGTTAATGTTGGGGTAACCGTTGGGGTAACCGTTGGAGTAACCGTTGGAGTTACAGTTTTTGTCGGTGTTATTGTTGGAGTTACTGTTGGAGTTACAGTTTTAGTCGGGGTAACTGTTGGAGTTACTGTTGGTGTTGGAGTATTTGTTCTAGTAACTGTTGGAGTTACTGTTGCTGTTGGAGTTGGTGTTGTAGTATGTGAAGAGGTAGGTGAAATTAATGGGGTTCTGGTTGGAGATGGAGTAACTGTATTAGTTGGTGTTACTTGAGGGGTACTTGTAGCAGTTGGGGTTATGGTACTTGTAGGAGTAACTGTTGGAGTAACTGAGCTTGTAGGGGTAACTGTTGGAGTAACTGTTGGAGTAACTGGGCTTGTTGGTGTAGGTGTTGGAGATAATATGAATACAGGGCAAGTTGGTACAGGTGTTGGTATAAACACTCTGCCACAAGCATTTGCAGCTGAGCTAGCTAATGAGCCAATAAACGAAACATTCTTAATTTCAAAATTACAGGTCCAGGACCCTGTAGAAAAACTAATCCCAGGGAACAAAATAGAGGGAGATGCATCACAACTGTTATTAAACGCTACTTCATAACAAAATATATCTACGAACGAGTTCGTAGTACAATCTAAAACACTAGCTCTTATTCTCTTGCTGTTATTATCTAATACAACTTTATATGTGTTAAATTTTACTTGACTTAAAGATGATACTAGTTGACCTAATTGTAAATTATGCGCAGATAAATTACCCGTAGTGGTTAAAACATTAAAATTTTCATTTTGACTGCTTCTAAGAGTCAGGGTGTTAGGTTGTCTAGTGAACGGATAAGCAGAACCAACTATGTTCTTTCCATCTAAGACTGTGCCAAAACCACCACCTATATCAAAACCTAAACCAAGGTACCCACCATACATTCCAAAAGGAAACGTCATGGGTGTTCCATTTAAAATATCTACTTCTACAGCTGAACCAGGAGCGTATCCCAAGCAAGTTGATGGTCCTGAACCAATAAAATCAGTAGATGCAGGTAACTGATAGAAATAAACACAAAAACCTTCCCCTATGCCTGCTTGATTATAAGGTTGAACTATTCTGGCAGAACAAATATCTGCACTATTAACAGTACCTAAACTTTGTTCTCCAGAAAAAGCATATGCAGCAGCATCAAAAATTACTTGAATATCTTTTGCGGGGTTAAAACCACAAACGTAATTTAAAAATGTAACATTGTTACCGAAGGTACTAAGAGTTTCAACACTAGCGCTATTAAACTTTAAACTATCATTAGCAACGTTATTTACAGCTGTGATATCTTCGCATGGTGGAGTATAACTACAAGGATAATTAATTGTATTAACAGAGAGTGGTAATACATAAAAGCCAACACTCTTTGGATATGTTTGAATATCCAAATACTGAGACAAATAACCATCAGCAAAGTTTGTAGAGAAAATAAACTGATTAGGGGTGTAAATGTTTATTGCGTACGGGTTTACTGTTTGTTTATTCTTTAGAAATCTATAATTAAAAACTGTTAACCCTTCAACCCCTGCAGGAAATCTGCCAATAAAAGACAAATCAAAAATGTTATTAATTGAATTGTAGCTTAATACTGGTTGATCTATACTCTTAATGTTGTATTCTGCTCCGCTTGGTAAATTATTAATAGAAAAAGGTAACAAGCTAGGAAAAGATTGTTCATTTACCGTATTAAATGGGGGGAAAGCTTGAAACTTGTCAAAGGTTTTAAGACTAAAAATTTCAACTTCAGGGTAAATTATTTTTAACGGGGTAGCAGAAAGGAACGGACACAGGGTTAATTTAAAATTATAAACAGCATCTTCCTTTTCTATATACCAAAACACAGAATCCTGGTTAAAATTGCTCGCAACTATGTCTTGCGCACAACTTCCAAAAGAACCAGTAACATTAGGTACATTGCAAACCATCGAAATTATTTATCTAATTTTGCCATTTCTACTACTGAAGTTCAGTTCTAAAGGTGTAGTAAGGCGCAAATACATCTTCATCAATATTAAAAACAAACCGTTCCATTATTTTATAATTTTCAGTATTAATAAGGATAACATCGTTAATAATATTAAAAGTCTTAACATTGTTTTGTATCTCATCTCTAATATCTGTACTGTACTTAGAGAACACTGCACTAAATGCATCTGATAATGTTTTTAAAGCAGTGTTATTAAAAGTCCTTACATAAACTTGACCCGAAATTTCGTATTTTTCAAAAATGGTATTGTATATAGGAGTTGTAGATAAGGTCTGTACATCAGTATTAAATTGACCATCTCTATACAAATACGCTACCTGATCTGTAGCAGTACCCAAGCCGTTATTTTGGGAAAAGTCTTTTAAATTTAACGCAGATGTATTACTATATGTTTGATTAAATTGTTCGGGTACATTATAATTGTTTAATCTCTTGTATAGGGCATAGTTATTACCAAATATATCTCCTTGCCACCTGTAGATATCCTCAATGCCTGTATTGTAACTTGACTCCCTTGTTTCTAAAGGTAGAGGTTGACCAACTTCAACACTGTAAACATCTGAATTAGCCCAGACGTTCTTTTCAGTTCCAGTAAAGAAGTCAAAGCTATCTGTTACTTTGTTAATACCAGACTTATATTCAAAGTTTGCTTCCTCATAAGATTGATAACCGTTAAACTTTTGGTATTGTTTAACGTCTCTAATTTTACCCCAGTTATATTGACCAGATAAATCATTTATAATCCAACTAGGGTTTTCTGAAAAATAATACACATTAGGGTATTGAATCTTGGAATTTCCTCTGGGGTTAATAGCTACAGTTGGGTCCACTGTAACATTTAAACCTGAGAGAGATGTATTGAAGTAATAGCTGTAATGTTTGCTCAGCGCAATGCTGAGACCTTGCTTTGCTGGTAGAAAAAATCCACCTATCTGATTTAATTTTTTAACAATAAAATTAGATTCAAGAGCCTGTAATGTATAATTGCGGTAATTAAGAATATTAGCATACCTCTGACCAGCTGCTACTAAAGAACCAGTAACTGGGTTGTTTGTATCTGCAGCTGAAGCATAAACCAAATCGTTACCTAGGAATTTATTTGAGCCTAAGGTATTTTGAGCTCCTGCCACACCATTTTTAATGATGTTAAAAATTAAATTCTCTGAAGTTTTTTCCCCGTAAAGAAAATACTTAGTTTCTAAATCATTAATGTTAGTAGAAATAAATTTTACTTTTAATTTTTGCTTTCTATTAACTATTAAAATTTTATTATTAGATGTTTTTAGGAACCTTAAATTTAAAGAAGTAAAGTTTTTTATTACATTACCACTCAAAGAAGGAAAATAAAGATCTTTGTTAAAGTATAATAAGTTTAGCTTTTCATAGTCTCCACCATTATACAGTTCAGGTGTTTTTAAACCTACAGCATAATCTTTATCATATAAGTCTACGTTTTGAGCATAGTAATAATTTAAACTTGCATCAAGATAATTAATGGATGATAGAGATGGGAACGTTAGAAATAAAGATGTAAAATCTGGATCGTTGTACAGAGTATAAACATAATTTTTAACATATGTTGTGGTACCGAACACTGAACCCTTTAAATTGTACTTTATAGTAGAGAATTTTGCTCTGTCTCTTTCTTTAGCGATGTAAATTGCTACTTCTTTTAACTTCTGAGAAACCAGCGGAATGACGGTGGCTAAGTTGTTATTGTCAGAAAGGTCTAAGTCTTTAAAGAAAACCCGTTCTTGAGGGGTTGTGAGGTTGAGCAACACGTATTGTATCGCTGCTATATACTCATCTCTTATGATTTCCTTTTCATCAGAGTTAAGAGTTGATTGAGGTATACTTTTATCTGAAATATACTCCTTATATTCCAACTCAGCAGCTAGAGAGTTTTGAGAAACGCTCTTTCTAGTTTTTGAGAAGTTTATGAATGATGCAATGTTACCGTTCATTAAATTAAACCTACCCCTCTTCTAAGAGCGTTTCCAATATACTGTTCCATTAACCCACCAGACATTGTAAAATACGTGGATAGGTTACTGTCATATTGAATAGCAGATAGTGTTGTTAAATTGTTGTACCAATCTATATAACCGCCCATCTTATTTATATCAGTTACTACAGTTGGTTCCTGTAAATAAAAATTAAATTGTTCATACATGCTGCTCCAATTAATATCGCTTGGCAATCCCCAGTTCCAGTTGTTTTCATATGCTGAAATTGGGTAAGAGGACAACCCGTTAAAGGTGATGTCAATGCTGCTAGGATTAGCAGCAGAATATGTTTGTAAAGCAGCAGAATTGCAAGCAACTGTGCTTGGTGTTGTTGTAGTAAAAACTTCACCAAAAAACTGATAAATTATAATGTTTGTTCCTGCTGTAATTATACTAGCATCAGATAATTTTTCTCCTAGATTTGTTTGAGAGTATTGAGCATCTACAGTAATATTATTTCTATAATTACTACTATTACCAGTATTAGACCCAACTAGCTTAGAGTAATTTATACTCAACAAATCCATTACTCTCTGCATGTCTGATGGGAATTTAATTATATAGTTTTTATCTTTGTAATTTATTTCATCAAACAAACTATACAGCTGAGTAATATTAGCTGCATCCAAATCTGCGTTGTTATCTACAAAATTAGCTATTTTTTCATAGTACCTTTTGCCAATAGTATTAGGGCTACTTTCTTGAGTACCTCCAATATAAGCAAAAAAATCATCAAATAAAGCTGTTTGATCTCTCAGACTGGGCATTAGCGCGTAACTCTTTAAGGCTTCAACATAATCAAAATCTTCATTAATTTTCATCAGGTTGTATTCTATAAACTCAGGGTAGTAATTAAACAAATACAACCCCTCTATATAAAATGGCGCTCCATCTGTATCTCTTACAAAACCAAACGCTGATAACACTACAGGATTTATTGTGAAGGGATTCTGTATATTAGTATAGGCAGTGCTGAGAGAAAAATTAGTTGTAACACCAATACTTTCAAAACTATTAGTAAAATTAGCTGATAATACCCCAGCGTAAAAACTACTTACTGAATTAGTTGATATATTATTACTATTGTAATCGCCGAAAGTAAATTTAGTTGGAAATAAGTTGTTGTTGCCGATATTATTTTTAGTACCATCCGCTGATAGTAACGCTAGCTTAAATGTATTATCTGCAAAAGCAGCGCTATTGGGTATGTAATTAAGTTTATCGTAGTACTTTAAAATGTTTCCCTCATCATCTGCAGGAGCAATAAACACTGGGAATGATGCACCATTAAACATAATGTTTGGCAGCACAGGTTGAGTTAAACCATTGCTTGTGAAGCTAAACGAAACAGGTTCAGTGTAATCTACAAGCAAATCAATAATGGTGCTTGAATTGTTTATTATTGGTAAACCCTTTTCAAATACAGATAAGTATTTGTTATTTAAAATTTGACTTGCTAAAGGAACATCTTTTAAATTCTGTGTAAGATACAGCTTCTCGAGTGTATCTCTTGATGGTTGATCATCTTTAAAGTAGAAAATATTTTGACCGCTAGTACCAACAAATATGCTGTTAGCAGAACTTAATGTACTAATACTACCAGTATAACCATCATAATTTAAAAATATGTTGGTACTATCTGTACTAAGAGATCTAATAATTGTAGTTTTTAATTCGTTTCTAAATTGCCAGAAAGTAACTAAATGATACCAGTTAGTCTCGTAGTAATTTCTATTCTCGTAATCTTCAGAGAAACTACCATCACAAAATAGATCTATTTTATAATCAACAGAAGATAAACTATTACATAATTGCCATGTATTATATCTTGTGACGTAAATTGGCACAGTGTATTGGGAAGCAAGTACTGTTAAATTATCTATAAATGTTCTGCTCGGATTAATTCCTGTGCCTGTATTAGTTGAATTATTATATACATCGTTAACTGCGACAATTGAAGTGTTAATTACATCTGTTATGTAATTAAAAGCTGTAAGGTATGTTGTATAATTTTGAATTGGTTCTCCGCTTAAGTCTGCAGTAAATAATGTAATTTTGTAAACGCCAGGCAATGGAAAATTATATACAGAATTATTTTCCTTCAAAACAAAGCTATCATTTATAGTAAAAACAGTAAAATCTGTATCAGCTGACAAAGGCAGATTAGTAAGAGAAACACTCAAGGTAACCGGCATGCCTGTAAAAGTAGAAACAGGATATACAATGTTACTGTTAATAACGTAATCTCTCGTAGTTCCAGCGCCAGTTGTAATTGTAAAGGGTACACTCATTAGAGAATAGTTATTAAGTTAGCCAATGTAAAATAATCAGGTAAATATGGAAACATAAAATCCTGCAATACTACAGATGAAACAGAAGATCTTACATCTATATTAGGGTATTGAAAGTTATAATAAATAAAACTCAACCCATTTCTATTTCCGTTGCTGTTTGATATTTGAAAAGATTGAACTCCAGGTATATCTAACAATTGAGCGTTTAAATCTGTAATATTAACAGTACCGCCCAAAGACTGTAAGTCGAAATAGCTTTGTATGGTGGTAATAATTATGCTTTTAATTTTGTCTCTATTTACAACAACGTTTGGGTTTGTTGATACAATTAATTTAGCTGCAAAATTAGTATCTTGTATAGCTGAATCATCTACACTGTTACCATAACCAAATTGGAATGCCATATAAACTGGATCCATAATTATTGGTTCAGCTGTTACAGTTTTTATGGAATTAATTGCAGAAATAATAAAGTTTTTCTGTGCTGGGGATATGAAGTTGTTTTTGGTTACTGTAGTAATTCTTGAAGCAGAGGTTTTGGGTACACAATAAACATAAACGTTATTAAAGTTACATGAAGAAGAGAATAAAATTTGATTAGATAATACGTTAGTGTCTAAGTTTGGATCATTTAATTTTAAATCATCTGTAAGATACTTTAAATGGGAATTTAAATATTGAGAATTGCTTAAAACCTTAGTAGAGAATACAAAGCTCGCAAAATTTGTAAAAACAAAGTTTTCATAATCAGTAGCATTTACAAGTCTGTATTGAGAGGTAAATGTTTGAGGTGCTCTGGTTCTTATGGACTCTACTGTTTCGGAATCAAAGAAAGCAGTAGAGTCTACATTGTTGTTTATATTAACAGCTAATACTTTTGCTGCTGTTAAGTATGTTAAATTTTCATCTCTTACAGCAGCAAAAATTAAGTTGAATCTAGGGGTATTGAATAGAGAGATTGGAGTATTGTTTAGTTTATTCGCGCTTAATTGCCCATCAACCCCATCTGATTGTAAGTAGTAAAGAGCAATTGAGTCTCCTGATTGTAGTTGTCTTCCAGTTATATTATCACCAAATTTAACTTCATAATGTTTATTTTCGTTTAAACGTATTTCACAAACTCTGTCTTGAGGGCCATGTAGAAATAAGCTATCAACTTTTGCATACTCAACATATGTACCTGTTTGAGTTTCAAACACATATACATATATGTTAAAGTTATCTACAATAACAGAGTTTCCAGGCAACAAGGCAATAGTCTCAAACGCTACCCCAGCAGCTGTTTGAGTTGGATACTCATTCATTTTACCCTGATAAAGCAAATAAGTGGAACTGAACTGTTTCAAGGTCTCGCTGATGCCAGCCTGGGTAGTTTTCTCAAACGTTATATCTTGAGTAAAGGAATAGTTTATGCCATTAACATTTAAATAAGAATATCTGGGAATTGTATACACTCCAGCCTGTAGTAGAGATGTATCTGCAAGGAAAGGCAGGGCACATGATTGAGGTCCAACAGGATTGTAGTTAAGCAGCTTTACAATTCTGTTAATATTCTCATATAATTGGGACTCAGTAAAGACAGATTCGCTAGATGTTTGGTTTAAATAGAATAGTAACGTCTGGTAAGAATATGCTACAATATCAATAATTGCGTTTAAATTACTACCTTCGAAATTCTGATCTGTAAAAACTGCGTTAGATGGAGTGTTTAAGCGCTCAATCATTAAGCGCTTTAGACTTGTGGCATCAAACGCTGTGTAGGCATTTGATGTTAATTTAAATTCTGGATATACACCGGTTGCCATAGTTATAAAATTGTTATAGATTCCCCTTGAATTAATCCCTCAACTGATAGAGATTGCTTTAGTGTTGGTACTCTTAAGGCCAGATTAATTACATATTGGTATAAATCTGGGTAAGGAATAACTTGCAACTGTACTATTTGAACTCTAGGCTCAAAAAGAGTCACAGCATTAAGAATTTCATTAGAAATAGCAGTAGCTGTTGCATCAGTAACTGGTTCAAAGAGAAAGTCTTGTATTCTTAAACCGAACTCTGGGTTTAATATCTTTTCTCCTTTTTTCGTTGAAAGAATGTTAGAAACACTATTTTTTACAGCAGCAATGTCTAAAGATACATTGAGGTCGTTCTTTACTTTACGAGCTACAATATTGTTAGTATACAGAGTCTCCATAGTCAGGGCGCTAAAATCCTGATAAATGTACTTTATAGCGCTATTAGGATTAACTGGCTTTTGGAAAAGACTATTAAGGTTTACTGTTGCCATCTGTTAATTATTTATAAATTTTTGAGCGAATTACATAAATATTTATATATGGCATCTCGATTTGAACAAGTAATAAAAGAACATTATGACAGATTTACTCGCAACGGGTTTCTTTGCGGTGATCTAGTTAAAATTAAGCAAGAAGCCTTTGATGGTCCATGGTCCAAGACCCAGTCTATTGAGAAGATCAATATGTTAAAGGAACTCGCTACATCTGGAGATTACTTGCGAGTTAGCCACATCAAATCTCCATACGGTTTTAGTGCTGGAGGTAAAGATTATGAGCCAGATTCGTTTTATCTAGACATTACAAGAGAGATTGCTCCTGGTCTTTTTACTGATAAAGTTACTTTGCCATCATATCTAGTAGAATTATTAATGACTGGTGGGGAAAACAGAACTCAAACTCCTATTAATCCTAAGTACGTTAGACCAAATAACGAGATTATTAAACCCCAACCCGTGCCTCGAGTTAATAGTGTTGCGAACTACATGGATGTTCAACACCCTAATTACCCCAAGATAGATGCTGCTGAAGGTAATGTAGATGCAGGTAACATTCCACAAACAGACCAATATGTTACAAGCAACCCAACAACTAATACTACGTTGATAGGTGCTCAGAAGCATAAGACCAGATATGATAGTTACATGAAAGGTTATTAAACCATAGCCAACAAACAAGCGTAAAAGTTGATCTCTTGATCCATTACAAAAGCAGACTTATACAAGTGATCTGCGATGGTGATCAGCATTTTACGCTTATTTTTTTCATCAAATTCAAACTCATTAATGAAGTTGAATAGCTGACGCATAAGCCCTACATAATCTCCATTAAACACTTCCTCGTTTTCAATTACATGGCGACGAATAATAGTACAATCTTTCTTTGATACAACATTAATCAAGATGCCTTTAACAAGAGCAATGTTCTGCTTATTAGAAGAAGTCTGAAGAGAACCTGACCTACAGTTTTTCTGCAACTCATTAATCGAAATACGCAAGTCAGGGTAGTATTGCTCTACAATAACCTCAATTTGAGCCTTCTGAAAAGTAATATTTTCCTTATTAAGGATACTAATCAAATGATTCTCAAATTGAGGCTTTGATATCTGAATATCGAACTTCTGGCACCGGCTAGTTAACGCGCTAATAATCTTGTGACCATAATTAGCAGTAAGAATAAAG